>Ga0224722_1000502_pt1 | contig 22732 bp, 17 predicted proteins | sample Balambano_FR1_Me_FD_161646 | JGI IMG/M metagenome (GOLD analysis project Ga0224722, IMG submission 161646) | Freshwater sediment microbial communities from Lake Towuti, South Sulawesi, Indonesia - Balambano_FR1_MetaG | ecosystem: Environmental > Aquatic > Freshwater > Lake > Sediment | place... | reverse complement strand
CGACCAACTCGCCCACCTCAGCCCAGTCAGTGTTGGGGTCATTTTTCTAGCGGGATTGCTCACCAGTCTCACCCCCTGTATGCTCTCGATGCTGCCTATTACGATCGGCTACATCGGCGGCTACGAAGCGAGAAGCCGAATTCAAGCTGCTGTGCAGTCCGCCTGGTTTGCCCTGGGCTTGGCAACCACGCTGGCAGGATTGGGCATTGTGGCGGCGATCGTGGGTCAGGTTTACGGTCAGGTGGGGATGGGTCTTCCGATCGTGGTTAGCCTGATCGCGATTTTGATGGGGCTGAACCTGCTGGAGCTATTGCCGCTGCAGTTGCCGAATTGGGGCGGAACCGAATGGATTTCCAAAGAGCTGCCAGAAGGCGCGCGATCGTATCTCATCGGCTTGACGTTTGGCTTGGTTGCTTCCCCATGCAGCACCCCTGTTTTAGCAACGCTGCTAGCCTGGATCACCGAAACGGGTAACCCGCGACTGGGCGCAATGCTGCTGCTGGCTTACACGGCGGGCTATGTGTCGCCGCTGGTGCTGGCGGGAACGTTCACCGCATCGATTAAAAAACTGCTGGAACTGCGTCGCTGGTCGGGCTGGATTACGCCTGCAAGCGGTGCGCTCCTGGTCGGATTTGGTTTATTCTCGCTGCTGTTTCGTTTATTTCCGACCGGGGTTTAGCTTGCTCTAAAAGCTCTACAAAGTTAAGAGATTCAGGCGGCATTGTAAAACCTTAAAGACTTCACAGGCGTTTTTCTGATAACAAGTTCAATTATTAGGTTCAACATCTCTGAAACTTTGTATTTTTTATTCTCGTTCTGTTCTTCAATTTATCTTTTATTATGTCTGCTGATTCCTCCTTCCGTTCTACCCTGACTCAGTTCACAAACGTTCCCAAGCAATATTTCAAAAAGGAGCTTTTGCCTCTACTTGCTGATTTGCGATTGGCGATCGTCCTTCTTCTTGCGATCGCTGTCTTTAGTGTTTCTGGAACGGTGATCGAGCAGGGACAAACGCTTGCTTTCTATCAGGAAAACTACCCTGAAGATCCGGCTTTGCTTGGCTTGCTGAGCTGGAAGGTGATTTTGACCCTGGGATTCGACCACGTTTACCGAACCTGGTGGTTCCTGGCACTGCTGATTTTATTTGGTTCCAGCCTGACTGCCTGCACCTTTACCCGTCAGTTTCCAGCCCTGAAAGCTGCCCGTAAATGGAAATATTATGAGCAGCCGCGCCAGTTTGAGAAGCTTGCCCTCAGTGCAGAACTGGCAACCGCTTCTCTTGATGGATTGTCTGACTTGCTGAGCCAGAAACGCTACCGCCTCTTTCGAGAAGGCGACAGGCTCTATGCACGCAAAGGCATTGCCGGACGGATTGGTCCGATCGTTGTCCATGCCAGTATGCTGATCATTCTGCTGGGATCCATCTGGGGCGCAATGACGGGCTTTTTTGCGCAGGAAATGGTTCCCAGCGGCGAAACGTTCCAGGTGAGAAATATTTTTGATGCGGGACCGTGGGCAGCCGCCCAGGTTCCCAAAGACTGGTCAATGCGGGTCAATCGCTTCTGGATCGACTACACGCCAGATGGCACGATCGATCAGTTTTATTCTGATCTATCTGTTCTCGATCAGCAGGGTCAGGAAATCGATCGCCAGACAATCCACGTCAACAAACCCCTGCGCCATAAAGGTGTCACGTTCTATCAGGCAGATTGGTCGATCGCCGCACTGCGGTTTCACATCAACAATAGCCCCAGCCTGCAGCTTCCGATGGCGCAGCTTGAAACAGGGGGTGCGGGTCGCCTCTGGGGAACCTGGATTCCGACCAAGCCGGATTTGACTGAGGGCGTGTCGATCGTCGCCAAAGATCTTCAGGGCATTCTGCTGGTTTACGATATGCAGGGCAAGCTGGTTGCCACGGTGCGCGAGGGCATGTCTACGGAAGTGAATGGCGTGACGCTGGCGATCGAGGAAGTTGTGGGCAGCACGGGGCTTCAGATCAAAGCCGATCCGGGCATTCCGCTGGTTTACACGGGCTTCGGCTTGCTGATGATTGGCGTGGTGATGAGCTATGTTTCTCACTCGCAAATTTGGGCACTGCAAACTGCTGGAGGAACCTACATCGGCGGCAAAACCAACCGGGCACAGGTAGCATTTGAGCGAGAGCTGATCGAAGTGCTGGAGCAGCTTGAAACGCCCCAACCAGAATCAACTGAAGCGTTAGTAGAATCTAAATCCTGATATGATGTTCAGCTTATTCTAATCTCAAAGTCCTCTCTCGCGCTTTTGGTGCAACAATTAGCAGATGGAAACTTTAGGGAGCTGCAAAACCCTCAAAGATCGACTCATGAAGCTAAGGCAGATTCGCAAGTACTTTAGCAAGCGTATTAAAGTTACCAGATGAGACGTTAATCATTGCTTCAATCAAATTAACGAATAGGACGATCGCCCCAAATGCTTCGTTCATGTTGCTCAATTTTTTAACTGCGCCGTCTAGCTTTGCGCTTGAGTCGTCAATCTTTTGTTGGTACTGACTGATGTTAGCAGTAATGTCTTTGAGAAGCTTCAAGTTAAGCTGTGCTCGGTAGTCATTTAGCTTAATTTCAAGCCAGCTTACGGTAGGAGAACTAGGGCTTGTTGCTAGCAGAGCTTTCACTTCTCTCGCGATCGCATCTTTGTCAGCTCCAGCTTGACCCGCCAAGTCTTTCACAAAAGTCATGAGATCATTCGGGTTATCCAATTCCCAAAGGACGTTAGAAATTTTAAGGTTTTTCCGAAGTTCTATTCGTCTCTCGCCACAATCCTCTACGATCTTTTCGATCGCATCAATTAATTCTTTCAGCTCTTTTGTTGTCGTCATAAATTCTCCTTGAAGATTCTTTCAACTTTATCGATCGTGTAAGAACAAAGGCTGTTCCTGAAAGTCTGTCTGCTTCATTCTTTTAATCATGGGAGCAGTAGTTCTTTCGTAATTCTTCAAAATGTTGGCGATTCGTCTGGCTTCAGATGGCGTAAGTTGAATCGACAGGGATTCCTCTCGACTTCTAGCCTCATAGTCAGCGCAAAATACCTCGCGTTTGGCAGGAACAATTTCCTGCTTTTTTGTTTCTTGATTCAGCTTTGTGAGATCACGATTTTCTGCAAAAATCAGGGTGATTGCTCTATGGGTATTGCGCGTTTCCTCCAGGTAATTTGCAAACTCCTGGGCGAAATACCTTTTCTCGCGAATCGAATCAATAGCGCTGTTAAATTCGCGATCGAGCTGAAGCGAACTTAGAGCCTCGGACGGCATTAAATCTTCAGTGAGTGCTGGTGCTCCCAGGCTTCTGTAATAGTTGTCGTATCGGAGTGCTTCACCACCAAGTTGATTAACATAAACGACCACCGCAATCTCTTCAAGCCCCTGCGTATAGTTGTAAATCGCCTCGTCAGTACAGATCATGACTGGAACAATGGTGTTCCGACGAATATCGTTTGCAACCGCGTCGAAAATCTTTGTCAGGATAGGAGACGCTTGCCCAACCACTGCGCTAAATGGCTCCGGCAATGTAACACCAGCTTGCCCTGCGGTTGTGGTCAAGTTATCTACCGAGCTTGCCAGGGCTTCCTGATTCTCGTCTGAAACCACGCTAGAACCATCACCAGCCAACTTTGCTAAATTTGCCAGATAGGTAAACAGCACGCTGTTCACAGCAATAATTGCTTCCTTAGCCTCCAGGTCATTGTCCCGACACTGCTCTTCATCGGCTTCGCGGGTGCTTACAATCCCTGGAAATCGAGCTTCAGGAATCCTGGAACGCCTGACACAAGAGTCGTAGAAGTCATTCGCCATCCTGGTCGATTGATCTCTAATGACATCCGCCCGATCGCCCAGCTTTCGCACCTCGCTAAAGTCTCGACAGCCGACCAGAGAGATTCCAACTAAAAAACAAAGGGAAAGGGGATGAAATTTGAATCTAAACTTTTTGTGATGCATAAAAATGCTTCCATCTAAAAGCAGCAGGCTGGCGATCGCCAAAAAATTAACACGGCGAATTGAGGAGATCGCTATCGCTGCTGTAAGCGAGACGCTGAGCGACCCTCGGCTATTTTTTCTTGCCTGTATCAAACACATCCAGCCTACTGAAAGAAAAACCGGAAGTCAGCTAACAAACATTAGGAACTTTTAAGGAATTAAGGTGGGAAAGTGAGGTTGTGAAGTTAGGAAAAAAGCAGCAATGAGCGGTGAGCGTCAGTTTTCTTTAGTCGAGAATCAGAGTGGGAAGGTTTATCTTGTGGGTTCCGGCGTGGGCACGATCGATTTACTCACGGTCAGGGCATATCGGTTGATGGGTCAGGCGGAGGCGATCGTGTATGATGCGCTCGTGGATCAGGAGATTCTTGATCTGGCTCCTGCGGGCTGCGAGATTGTGAATGTGGGAAAAAGGGGCGGTCAGCCCAGCACGCCCCAGGCAGAAATCAATCGTCTTTTGGTGAATCTTTGCCAGCAGGGAAAGCAGGTCGTGCGGCTCAAGAGCGGTGATCCGTTTATCTTTGGGCGATCGACCAGTGAAATTCAGGCGTTGATCGAGGCGGGCTGTGCGTTTGAAGTAGTTCCGGGGATTTCTTCGGCGCTGGCGGCTCCGCTCCTGGCAGACATTCCCCTCACCGATCCGGTGCTGAGTCGCGGCTTTGCGGTGGTCACGGCGCATCAACCGGACGATCTGAACTGGCAGGCACTGGCACAGCTCGAAACGCTGGTGATTTTGATGGGCGCAAAACAGCTTCCGGTGATTATCGAGTAGTTGGTGCGGCACGGTCGATCGTCTACAGCTCCGATCGCGATTATTCGCTGGGCAGGGCAAGCAAACCAGCAAATTTGGACAGGCACACTGGAAACGATCGTGCAGCAAACGAGCCGTCAGCCGCTTTCACCTGCGGTAATCGTGATTGGAGAAGTTGTGCGTCTGCGCCCCTATCTTCAGTCCCCCTCAACCAGGCACAATAGTGATGATTTATAAGATTCACCTGTAGCTTCACCCACAGGTTGCAACAGAGGCATGAGGGGTGTTACTCCTTCATCTCGCTGAAAGCCTAAAAGGGGTTGCTATGATCGCAAAATATTGGAATTCAAATTGTGGTAAACCTTCCTTTTCCGCCCCCACTGCCGCTTTCGGACAAAACAATCTTGGTCACGCGAGCCGCCGGACAATCGAGCCAGTTCACGCAACTGCTCCAGCAGCAAGGCGCAGCGGTAATCGAGCTACCCGCGATCGAAATTATGCCTCCGTCAAGCTGGGATGGCTTAGATCGGGCGATCGATCAACTGCACGAGTTTGACTGGCTGATTCTCACGTCTACTAATGCAGTCGATTATTTTTTTGAGCGATTCATGACTCAGGGCAAGTCTCTTGCCGTGCTGGCTCCGCTCAAGATTGCAGTCGTGGGTCAAAAAACGGCTGCCTGTCTTCAGCAAAAGGGCATTGAGCCTGATTTTATTCCGCCAAACTATGTTGCCGATTCGCTGGTTGAGCATTTTCCCGATCGCGATCGGCTGTCTGAGCTGAAACTGCTGTTTCCCAGAGTCGAAACGGGTGGACGGGAAGTGCTGGTGAAGGAGCTATCGGCGCAGGGCGCAATGGTGGTGGAAGTCGCGGCGTATGAGTCGGGCTGTGTTCGCACGATCGCCCCCGAAATTGCCGATGCCCTGCGCAAAGATGCTGCCGCAGCCGACACAGATCCGCTGCAAATCGACGTGATTACGTTTGCCAGCTCTAAAACGGTGAAATGTTTTCATCAGCTTGTGCAAACCATTCCGCCTGCTGGACTCCAGCCGATTCCCTCCCTTCGAACCTGCATCGCATCGATCGGACCTCAAACCTCGATCGCCTGTCAGACGTACTTTAAGCGGGTGGATGTGGAGGCAGCCGAATACACGCTGGAAGGACTGACGCAGGCGATCGGGCAATGGGTTATCAGTAGGCAGCCGCTCTAACCGCTATGACTGATTCAATTCAACCACCGGGGAATTCGCGTTCACATTCTGCATCTTTTCGTCAACGCATTATTGGGATCACGGGTGGCGTTGGCATGGGCAAAACAACGGTGTCTCACTATCTGGCACAGACCTACCGAATTCCGGTTCTAGATGCCGATCTGTATGCCAGAGAAGCCGTCGAGCCAGGATCACGGGTGCTGCGCGAAATTGTGGAACGCTACGGAAAAAGCATCCTGCAATCCAACGGGCAGCTCGATCGCCGTCGATTGGGCGATATTGTCTTCAGCAGTTCAGCAGAGCGGCTCTGGCTGGAGCAGCAGATTCATCCCTTTGTGCGCGATCGAATGCAGGCAGACTTGCGCAGGCTGTCAGCAGAAACTTACCCGATTCTGGTGCTGGTAATTCCCCTGCTGTTTGAGGCGCGAATGACTGATCTGGTGACCGAAATATGGGTCGTGCGCACCTCCCCAGAGCAACAGCAGCAGCGACTTCAGCAGCGCGACCAGCTTGACTTCGCACAGGTGCAGGCACGAATCAACAGCCAGATGGCGATCGAGCGCAAAATTCAGCAGGCTGATCTGGTGCTGGATAACACCGGAACACTCGAGGAACTGTATCGGCAAATCGATACCCAGATCCAGAAAGCCCCTGAAGACTGCTGAAGATCATGGCGGGTACGAGCAATCAATGCCGAATGACTTATGATGCTTCAGGGTGTATCTCAAAACTTGACGACAGAATGCAGCCATTCGCACTTGATCCAACCATTCAGTTTCAGCTTCAGATTTTAGGAGGATTTGTTGCCCTGCTCTGGGTGCTGGAAACCGTGGATCAGCTCCTGCTGCGAAATCGACTCAACGCCCTGGGCATTCGTCCGCGAAAACAGATTGGGTTGCGGGGCATCGTGTTTGCGCCTTTGCTGCATGGCTCCTGGGGACACCTGGCGGCAAATACGGTTCCATTTCTGGTGCTGGGCTGGCTGGTGCTGCTGAACGGACTGACTGTGTTTACGATCGTCACCGCTCTAGTCTGGCTCGTGAGCGGATTGGGCGTCTGGCTGTTTGCACCGGGCAACTCACTCCACATTGGTGCTAGCGGCGTGGTTTTTGGCTATCTGGGCTTTTTGCTGGCACGCAGCTATTTCCAGCAAGATCTGGGGTCGATCGCCATTGCTGTCGTTGTGCTGCTGCTCTATGGTCCCCTAATCTGGGGAATTTTACCCTTCCGGCGCGGCATCTCCTGGCAGGGGCATTTGTTTGGCTTGGTGGGCGGTGTGGTGGCGGCTCGCTATTTGCCGCAGTTGCAGCAGGGATTCGCAACCGTATTTCCAGCCGTGTTTCCAGGCATGTTTCCCCGGTAGGCGATCGCCTCAGTCATCCGGAAGAACAGCACTACAGCAGTTCGTGAAACAGTCGCTATACTCTACCTGTATGGATGTATTGGGAAATATCCGTCTACTGCACTCTACATATGTAGAGTACCCTGTGAAAGGGGTAAGATCTGTGAGCGCAAGATAGCCTTCGACCCAGCCAGCCTGATCACATAGCCTTAGCTTCAAGCAGGATTTTATATGGTGTATGTCAGTCAACCTCAGGATTTGTCTCGTTTTCCGGCTAAACCCATGAGGGCTATATCTCCTAAGACTTCTTGCAAGACTTCTGGCTCTGCTCCTGTCGGCTTGAAGCAGGCAGTCCGATCGCCTCAGACTGCCAAGTCGAGCCAGCCCTCCCCCCGCCGGGAGAACGATCGCCTTCACCTCAACCCTGATCTCTTTGCGCATGGCTCATCGACTCGCATGGCTTCGGCACTCCCTATCTGGGAGGCAAGCAATATTCTGACTCAGCGCGGTCATCTGCCCTGGCAAAACGACCCGGACGGCAAGCTGCACTACGCCAGGGATATTGATAATGGGCAGGGCGCAATTCACTTCTGGGTGACCGAAGACCTGGAAAATGATTACCCTGTTTCTCTGGCAGGAGCGGCGGCGCTTGCGGTAGTGGATACGTTTGATATTCGGGCAGCCTGTATGCACCTGATTTACGCTGCCTGCGCCACTCAGTTCGCCAAACCCTGGGAGCAGGAACTCGTGATCGACGATCGCCAGATTGAGGCGTATCTGGGCTTAAAAAAACGAACTGACCTCAACCGACAGCAAAAGCTGGCACTCATTGAAGAAATCGCCAAACAGCCCTGCAAGATCACCACTTTCATTTCCTACCCCAATCAGGGCAAGGTCAAAGGCTTCACCCTGGAGGAAGGGCGGCTCTGGCACTTGCTGGGCACTCGCTATCACTATCAGCATGATCTGCTCAGCAACAAAGAGCTGGTCGGCATTACCTTTGTGATTCGGGCGGGGCTTTGGGCAAAATATTTCCTCAACGAAGAAGGACGACGCAAGCAAATTGCCCACTATCAGCACGGCATTCTTTCTAAAACGCTGCTGGAGAGCATCATGAGTCTCTGGCAACACCGCGAAGGAGCAGCCCGATTAATGGTGTGGCTGCTGTTTAAAACTCAGTTCGATCGTCACCCGCTCATGGTGCAAACCCTGATGGAAGTGGCTTACGGTCAGGACAAAGTTCAGCAGGCCCGATCGAACAGCGAAGCCCGAAAGCGACTCTCGGCAACCTGGGACGAGGACCTGCTGACGCTGCATGAGCGCGGATGGAAACTTCAGTTTGACCCAGAATCCTACCCGATCGAGATTCAGCCCCCTGCATTTGGGCGAATCACCGCTCGCAAACCCAGAGGCTTTTTTGATAAGCTCCTCGCCGCCCGTTTATGGATTACAGCCGCAACGACGATCGATGAAGGGGCGATCGCAGAACCCGAAACTTGTGACGTGGAACTGCTGACCGAGGAAATCCTGAGTTCCATCGAACTGAACGGGCAACAGGTGAAAGATCTCCGCATTCAGAAAGGCTGGAGCCAGCGAAAACTCGCAGCCATGACCGGAATCAGTCAGGGACTCATCTCCCTGATCGAAAACGGAGAGCGCAACATCACCCCTGAAAATGCAGCAACCCTGCAAAAGGTTCTCGGCTAAGCCGGACGGAACGCTGATGAGCTTGCAGATCGGTTCATTGACTTAAGTTGTGCTCAAGTTGTTCTTCAGGCAGAGAGCGGAACGCTGGGAATCATGCCGTATGCCTTGCGGCGCAGCAGTTTGATCTGCTCATCCAGGATTTCTGGCGTTTCTAGCCCCACCGTGTTGAACATATCTCGAATCCGATACCGCCAGTCATGCTGCAATAGCGCTTCGTGATAGTTGCGCTCTGCATTGCGCTGTAGCGTCGCCTCGTCTGCCAGCAGATCTTCGAGGAAGGGAACCCACTCAGAAGGCGCATCCGGCAGATCGATCGCGCTATCTTCCCACTGCATCAGGTCTGCCACACCGCGACCTGTCGGCTTTTTACCAACGATCGTGCAGCCTGCTGCCCATGCCTCAAACCAGCGATACAAAATCGGCGAATAGCCCATGAACCGGGGCGTACTGCTTGCCTCAAAACACATGCTGATCTTTGCCTGATTCAGCAGGTTTTTTAGCTGGGAAACATGCTCTCCCAGGTCATACACCTCTCCCTGCGAAAACGTGGAGTGGTAGTAGAGCCGATCGCTTCCTGGCTGGCTGAAGTGAGCTTGCAAAAGCCGATTGAACTCAGCGTTACCCCGTCCGTAGTTGATAATGTCGATCCAGCGATGCCGCAAGTTAATCTCCTGCCCCAGCATGTGGGTTGCCAGCGGCAGAAAACTGGTGGGGATGCCCTGAATTCGCTGCACGTCCTCTGCCAGTTCGCTGCCGATCACAAATAGATGATCGAATTTGTCAGTCAGGGTCGAATCAAGATGGTGCGGATCAAAACCGTCAAGAATGTAACCCAGGCACAGGTCAAACTGCTTCAGCAGTGGACCCAGCGCATGAATGGAGAGCATAAAGCGAGGACTGAGTCCTACAACCAGCAGAACATTCTGTCCCTGCGGCAGCGTCGGCAATTCCTCTATCTGATACCAGGACTTGAATAAGCGATGCTGACACCGCAATAGAAAATTCCCTCTGCCGTCTGGAACCTTGGAGTGATCGAGTAGAGGGACGTTGGCATTAAAAGAAGGGTAAATGAACGTTGGAGCGCAGACATTTGCCAGAGTTGATTCCAGGCTGAATGACACCGACCAACCCACATGCTTATTTGCAGGATTCAGTTCTGAGAGAACAAACAGGTTCATGGAGGATTTTATTTGACAAGACTAAAAGGTTTATCAATAGCTAAACTCTGGGAGGATTAGCCAATTCCTCATGCTGCTTTCCGCAAGTTAGTATAAGGAATTCAGTCTCCTGACTAATGTATAGAAAGCAACGTAGCGAATGAATATGGAACCGGTAGCAATCCTGGTGTTCCAGTTTTTGATCGTGAACTGGAACACTGGTTGAACCTAGACAGCGAGTTTTTTGATGCGACTTCAGTGATTACACTGAGAAACCCCGATTCGATGCTGAATCTATTATTTAGCCAAACTGTAAAATTGCAGATGCTGAAAAAGAGATTTCATAGCATCTTTATTGCTATGGCGGGAGACAAATCAATTTCTTCCATTTGATGGATTTTTTATGAAGAGAAGTCCATTTGCCTTCAGTGCCTAAAGGCATAAAAAACAAAGGTATGAAAAACCGAGGAGACACTGTAGCAGTGCCTCCTGTCAAGGTTTTCTTCCTGTTTTGCTTCTAGCGCAGCCGATTGCGATCGACAAAGCTGATCAGCGCGTCATATTTAGGTGAGCCAGCTTGCAGCACTGACTCTAGCGCACCCCAGGCTCCCCATTTACTCGGTTGTCCAATATCGGAGTAATGCATAAACAAAGCTCCGCCTGCTGCCTGCCACTGATTGAGCAAGTCGGCATAGCATTCGCCCATTTTCGGATGGCGATTGAGAACTGTAAAAAAGTTAACAACCGCTTCATTGTTTTCAATTCCTTCTCGCCCATTGACATGCTGACCGCCTTCGTAGGCAACAAGCACCAGCCCATGTCGTTTAGCGACCTCTGCCTGATAGCGAAAACTTTTTGCCGTATCGCCAACGCTGTCTCCCTGGGTTCCGTTCATGCCAAGCTGCTCAAAGGCTTTGGCAATTCCGCCATCCGGCTCTTTCATCCAGGACTGCACTTTACTCAGGTTTTCTGGGCTGCCCAAGTTGCCGCTAAAGTAGCCCGTGGAAGCATAGGCAGTGAACCCGTGCTGATAGCAGGGACGATTGCCCTCCGCCACCCAGTAGGAACACTCCAGGATGCTCTTTTCTAAGCCCTGCCAGCCCGTTTGTGTTGCAACCACAGAAACAACGCGATCGCCCTGACCCCCAAATTCCCGCTTCCAGATATCCGACATTTGCGCGGCTCGCATTCCGTACCATTGAGCAAATGCATCGCCCTTGTCCTGTCCCCAGCGAGCTTTTCCCTGTTCTAGCGCGTAGTTTGCCTGCTGAAACTGCCAGTTCCACACTTCGTTGGAAAACTCGACGTATGCTGGCAGATTGGGATCGAGCCGTTCTTTCACCAGGCGAGCAAAGTTAGTGATGTATTCATCAGTTGCCTGGTGAGGCACGTTGAACCAGGGGTTTACTTTCAGCCGATTTGCCAGCTCCACCATGATTTCGATCGGCGCACCCTTGATCGCGTAAGAAGCATCTTCAACCTGCGGACGGTCAGCCCATTCTTTCTGCCCCGAATTATTCGTCTTCATCCAGTCCATAAACCGCAGCGCACTAAACTTGCGGGTGCGCTCTAGAAATTCTGGGTTGAAAATCTCCTGCTGAAAGGTGCGCTCGTGGGCGATCGGCACAACGTGAATATTTCGGATATAGTTGCCCGTTTTATTCGGATCCGTTGCTTTAATGATGAGAAACAAACCCTGACGCGAAGGCGTGACATTGATCACATCTCGACCGGGTCTGGAAGCCGCTTCGTCCTTTTTTGCGTCAAACTTGTAGTCGATCGTGCCTTCCCCGTCGTACAGCACTACATACTGCCCGCCTGAATATCGTTCCAGCCCGTTGAAAACAAACGTGCCAACCTGCGTGTACTGCGGCGGATCTTCAGGGGCAGGTAAGAATTTCACCCAGCCATGCTCATCCAGCTCCAGCTTGTCAAATTCCTGCGTATCCCAATTGGAGGTGCAGCCCGCCCGATCGCCCTCGCACTGCGGAATCCATTCTCTGGAAAACTTAAACGCATCCAGAAACGGAATCTGGCTCGACCAGTCGGCGATTCCCGCCAGGTTAGTTCCCAAGCCAAGCCGATTGATTTGAGCACGGGCTGCATTGACAGACGCTTCTGCCACAGTCCCAGGCTGAACGGCATCCTGAGCCGCCATAAAATCAGATAGCGAGGTGCAGCCTAAAACAAAGGACAGCGCGATCGCAAACAGTCCTGCCAGCCGTCCAGAGCGACCAACCGCACGACTCAGCGGCGGGTGGAATAGGGCAGTCCATCGATCGCGAATGGGGTGGCGAGTCATGGATTATCCCTCCTGAATTTGTAAAGTTGCCTTTTATTTACAGCGTTTTCAAAGTCGCCGGGCGTGATTCAGCGTTGGGTGGGCACAGTTACTGAAAATAGTAGGGGCGAAGCATTCGCACAGAGAATTGCAGTCGAGCATCCAGGATTTTGCCACGAATGCTTCGCCCCTACGGGTTATACATACACCTTGCGATAGTACGCCTGATATTCCTCCGACAACAGCGGTTGCCACCATACTGGGTGATCAAGATACCACTGCACCGTGCGCCGCAGCCCTTCTTCGACGGTAACAGAAGGAGTCCAGCCTAACGCTGTTTTGATCTTGGTAGCGTCGATCGCATAGCGTCGATCGTGTCCCGGTCTATCTTTGACGAAGGTAATCAGATCCTGTGCCGGACGCACGGGCAGATCGGGGGCGAGTTCGTTCATCAGGTCGCAGAGCATCCGCACCAGATCCAGGTTTTTCACTTCATTGTTGCCGCCGACATTGTAGGTTTCGCCCGGTTTGCTTTTGTGGATAACCGTGTCGATCGCGCTACAGTGATCTTCTACATACAGCCAGTCCCGAATGTTTTGTCCATCGCCATACACGGGCAGCGGTTTGCCCAGCAGAATGTTGATGCACATCAGCGGAATCAGCTTTTCCGGGAAGTGATAGGGACCGTAGTTGTTTGAACAGTTGGTCATCAGGGTCGGCAGACCGTAGGTGTGATAGTAGGCGCGCACCAGATGATCGCTGCCTGCCTTGGACGCCGAGTAGGGGCTGTTGGGCGCATAGGGCGTGGTTTCTGAAAAGCCAGGATCTTCGGCTTCCAGGCTACCGTAAACTTCATCCGTCGAAACGTGGTGAAAGCGGTAGTGCTCTGGGTTGCCCTGTGTCAGCCAGTGCTGCCGAAATGCCTCTAGCAGGGTGAACGTGCCGACCACATTCGTTTGCACAAACGCGCCCGGTCCTAAAATCGATCGATCCACATGGGACTCTGCGGCAAAGTGAACCAGCGTATCGATTCCTTCTTCGCTCAGCAAATCGTCAATCAGTGTCCGATCGCAAATATCGCCTTCCACAAAGCGCAGATTCGCGTGTCCCTCAAGCCCAGCCAGATTCGCACGATTTCCGGCATAGGTGAGCGCATCCAGCACAATCACTCGATCGCCCGGATAGTGCTGGCACCAGTAATGGACGAAGTTTGAGCCAATAAAGCCTGCGCCTCCCGTGATGATCAGTTTACGCGGTAAACGGGTCTGGTCGAGGGACATACGTTCTATTTCCTGTCTTGTTGCTGTATGGGGCTGAGTGGTTAAAGCTTAGTTCAGTTCGATCTGGCAATCGTCGCCGATCATAAACCGCAGTGCCTTCGGACGGCAGTCCGCTTCCCGCACATGGGCACGCTGTCCGATCACGCTGTCTACAATCCGGTGATGAATCGTTTCCACCTTTGCGCCCTGCAAAATCACGCTGTGTTCCAGATCGATTTCAACCAGTTTCACTTCATTGGCGATGCTGCTGTAGGGACCGATAAAGCAGTTCTCCAGATGGCAATTGTCGCCGATCGTCACCGGACCTCGAATCGTGCTGTTGATAATCCTGGTGCCTTTGCCAATGTGAACCCGTCCGATGATGCGGCTGCGATCGTCCACTTCGCCCTCGACATTGGAATCGAGACAGCTATCGAGAATGACGCGGTTGGCTTCCAGCAGGTCGTCTTTTTTCCCAGTGTCGAGCCACCAGCCGCGAATTTGACGTGCTTCAACCGAGCTTCGCCAGTCAATTAAAGTTTGGATTGCGTCGGTAATTTCAAGCTCGCCCCGTGGTGAGGGCTGAATGGCATCGATCGCCTTGTGAATCGCGTTGGTGAAAATATAAATTCCAACCAGTGCCAGGTTCGAGGGCGGGTCTTTGGGTTTTTCGACAAGCTGAAGCAGTCGCCCATTTTCATCCACCTTCGCCACCCCAAACGCACTGGGATTTGCAACCGGGCAGAGCAGCGTCAGCGCATCCAGGCTGTTCGCGTGGAAATGCTCCAGAAACAGGTCGAGATCGCTCTGCACCAGGTTGTCGCCCAGATACATTACAAACGGCGAGTCACCCAGGAAAGGCTGGGCAACCTTGACCGCGTGTGCCAGACCCGCAGGCTTGTCCTGCAAGATGTATTCAATCTTTGCGTCAAATCGATCGCCGTTGCCCGTCTTGGCTTTCACCTCTTCCCCCGTTTCCGGGCTGATGATGATGCCAATCTCCGTGATTCCCGCAGCGACGATCGACTCGATGCCGTACCAGAGAATCGGTTTGTTAGCAACGGGCACAAGCTGTTTTGCTCCCGTATAGGTCAACGGACGCAGACGAGTTCCTTTACCGCCGGACAGAATAATTGCTTTCATGGGCGCTCTCATGGGCGTGAATATATTCAGTGAGCATCTGTCGAAGTGCCTGTCGCCAATGGGACGGCGGAGCAGGAAGCAGTTTGCCAACCTTCTGGCAGGCTAAGACCGAGTAAGCAGGACGTTTTGCAGGCGTGGGGTATTCGGGTGTGGTAATGGGAATCACCTGCTTGATTTTCAGCGGCAGATCGAGCGCCTGTGCTTCCTCAAAGATGGCAACCGCAAAGTCATACCAGCTTGCAGCACCGCTGTTAGTAAAGTGATAAATGCCGCTCAGCGAAACCGGATCGTGACCGTTCGCTTCTAAGAGAAATTGATGCGACAGGGTGGCGATCGTGCGAGCAATATCCGCCGACCAGGTGGGAGTGCCAATTTGATCCGCAACAACCCGGAGTTCCTCGCGCTCTTTGCCTAATCGCAGCATCGTCTTCACAAAGTTGCCTTTGCCATAGGTTCCATAGACCCAGGCAGTTCGCAAAATTGCGTAGGGCGTTGATGAATCTTCACAAGCTCGCTGAATCCCGACTTCGCCTGCGAGCTTTGATTCTCCATAAGCGCCGATCGGGTTGGTGGGATCAGTTTCGGTGTAGGGCGTACTCTGGGAACCGTCGAACACATAGTCCGTTGAAATATGAATCAGCGGAATTTTGAGCGATCGCGCTTCTTCCGCCATCACCGTCGGCGCAGTTCCGTTAATTGCCTGTGCCCGCTCCACTTCAGTTTCGGCTTTGTCTACTGCCGTGTAGGCAGCCGCGTTCACAATCAAGTCGGGCTGAGCATTTTGGATGGTCTGGCGAATCTGCTCAAACTCGGTTAGATCGAGTTCATCTCGCGCAACACCCATCACATCGCCTAAAGGACTGAGGGTCTGTTGCAGCTCGTGCCCGACCTGTCCTGCCTTACCAATCAAAAGAATGCGCGTCATGAATTTCTTAATTTCTCTATGGCTGCTTTCTCTATGGCTGCTTTAGGGAACCATGCTGAAACTCGGACTTCGCTGGTTGGGGTTATTTTGCCCCAAATCTCCGTAGAAACTGCTAGCTCCCCCAATCATCGCTTACTGAGAAGCGAGAATTTTCCGATCTTTGGTTGACATTACAAAATCTTTAGCGATCGATGAAGTCGCGATAACTGCTCCCTGGCGGCATGAAGCTGGGTTCTTAAGCAAAGGTTTCTAATCAAACAGCTCGGCTTGTTTCAGCGGAATCCCTGCCTGATCTTTAGCAGAGACGATCGGTTCACCTGAAAAATGCCAGTTAATGCCAAGGTCTGGGTCATTCCATAAAATCGCTCGCTCGTGAGCCGGGGCATAGTAGTCTGTCGTTTTATACAGCACTTCGGTTCCGTCTTCCAGCGCCACAAAGCCGTGCGCAAAGCCGGGGGGAACCCAGAGCTGCTGCTTGTTTGCCGCACTCAGTTCATAGCCCACCCACTGCCCAAACGTCGGCGAACTTTTGCGAATATCCACCGCGATATCAAAAATTGCCCCTGCCACCACTCGCACCAGCTTGCCCTGGACCTGCTGGATCTGATAGTGCAATCCGCGCAGCACATTTTTTGCCGATCGCGAATGGTTATCCTGCACAAATCGCAGGCTGAGTCCGGTCTTGTCCTGAAATACCTGTTCGTTAAAGCTTTCAAAGAAAAAGCCGCGCTCATCGCCAAACACGCGAGGCTCAATAAGCAGTACGTCCGGAATCTCGGTTTGAGTAATCTTCATGCTTCTTCTTGCTTAAAACTGCTTGAAACCCTTCAGCCAAGGATTCTACACGACATCTCGTTCCGTTCTCACCCATTTTTTCTGTGGGCGTACCAAAAATGCAAAATAGAGCGGGATTTTCCAAAGCACATAAAAAGGAACCGTTAGCAGCGTCATGAGCGGCAGCACCGATCGCCCAAACCCTACCCAGACAAGCCCGATCGCCAGCAGCAGCATCACACCGCCCAGACTCAGCAAAATGACAGGCAGCACCGAAGTCCCCAGCAGGGAGCAGGCGATCGCCAAAATTAGCGCCGCCAACCACAGCATCACCAGCAGCGACAAAGGCGGAATTGCTAAATCCAGCCCCATTGCCAGCAAATCAAATCGTCTTTGCAGCAAAGATGCCTTCAGCAACCGGGGAACCTGACTGAGCAGGGTTTGGATGTGTCCATGTTCCCAGCGGGTTCGCTGACTTTTAGCGGCTCCTTCCTGCTGCGGCAAACGTCCCGTTACCAGCGTTTCCACGCCCAGCGCAGGCGAGTGCCCTGCGATTGCCAGATCCACCCCCAACTGCATATCTTCAACAATATTGCCGCTTGCCAGCTTTGCCGATCGAATCACAGACCAGGGAAACGCCATTCCCGTTCCGGTTAAAGGACTCGGCAACCCCAGTCGCTCTAGCCCACGCGGACGCACCAAATTTTTTACTAAAAACGCCAGAGCAGACACCGCATCTTTAGGTTTCGGCTGAGCGGGTTGCTCCATTAAATAAACCGCTTGCACCGGACGCTCGATCGCTAGGGCTTTGCGGCTGATGGAATCGATCGTGCCAGGAGCAACCTCACAGTCTGCATCGACAATAATCACCGCGTCCGGCGGGTCGTTCGCGAGAAACTGGATTCCATAATCGAGGGCAAAGCCTTTCCCGCGTCGATCGGCATCCTGACGTTCCAGGACAATTGCGCCAGTCGATCGAGCAATTTCTGCCGTGTTGTCGGTGCAGTTATCAGCAACCACAACTAATTGATGCGCTCTTTTGCTCTGCAAACGAGAGGACTGGAGCTGCGCCATCAGGGTTTCCAGCACCGGACGAATGCCTGCTGCCTCATTGTGTGCCGGAACAACAACTGCAAGTTTTACCTCATTACTTGCCGATTTAGACGAGCGCCAAGTTTCCGTTCTGACAGGCAGTAAAGCCGCAGCGCATTCAATCAGCAGCACGCTAATCGGAATCAGGAGAATTAGGGCGATCGTCAGCAGCACCCCGTTGAGAATGAGAAACAGTGCAGACACAAAGATTCTCCTCAGTCTTGAACTTGAAGCCTGGGTTGCGACCGGTTGTGGAACCAGTCACACTGTTCACAGCCGAAAGGATACCCATTTTTCTAGTCCCAACTGTAACACTGTCTTAATCTTTGCCAAAGCGGGCAGCATTGAAGCTTGCTGCCGAAACTGTGAATCTGCGATGAAGATTCGATCGAGAAAGCATTCGAGCATTCCTTTGCTGCATTATCGACTGCGTTAAATCCGATCGCGTGATCAGCAAACAAAGTTGTTCCTTTGCTAATCCTTTGCTAATCCTTTACCTAACGCTTATTAGCTAAGATTCACATTGCTTTCGCTTTACGCTGGAACTCAATGAGATTCAGGGAAATGCTCTGCCACACTGCTGTCCTCTGCGTCTGCAAGCTGATGACTAGCCGAATCACTCGCGATCCTCCCAATACCCGATAAATCAAGCAAGCTAACTCGCTGCGCTTGTTTTCAGAATTTTTGCCCAGAATTTTTGCAAGCATTAGCCGCTCAGGCTCTGGCTGCTCCTGCCTTTATGAATGTAGGGTGCGGGGGATCGTCCTGGTCATCAATCTGACAGTAAAGCTGCCCCTTCTATTTTTCATGCAGATTGCTCTATCTCAAACATGCCTTTTGTCTTGGTCAGACATTTAACTTATTTTTTGTGGAGATTCTCATGTTCAGTGCAAAATCGATCGAGCAAAAGCTGACTGCTTTTGTCACGCTGCTGCCGCTTAGTGCGGGAATTGCGATTCCCGTGAATGCCGAGCGAGCAGTCGCACAGTCTGTTCAAGGGGCTTTAGGACAATGCATTTTAGACTTACGACGGGCTAACATCTATGGTCCTAGTGCTGCCGATCGCTGCGTCAATCAACTGCAAAATTCATCGCCGACACAATCGCTAGGTCAGTGTATCGAAGATATGAAGCTGGCAAATATTTACGGCCCCACTGCAGCCGATCGCTGTGAACGCCTGCTGGCAGCGCAGCAGCAAAATAGAGGCGGTAGAGGCAATTCCTCAAGTAGCCGATCTCAGCGAAGGCTGAGGGTTAATAATAACTTTGGTGTCACCCTTTACGAGCTTTATCTTTCACCTGCTAACGATAGCGGATGGGGCAGAGATATACTGGGGAGCAGCGTTCTTGAGGATGGCTATTACTTAAATTTCACATTGAGTAGCCCTGAGTGTGCCTATGACATTCGCGCAGTGTTCGATGACGGTAGCGTTATTGAGGATCAGTTTGATTCCTGCCGCTACAGCACGTACACACTAAATTAGTCTCAGCGAGCGATGATATGCGATCGGTGAACTGTAGTTTCTGAGGTTGTTCAGACTCGATAACTAATAAAAAACCCAGCAGCCCCCTGCTGGGTCAATTCCATGAACGTCACTTATCTTTCCTTAATTTACGTGGGGCGATCGCCGTTCTACTTCGTTAGGGTGGCTCACCCAGGCGGGTGATCTTGGACTCCAGCGATAGCGTGAGCAGAATTACTCCACACCCTCGATGCGGTCTTCCACTTCCTGATACAGTTCGCGCAGCAGTTCCAGGTTCTCTTCCGAGGTTTCCCAGTAGCCGCGCCCGTTCACTTCCAGCAGCGTCGTCACCACCTTGCGAAAGGAATGGGGGTTGAGGTTCATCAGGCGATTTCGCATCTCTTCGTCTTTGATGAACGTGGTGTTGGTGTCTTCGTAGATCCAGTTGTCTACCGCGCCTGCCGTCGCAGACCAACCCATTGTGTTCACCAGCCGCTTCGAGAGTTCGCGCACGCCCTCGTAGCCGTGGGACAGCATTCCCTCATACCACTTGGGATTCAGAAGTTTGGTGCGGGCATCGAGCCGGACAGTTTCCGAGAGGGTGCGGACCTGGGCGTTTGCTGTGGTCGTATCTGCAATGTAGGCGGCGGGTTTTTTGCCATCCTTGCGCAGAGTTTCGACCAGCTTGGTCGGGTCAGAGTCGAAGTAGTGGGAAACGTCGGTTAGCGAAATCTCCGACGAGTCGAGGTTCTGAAACGTCACGTCTACTGTCTTCAGAGCCGAGGTGAACAAATCCTGGTTTTGCTCCATCGTGCCCGGATTGTCCGAGTTGAAGGCAAACGACTTGCGCGACAGATACATATCTTGCAGCTCTGCCTCGTTTTCCCAGGTGCTGTTTTCCACCGCCAGGTTGACGTTCGACGAATAGGAGCCAGAAGCATTCGAGAAGACGCGGCTGGCTGCCTGACGCAGGTTGATGCCCATCTCTTCTGCCTGCTTGATCGCGTGCTTGCGAACAAAGTTCATTTCCACAGGCTCATCTGCCTCGGCTGCTATTTTGATGGCGCGATCGAGCAAATTCATCTGGTTAATAAACAGATCGCGGAACACCCCAGAGCAGTTCACTACCACGTCGATCCGGGGACGACCCAGCTCTTCTAAGGGAATCAGCTCCAGCTTGTTCACCCGGCCCAGCGCATCGGGAACCGGACGCACGCCCACTAGCATCATCACCTGCGCCAGGGATTCGCCGTAGGTCTTGATGTTGTCCGTGCCCCACAGCACGAAGGAAATGGTTTCGGGATACGCGCCGCCGTTTTCCGCTTTTTGGCGATCGAGCAATCTTTCCACCACAATTTGTGCGCCCTGAACCGCTGCACTCGTCGGGATGGACTGGGGATCAAGGGCGTGAATGTTCTTACCCGTAGGCAGCACATCGGGGTTGCGGATCGGGTCGCCGCCGGGACCAGGCAGGATGTATTCGCCCTCCAGCCCCTTCAGCAGTGCGCCCAGTTCATTGTCCGCGATCACCTGCTTCAGGCAGAACTCCAGGTACTCAAACAGCGGCTTGATATCGTCCGCATTCACCTTCGGATAGCCCGATTGTGTCAGTGATTCAATCCACGGTTCCTTGCGTCCGATGTTGAAGAAGTTGAGCTTGGTCACTTTCGAGACGCGCCCTTCGGCATCGGTCTGTTCTTTCACCATTGCCGCAACCGCTGCCCGGACTGCCTGATTGATGCTGTATAGCAGCTCCACATCCGCCAGCACGCCGCGATCGGAATTGCGGTAGATCTCGTCCATCTCGCGTCCGATGCTTTCGGCAATGATCCGCTGAAGACTCTTGATGCTCTCTTCGGGGCGATCGAGTCCGGCAATGTTCACCAGGGTTGCCACAGCTTCCTCAGCAGACGGCGGCTTACCGACGACGTGCAGACCACAGGGCAAGAGGCGCGACTCAATTTCCATCAGCCTAATATAGACCTTGCCGATCAGGGTATCGCGATCGTCCAGAGACATTTCCGATGCATCGTTTTCGGGCAGCGCGATGTCCTTATCGAGGTTCACCTGACGGCACTTTTCGATAATCGCATTCACGATCGGGACTGCCCGCCCGCTCTCCTTCGAGGTCTGGTAAGAAGCGATCAGTTCGCTCAATTCCTTCAGTCCCTTATAGAGTCCGGCGTTTTCCGCAGGCGGCGTCAGGTAGCTGATGGTTTCGGCGTAGCCCCGGCGTTTGGCGATCGTCGCTTCCGAAGGGTTATTCGCCGCGTAGTAATACAGGTTCGGAATCGTGCCGATCAGGGAATCGGGATAGCACTCGTTCGACATTCCCATCTGCTTACCGGGCATGAACTCCAGCGAACCGTGGGTTCCAAAGTGCAGGACGGCATCTGCCTGCCAGACCCGCTCCAGATAGGTGTAGTATGCTGCAAAACCGTGGTGGGGACTTGCGGAACGGGAAAACAGCAGCCGCATCGGGTCGCCTTCGTAGCCAAAAGTGGGCTGTACGCCGATAAAGACGTTGCCGAAGTGCTTGCCAAACACCAGCAAATTTTCGCCGTCCGTGTTCAGGTGTCCGGGAGGCGCACCCCAGTTTTCTTCGAGTCGCTGTGAGTAGGGCGTGAGTGCTTCGTATTCCGGAACCGACATGCGATAGGCAATATTCAGTTCCGGGCTGCTGTACTGCGCCTGCGCATCGTGAATCACTTCCAGCATTAACGCTTCTGCTGATTCGGGCACATCCTGCACGTCATAGCCGTTGTCGCGCAGTGATTTCAGCACTTCGTAGATCGAGCCGAACACATCCAGATAAGCAGCAGTTCCCACATTTCCCTTGTCCGGCGGGAAACTGAACACCGTGATCGCCACTTTCTTGTGCAGCTTCGGCTTGCGGCGCAGGTTTGCCCACTTCATTGCCCGCTGCGCGATCGCCTCAATCCGGTCTTGCAGGGCAATTGCTTTACCCGTTGTGCCATCCCGTCCAGAAAGGATAATTGGTTCGATTGCCCCATCCAGTTCGGGGATCGCAATCTGCAGCGCCACCTGAATCGGGTGCAGCCCCAGATCGCTGTCCTGCCATTCTTCCGTGGTCTGGAACACCAGCGGCAACGCCACCATGTAAGGACGGTTCAATCGCTTGAGAGAGTCGATCGCCTTTGGGTGATCCTGCCGGGCGGGACCGCCAACCAGCGCGAATCCGGTGAGAGACACCACGACATCGACCAACGCCTGATCTTTCTTGATTGGATCATAAAAGTAGGCATCGACGGGCTTGGAGAAGTCCAGACCGCCCGCAAACACGGGAACAACCTTCGCGCCCATGCACTCCAACTCCTGCACCATCGCCACATAGTGCGCGTCATCGCCCGTGACAAGGTGAGTTCGCTGAAGCACCAGACCAACGCAGGGAGCCAGCGGATCTTTCACATCTTCGGGGACATCCTGCCGAGTGTTGTACCAGTTCAGATACTCCTTCAGGTCTTCGTACATCTGGGGTGCAAGCGGATGCCAGATGCCCATGTCGGGATAGGTGACGGGATCGCGATAAACGATCGCCTGACTCGCTTCATTACCGCTGGGTTTAACATACTTATCCGCCAGCATCAGCAAAAAATTT
>Ga0224722_1000501_pt1 | contig 22750 bp, 28 predicted proteins | sample Balambano_FR1_Me_FD_161646 | JGI IMG/M metagenome (GOLD analysis project Ga0224722, IMG submission 161646) | Freshwater sediment microbial communities from Lake Towuti, South Sulawesi, Indonesia - Balambano_FR1_MetaG | ecosystem: Environmental > Aquatic > Freshwater > Lake > Sediment | place... | reverse complement strand
AATTAGAATGGTGGACGCTGGAACCGGCGCACGACAGGATTTTGAATCAAACGACCTCGCCGATACAGCGCATGACTTTTGCAAAAAGCCCGGACAATCAACTGGCGGTGGCGTACCTGCCGGAGAATCATGATATTCAACTGGATTTAACGGTTTTTCCCGATAATTTGACAGCACAATGGTTTAATCCTCGAGAAAATCAATACATTCCAATAAAAACGGGTGTTCAAAATAAAATCGGACAAACTTTCTTTTGTCCGGGTGCAGGAGATTGGGTGTTGTTGTTGCAACAGAAATAAATCTACAAAATTGAAAACATATGAAAAACAGCCTTTTCTATTTATGCTTTTTATTGAGTTTATCTCTTTCTCATTCAACAATTTATAGTCAAATTCCATTCAATATCAAAAAAGACCTGCTACTGGCGCAATTTGATTGTAAAACGGATGTAGATGATTTACATACGGTTGCAGCGTTTGTTACCTTATTATCTCATTCAAATTTCGCAAAAGTAAAGTATCATGCCGTTGCTGGCACCTATGGTATTCAGAATGGCTTGTATGTGCCGCCCAACGATTTGTTTCGACTTGCTTTTGGCAATCACTGGACGGATGCGCATGAAAATTTTCAACCTGCGGTGGCGCGCATTAAAAAATTAGTCAAAAAAACATTGGCAAAGCAAGGGAATGTCTGGATTGCAGAAGCAGGGCAATCGGATTTTACAGCCGAATTAATAAAGCAAATTCAAGCAGACCTGCCTCAAATTAATACTAAAGACCGTATTCATGTAGTCCAGCACAGCAATTGGAATGAAGAAGTCACCTCGCCCCAACACCTTGAGTTTGTTAAACAAAATGCACACTATCAAAAAATACCTGATGGCAATGTAGTGGGAAATGGAACGCCAGGATTTCGATCGCCCGAATATCGCGACTGGAAAAGCAAAATCAAAAACCCTAAACTATTAAAAATCTGGCAGTTAGCAGTTGATCTGGGCAACCAATACAACGGCAAAGAGGGACGGTACAATAATAAGGCAGTAGCAGACGGAGGACTGGATTTCTCGGACCTTTCAGAGATTTGTTGGATTTTGGGCATCGGGAATATCAAGGATACGACTGAATTTTTTGATCTGTATGGTAAATAAAAAAGCCTGGAGCTATTAATGATATTAAACGATACTTGTCAGGTTTTTAAAACCTGACAAGTCTTAAAGATCAGGGCATTCGTTTATAAAACACAAATCCATTTTGCCGCCCCACTTCCTGCAAACCTGCAATCCCCTCCAGTTCCTTTGCCTTGTGAATTTTCGTAGCAATGTACGCAGGTTTATCCAATGGTTCGTACAAGAGCCGATTCATACAATCGCTGTTTTGAAAACACGCATCGCCTGGTCGTTGTGGTTCACCGTAAAACAATTGCACATAGGATTTATAACCATACGTAGCAACATAACAATCTTCTTTGGCTTTACTATTAAAAAATTCGACCGCCGCGTTTTGCGAATACATTTCAATGCGACCGATGAAGGCTATTAAGGTTGCCATGATAAAAACGGTCATGCCGCCAAATAAAATACGAAAGCCCCGTTCGGCGCGATTGTGGGAGAGATGCCGCGTTGTAAAAACCAGCGTCAGCAGCAATAGCACGCCCGGCAGCCAAACGTACCAATCCATCCAATCTACTTGTGCCTCCAGACTTGCCGCTGCGAAGGGGTCTTTTCCAAACAAAGGTTTTAATAATTCGATATTCAAACCTGCGACAGGCAACCCAAAAACCGCAATCAGATACAGTCCCCCGATTGTCCACAAGCCTGCTTTGAGCCAGCCATTGAACGCAATCTTTTTGTCCAAAATATGGTGAATAACCAGTGCTGCCAGAAACGTGAGCGGAAAATAACACATGGAAGAGTAGTGTACGATCTTGGATTTTACAATGGTGAATAAAATCAGCACCACCCAGAATAACATTTTCATCCAGATTTTAAAATCCTGCTGCTGGCGCAAATCTTCGCTGTCTATTTTAAAAAAAGCACGAATGGCAAAAATGGAAGCCGGAAAACACCCCACGAGCAACACCGCAAAATGGTAACCCGCAAAACCTTTGTGCCCCGCGTCGTGCGTGCTGAACAGCCGATATTGATATTCACTAAATGCTGCAAACTGATCCAAAAAGAAAAAGGTGTACCAAATAGAAGCGACTGCCACCGCCACCAGGGCAAAAAACAAAAATTGTGGCACATTCACATAAAAACGAAACCGCTGATACACCCAATATACTGCCATCGTCAACGCCGCAATCAAAAACGCCACCGGACCTTTCGTCAGAATACCCATACCGATAAAAAAGCCTCCAACGAGTAGATAAACCCATTGATTTTGAGAAAGATAAATATTTTTCCAGCCTTCCCGTTTCCAATACGCCAGAACAAAATAGTATAATCCGAGAAAAATAAACAGATTGAACCAGGGATCAATAATGCCCGATTTGAAATACAAAAACGGCAGCACCGAACCAAAATACGTGCCCGCCCAAATCACCCCAAAACGGGTGTTGTACAGCGTTTTTCCGATGTTGAACAGCACCACGAGGGTCACGATTCCACATATCGCATTCGGCAGCCGCGCCGCAAACTCGCCCACGCCAAACACTTGCATTGCCAAAGCCTGCAACCAGAAAAAGAACGGGGGCTTCTCCCAAAACGGCTCAAAATTCACATAAACGCGCAGATAATCCTTTTGAATCAGCATCTCACGGCTGATCTCGGCAAAATTCACCTCATCCCAATCAAACAAATGCACCCCGCCGAGGAAGGGAACGAAAAGTAAAGCACCGAGTAATGCGAATAGAAGGGAGTATTTCGGGTTGTTTGACATGATGCTATGGATGCTGTTGATGCTATGGATGCTACAGCGACAATAGCATCCATAGCATCGTCGAAGCAAGTATTACTTCTTTTTACCATTCAAAAAATTCAACACTTTACTCACCAAATCATCATTGATGCCGAGCCAGCCTTTCAGACGATTATAAACGGCAATCGCTTGCTTGTCGAGCCAGATGAAAGCACTTTTCACGCCGTCGCCGGGGCGGGCGCGGTAGTTGGTGGCGCGTTTTTTTGGGGCTTCTTTTTCTTCGGTAAAATAGTACAGTGCAATGGATTTGCGGGTCATGCCTTCCGGGCAGAGGATGGGTTCAGGCAAGCCGTGGAACGAATCTTCATCGGTATTGAACGCCACCATGCGGTTGAACACCGGGCTGATTTTCCGGCGGCATCGCTTCATATCGCGGCTCCAGAGTTCCAGGTCACCTTTATATTCCGGCTGCCAGTTTTCGTTCAAATACACCAGCACATTCACCCGGCGGCGCCAGTTGCGCTTGTGCGGATGCACCGTAAAATCAGCGTGGATATTCAAAAAACCGTTGCGCTGGCTTTGGTGCAACCCACCGCCTTCCAACGATTCATCGGCTTTCAATCCTTCAATACCCGTCAATTTACTCAGGGCTGCTACAAACTGTGGCGTGTTCAACTCCTGAATCACCTCCTGCAAAAAAGGCGGAATCAGATCCATTTTATTTAAACCGTGCTTCTTTTCATTCACGTGAACGTAGTGAATCCAGCCTTCATCCTTCACTTTTGGAAAAGATTCCATGGCGCGTCTGGCTGCCCAGTCTTCCAAAAAATGGTCAAATTGTGCGAAAGGGTAGGGGTCGGCACCCTGATAAGCGGCGGCGTATTCACTAAAAATCGTTTCCCATTTGGTGAGGTTGAGGATATGTTGCTTTGTGCTAGTTGCGGATTGGATCATTTTACAAAATTTTATTTTCTATTCAGACGTTTTATTTCAAAATATTAAAACATTTATTATTTGATGTTGCCGACATCCAAAAAGAGGTCTAATATCTAACGTCTAAAGTTTGATATCTAAAGTGAGCGCAAAGATAAGACAAGTTCGGGTTTTGCCATCAATAAGTGGTGTTTGGGGCTAATTTTTATGCTAAGTATTTGACATTCAAACACTTTCTGACTTTTTCTTTTTTTCTTTACCATAATTTAAACTTTCCGATGGCTTACCTCTTTTAGATTTTCTTACTTTTGAGATGCTGTTTTAAAACCCAAACCGTACATGAATCACTGCTGGAAATTCCGTCTGCTGCTCGGCTTCTTGTTGTTGCTCACTGCCTGCAAATTCAATCATTTAGCTCAAATTCAGCCCCAGAGCTACCGCATGGAGCCGCAGTCCACCCGGTCAATTGCACCCCAAGCAGACTCCACAACCGAAGCGCTCATTGCTCCATACAAAGCCCGGCTGGATACCGAAATGAACGAGGTGGTCGGCACCGCCGCCCGCACCCTGGAAAAAGCCAAACCCGAAAGCACCCTGGGCAACTGGATGTCGGACCTGTTGTACGAACAAATTTTTGAATATACCAGGGGCAACATTGATTTTGCCAGCATGAACTACGGCGGCATCCGCATCCCCACGCTGCAAGCCGGGCAGGTAACGCGGGGCAAGATTTTTGAACTCATGCCCTTTGATAATCTGCTCGTGGTGGTACACGCTGATGCGGCTACAGTACAACAATTTGCAGATAAAATCGCCCAGTCTGGCGGAATTCCGGTGAGTAAGCAACTGCGTTTTGAAATCAAAAACGGCAAAGCTGAAAACATCACCCTCAACGGGCAGCCTTTGCAAAACGATAAAATGTACAAAATCGGTGTATCGGACTATGTGGCAAACGGCGGTGACGACTGTACGTTTTTCATGGATAAAAAGCGCGACGAACTCGGCATCCTCATGCGCGATGCCATCATCGCATACGTAAAAAAACAAACCGCACAGGGCAAACCCCTCGATGCCCAACTCGACGGCAGAATTCGTTAATGTGCTAATATGCCAATGTGCTGATGTGCCAATATACCCATGATTCGTCAACATCTTAAGAGCCATTGGCATATTAGCACATCGGCACATCGGAAAATTAAAAAATATGAATCGCAGACATTTTATACAAACTTTTGGCTCCGGTGCGCTACTCGCAGGAGCGGGTACCCTGCCGCTGCAAGCCCTGGCAGCCGAACCCGACATGATCCGACTCATCGTGTTGCATACCAATGATGTACACAGCCGCATCGAACCCTTCCCGATGGATGGCAGTCGCCTGCAGGGTTTGGGCGGCGTGGCACGGCGAGCGGCACTCATCCGGCAAATCCGGCAGGAGCAGGAACACGTCTTGCTGCTCGATGCGGGCGATATCTTTCAGGGTACGCCCTATTTCAACGTCTATGGCGGTGAGTTGGAGATGAAGCTGATGACCGAAATGGGTTACGACGCAGCCACCATTGGCAATCATGATTTTGATGCAGGTATAGAAGGTTTGGAAAAACAATTGCCTCACGCAAGATTTCCCCTCCTTAATTGCAACTATGACTTTCGGAATACCGTATTAAAAGATAAGGTGCAGCCTTACCGGATTTTTAAAAAAGACCGGTTGAAAATCGGTGTACTGGGCGTAGGTATAGAGTTGGAGGGCTTGGTGCCAAAGGCATTGTATGGCGAAACCCAATACCTGAACCCGATTGCGAGTGCGAACAAGACAGCGGCAATGTTGAAAAACGACGAGCGTTGTGACCTGGTGATTTGCCTGTCGCATTTGGGGTATAAATATTCGGATGACAAAGTGTCGGATGTGGTGTTGGCGAAAAACAGCCGCGACATTGACCTTATCATCGGCGGTCATACCCACACCTTCTTGGATGCGCCGTTGACGGAAACCAACCTTGCCGGTAAGCAGGTGCTGATCAACCAGGTGGGCTGGGCAGGCGTGGTGCTGGGGCGCTTGGATGTACTGTTTGAGCGCAATCGCAAGGGCAGGTGTGTAAGCTGTCAGAATGTCTTGATAAACAAAGCAGAAAAATGATTTTTTATAAATATTTCATATTCAGAATTTTACAAAAATTATTTTAATTAAAACAATTAAAAACCAGTATTTAAAAGCTTTACGCGAATATGAAATAAGTAAAAAAAATATTTAAAATTTAGTCGAAAACCCGCGCAGGATTAGAAATTTTTTTAGAACTTTGTAGTCCTCCGCTTTTCTGAAAAAGCACATCATGATAGGAGCTTCTTACAAAACCAACGCAGTAATGCGTCGGTGTTTAACTTACTGATACTTCCAAAGGTTACACAGCAAAAGCAGGGTAAGCCAATTTTTTTATTCATTTTGTCAATATGCCTGAGAATGACGAAAGATCATGCTACAGTATGGGATAGCTGTCTGCAAACAATTCAGCAGAAAGTTAACGCACAAAGCTACAAAACCTGGTTCGAGCCCATCCGACCGGTGCGCTTAGATAACAATGCGCTTACAATTCAAGTCCCCAGTATTATTTTTTACGAGTGGCTGGAGGAGCACTATGTGGATGTGTTGAAAACAACCATTCGCAAAGAACTGGGTGACCGGGGGCGCCTGGAGTATCAGATTCTCACGGCTGCTGCCGCCGGTCCGCGCGAAGCCATGCGCCAAACGGCAGTTACCTATAGCAATGGCAACGGTCACAGCAACGGCACACGCCACACCGATACCTATGTACCCGGTATGTTGGATGCCGAACACATCAAAAATCCTTTTGTCATTCCGGGTATTCGCAAAAATAAGATTGACCCGCAACTCAATCCGAATTATAATTTTACCACCTACATCGAAGGTGATTGCAATCGCCTGGCGCGTTCTGCCGGGCAAGCCATTGCCAAAAAACCGGGCGGCACCTCATTCAATCCGCTCTTTATTTACGGCGACACCGGCTTGGGCAAAACCCACCTGGGGCACGCCATCGGCAACGAAGTATTGAGCCGCTTCCCGGAAAAAACGGTATTGTACGTCACCTCCGACAATTTTACCAACCAATTCATCCAGGCACTTCGTAACAACGCCGCCAATGATTTCACCACTTTTTATCAAATGGTGGACGTATTAATTATTGACGACATTCAATTTTTATCCAATAAACAGAAAATTCAGGATATCTTCTTCCAAATTTTCAACCAACTCCACCAAAACGGCAAACAGGTGATTTTGACCTCCGACCGCTCGCCCAAAGACCTCGACGGCATCGAAGAACGCCTCATTTCCCGATTCAAGTGGGGACTCTCCGCCGATTTGCAAGCCCCCGACCTCGAAACCCGCATCGCTATTATGGAAGCTAAAATGCTTCGCGAAGGGGTGGAAATTCCGTCTAACGTAGTAGAATATATTTGTTATAATATTCAAAACAACATCCGCGAACTGGAAGGCGTGCTCGTTTCCCTGATCGCCCAGTCTTCCCTCAATCGCCGCGAGATTGACCTGGATTTAGCCAAAGAAGTGATTAAAAACTTCGTTTCGCAAATCAATAAAGAAATTACGCTCGAATTTATTCAAAAACTCGTCGCCGGTCATTTCAACGTACAAGTAGACAAACTCCAGGGCAAAACCCGCAAACGTTCCATCGTCATTGCCCGCCAGCTCTCGATGTATCTGGCAAAACAACTGACCGACAAATCCCTAAAATCAATTGGCGAAATGTTTGGCGGGCGCGATCACAGCACCGTCATCTATTCCTGCAAAACCGTGCAAGACCTTATGGAAACCGATGTCGTTTTCAAAGACACCGTCGTAGATTTGGAGAAAAAGATCAAGATGAGCCTGAATGAAAAGTAAGGGGATGGGAGAATAAGACGATAGGAAGATGGGAAAATGAGATTTACTTTTGAAAGAAGAAAAAAAGGAACTTTTTTAGCGAAAAAACACTTTGTTAACCAGGCTGTGGAATTTCTTTTCAGAAAAAGGAGCTTCGCAGCCTTGCAATTTAGAAGAGGTTTCCTTACCTTTGCCCGCGCTTTAAAAGAAGGCAATTTTTTTCTTGGAACTTCACCTGGTGAGATGGGTGAGCGGCTTAAACCAACAGTTTGCTAAACTGTCGTACTGGAAACGGTACCGCGGGTTCGAATCCCGCTCTCACCGCCGCATGATTGATGAATTAGTGAGTAATGAAGAAATTTGTTCATTCATTATGCATTATTCATCGCATTTCGGGGCGTAGCGCAGTCCGGTTAGCGCACCTGCTTTGGGAGCAGGGGGTCGAGAGTTCGAATCCCTCCGCCCCGACACTGAAAATCAAGGAGTTATCAATTAAAATTTGATAGCTCCCTTTTCTTTTGCATGCAGCGTGCATGCAAATACAGGTCTTTTTTGGGCTGTTTTGGTGTCATTTGAACCCAAAAAATGCTTCAAAAATATTTTCTTCCGTTCGTCGAAAAATTTCTACCTGGCTTTTTTTCTGTTTTAATCAGCAATCCTTTCTTACTTTATTCAGCAGATTGCCACTCTTTTTTAAATGACTTTTTCTCGGAAAATGTGTATCTTTGAATTATGAGCCATCATTTTGAAAATGTATTGGAACAAGTCCATCAACTTTCCCGCTTTGAGCAGTTGAAATTAATCTCAACTATTGCCAAAATCTTGGTAGCGGAGGAAACGGAAGGCTTACCGAAATATATCATAGATGAAAACCGCCGCCGTCTTGCAGCGTATGATGCAAAAGAAACCAAAGGCATACCTTACAAAGAAGCGATGAGTTATGTGCGGACTGAAGTTAACGAAAGTAGATGACCTACAATCTAATTATATAACTCTGATAATATTCGTCGCTAATTAATTTCATTTTCCTTCTAAACCATAGTTCATGCCTGATTTCGGTTCCCGTTTAGAGGTCATTTGCTTAGAATCCGAAGCCTTTTACGCTTTGGTCGAGGAAGTCGTTGACCGGCTGAGGGAGAAGCAAGGCATTGCTCATGACAAGTGGATAGGTGATGATGAAGCTATGCGCCTGCTTCGCATCAGTTCCAAAACCACCATGCAGAAGTACCGGGATGAAGGCTTTATCCGCTTTACCCAACCCAGCAAAAAACTGATTTTGTACGACCGTGATTCTATCAATGAATTTCTGGAAAAAAACTCAAAAGACACTTTCTAATGAGCGAGAATGCCATCATCAAAAAAGCCTTTAACACCGGGTATCTTCTGGAAAAATATATCCCCAAACTTTCTAAGCTGATTCAGGATAGCCTAAAGGATAACCCTACTCTTTTTATGCAAGGGTTTAGGGCTGGCAGTCAACAATTTATTCAAGAACAAACTCCTACCAAATCCAGGCTTTTGGAAAGGCTCAAGGAAGATGCCAAAGCTAAACTACCACCAAAAGAAAAAGGCAAGGATGAAAAGCAGTTTGATAAAGAAATCTAAGCATCCGTTATTTTCTTTCTTACAAAATTTACAAATGCCCCATCTGCCCTATCCGGTTTGAACCCGGTTTTCTTGGCATTGTATTTGAACTCTTGTTCTAATCCGTAAACATCCAATCTTTTGCCGCCTTCCTGTATGGCTTTCTTTGCGGCATCCATGGCAGATGCCGAAATTAATAGCTCTGCTGACTCAAATCCCAAGTTGGGTAGAAAATTACTGATATGAGTGGTTGAATCCGAACTATCACTTTTTTGGGATGAGGTGATAGTTAGCACATTATCCACCCTGCCCTCCATTCGCTCTTTCCTGCCCGTTTTGGTACGCTGAATCTCTTCAACCGCTGTAATCTGTGCCCCAATATCGGTTTTTTTCTGCCAGGAAAGTTTGATATGAGTAATCGCCCTGCCCGTCCGTATCGGCTCCGCAGTTATTTCGTATTCGGTTAAAAAAGAAACCTCTTTTAAAGCCGGTTTAAGGGCTTTATCATTTAAATGCCCAAATGATTTAAGTTTATTTTTTCCCACACCCATCAGCGCTCTTGTTTCTTCTACCGTAAGCGTTTCATCGGTTATGTATTGCAGGTTTTTTCTCTTTTGCAAAAACTCATATAAGGCAAGGCTGTATTTACTGGAAAGCTCAAACATTACCTTGGTATGTAATCGAGCAAATATCTGTGTATTTTTGATGATCTTAATCAAATCATCAGGAAATCCGTATTCAATGCTGCTTCCGTAATCCTCCGTTTCATTTGTTCCGAGTAGTTGAATCTGGCGGGTTGCCGGTAGTCCGTTTTTATTATTTTTAATTTTAATAATGACGATAGCAGCCATCAGTCTTCTAAATGAAGCCCTTATATCCTGATTGTTGCTGTCAATATATTTGGTGAGTTCCTGTCTTGAGATAAAGTGCTTTGTTTTGACTGTAATATTATTCCACGCATTACCGATTAATAAGTTATAAATACGTCGGTCTTGCAACGTAAGTGGTGTCATTTCCACAATATCAACCAGTTCCTCCGGTTTGACAATAGAAGAAAGGTCATCCGGCACTACTGGAAAAAAGTTCTTTACCTGAGATTCATTCATAAAATGGATAATCTCACAAAATCACCTAAAGTAAAGTGATTTTGTGATAGTTAAACTATCACCTCATCCCAAAAAAGTGATTTTATTATTTATCATAATTCCACCCCAAAAAAGTGATAGTTCATCCCAAAAAGGTGATTTTACTATCCCAGAAAAGTGATTCTATTTCCCAAAAAAGTGATAGTTCGTCCCAAAAAAGTGATTTTATTCTGAAAAAAGCCAGTATTTACGCGGGTTTCCACGTCCTGAACACAGAACATAAGAACATATAAAAGAACACAGAAGCCCCTACCCTCCGCAAAACATTCGTTTTGCTTCGCCCAATGCCGTAGGCATTGCCTTTGAAATTGCATTCGCTACCGCTCATAAAAATTTTTCGAGCTTTGCTGTTTAAAAGACAATTGTTTATGATAATCATTAAATAAATTTGGCACATAAAGTTGAAAATATTATACTTTAATTATCATATCTTTAAATTTTATTTACATACCTATTTAAAATATTAACCTCATAATAACCTTAACATAACCTCAGTTGAATGTTATGTTGATGTTACATCAACCTTGTTATAACCTTAATCAAACTAAATTTATGATTTATACTATCGGAGGAATTAAAGGCGGAAGCGGTAAAACCACTATTGCCGTTTCCCTTACCATAATGCTTGCAAATAGCGGTAGAAAAGTTTTACTGGTCGATGCCGATAAGCAGGCAACCGCAACTGAATTTTCTGAATGGCGCACACAAACCCTGAAACATACCGGATTTATCTCCATTCAATTATCAGATATGCGGGTCAGAAACGAAATTCTTAAACTGAAAGCCGATTATGACGACATCATTATTGATGCCGGTGGACGTGATACCGCCTCCCAGCGTGCCGCACTTGCTGTAAGTGATATGCTGATAGTCCCTTTCATTCCCAAATCCTTTGACATCTGGACGTTGGAACAAGTCGTTCAACTCGTTGAAGAAATGAAAATAGCTAACCCGGTAATTAATGTCTATGCGCTGCTCAATCGGGTTGATAATAATGAAAAGGATATAGAAGAGGGCAGGGCATATATTGAAGAAACGGGCGTTTTTAAAGTGCTCAAAAACACCTTGCATGAACGTAAAGTATTTGCCAACGCTGCGGCAAGCGGATTGGCAGTTACCGAGTTTAAGCCTAAAAATGAAAAAGCCACCCAGGAAATACAATCACTTTTTGATGAAATTCTGCAACTGTCAAACCAATTTAAAAAACAGGCTGCATAATCAGAATAACCTCAACTTGACCTTACAGTAAGGTTGCATTAACCTTATTGTAATCTTAAATCAACCTTACCGTGAGATTAAAATGGCATTATCCAAAAAAATCAAAAAAGAAGATGAAACCTCAAATTTTTCCGTTGAAAACCTGATATTAAAAGGTGGCACTTCCGGGGGCGAGACTTCGGAAATCAACAATCAATCCCAAAAAATTAAAAGAATGCAGCTTCGGTTGCCGGTTCATAAAATAGCCGAGATTGATAATCTGGTAAACAAACGTCCCGGTAATCTGCCTCGTCACACTTGGATTATGGAAGCAATAGAAGAAAAAATCCAGAAGGACAGTCAGAAAATAAACGTTACCGTAACCTCATACTAACCTCACCATAACCTTAAACTAGCATGAATAGTGAACAGGCAAAAAGAATTTCATTACCGATGATTATGTCTCGGCTTGGTTATGAGCCTGTTGCCATCAAAAAAGGTGACAGGGAAAGGTGGTATTTGTCACCTTTCAGAAAGGAAACTATGCCATCTTTTGTAACCTCATTACTGGGCGGCAAGTGGATATGGAAAGATTTTGGCGATACAGGCGGCACGGTCATTGATTTTATAATGCGCCATGAAAGCTACACTCAAGTAAGCCAGGCTTTGGAATTTCTTGATAAAATGTTTGGCAAACAATCTCACAGTAGGGAAGGGGTAGGAAAAAAAGCAAAGCAAACTTTTTCTTTTAAACAGCAACCCGGCGCGAGCGCCGAAATTTTTGAAAAGCAGCTTGAATTTATCAAAGCTATTCCGATAGAAAACCATCAAATTGTTAAATATCTTACCCAGGAAAGGCATATTAATAAAGCGGTCATTCTAAAATACCTTAAAGAGGTTTATTACAAAAACAAAATAACAGATAAGCAGTTTTTTGCTTTCGGGATGGAGAATCAATCGGGCGGTTATGAAATACGCGCTGCAACGGATGAATACCCCTTTAAGTCCGCATTGAACGGCAGGGATATTACTTTGATAAAAGGATTGAATAATGAGAATAATCAAGTAAGTATATTTGAAGGAATGACCGATTTTTTAAGTCTGCTTACTTGGAACAAAATCGAGCATTTAAAAGAGGATGCGATTGTGATGCACTCGCTTTCATCTTTTGATAAAACCGTTAGCTACATTAAAAATAACAATTATCAAAACGTTGACCTTTATTTGGATAATGATAATTCCGGCAAGGCGGCATCACAAAAATTTGTAGAAGCGTTAAGAGAAAAAATCCAATCTCAAAATTCTTTATACGCAGAATATAAAGATATAAATGATCTGCTTCGGGCAAACGGTAACCTTAATATGAAGTTACTTTAAGGTCACTATGAGGTCGCGTTGACCTTATTGTAGAGTTATTGTAAGGTTATTTAAGCCGTTATGTCTGCTTCATATCATTTTTCTGACAAAGATAAAGTTCCACCACAGAATAACTTTTTTAAGGTATTTAACTAATTATTAACTAATAATATGTTATAAATTTAAAATCAACCAATAACAGGAGCTTAATATGACAACTTTTAAACAACAACAAATGCAACAATCACTGCTTGGTGGAGATGATACCCCAAAAGAAGTTCCGCCTGCGGTAGAAAGAGACGGAAGTAAAGACTTAAGCAAACTTCCAAAGTCGGATAAATTCAAACTTCAACAGGATTTAAATGCTGCAAAAAAAGCTGTATCAGGACTTGTTGGGTCAGGCGTGCAAAGTGTTGAGGAATTTATCAATAAGGTTTCTACTCCAACAAATACACCTCAAGTAACAGAACAGGGAAACGATATTCAAAGATAAATATCTTATATTCACTAATTTAAAAATTAGCTTTTTGGTATTAGAATGAATATTTCTCATCCAAAAAGCTAAAAATAATTTCTTAAATTAAACTTATCTCAAGCCGCCATTGCCACTTCATACCATTTTTCTTGGGCAAAAACAGATTCCACATCTTTTTTGAAGGCTACCACATCAAAATTGCCTTTTTCTTTAATAGTATTTAATTTATCAATGCCCTGTAAATAAATAGCCTCCATTATTTTAATGGTTTCTTCCTCTGTGGCATTTTCTATCACTTCATTCGGTATCACAATTGAAATATCCGCTTCCTTTTTACTTTCATCAAAAAGTGCCACCGGTTCATAAAACCCATCCGGCTTGGTTACGATATAAGTGAAGAGGAACCTTTTTACCCCATCCCCATATTCCGCTAAATCAATATGCTCATACAAGGCGTAAATAAAAGGCGTTACATTGATTTTCGGATAATATTCATGCCATACCCTGCCGGATATATATATTTGTCTGTCTTTAGGTAATAATTTCATTATCGGTCTATTTTATTGCCCGGCGGACGGGGCAGGGTAAAATTCCTGTTTCGTGCCTCCGGTAATAATGGATAAGTGATTATCTTTGTTTTCTCCGTCGCTTCACACTCCGCGATATTACCCGTAAACTCTACCACATAAATCAAATTGTCCGCCCCGTAATTTCCATCCGGGTAGCGTCCTTTTTCGCCTAACCTGGTGGAGCCGAAACGCCAAACCTCGCCCACATACAAAAGTATAGTAGTTTTACCATTCGGGCAAGAGTATCAGGGAAAATATCCATCCGCAGTGGCACGCAGCGCATATTGCTCCGCATTGTTGATTTCATCCAATGCCTTTTGCAGTTCGGCTTCCCTTTCCGGGTGCAGGGTTGCGCTGCCGTCCGGGTGAACTATAATCGGTGATTTATCTTTCCAGGAATTAGACAGGTAAGTGCCGATTATCCCGCCGACCAAAATCAAGAACAACAGGAAGTACAACCCTGATTTAGATGTCTTATCCTGTTCACCGGAAACAATTTTCAGATTTGGATTTTTCTTGTTAGGTTCGGAGCTTCTATCAAACATAGGTGTTTGTTAAGCTGCCAAAGTTAAGCGTTCTAATTTACATTCGTAAGGAAATGAAGATTTGAAGAAATCTTTTTTAAGGGCTTAACTGCCAAATTACATTATCCGGTAATGTCAAAAATAAAGAAGCTGTAAGGTATCAATCCAGTATTTTTCTTTTAAACAGCAGAAAACAGTTTTGGGGCTTTCCCTTCGGGTCGGGCTTTTTCAGGACTTCACTTCGTTCCGGTGCCACAGGAAAGGTGGCACTATTTCATATCCCTGTCAATCCCTAAGCTAAAGCAAGAAATAAAGAAATCTTTATTTCTTTACTAAGGGCTGCGCCCCCGCGCGTGTCAAGGGGTATCCCCAATCTTCCTCCACTTCACTTCGTTCGTTCCGTGCAGACCGGGTGATTCCCCACCCCTGGTGACACTTGCTACCCGCCGTTCGCCACGTGGCAAGGGTTATAAGCGATTTGCTTATTAACCCCAAAATTAAAAGGAGCATAAAATGAAAAAAGCAAAAATCATTGTAGAAATAGAGTTTGAGGAAGAAAACAACTACTCAACTCAAGCTTTAGTAAATAGCATAAACCTGGAATATTTAAATCAGGCTTTGGACATTCAAGGGATTGAAAACCTGGAAGTTTCAGCGGAAATTATAAAGGAAAATACCACGAAAAAATACGCAGTCGCATTTGAAGAAAGAACCATGTTTGTTTATGAAGTCACCGCAGCCGATGAAGAAAAAGCCGAAGAACTTGGCACCAAATTATATGCAGCAAGGAAAGATATAGGCACTTTAAAGCCAGTAGAAAAGTTCGTAACGGACATGGGCTTTTACAACATAGAAGAAATCAACAATTAAAGGAGGATACCATGACTACAGAAAAAACCTATAAAGTTTGCTTTACGTACACCGAAGGCGGCTACTTTCATATCAAAGCCAAAAGTGCAAGTTCAGCCGAAAAGAAACTTAATAATCTTTTGGATGACAAAGGTTTGGAAGGTGTAAACTATAACCTTGATTGCACATACCGCGAGTTTGATACATTTGATGCTGAAGAAGTAGATTAAACTTTAAAAAATATGGTTGTAAGCACTTTTTTAATAAGGTGTTTACAATCCTTAATAATCAACACTAAAATGGAAGGTAATGTAAAATGAAGCTAAATTAGAATAGTAAAACACTAATGATACACGTAAATTCATAAAAAGGAGAAAAATTCTTTTCCTTTTTAAAGAAATCTTTTAAATCAATTTAAACAATTATGAGGTATTTATGGCTATTAATAACAAAATAGAGTTAAACGGCTACTTAGGTAAAGATGCTAAATCCGTTAAAACCAAAAACGATAAAAGTTTTATCATTTTGAGTGTAGCGACGACTGACAGCTACCCGGAAGTGGATGAAAAAACAGGTGAAGTAAAATGGAAAGATAAAGGCACTATGTGGCATGATGTGTTGGTATTCCGTCCGCAAGCCGCTCATTTCGCTAAGGATTTGAAAAAAGGCGATGCAGTTGAAATCAATGGAGGTATTGCTTATAGAATGTTCAAAGATGAAGAAGGCAATACCAGAAAGCAAGCATCTATTATTGCTCACTTTGTTGAAAAAATAGAGTATGCCAAACAAGGCAATCTGCTTCCAAAAGAAGTAGATGAAGCAATGGACGAAATAGCCGCATAAAGCGGCGGAAAGGGGAAGGAAAACTTTCCCCTTTTCTTATAACTCAGATATTTGGCGGGATTGGCAGTGGTAAAACTTCCGGGTCTGGTAAAACCATTGCAAAAGCATTTCTAAAACGAGGATTCGGAGGATTGGTTTTATGTGGAAAACCGGAAGAAGCTAAAGAATGGCGGAGGTATGCAAAAGAGTTAGGAAGAGAAGACGATTTAATGATTTTTCATGAAGAAAGCAACTTTGAATTCAACCCATTACAGTATGAAATGACCAGAGAAGGAGAGGGAGCCGGAGAAACCATGAACTTGGTTAATCTTTTTGTAAATATATTCAAAATGGGACAGCGATTAAGTGGAGGCGATTCACAAGAAAGTGAACGGTTTTGGGAAAATTCCCTACGGCGGTTAATGAATAGAATGTTTGATTTACTAAAGTTGGCGGGTGAGGAAATTAGTGTTGCCAATTTAGTTGAAATTTTAACTTCTGCACCGGAGGGTGATGGTCTGATAAATAAACTTGCCGATATGAAAGAAGATGAACTCTCCCAATGGATAGAGGGCAGCTATTGCATGATGTGTATTGACACAGCAAATGGTAGTGCATCAAGTAAGCAGGAAAAAAGAGATTTTAATCTGGTTTACAACTATTTTTTGAGGGAGTTTGCTAAGATGCCGGAGAAAACTCGCACTACGGTGAGTGAAATGTTTTTAGGAATTGCAGAACCGTTTCTTTCAGGAATTCTCAATGATTATTTTGCTCAAGGATTGAATATTTTTCCCGAACAGACATTTGAAGGGAAGATTATCATAATGGATTTTCCGGTAAAAAAATATTTGGATGCCGGAATCTATGCACAAGGAATATTTAAACTGCTTTGGCAGCAATCAACCGAGCGCCGAGATATTAAAAAGTATCCTACTCCTGTGTTTTTGTGGGTAGATGAAAGCCAATTGTTTATCAGTGAGTATGACCAAATATTTCAAACAACTGCTCGCAGTTCACGGGCTTGCACGGTATTTTTAAGCCAAAATATCAGCAATTATTACGCTGCCATTGGAGGTAAAGACCCGCGTTCCAGAGTAGATAGTTTACTAGGTAATCTTTCCATCAAAATATTTCATGCCAATAATGATTATGTAACGAATCAATGGGCGGCAAATACCATCAGTAAAGATTTTAAAGATGTTGAATCCTATAATCTTGGAGTAGCAGTGGAAGGAAACGCGTTTGATTCAAACCGCTCTTATCGAACAACCACGAAGCAGTTGCACTATCAAGTAGAACCTATAGAGTTTACCTTACTTAAAAATGGCGGCGAAAGTAACGATTTCAAAGTGGAAGCCGTAGTGACTACAACCAGTAAAAAGTTTTCCAACGGCAAGAATTTTATCCGTATGTCATTTAATCAAACAACCTAAACCTATGCTATATAGATTAAGAACTGATGAAAGTTTGAAAATGCAGTATGAGTATGCCCAGAAATGGAAAGGAGGAATTTTTCCTGTTCAGGCATTTAGAATCTTAACGGATTGGAAATTTCAATTTGCAGATTTAACTGCTATATTTCAACTGGTATTGTGGCTTATTGCCAATATAAGGTTGTCACATTGGTTTTCAATGATGCTCCGGGTTTACTTAAGGAAAGAAATAGGCATGAGGCTGGTTTCAATAGACCAACATATTTTTCCGGTTTTAATATTAGGATATATTAATTACTTGATTTTTAGAGAAGAAGGCAAATTAAATTACTGGTTACTGGGATTTGGCGGATTTTATTTCCTGTTAATGCTGGATGATTTTATAAGAAGTCAAAAAAATGTTACTAAAGTACATACCAGCTATCCAGGTACATCAATCATTTACGATAATGGAATTGCTAAGTTAACAGGTAGAAGTTCTGCATTGCATTTGTGGATTTGGATTTTATTAGAACCTTTAATTTGTTTTGGGTTTGGTGCATTGGTATTTTTTTATTTAGATACATCATTTGGAATTCTATTAGGTATTTCAAGTGTTGCATTGCTACTAAAGGAGATACAAAACTGGTTTGTTAATCTTCATAAGTTTACTAATATTGACGAGAGCGAAAAAGATAAAAGAATTTTTCAAAGTTATTATGATGACCAACGAAAACAAGAAGATTTAAAAGAGGATAAAAAACGGAAAGCAAAAAAGAATGAAGATGATGACGAAGCAATAATTATTTAAATTTAATATTTATGAAAGGTCACGTAAAAATTGATGTTTTAATTTTTGCTGCAATTTTTTTGCCGTTAGCGGCATATATCAATCATTCTGGAGTAGGAGATATGAGCATCACCGGCAAATCCTATTATGAAGGCGGTTTAGCTGGACTAAGCGAAAAAGAGAATTTAAAACTAGATAATACTCTTACTCCTAAGACGAATAATAAGCCTAAGGTAAAAAACAAAGTTAAAAAAGAGTATTATAATTCAGATTCTGATTTTATAGAATCAGATAATAATTTAGACTCTAAAACAGGATTAAAAAACTTTGATGCTTCGGTTTTAGATGCAAAAGACAATGCTGATTCAGAAATGGAAGTAATAAATTCAGATGCAGATTTTGAGGTTGTAACTGACACAACTAATCAAAAAAATAATTTCTAAATAGGAAGTGACGCTCAATTTAGTTAAGGCAAATTTCGTGGCTGTTATTGATTGCTTGGTTTACCTGTTTGGCATGTTTATCAATTTCAGCCAGCATAGGGATCATACCTCTTTCCTGATAAAATTCCTTTAGAGGTGTAATTATTTCCTCGGTAAAAGTCCGGTGTGCTTTAAGCGCAAGTATATTTCTGTTGCCAAGATTTCTGTGATCGTAAGTGTCATAAATAACATTCATTGCTGCCCTAATTTGTTTGCCGAGTTTGCCAGCCTTTTCGTGTAGTTCTTTATCGTTAGGGTATTTAGACTCAAAGTAGGTTTCTAAAAGAAGTGCGGGACCTTGTAGGGCAACAGCGCTATTGTGGATTGTAGTGATTGGATTGAGTTTACCTTTTGAAGCAGATTGAAATTCATCAACCAGTCTAAAAAAAGCACCGCTTAAATCCGCAACAATCTTACCGAAGATAGACTTTTCCTGATACGGAGTTTGGTCGAGCAAATTATGTTTTTCTGCGAATTTGACGGTTTCTAATGTAGTATTTGCTTTGGGGTGTTTGTTGATCCATTTCAAGGGCTTCTCCGTATAATTATTAAAGTATTATATCATAGAATTATTAACAAAAAGTAAATATTAATTAAATTTATTATATATTGACTGTGAATTAGAAAATTACATTGGAGCAGTATTTACCATTTTTGACTTTTACCTGTTGACATTGAACTAATATTTTTTCTTTTCAACAGCATATCTATATTTTACCATTAATTATGGCAATTCTAAAGGTTTTCTGGCGTCGTGCCTGATTCTTAGAATTTTGATTTTCTGATTTTTTATATTGTAAAATATAGAAAATGGGTATTCAACTACACATATTTTTCTAATATCTCTTATTCCATATCTAACACCTATAAAGGGGTTTTCTGAAAGTAGTTCTGCTTTTTCTTGAATTCGTATCTTAATTTTTTTAGCAATTTCTGGATTTATTTCATTTAGCAATCTCAATTCTGATTTTAAGGAATTGATAGCAGAACTTGTCCAAAAAATTTCCAAGCACTACTCCTTGTTTAGGTTATTCAGAAACTCATCAATTTCAGCCATTGCTTTTTTATGAGAAATGAGGTTGCCTTCGTCGGCTTGTTTCAAACTCTTGAGCAGTTCTTGTATATGATAAGTTTCATCTGATAAATATTTATCCAACGCTTCGTTGACTAAGAAATTTTTAGACCTTTTATATTCAGATGAAAGTAGATTTAGAAGTTGAGCTTTTTCATTTGTCAGTCTTACTGTGATTGAGTTAGTTTCTTGCATAATAATTTACCATTCTTAATTATGAATTGTAACACATCAGTATGGTTCAGTCAATGTGCTAAGTAGTTTACAAAAACGTTCGTTTTTCTGAACGCATACCCATCCTACCAAACTTCACGTAAAAATTACCTTAAACCGTAAATAAAACTGGTTTACAAAATCAAAGTATAGTAAACTACCCTGATCAACCTTATTTTGAACTTTTTGTGAAAATCGGCTATGCGAGGGTAAGTACCAAAGACCAAAATCTATCGCTTCAAATAGATGCACTCAAAAAAGAGGGCTGCCAAAAAATTTATGAAGAAAAAGCAACGGGTGCCAAAATTGACCGAGTGGAATTAAAAAATATGCTGGAACAGCTTCGGGAAGGGGATGTGATTATTATCTGGAAACTTGACCGGTTAGGCAGGTCACTCCGAGACTTGGTAAACCTTGTCAGTGAAATTCAAGGTAAAGGAGCCGGTCTAAAATCGCTCAATGATTTTATTGATACAACCACGCCGCAAGGAAAGCTAACATTTCATATATTTGCAGCATTGGCAGAGTTTGAGCGGGAAATTATCAGTGACAGAACCAAAGCCGGTCTAGAATCCGCGCGCGCTCGTGGACGTGTAGGCGGTCGCCCGAAAGGGCTTTCCAAAGAAGCTCAAAATAAGGCAATCGTAGCAGAATCGTTGTATCGTCAAAAGCAAATGAGTGTTAATCAAATATGTAAACATTTAAGTTTTTCTAAAGCGACCTTCTATAAATATACAAAGTCTATAAAAACACTGGAACCAGAGTCTTAAGTAATCAATAGAGAGTGTGAAACATATTATTGCAAACAAAATGTAGGAAAATCTTTAAAATTGAGTTCAGAAAAATTGTTTTTTTCTTCAATTCTATTAAATTCACATCCTTAAACGGCGGCAGGAAATAAATGCTATCCCCATGAATAGAGATGAAAAGCACATCGCTAGAGTCTTGTTTCAGCTTAAATTGCATCAAAGCGACGGACAAGCGTACGAAGACATTTTTACAAAAGTAATGCAAATGTCTAATCCTCATTTTAGACCGATAAAACCTCAAGGTAGAATCGGTGATAAAAAGAATGATGGATATGACAAGCAAAATGGCATATATTATCAATGCTATGCGCCTGAGAATTTGGCTAGGAGTGTTTCATATGCAGTGTCCAAGTTAAAAGAAGATTTTAATGGGCTTATGCAAAATTGGAATGAAGCAGGTGAGGTAAAGCAATTTTATTATGTATTAAATGATAAATACAAAGGTACTTATCCTGAAATTGAATTAGAATTAGATGGTTTGCAAAAGAGTACTGGAATAATCTGCAATCCATTTCTTTGTAAAGATCTTGAAGATGTATTTATGCAACTTTCAGAACAAGATATTCTGAATGTAATAAGTTTTTTACCATCTTCTGAAAACATTAAAGATTTAGATTATAGTGTTCTAAATCAAGTGATAACACATTTGCTGAAATACGAAGTAGAATTTTCAATAGAGACAAAGCCAGATAATCCGGATTTTGAACGAAAAATTACGTTTAATAATTTATCAACTATACCTAGTAATTTGCTTAGGACAGGTAGCTATCAAGAACACGCTATTTCAGAGTATTTTGGTTTAAGTAGTTCTTTTGCGAAAGAGGATTTAAGACAAGTTTACTCGGAACTTTATAAGGAGGCTTCGTCAAAATTTGAAGGAGAAGAAAACAAAAGTGATAGAATTTTCTTTGAAATTTTGGACAAATCTAGTCCACAGAAAGTTAAACCGATAAGGGATGCTGTTTTTGTACTTATGGCTTACTATTTTACTTACTGTGATATTTTTGAAGTACCAAATTGAAATTGAGAGTTATGGTAATGCCCACAAAACATATAAGTTTTTCAGAATCTTTACTAGGTCTAGGCGGTTTCGTCCTAAGCCTACTTAAGGAGCCAAAAACTATTGATGATTTGTGGTTTGTGTACCAAGATTTCAATAACTCTTCGGAATTTCCATCTTATCACAATTTTGATAATCTTATACTCAGTGTAAACTTATTATATGCTATTGGAGCAATTGACATAGACGAATTTGGAATAATACACCATGCGAATATTAAACCTTAAGGCTAATAAAGAATCTTTCCACTCAGTCCCTTTCAATAGAAAAGGGCTATCTATTATTTTAGGTAAAAGAGAAGATAAATCAAACACAGATATTAAAAATACCTATAATAGTGTAGGTAAATCATTGTTAATTAGAATAATTCATTTTTGTCTGGGAAGTAACTCAATCTCTGAATTTAAAGAAAAAATACCCGGTTGGATTTTTGTTTTAGAATTTGAAATTTCAGGGAAGATTTATATTTCTGAAAGACAAACAAGTGGTACTCAAAAACTTAAATTAAATAGTGTAGATATTAGTTTGGAAGATTTTAGGGAAAGTTTCGAACCAATATTATTTGAAATCAGAGAACCAGTTAAATTTTTAAGGTTTCGCTCTTTAATTTCCAGATTTATTCGCCCATATAGGGCAAGTTACGAAAGTTATGATAAGTATGTTCGTAAGGAAGAAGACTACGCAAAACAGTTGTGTAATGCTTACTTATTA
>Ga0224722_1000500_pt1 | contig 22769 bp, 17 predicted proteins | sample Balambano_FR1_Me_FD_161646 | JGI IMG/M metagenome (GOLD analysis project Ga0224722, IMG submission 161646) | Freshwater sediment microbial communities from Lake Towuti, South Sulawesi, Indonesia - Balambano_FR1_MetaG | ecosystem: Environmental > Aquatic > Freshwater > Lake > Sediment | place... | reverse complement strand
AGCCGCAGCAGCCCGCTTGGGGCCAGCCGCAGCAGCCCCAACAGCCCGCAGCGCAGACGCAGCAGCCCGGCAACGGCCCGGCTTGGGGCGGTCAGCCTGCGCAGCAACCGCAACAGCCCGCCGCCCCGGCTGGCAACGGTGCGCCCGCTTGGGGCCAGCCGCAGCAGCCCCAACAGCCGCAGCAACCGGCAGGCAATGCCCCGGCATGGGGTCAGCAACAAGGCGGCGCAGCCCCGGCAGGCGGCGCACCTTGGGGCCAACGTTAATTCGTAGCGTGCAACGGGGCTTCGGCCCCGTTGTTTCTGAAACATAAGGAAGAAGAATTTATAGAATGAACCGAATTAAAGACGCATTGCCAACGCCGACGCATTGCGATAACTGTTGTTCGTTGAATATCGAATTAACGACGAACGATAGAATTTACGGCAGGATTTACGGCGAATGGCCGAAAATCTATTATTGCAACGATTGCCGCGCGGCGGTCGGTTGTCATCCGGGCACCGTAATTCCGTTAGGGCGAATGGCCGACCGCGCAACGCGGCAGCTTAGAACGAAGGCGCATGAAGAATTCGATAAGCTTTGGCAAAGCGGTTTAATGCCGCGTTCCAAGGCTTACAACTGGCTTGCGCTAACCTTGGGAATCGACCCGTCGCAATGCCATATTTCATGGCTAAGTAAAGACCAATTGAAAGACGTTGCGACGCTTTCGGCGGATTACTTTTCAAACAACTATGCCGCATTAGTTCGGCGCAAGGCGAAGAAAGATGAAAAATCAAGAAAGCAATTTGAACGCGAACAGCGCGAAGAACAACGAAGAACCGCCGAAGGTATCCGACGCCGGAAAGCAAGCCGTTAGCCTTGACGCGCCGGGCGTTGCAAAGGCACTTGCAAAACGCATTCTTGAAGACATTGACGAATATTGCGTTCGCACTTACGACGGCGGGCACCGTTCGCACCTTGGCGCAAGCCTTATCGGTCGCGAATGCAAGCGTTATCTTTGGTATATCTTTCGCTGGTGTCTTCACGAAAAGACAACCGGGCGGCAACAACGCTTGTTCAATCGTGGGCATCGCGAAGAAGCCCGGTTCGTTGAATGGCTGGAAGGCATCGGCTTTAAAATTTGGTTCGAAAACTACGAAGGCTTCGCGTATCATGCCGAAAGCGATTCGTATTGCATTCTAGGCCCAAACGAAGAAGGCGACGGGCTGGCCGAACGCATTTTGCCGGAAAACCCGGCGTTTCGTGCCCACATTGCCCGCGCCAAAGCTGACGGGCTGGAATTCCCGCAATATCGCATTTCCGACGTTATGGGTCATTTCGGCGGGTCGCTTGACGGCATCGCAATTTTGCCCGAACGCTACGGTATCGAAGAACCCGTTTTGTTGGAATTCAAGACGAACGGAACCGGCGCGGGTTTTAACAAACTGGCAGACGACGGAATGCCAATCGCAAAGCCCGAACATTTCGCGCAAACTTCGACGTATGGCAAGAAATACAATTTTCGTTATTGCGTTTATTTGAACATCAACAAGAACGACGATTCATTGCATGTTGAAGTCGTCAAGCTGAATCATCAACTTGGCAAACAAATGATTATCAAGGCCGAACAAATCATTACGTCGCAGACGCCGCCCGCGCGCTTGTCGGATAATCCGACGTTTCATAAATGCGGCTATTGTGCAATGAAAGATATTTGCCACAAAGGCGCGATTCCCGAAAAGAATTGCCGAAGCTGCGCATTTGCCCGGCCAGTCGAAAACGCGAATTGGTTTTGCGAAACGCATAACGCGATTATTCCGAAAGAATATATCCCGCAAGCTTGCGGAAACTATAAGGCGATAACGCAGAATGTCTAACGTAGTTTATGCGAATCGTTGGTATCAAGACGAAGCCGAATTCGCAATCTTCGATTACTTCCAGCGGGGCGGGGCGGGAAACCCCGTCGTCGCCATGCCGACCGGAACCGGAAAGTCGGTTGTAATCGCGAACTTTATTAAAAAGATTTTCGGATATTGGCCGAATCAACGTGTAATGATGCTTACGCACGTTAAGAAGCTGATTTCGCAGAATGCCGAAAAGCTTTTGTCGGTTTGGCCGGTTGCGCCAATGGGCATCTATTCAGCGGGTTTAAATTCGCGCGATATGATTATGCCTATCGTATTTGGCGGCGTTCAATCCGTCGCAAAGGCAATTGAACGCGCGTTGAAACAAACGGATAACACGCCGCCGCATTTGCGCCATTTTGGATGGCGCGACTTGCTGATTATCGACGAAGCCCATTTGTTAAGCCCCGACGAAGATACGCAATACCAATACGTTATCGCAGAATTGAAGAAAATAAATCCGTATCTTAAAGTAATCGGATTTACTGCGACGCCGTATCGGCTTAAACAAGGCATGATTACCGACGAAGGCGGGATTTTTACCGATGTTTGTTACGATATAACCGGCATCGAAGCTTTTAACCGTCTTATTGCCGAAGGCTATTTGTCGCCGCTGATTTCGCGCCCAACAACAACGAAAGTCGATACGTCAAACCTTGGAATTTCAAGCGGCGATTTCAACAGCAAACAAGCCGAAGAAGAAGCCGAAAAAGTTATTTACAAAGGTTTGCGCGAAACTTGCGAACTTGGTTACGACCGGCGACATTGGCTTATCTTCGCCGCTGGCGTTAAGAACTGCGAACATATCGCCGCCATTTTAAATTCGTTCGGCATTCCGGCCATTGCCAGCCATTCGAAGATTAAAGACGACGAAAACGATAAGCGAATGGCGGCGTTCGAAGCTGGCGAATATCGCGCCCTTGTGGGCATGAACAAATATACGACGGGTTACGACTTCCCGGCAATCGACCTTATCGCCGACTTTCAGCCCACAACAAGCCCCGGCAAACACGTTCAAAAGGGCGGGCGCGGTACGCGACCAAGCCCCGAAACCGGCAAGGAAAATTGCTTGTTCCTTGACTTCGCCGGAAACGTTCGACGCCTTGGGCCTATCAACGACCCGGTTAAACCGCGCAAGCCCGGTAAAGGCACGCCCGGCGACGCGCCGGTTCGTATTTGCGAAAACTGCGGCGTCTATAATCATGCTTCGGCGCGCTTTTGTTGCAACTGCGGAACCGAATTCACGTTCGAAACCAAAATCTTTGCAAGTTCGTTTCAAGGCGAAGTTATCCGTTCCGACGCGCCGGTTATTGAATACTTCAACGTTCAAAAAGTAATTTACAACTTGCACGAAAAACGGAACGAACAAGGCGTTTTAGCTTCGCCGCCTTCGATGAAAGTTTCGTATTTCTGCGGCTTTCAAATGTTCAACGAATGGGTTTGTCTTGAACATCCCGGCCTAGTCGGCAAGCGCGCCCGCGATTGGTGGCGGCAACGGCACGCCGAAGAACCGCCGCCGACGACTTACGAAGCTTTGCGCCGTGTATCAGAATTGCGGGTTCCGAATCGAATTCGCGTTCATACAAATAAGAAGTATCCTGAAATTCTTTCCGCTGAATGGTGAAACATGACAAACGAAATTACCAAATCGCCCGATTCGAACGTAGAAAAGAACCGCGAAATGTTATTGCAACGTTCAATCGTCGGGCTTGCAAAATACGGCGTAACGACCGACAATAACCCGCTTTCGTTGCGCGAATGGCTGCAACATGCGCTAGAAGAAGCCTTGGATATGGCGAACTATCTTCAAGCGGCGATTTCCAAACTTGACCAAGAAGGGGCGAAACATGACAACAACGCAAATTGAAAATAACGTTCCAATTCCCGAAGAAGCCGCCGCGCCAGCGCCAGCGAAGAAGCATCGCGCCCGGCGTCAAAGTGCCAAGAAGACCGCAGCCCCGAACCCTGCGGCGTCTTTGCTTGTAGCTTTGAAGTTTATTGCCGTTGCACAAAAGAAGGCGGGCGCGCCGAACCAACAATTCGGCATCATTTCCGGCAATTGGGCGGCAGCGTCGAACGGAATTCTTACCGTTGCAACAAAAGTCGAAGAAGACTTGAACGCTTGCCCGCATACGTTGCAGCTTATCGACGCGCTTTCGAAAGTCGGCGAAGAACTGTCAATTACGCAACTTTCGCCGAATGCGCTTACCGTTGTTTCTGGCGCATTCAAGGCGCTTATTCCTTGCGCAGACTTCAACGAGCTTTCGATTACCGGCCCGGATGAAAACATAGCAGTAATCGACGACCGAATTAAAACGGCCTTCGAAGCGGTTATGGGGCTGGCGACTGACGGGGCGCAACATGCGCACCTTGCCGGGGTCTTACTGCAAGCCGGAAGCGCCGTAGCGACCAACGGGGCCGCGTTGCTGGAATACTGGCACGGCATAGACCTTCCGCCCGGCCTATTGATTCCCAAGGCGTCGGCGGTCGCCATTGCCAAGGCAGACAAGACGCTTACCGGCTTCGGCTTTTCGTCATCGTCTGCGACGTTTTGGTTCGAAGATGGTTCGTTTATAAAGACGCAACTTTTCGCCGAACGTTACCCGAATTATCAAACGGTTTTCGACTGCGAAAGCGTGAATCCTTGGCCTTTGCCCGATGAATTTTACAAGGCAGTTCGCGCAATCGAAAGCTTTAGCCGAAACGGAATTGTTTTCTTCGAAAATGGTTTCTTGTCTTCCAACGAACGCGAAACCGAAGCTTCGACTTACAAAATTGAAGGCTTGCCCGAAGGCATGGGCTTTAACGCAAAGCTTCTTCTTGCCGTCGAACATGGATTTAAAAACGTTCATTTTGACGCCGAAAAGAACAAAGCTTATTTCTTCGGTGAAAACCTGCGCGGCGTTTTAATGGGAATTGACAGACGAAGCGAAACAGCGTATAATGCCGAAGACGACCAAAACGACGACATACCGTTTTAAGGAAAAATAAAAGATGCTAGACGCGAACGGCTTTATCGTAACAAAAGCGAACCGCAAAATCGACAAGCTTTCGTCGGCAATGCGGCTTGCGCTTCGGCCTGTTGAATTTATGACAGACGAAGAACTAATGTCGGTTCCAGCCGGAAGCGTCTTCGTCTTTGACGTTGAAACTTACCGTAATTTTTTCTACGTCGCGTTTAAATGTCTTGCGAACGGAAAGTTTGTAGCTTTTGAACGTTCGCCCGACTTTGACTTTAACCCAATGAAGCTTCGTTGGATGCTTTGGCGCTTTTGCCTTGTGGGCTTCAATAGTTCGACTTACGATATTCCAATGGTTGAACTTGCCGCCGCTGGTTTAAGCTGCAACGACCTTAAAGAAGCGTCGGATTTCATCATCAAAAGCGGGCAGAATTGGGGAACGAAAAAGGTTACGCCGTTTGATATTGAAAAGAAATATCGAATTCAAATCGGGCGTTACAATCATATCGACTTGTTCAACGTCTGCCCGGTAAATGGCGGCGTATCGGCTAACCCGGCTTCATTGAAGCTTTACGCCGGGCGCTTGCACGCGGCGCGAATGCAAGACTTGCCGTTTCCAGAATCGCACATTTTAACGGCGGAAGATGCCGCTATAGTGCGCCCGTATTGCTGCAACGATTTAGCGAATACCGAACTTCTTTTTAACGAACTTGCGCCCGAACTTAAATTGCGAATGGAAATGTCCGACGAATACGGCATAGACCTTCGCAGCAAATCGGATGCCCAAGTAGCCGAAGCCGTAATTAATAGCGAACTGCAAAAGGTTCTAGGCTATTATCCGCGCAAGCCCACACTAGAAGCCGATACGGTCTTGGCTTACAACGTGCCCGACTTCATTTCGTATCGGTCGCCGCAGCTTCAAGCCGTATTGCAGACGGTACGCGACGCGCGCTTTTACCTCGACGGCTTGGGTTCGCCAATCATGCCGCCCGAACTGGAAAAGCTTAAAGTAAGCATCGGCGGCAGTATTTATAAACTTGGCATGGGAGGGCTTCATTCGAACGAAAAGAAAATAGCCCATTTCGCAACCGATGAAATTATTATCGCGGATAACGACGTAGAATCGTTTTATCCGCGCATCATCCTTAATCAAAGGCTTTTCCCGCCACACTTGGGCGAAGCATTCTTGCAGGTTTATAACCAGATTGTCGAAACCCGCATTCATGCAAAGGCGGAAGCTGCAAAGGCCAAGAAGGCGGGCGACAAGGCCGGGGCGAAACGCTGGAAGACAATTGCCGATAGCTTGAAGATTACGATTAACGGAAGCTTCGGCAAACTTGGCAACAAATATTCGACGCTTTACGCGCCGCAACTTATGTTGCAAGTTACGATTACCGGGCAACTTGTTTTGCTTATGCTTATCGAAATGTTAGAAGAAGCGGGCATTTCGGTTATTTCTGGCAATACAGACGGCATTGTTTCGAAGTATCACAAAGACCGGCATAACGAAGTAAGAGCGATTATTGCTGAATGGGAACATCGAACCAACTTCAAAACCGAAGAAACGCGATACAAGGCAGTTTATAGCCGCGACGTTAATTCCTATATCGCAATCAAGGAAGACGGCGGCGACCCCGAAGCGCGCTTCTTAGACGAACAATTAGGATGCAAGACCAAAGGCACATATTCCGAACGCGGTTCCGCTTTGAATTCGATTCTTTCAAAGAACCCGGAAACGCTGATTTGCACAGACGCTGTTTTGCAGTATTTAAAGAACGGCGTTCCGGTCGAAAAGACGATTCGCGATTGCAAAGATATTCGCCGTTTCGTATCTGTCAAAAACGTTAAAGGCGGCGGCGAAAAGAACGGCCTTTATCTTGGCAAGGTCGTTCGTTGGTATTATCCGAAGGGCGAAGCCGGTTATATTGCCTATGTGGGCAGCGGAAACAAAGTCGGCAAGACGGAAGGCGCACGGCCTTTAATGGATTTGCCCGAAGAATTCCCAAGCGATGTTAATTACGATTGGTATGTCAAAGAAGCAATCGAAATGCTTTACGATTGCGGGGCGTTGCGAAAAGCCGAAACCGCTTCTCTATTCTTCTAAAGAAAAAGCCCGCCGAAGCGGGCTTTTGATTAATACAAATTTATTATTCCGCCTGCGACAAAACCTTTTCGCGTTGCGTTGGCGTAATCAACAAGACCGTTTGTTATTCCGAACTTACCTTCGGAAGTTGCCCCGGAAAGATAAGCGGAATAAATTTTGCGTTTGATTACAACGTTTCCGGTTTTTCCGTTCAGAATATCGCGATAAACGAAACCGTAAATATCATCGTCGCCGCTGGCCGGTGCAATTGTTTTTGCGCCGGTTCGTTTGACAAATCGCCCCGCCTGAATCGTCGCGCCGGTTGAATTCAGCATTCGCCGCGTAAATCCGGTATTAGGGTAAATTTCCAATTGAATATCTTTTTCGGAAACCGGATTGTTCGTAATGCTGGCATTGATTGCAGCAATAATCGTTGAATTGCTAACCGCCGTCAAGTTCGTATTAAAAACGTGACTTTGACCGGCGATTGTCAATGTTTTATTTACGGTCGAACAGTCACCAAGACGCGCGCCAAGGCTTTTTGTCGTTCCAGTTTTAACCCACAAATCACCCCGGCCCAATTCATCAACAGCGCCGAAGATAACCGCCGCCGCTGTTCCAGAAACAGCCGCGCCGGGCGTAGTGGCAAGAACAATCATACCTTCGGGGTCGCTTTGGAATATCGGCCCGGCATGAACGCCGCCGATTTCCCAACCGAAGCGGTCTTTTGCTTTGTCGGTTACAACTTCGCCGCTTCCGGCGATAGTTTGAAAAATCAAATTGAAATCGCAATTATTCAACACAAGACGACCAACCGCCGTAGGTTCCAACGTTTGCAAATAAACGCCAAATTGCGTATTATCCGGCGAACGGCAACCGGACATTTCAACCAAGAAAGGTTTGTAGCTGTTCGGAATTGTTGGAAACGAAATCGTCGGGCCTGTATTGTGAAAACCAAACGCCGCCGTTGAAGCGTTCGGATTCAAATGTTCGGCAATAACGTCTTCAAACTTGATTGTTTCGCCGCTAGAAACGCCGCAACCGAAAATCCAAGTGTTTTGGTTTTCACCGGCAACAAGCTTCATTCGTTTGAACAATTGCCGAAGGCGTCGGTTTTGCTGTTTGCCTTCCGGGAGGCTTGCGCGGTTTACGTCGTCGGAATGAATGCAATATTCACCGGCCCAAGAACCGCCGTCGCCAGTATCCGAAACAATCGTACAATCAAGAAACTTTGTTTCTTTGTGGGCTTCAAGCATTGCGTCGGTATCGTTGTTTTCTTTAACGATAATAGTTCTATCAACACCGTTGCCGCGAACCGAAACAAATTCAGGAATTTCAAGAAACGTTGCGTTATAAGTTCCGTCGTCAATCAAATCAATCAAAATTTGGTTGTTGTAATGCGAACGGTTGCAAGTTTTGTCGGCTGGCGAAATGTGCAAGCTTTCAACAGCGGCCCGAAGCGTCGTATAAGTTTGACCCGCGCCGACCGGGATTCGTTCATGCCATATATCGCGCTGCAAATAATCCGAAATTTGTTCATCGGACAAAGTGCGCTTTTTACTGATTCCGGCTTGAACCATTGTTGTATAAGCGTTTGCCGAAAACGACGGGTATTGCGACAAATCAAGCGTAGCAACGGCGTAAATATTCGACTTGTTGGAAATTGCCGCGTCGGACAATTTAACTTGTTTCGGAACCATTGCGGCAAATTGCGAAACTGTTTCCGATGCCGAAGCAATCGAATACGAATAACGGCAAACATTAAGACCGGAAGTAAGGTCGTGAATTGTGAAAAGAAAGCGCGTCAAAGGCAAACCGGCGAACTGTTCAACCGAAAAGCCGTTGATAATGTAATCATGCGTCGGGTCGCAACCGTACATCCAAATTTCTTTAACGCACTTGCGCAAAAGTTCCGTCGTCATTTCATCAACAAACGGAACTTTCAAACCGGAAGTAAGAAGCGAATTTGCATTAAACTTCGCGTCGATTTTTGAATTAACAGAAGCGTCGGAAGCGGTCGAAGAACCAAACGCAAGCGCGTTAATTCCGGTCGTTGAATAAGTTTGGCTGTAAATGGCCCAATTTGCCGGGGCGGTTGTAAAGTTGATTACAAGCGTTCCGGTAATGCCCGAACTGTTCAGCGAAATAAGCGAAAATTCTTTCAAGCCGGAATAACTGGAAACTTCCGAACCTGTTTGAAATTTTGCAACTTCGCGGGCGTTAGTTCCGTTTGCGTCGTCAGATTCGACGACGACAAAGTTAAATCGCGAACCAACGTCGTTATAAAAAAAGTTGGAAACATGATAAAACTTTTGCATGTTTGCGCCAAAAAGCCGCAAGCTTTCGACGTTTTGCAAAACCGAATTTACGCCCGGATTGAAGAACGGGATTTTTTCAAGGGCTGTCGTCCGGCCTTCGACAACTGCAACACGGTCGAAAGACGAAGCAACCCAAGACCCGGCCCCCGAAGCGCCGGTTTTGCGATAAAGGCCGTTGTTCGCCGCCGTGCTGTCGTTGGTGACATAGCCGACCGTATCGGCAGGATGCGCCAAATCGGCATCTAGAAGCGCCTTGGTTGCCTTGCCAACGACGCCGCCAGCCGATACCCCCGCCGCCGCTGCAATCGCGGCGTCGCGGGCTGTCTCCGCCGCCGTCTTGGCGCTTGTGGCATTGGTTGCCCCGGTCGAAGCGGTCGAAGCCGACCCCGCCGCCGCCGTAGCGGAAGCCGCCGCCGCCGTTTTGTTGGCTTCGGTTATTGCGATTGCGCCGGTTGCGTTAATTTCGCCTTCGACCCGTTCAAGGAAAGCCGGGACGCTTTCGACATTTTGACCGCTGGAAGAAGTGTAACCTTGTTCGTCATTGACGAACTTATCGAAGCGTTCTTCGTTTTCCTTGAAACGATTAATTGCTTCGTCAATGGGCAATTGGGACATTTTGCTTTCTCCAAGTTTAAACGACGTTGCCGTTTTCGTCAATGATACCATTAACGAAATCTTTGTCGTTGCTATAATATCTGTCGTCGTAATTTACGGCACGAACAACAGAAGTAAAATTAGATTGCGATTCTTTTTCACTAACCAAGAACGCATTTTGGCGCGATTCGTCATTGCCCACAAGAATAAAAGTTGTTCGGGCGTACAAATCATCGTCAAGGGCCAGCGGCAAACGCGGCGCACGCGACAAAACCAACTTACGGGGCGACGAACCGGCAACCGCTGGTATTGCGTCGATTGTTCCGTCGTAAAGTTGAATAAATGCGGTATAAGAAGACGAACCGCCAAAATTAAGATTTTGCGAAACGACAAGTTCTAAAACATTTTGCGAAATAACTTCGCCGTCTTGTGTATCCGGTCGCGTATTATCTGCAACCAAAATTCGGTCGTTATTTACCAACAAATCCGCTTCTTGCGTTGCCGTGAATTCGGTAATTACGTTTTGAAAACGAATCTTGTTCCAAATGCGCCAAGCGTGCATGTGCGCTTGAAACTTATTGCGAATTCCCAAGCTTTCAATTTCTTTTGCATTTACTGCCGAAAGGTCTTCGGGAATGTAATAAGTAACTTGCGCGTCGTCGTTTGGGTCGATGTATTTAAATGAAACCCCATCGTAATTGCCTTCATTACCAAAACGGATGGTTCGCGTTTCTGAACCCGGCAATTTGTTTCGATGATTGAACAACAACGTCGAATCTTCGGTTTGCTTTTCAAAAGAAAGCTTTATAATATTGCCGCGACGGTATGCCGTGCAAAATACGGCGTCGGCAATCGACTTAACTGTTTCTTCAAACGAAAGATTGTTCGAATCAAACGTATAACAAAATTCAGTCGCAAAACTACTTCCGAAGTAATCTTCAACTTCGGCAACCGCATTATAAACAGCGTCGAAGTCGATTTCGGAAGCTTGACGATTTCCGATATAAGCATCAAGGCAAACAGCGGAAATAATTTCGGCGGCGTTGTTCGTCGGGTAAAGTTCGCTTGTAAAAGTCGAACCGCTTACGCGAAGCGGAAGTTTTCGCGTTGCAAGCATGTTCAATTTTCGTTCTTTAAGCGCAAGTGCGCCGGAAGTAGCATAGGTTACGGCTTGAACGGTTGTAACGTTTCCAAAATGCGTTTTGGTTACTGGCGAAACGGAATAAACGTCGCGCCATTTGATTTCATCGACTACGGAACCTTCGAAAGCCAAATCGGAAGGCGTAACGCGACGCGCTCGAACGGCGCAACGCCCGATAAATGTGGGATTGGCTTTCAGCGTAACCGCCCGCGTGCTACGATATGTCGCGGAACCTTCGATAGTCGCTTGGAAGGTTTCAGCCGGGCCGCGCGCTGAATCGTCGGCGTTAAGCGGCGTTAATTCAATTTCGCAAGTAACGTCGAAGCGTTGTTGATTCTTGCCGTCGTCTTTGTAAAGGCCGTTTAATGCAACGAAGTTCGCGAATACTTGCGACAAATCGGTTTTTTCAAGAACGAAAGGCCCGACCCATTTAGGCCCGGTTGTTGAAAGAATTGGGCTAATGTAATTCGTAACAGTAATTGAACCCCATTGAGGATTAACAACCGAAGGATTAGAAAGCGTTACAACGGTATCAGAAACTGAAAGAATTTCATAAACGCCGGAAAGATTGTAAATTTCTGCGCCGTTCGGAACGCGAACGCGAACGCCTGCGCTTGTCGAAGTGCTGCCGTTGGCTTCCGACCATTTCGGATTTACCGAAGCGGGGGAAACTAGATTTATACGGCAATAATATTGCGTATAAGGTGCGCCGAATTCCGGCGTTATTGTTTCAGATTCAAGCGCAACCGAAGCAATTTCGTAAATGCCCGAAAGGTCATACGATGCCGAATAAAAGCCGTCGCCGTCGTATTGTGAAAACTGCGCGCCGGTCAAAACGCATTCTTTGCCAGCCGAATAAACGGAAGGCAGCGTAGAAGACGGAATTTCAAAACGAAAATAACCGCTGTTGAAGGCAACAATATTTCGCGTTTCGATCAAATAACTATCATATTCCGCAGCCCCGGCAACCGTAAGCGTATCGCCTGCGGCGAACTTGTCGGTAAAGTCAAGACCCGCAGCGGGGTTCAACTGAATTTCGTTTGGCGCAGAAAAACGAATGTTCGAATTGCCGCGCAAGTTTTGGTCGTTCGGTGCGCGCAATACTTGACCATTTACCGAATTCGAACGAACGACGTTCAAAATTGGCGTATTGATTGCGGTTCCGATTCTAAGTTGCGGCGCGTCGCCAGAATTCGGCGAAGTGAAAGGCGAATAAATTTCGACCGATGTTCCGGCAATATCAATTGCGCGCGTGGTATCATCGCGAACGCCAAGCGTCGGAACGTCGTATTCGCCGCGCCCGATGCACATATAAGAATATTCGACTTCTTCGTTATTTTCGAAGATTTTGTAAGGAACTGCGATAAGGTCGGGCGTAGAACGAACGGTTCCGTAAATATCGGGAATTCGTGCGTTCGGGCGCGGCTTATTGCTGCGTTCCGAAAGTTCGTTATTCGGCGATTGGTTTTGCGTATTGCGAAGCGTCGGCGTTGGCGGCTGTTGCGCTGCCATAACAACAGCCGCGACAACGACAACGGCAACAATTGCGACAATGATTGTTACCGGGTCGGCTGGATATACAACGACGTAAAAAGGCCCGTCTAGTTCGCCCAAACGTTTAATATCGCCTTCGTTGATAGGCGTCACGTCGGTTGCGGTTGAAACCTGTTCGTTATAAATTCGCGCAGTCGAAGGCCATTCTTCGAACTGTTGCATAAGAAAATCGCGAATATCCGAAACTTCGTGCGTCGTCCAAGTTTCGGGGTCAAGCGGATTTAAAGCCAACGTTACTTTTTTCATTTGTAAAACCCTATTCTTTCGAAGCCGCGCGAAGCAACGTCAATCGGTTGAAATTCTACGCCCATTTCGTGAATATGCAAAACGCGCCCGCGAAGAAAGATGCCCACATGGGGGGCGCTTCCCCGGCGTTGCATAAGCGCCAGACAAGGCGATTCCGGGGCTTCCAGCCGCACGAATTGCCGCCGTAGGTCAAAACGCACATGCCGCGTTTTGGGCGGTTCCAGAAGGCCCGCTAACTTGTGGGCTATGCTTTCGCCGGTCAAATGCTGCCAGACTTCCGAAGCAAAATGCGCGCAATTGTACGTTTCGCGATTGTATTTCTTTTTAAAAAATTCGTCAATCGACATAATCAATCCGTTATTGTCCAAGACGTTGCATTTATAAAGCCGCTTATTAAAAAAGCTTGAACGAATGCGGTTATATATTGATTATACGTTGTATTGTTCGATTCGACTTGAACTTTTATTGTTCCGGTATCTTCGACAAGCCTTATTTTCGGCGGGAAAGTTCCGGCGCTTACATCGGTTCCAACTTGCGAAACAGTAACAACGCCGTTTATAACGTTGTAATACCAACGCGCATAATTCGCGCCGCTGTTCGAATTTGAAACAAGATAACCGCTTGCCCGAACTTCAATAAATCCGGATAAATATTCATTTGCGCCGCCCGAGGGATTGAAAGTTGCTATTGTCGTCCAAGTTGAAACAGCCAGACGAAAAACTTTACGATACCAAATATCTTTAGTATCGACGGAAAGCGTTTCGCGCCCCGTCATTACTGGCGAAGCCGAAGCCGGAACGCCTAAATTTGAACGGGCCGTTACGGCATTGTTCAAATCGGAAAGATTCGACGCAATTTTTAATTGTGCGTCGTTAGTTACGCTTGATAAACCAACGTCGCTTTTTGTCGTTCCGTGCGGGTTGCCTGTTGCTTGTGAATGGTCGTATGCTGTTTTTCCACGGTCGCCGCGATAAGCTGTTGAAGAAGTTTCGCCCAACGCCAACGATTGCGAAATTTCGACATAAGCCGAACCCGACCAACGATAAGTTTTGTTCGTATCAATTGCGACGTAAATTTTACCGCTTTCGCCAGTTGCGGGAAATGCGGCCAAATTTGCATATTCTAGAACATCATCGACAAATGACGGCAATTGCGAAGCCGGAACTTTGCCATCAACTAGCGACGCAAAAGACGACGCGAACGCTAAGGAAATAGCAGCGGAAAGCGTCGAAAAAGGCATTCGCATAACCGCGCCGGTTGCAGAATCGCGAATTAAAAGCGTATCCCCGGAAGTAACGTCAATTGTTGCAATTTCCGGCGAATCCGCGAAACGTTTTTCTAACGCTACGTCGAAAACTGAATTACTCATAGAAAACCCCGCAACATTGGAAAACGGTCAAGCGAATAAATTTCGCCAGTTTTGTTAATATTCAGCGAAGGGGCTTTAGCTTCAAACGCAGAACCTTCTCGATTGAAAGCAAATGTCGAAACTTCAAGAGTTACCGGCCCGAACAACGGTCGCGTTAAATCGTCAGAACGATAAGTTCTATAAATAACAATCGGTTTAATTCCGAAACCGTTATTCGAAGAAACTTCGTCAAGTTCTTTCGGCAATACTTCGCCCAAATCGCCAAGGTTTATTTTAATCGACTGGTCTAAATCGTCGCGAACCCCTGCGTTTTCGATTTGAAGCGGGTAATAATCAAACGTCGCCGAACTGCCGTTTTCAAGAATAAGCGTAACGCCTTCGACCGCATTTCTAACAATACGATACGTTTTTGTAAAATTCGGATGCGAAATTTCAAGCGTTTCAAGTTGAACAATGCTTGATTTCGACTTTAAGAAAAATTCGGCGTATGTCGTCATTTAAACAATTCCCGGCAAAGTTTGGTTTATTTCAATATCGAAATTTTCTTCAAAAATTAAAAACAAATTTTGCCAGTTTTCGCCAAGTTCCCCATAAAGCGCAGCAAAAGCGGCTTCATAATCGTAATCAATTTCAGCCGGATAAACTTCTAATTGCGCCGAAACCCAATACGTTAAGCCTTTTTGCCCTGTTAGCTGAAAGCTTCCCGGCACGAAATACGCTTTATGTTCCGTCAATGCGGGTTCGTCTAAAATTAAGTCGATTAGAAACGGTTTTGCGCCTTTCAAAGTCAAAGCGCGATAAAAAGAACGCATGTATTTGTAATCGTTCGTTCCTAAAATCCAAGCCGCATCAACTGTTGAAGTTGCGCCCAAAATATCGCGACGATAGCGCGCCGCGCCGCCGTCAAGTTGCGTTGCGACGACTTCTTTTCCGTCGGTTACGGAATATTGCGAATTGTCGGGCGGAAGAATGAATTTAGAAAGTGCCATAATTACCGCCTTCTTTCCGTTTTGGTATTTTGATTAAGCGACTTGGAAACGCTAGAATTCGGATTTCTGATTTGCGCAGCAACTACGCCCGGCGCTTCCTTTTGAACCATGTTGCGCGCTTCGTCGCGTGCAATGATTCGAATATCGGTTTCGCTAATTTGTTGAACTTCAAAATCTTTCGAAGTGCCGTAATTTTCAATATTGACGCTTACCGCAGCGCCGGAAGAACCCGAACCCGCCGAAGAACTGTTTGAAGCAACATACGAAGCGCCGTTGCGGATTGCTTCAAGATTGTTAACGCCGATACGTTGCGTCGAAGCCGCGTCGAAAACGAATTCGCGACCATGAACAAGCCCGGCAATTTCCTTCGTGCCCACATTGCCCGTATATCCGCCCATTTCAAAACCTGCCATGCTGGCAAGGGCCAAGCCTTCGGAAAGCGCCGTCGTCGCGCTGATTCCGGCCATTGCCGGGGCGCTGTTGGCCCCGAAACTGGCAAGGGATACCATAGCCGCAGCCGGTGCCCAAGCCGCCGCCGTAGCCGCTGCCGCTGCCGTACTCATGGCCGTTTGCGACGCAAGCGCAGCCGCACCCAAGGATTGACCAAGGGCGGCATTTACAACCCATTGAATGCCAAGCTTGACAAGTGCGGAAATAAGACCGGCCAAAGCTTCTTTGGCAACGCTGTTAAGTGCGTCGCCCAAGTTTTCCGAATAAACGATAGCCCGACCGACGCTGTTTGCAAAGCCGTCTGTAAATGAAGTGAAGAAGTCGCCGAAGGCCGAAGAAAGCCCCGACATTACGCCTTCATACTGCGAAACAATCGAACCTAGCGAAGAAACCATTACGTCGTTAAACGTTCCTTCGCCCATTTGAAGTTTAAGGTTCGTCATATCCAAACCGATTTTTACAAGTCGGTTCGAATAAGCGTCAAGATTAATCAAGCCGCGTTGATAAGCTTGGTTCAACGCTTCGGTTTGCTGTTGAAGCGAAATCTTCTTACCTTCGGTTTCGGCATAAATCTTGTTCAATTCTTGCGAAACGGCGCGTTCTTGCTGCAACGTTTCAAGCCGCTTTTGCAATGCTTCGGTTTGTTGCTGCGTCAAAACAAGACCTTTTGAATAAAAGTCGTTTCGATACTGCAACATTTGTTGTTCGATTTCCTGTTGCGGCCCAAGCTTCGCCAAAATCTGCGATTGTTGGTCAAGTTCTTTATTAATGTCGGCAAGCGCGTTCGCCGCCTTTTGGTCTTGAATCGCTTGAAGCTTTTTGCGGATAGATTCGCGTTCGCTATCCGTAAGCTTGATTTTCTTATCAAGCAAGTTATTTTCAATTTCAAGCAAACGATTGGAAACGGCGTATTCCGGCCCCAAGCGTTGAAGCGCGGTCAATTCTTCGTCAAGCGCGCGATTTACTTTTGCCATTTCGTCGGCGCGCTTTTGTGCAGCTTTCAAAGCTTCGGCGTCCGGGCCTTCTTTGCCGGGCGTGCCGGTTCCGCGCAAGTTGCCAGTTTGCGCACCTTCTGCGGCGCGACGGGCTGCGCTAATTTCGCGGGCGCGCTTGTCAATTGCGCCGACTGCGTTTCCGATAAAATCGGTATTAAATGCGCTAGAAAATGCGGTTTTTACCGTTCCGGCTAAATCCGAAGCCGCGCCGGTAACTTCCATTTTGTATTTATCCAGCGAAACGCCCAAGTCGGAATCGAAGATTTTTCCGATACCTAGTTTTTCCGCGCCTTGGTTTGCAAGCGACGTAATTTTGTTAATGCCTTCAAGCGCAGCATTTACAATTTTTTCGGTAATGCCAACGACGCTATTAAGCGCCATTGCGAAAATATCTTTCATTGCAGCCGGGAAAAGCTGCCAGCCGCCGACGACGGCGTTATAAGCGCCGACCCAAAGGCCGATATAACCATTAACAACGGTCTTTGCGAAGTTCAATACAAACGAACCAACGTCGCGGAACTTTTCGCCCCAACCGTCAGTCTTGGCGCTGATAAAGTCGATTGCAGCGTTCCAACCTTCCTTAATATACGACCAAGCAACGCCCGCGCCATCGGCAATAAAAGACCAAACAGCCAAAGCCGTATCTTTCAGCGTAACCAACCCGTCTTCGCTTACTTTTATTTCATCGCCAAACAACGCAAGCGCGGCAATTGCTGCGGTAATGCCGACGACAAGCAAGCCGATAGGATTTGCAGCAAGTGCGACGGTAAAGGCCCAAACGGCAGACGTTGCAGCCGAAAGCATACCGACCAAAGCCGGGCCAAATGCGACCAACAGCGCAGCGCCAAGAACGGCGGCGATTAGCGCAACCGTCTTCATATTTTCGCCAAGGAAAATAATAGCCTTCGAAAGACCCGCCGTAATTCCAAGCTGTTTATTAATTTCGCCGAACGTCTGCGTCGCATTGTTGCGAAGAACGGTCATCGCCTGCGACAATGTGGGCACGGTCTTTCCAAATTTCGCATCAATGCCCGCCGCTGCGTCTTGGAAAGCTTCTAACATTACCTTTGCGGTAATCTTACCTTCTGGCGCAAGTTTCAACAGTTCGCCGCGCGTTACTTTAAGACGCTTCGCGATTGCGTCGGCGGCGTTCGGCATAAGTTCCATAACCGAACGGAATTCGTCGCCGTCTAGTTTGCCCTTGTTGAAAGCTTGGGACAATTGCAGCAAGGCCGAACCGGCTTCGTTTGAAGTTGCGCCAGATACGACAAGCATTTTATTAACCGTTTCGGTAAGCCGCAACGAATCGTCTTGCGACTTGCCAAGGTTTTTCAATGCCATATCGAAGCGCGTAAATGCCTGCGCCGTTTCTTGAACTGGCGTTCGGGTTCGATTGGCAGTTTCGAAAAGTCGATTCGTCAATTCATTTACTTGCGCTTCGCTTTCCGATACGTTTTGCAATTTATTTTGCAATACCGTATAAGCATCGGCGGCGCTAAGAATCGCATTCGCAGACAAACCGACGCCCACAAGGGCAGCAGCTCCGCGAACGAACGACATAATAGACGAAGCGGCGTTGCGCGACGATTGCGCGGCCCGGTCTTGGGCCTGTTGAAGACGAAGCGCGGCAAGCGCGGCCCGGTCGGCTGCGGCTTGGGCCTGCGATTGTGCGGCGGCGGTTCGTTGCTGTTCAGTTGCCAGCTTTTGCGCTGCGGTCGCGCTGCGTTGCTGTTCGGTCGCCGTGCGGGCCGTAGCGGTCGCCAGTTGTTGCGCTGCCGTTTGGCCTTGCGTTTGGGCGGTCGTTGCGCGCGTCTGCGCTGCGGCGGCTTGGGCGGCTGCGCCTGCGGTGCGCTGTTGCTCAGTCGCCAGACGTTGCGCGGCGATTGCGCTTTGGTTAATTGCTTGCGTTGCGCTGTTGGCTGCGCTTTGAATTTGCGAAAGCGCGCTGGTATTCAACGACGCAAGTTGCGTTTTCAAACGTTGAACGGCGTTATCTGCGTTTCGCGCATTTTCGGCAATCTTTAAAAGCTTGTTCGAAATGGAAGGCGAAACTTTGTCGGCAATTTCAATGCTAATATTTTCGTCTGCCATTTCTTTTAATCCTTAATCTTGAAATTCTTTTTCATCTTACGGCCAATTAAAACCGACCGTTCGACAAAACCCGCAGGGGCTTGCTTCGAATAACCGTCATTCAAACGGCGAATGTACGGAAGATTATTCGTAATATAAATTTTTTGACCCGGCTTTTTACCGGCAAGAACTTTTCGCGCTTGGTTAATTGTTTCGGCTGCGCTGGCTTTCTGCGTCGAACCGCCTTCGCCCGGATAATATGGCTTAATTTTCGCGTCGGAAGGCGAATCGAGCGTTACAATCCAGTTCGACAAAGCTTGCGAAGTATCAACCGGCGTTTTAAAGGCTAAGTCGCCGACAATGGTTTGCGCAGTTTCGACGGCAAGTTGCGACGCGGCGGCGTCGATTGCTTTCGCCTTCCGTTCCATGCTTGCCGCCAAATCTAACAAACCTTTCGACATTACTTCTTAGCCTTTGTTTTACTTTCCATCTTCGCCGAAATTCGCTTTAAATGTTCGGCATCCAATCTTCGAACATGAAAGAACAAATCTTCGGTTTGTTCTTCGTCAAATTCGAAAGCCCTTGCATATTGCGCTATACTTGTCCAAGGAATCGGCGTCGGGGCCATGCCGTGCGACCTTTCCGAATCCAAGTCGAAGAAAGCTTGGATATACAGTTGCAAACCTACTTCAAGTTCTGGCGCGTTGGCTATGCGGTCGGGTATTGGCTGGCCCGACCGCATAGCTTGTTTAGCTATATTCTGTTCGATTGGGCCAAGTTCCAACAGATACGCCAAAACTTCGTTTAGTTTTTTGCTTCTTCTTCCAAAGCCAAATCGCGGAAATTGGCCGATTGCTTGGCTTCTTCTTGCAGCCGTTCATAAACTTCCGGCAGGTCTTGAAACAGCTTGACGGCGGTTTGTTTGCTGCAAGGCAGTTCGGCCCCGTTTTCGTCGCGAACGTTCTTCCAGCCCTTCAAGACCGTATCGACAAACACGTTCAAGAAGATTTCTTCGGCGACTTCGTTTTTCATCGTGCCAAGTTCAATTTGACGACGATAAGGCCGGGTCGCAGCTTCAAGCGCCTTCGTGTAACGCTTGTTTGCCTTGCCCATGCGCGAAATAACGAAAGTCGGAACGGAACCGTCGTCGTTGGTTGCTTCGTTGAATTCGATTTCGACGCCTTCGGTTTCTTTTTCGGCGTTCGTTTTGAATTGTTTGTAAAGCGACATTTTGGAAACTCCTTCGAAGTTAAGAAAAAGGGCGGGAAGTTCCCGCCCTTGAATGATACCCGAATTAATCGGGCATTGCCACACTTGGCAAGTAAGAAAACGCTTCGTAAAGCATCGTATAACCGTTCGCGTTTTCCGCGCCTGCCGGTTCAAGCGGAACGGTAATCGGCGCGTCTTTTTCGACATTCAGACGACCGCCGCCAAGGCCAAGCAACGGAATGTCGAAGACGAAGCCCGCGTTTTTCGAAGCGCCGATAATCGACAAGCCAACGTCGGCGTTTTGACGAACAGCGCGAACGGCGGAAATCGTCGTAAAGTAAGCGGTAATGGAACCGCCAACTTCGAAATTCCCGGCGCTGGTATCGAAAGCGCCAAGCGTTCCGATTGCCTTGTTCGGCGAAACGTTGTTGTTAATCGAAACGTTCGCTTCGGAAACGTAGCCGAACAGCGCCGAAGGATTGGAAGAAGCCGGGTCGATTACCGACATTTTGATTCGGTAAATATCCGACGAAGTATTGTAGGCATCTTCGCCAGCAACGCCGACGCGGGTTCCGCCCTTGATTTCGTCGCCAGCTTCGCCGCTGCGGTGCGTATTGTCGCACGCAACGAAAGTCAAATCGGCGTTAAGCTTGTCGGCTTGGGGAACGTTCAACGTAAATTCGTTCGCTACTGCGCCTTCCAAATATTCGGCTTGCGTCGAAGTCGGGCCGCTGCCCAATTGCCGTTCGATGTTGTAAGAACGACGCTTGATAAGCGACGGCGTTTTTTCGTTTTTGACGACGGTTCCGACGAACAAACGAATCGTTTTGCCCGTACCGGCTTCGGTCGCCGGGGTGAAACTGGTATCGTCGAAAACGATAGCTTTTGCGGCAATCGACTTGATGCGCGCATAGCCCACATTATTAGCGAAGCGGGTTCCCGCAGCATCGCCGCCAATGAAGACCCAAAGGCCGGGAATCAGGCCGGGAAGGGTCGTAAAGTCGGCAGCGGTTGCAACAAGCGACGGAATGCCCGAAGTAACGGCCAAGCTAATATCGCCGCTTGCGAACTGAAAGCCGACCGTTTCCAGCTTGGCAGCGGCAGGCGGCGAAGCTTCGTCGGTCAGGGTTTCATTTACGACAACGGTTCCGGCAGTCGAAGAAGCGACGGTTTTAAGACCGTTGTTCGCCGCATTCGTGAAGCCGGAAGCGAAAACGATTTGGTTTGCGGCAAAGCTGCCAAGGCCCGAAGCTGCGGCGTAGGTCTTCGACGAAGCGGTTACGCCGGTCAGCGGAACAGCCGCAGCATTAAGCGCCTGCGTCGAAGGCAGTTGCCGGGCGTCGGCAAAGAAGAAGCCTTGCAGCAAGCGAACAAGGTTCGACTTCGTAAAATCAATGTTGAAACCGCCCGAAGCGTCAAGGTCGGTAATCGTACCTTTCTTGTTTTGGCGCGAAGGGTCGATGGGCGCACGCGCGACGGTCGAAAGTTCGCCGCCGAAATCCGAATAGCTATTCGGTTCCAGCCCGTACCAAACCGGCGTTGCCGGAAGGGTCTTCAACGATTCTTCTTCCGCGAAGGCAAGCCCGGTAATGTTCGAATCAATTTTGTTAGTCATTTGGAAAACTCCTTATGCTGTTTCGTCGTATTCAAATTCGGCAACGACGTTAAACCGATAGAACAGGTTTTCGGGCGATAGTTCGTTAATCCTTACATTGCGAAACCAAACCTTGTTCGGCGTAGCTTTGCCGCGATAAGCATTGCGGGCAATTTCTGCAAGCTTTCGGCCAACTTCGCCAGAATTCGAAATAGACTTCGGGCAAAAGATTTGCACAAAAACCAAACCCGAAGCGGTATAACGTCGCTTGCCGTCGTTACCGGCTAACGCCGTTTGTTCTTCGAATACGGTTTGAATCGACAAACGCGCCCAATACTTCGAAGAATCGGGTTCGGCTGGTTCTTCGACCAACGGCCAACGAACATCCGGCACATAACCGACAAGCGAAGACGTTTCGGCAGCGTTCCAAGTCTGCCAAAAAGCCCCGCAAATTTCGTCGGTCGCGCCGCTAAACGTCGTTGTCATTTAAAAACCATCGTATAAAGTATCGTTTGCCCGTTCGGGTTCAATTCTTCAATATTGAACAACCGAAGTTCTTTGCCGTCGCGAATAACAACGTCTTTCAACGACGGTTCGAAATCGACCGCGCCCATTAGGCCCAAAACTGCGCCCATTGGAACTTCGCCGTTCGTCATGTATGAAAGCGATTCGTAAGTTTCTTTATCAACGGTAAGAAAACAAATCGTTACGTCATGTTCGACCGGCGTTGCGGGATTCGTCGGCTTCCAAGGCTGCGACGGGTCAGCCGGGGCCGCATCGCGAACAATGCGCCATTTAACAGCCTGCCCGTTCTTGGCAATAAGCCGCTTTGCTGTTTGAATTTGACGGTCGAAACGGCCCATATCAAACCCGGAAAGTTCGAAGCGCAAAGCCGGTCATTGTTGAACCGAACAACTGTTGCAACAGGGCTTCAACGCTGGTTAATGTGGGCGTAATTCCAACTTTCGAAGGGTCGGCGTATTTCGTTGTAATCGGGCCTACCCGTTCTTCTACGACAAAATCAGACGCCGAATAATTCGGCATAATATCAACGCCTTCGTTAATCGCAAGAACGGTCGCGCATTGGGCGGCTTTGAGTTGCTTCGGAATTGCGTTCGAAGGAAAAGCGGTTTCGCTTCCGCTGATATAAACGTCAATTCGCGGCCATTGCAACGGCTGGTCTTCGTTCGCGATTTCGCCTTGATAGCGATTTGCGAACGATTCCAAATAGTCTTTGGCCTTTATGATTTGAACGGCTACGTCGTCATCCGTTGCAGACAACGAAACGCCGCGTTCGGCAGCGTATGCGCGAAC
>Ga0224722_1000499_pt1 | contig 22790 bp, 18 predicted proteins | sample Balambano_FR1_Me_FD_161646 | JGI IMG/M metagenome (GOLD analysis project Ga0224722, IMG submission 161646) | Freshwater sediment microbial communities from Lake Towuti, South Sulawesi, Indonesia - Balambano_FR1_MetaG | ecosystem: Environmental > Aquatic > Freshwater > Lake > Sediment | place... | reverse complement strand
ATTGCGGTGTGAGCGGTCGGTCAAATGCGTCGCTTTGCGCATGAGCAAAATAAGTTCCGAACAAGCTCAAGATGAGCAAAATCAGTTTGTAAATATTTTTCATAGGATTAAAATTTTAAATTAAAAAAATATTTAAATTATAAATCATATTTTTTACTACGGAAAAATGATTTTTTCGTTGTTTGATTTTGTAAAAATATAAATTTTTCATGAGTGTACGTATTGTTTTTATGGGAACGCCCGAATTCGCTGTTCCGTCTTTGGATATTTTGGTGCAAAACGGCTACAATGTGGTAGGCGTAGTGACGGCAACGGACAAACTCGGCGGGCGCGGCGGCAGGCAAGTAATCGAATCGGCGGTGAAAAAATATGCGCTGGAAAAAGGCATCCCGATTTTACAACCCGAAAAACTGAAAAATCCGAATTTTATTCACGATTTAAAAAATTTACAAGCCGATTTACAAATCGTCGTCGCCTTCCGAATGCTCCCCGAAATCGTGTGGGCAATGCCGCCCCTCGGCACCTTCAACCTGCACGGCTCGCTGCTGCCCCAATACCGCGGCGCAGCCCCTATCAACCGGGCAATCATCAACGGCGAAACCGAAACGGGCGTGACCACCTTTTTTCTGCAACACGAAATTGACACCGGCGATGTGATTCTACAATCCAAACTGCCCATCGGCGAAAATGAAACCGCCGGTGAACTCCACGACCGCATGATGCTCCTCGGCGCGGAAACCGTTTTAAAAACTGTACAACTAATTGAAAATCAAACTATTCAACTGCAAAAACAAAACGACGCAGCCGCCTCTCACGCCCCCAAACTTTTTCACGAAACCTGTAAAATTAATTTCCAACAAACCACCCGACAGGTGCACAACTTCATCCGCGGACTCAGCCCCTACCCTGCCGCCTGGACGACGCTGGAGGGGCTGGAATTGAAAATTTTTAAAACAACCAAAGAAATTGTAAGTCACGATGTTGAAATTGGAAAGTTTATTTCTGACAATAAAAAGTCTTTGAAAATTGCCACGACTGACGGTTTCGTCCACATTCACGAAGTGCAGTTGCAAGGCAGAAAACGCATGGATACGGCGGCATTTTTGAACGGATATAAATTTTAATAATCATTTGCCGTTTATCATTTACCTTTGGTTACAAACGTTTACAAAATATTAAAAATCAATGTATTAATTTTAGAATAAGTAATTGAGCAGCATTAATTTGCAACAAAAATTGAGTAGCGCGTATTTGATGGTCAATGCTTTACAGACTCTTGACCAGCGACTCAAAACTACTCGACTACTTAACATCTATTGAATTTTAGAAATCCTGTCTTTTACAACATTTCTGCGAAAATTCGCTACCTTTGAAACCAGGCACCACCAAACGCTAAACTTTCAAACGGCAAATAAAAAATAAAAAATGGCAAATATCTACATCAGCATCCGCAATCTCCAATTCCTACTCCACGAGGTGTTGCACGCTCCGGCATTGAACCAATATTCCTATTTTTCCGACTACGATGCCGAGGCTTTTAACCTGGCAATGGATGCCGCTAAACAACTGAGTGACACGTACTTATTTCCGTTTTACCGCGAGATGGACAAAAACAAAGCCTACTACAAAGACGACGAGGTACACGTACACGAGAGTCTGCGTCCTGCTTTGAAAGCCCTCGCAGACGGCGGCTGGATTTCGGCGTTGGACCACTACGAAAACGGCGGGCAGCAAATGCCCCACACCCTGATGAGTGCAGCGTTGCTGTGTTTTTACTCTGCCAATGGCAATGCAGCGAGCCACGCTTTTTTGACGCAAGGCGCAGCAAATTTGATTCGCGCGTTTGCCAATGAACAACTCAACCAAACCTACGTACCCTCCCTCTACAGCGGCGACTGGCAAGGCACCATGGCACTCACCGAGCCGCAGGCGGGCAGTTCGCTCATGGACATCACCACCTCTGCCGAGCCGGTGGACGGCAATGGAACGTATAAAATTCGCGGACAAAAAATTTACATCTCCGGCGGCGATCACAACGCGGTGGACAATGTGGTGCACCTGCTCCTTGCAAAAATCAAAGGCGCGCCCGCCGGCACCAAAGGAATTTCGTTGTTTGTAGTGCCAAAATATCGCATGGAAAATGGCGATCTAGTAAGCAACGATGTTACAACAGCAGGCATCTATGGCAAAATGGGGCAGAAGGGCTACGTAGCGGCGCATATCATGTTGGGCGAAAAAGATGATTGTGTGGGTTATTTAGTCGGAAAAGAACACCAGGGTTTGCCGTATATGTTTCAAATGATGAACGAAGCCCGCATCGGCACGGGTTTGATGGCAACGGGCGCGGCTTCGGCGGCGTATTACGCTTCTTTGCAATACGCCAGGGAACGCTCCCAGGGTCGCCACCCTTCCAATAAAGACCCACTGGCACCACCCGTTTTAATTATTGAACACGCTGACGTGCGCAGAATGTTATTGCAACAAAAAGCGATTGTAGAAGGCAGTATTGCGCTGTTATTACAATGTAGTTACTACGCCGATCTTGCCAAAGTAGCGGAAGGCGAAATCAAGGAAAATGCACATCTGCTGTTGGAACTCCTTACGCCCATTGCCAAATCTTATCCGGCGGAGATGGGTACCTATTCCACCAGCGTAGGGATGCAGGTACTTGGCGGCGCGGGCTACACCGATGACTTTCCGCTCGAACAATACTACCGGGACATCCGCGTGAACGCCATCTACGAAGGCACGACCACCATTCACGGCATGGATTTGCTGGGTCGCAAAATCATGATGGCAAACGGCAAAGCCGCCCTCTTGTATGCTAATGAAGTGCAACAAACCATCGCCGCAGCGCAGTCTTTGGAGCATTGCAAACCACTTGCCGATTCACTCGCCGTAGCTTCCGCTAAATTGCAGGAAGTGACCGCACATTTATTACAATTGGCTACTCAGGAAAAACCGGAAGTTTTCCTGGCGGATGCAACGCTCTATTTGGAATTTTTCGGCACCGTGACCATTGCCTGGCAGTGGCTCAAACAGGCGATTGTGGCGGAAAAGGCTTTAGCCAATGCTGTTGCTGACGACCTGATTTTTTACAACAGCAAACTCAAAACCGCGCAATATTTTTACGAGTACGAACTGCCGAAAACGATGGGCTTGCGGGCGAGATTACTAAGTCCGTCGCGAGTGACGCTGGAGATGAAGGCAGAGGAGATTGTGTGATTATTTACGATCAAATTTGCTAAATCTTTGAGATTTAGCAAATCTTTATACAATTATGAATCACCAAAAAGATCTTTTCCTCCTCGCCGACCTCTGCATGGACACCCTCTTCACCGGCACGGTGCGCCCGCAGTACGGGCAGGCGGAGCAATTGATAAACGATTATGCGTTGGAATTGGGCGGCTCGGCGGCAATTTTTGCTTCGCAATTTACCAAACTGGGTGGCAGCGTGGGTTTGATTGCAAAAGTAGGCAATGATGCCTTCGGGCAAATTTTATTACAACAATTACAATCCATCGGCATTTCTACCGAATTTATCACCGCTGATAAAACGGTGAAAACCGCCGTCGGCGTGGGCTTGTCAGATGGCACCGACCGCGCGATGCTCACCTATCTGGGTTCCATTCAAGCCTTACAACTGACTGACATTCAAACCGAAATGATCGAACGAACCCGCCACTGGCACATTGCGAGTTATTTTTTATTGGAACAATTCTGGGATTTCTGGCTGGAATTTTTACCCGTTTTACAACAAAAAGGCATTACCATTTCTTTGGATACCAACTGGGCACCCCGCGAAAACTGGCAGCAGGTACACGCTATTCTACCTTTTGTGGATGTGTTTTTGCCAAACGAGGAGGAAGCCCGATGCATCTCCGGTGAAAAGGACGTGGGCAAGGCAGGCGAGTGGCTGGCTGAACGAGTCGGTTTGACGGTGATTAAATGCGGCGCAGCGGGTGCCAGGGCGTTTCAAGGGGAGGAAGTGCATCATTGGGATATTCCAGTTGAATGGACGGAAAGCCTCGTGATAGCTGATACGACCGGGGCAGGCGATAATTTTGATGCGGGATTTTTGTACAATTGGTTGAAAAATAAATCTTTAGAAGAGTGCGTAAAATGGGGAATGCGCTGCGGCACGAGTAGCTTGTCGAAGATCGGAGGTATTGCCGGGCAGGTCATGCAGTAGGCAGTATGCAGTGAATCCATTTTGATAAATAAATTTAGTTTAATGAACATTAGTTATTACAAAGATTATAATTCAATGAGTGAGAAGGCAATGGATTTAATTACACAAGCCTTACACCAAAAAACCGATACCCTTCTCTGCGCCGCTACCGGCAACTCACCCCTGAAAACCTACCAACTGCTGGCGGAAGTTTATGAACAACAACCCATTTTATTTGAGCAGTTGGGTATTCTGAAACTCGACGAGTGGGGCGGTATACCGATGATAGAACCCCAGACCTGTGAATCTTTTTTACAACAGCATTTACTAAAACCATTACAAATAGCTGCCGGTCGGTACGCCGGTTTTCACAGCAATCCGACCGATCCGCAAAGTGAATGTAATAGAATGCAAACGATTATTACAAAACAACAGCCAGTTGATCTTTGTATTTTGGGTCTGGGTAAAAATGGACACCTGGGCTTTAATGAACCCGCTGATTTTTTACAAGCGCATTGTCACGTTGCCGTTTTGAGTGAGCAAACATTACAACATTCCATGGTGCAAACAATGCAAAGTAAACCCGCCTACGGTATGACGCTGGGGATGCGGGATATTTTACAAGCGAAAAAAATTATTTTATTGGTGACCGGAAATGGTAAAAAGCAGGTAACGGAACAATTACTAAAACCTGAAGTTTCTACCTGGCTACCGGCATCCCTGCTCTGGCTGCATTCGGAAGTGGAATGTTTGGTAGATCAATCTGTTTTAAAAGATTAGAAAAGATGATTGTATAAATGAAAAGTTTATCGCAATTTACGCACTTCAAAATAGAATGCGTTACATTTTCCCAAATCCAAAAAAAATGATCGCTCCTTACCAACCAACGTTGCTGCTCCATACTGAACGCCTGCAGCTTTTCCCTTTAACCTACAAACAATTGTTGAAATATGCCCGAAACGACGGCTCGCTGGATGCGGATTTGCAACTCAGCCCGACCATGCGCACCATCTCGGCGGATTTGCAGGAGGCACTCCACATCGGCATCTTGCCCAACGTAGCCAATAAACGCAAAAATTACTTGTTTCACACCCTCTGGGCAATCGTTTTTCAAACGGAAAATCAGATGGTGGGCGACTTGTGCTTCAAGGGCGAACCCAACTCGGCGGGCGAAATCGAGATCGGGTACGGCACCTACGAGCCTTTTCAGGGCAGGGGTTACATGACGGAAGCCGTGGGCGCAATGATCGGGTGGGCAGCAACCCAACCAAAAATAAAATATATTACAGCGGGGACAGACAAAGCGAACCTGGCTTCGGGTCGGGTGCTGGAGAAAAATCAATTTCAACGCCTGCATGATAATGGTACAACCTGGTGGTGGCGAAGGGAAATTAGGAAATTAGGAAATTAGGATATGGGGTATTTTTCTTTGCGTTTTGGTTTGGGCTTTTTGGAGCGTAACAATACTCGACATTTTTGTTAATCGTTATTTGTTAATTAAGTGTAATGCAAGGCATCAAGTGCTAAATAACAATTAATAAATAACGTGAGTTATGGATACATTTAAATGTAAAATGAATGCTAGTAAGCAGATAAAACCGGGATTATCTAGATTTTGAGTCAGGGCAATGAAAACGTATTTTGTTGTTTATCAGTTTGTTACAATGAAATACATATGTGGCGGCTGCCCGGCGAATCCAGCGGAGCAATTGGATTCGCCTAGCGTTTTTTGGTTCTTTTTGGGGCAATGCCAAAAAGAACGAAGCTAAGCGAAGTCGAAAAACACAAGCAACAAGTTACTTTTGATTGATTATCAATACCTTAATTCCGTTTTATCCATAACTCACGTTAAATAACAAAAACTTCAAGCGTAAAATGCCAACATCAAGCAGTATAGAGAACCATAAACAAGTACTATAAAATCAATCATAAAATGTGGTATCAATTGGTGAATGAATCGGAGGTGGACTCCCCTGCCCTGCTATTTTACAAAGACCGGATCGAGCGCAACATCGAGCAGATGATTACCATGATAAATGGGGAAGCGGAGCGTTTGATGGTACACGTGAAAACCAATAAGACACCTGAAATTGTGCAGATGCTGCTGGCGGCAGGCATTCAAAAATTCAAGTGCGCTACCATCGCCGAGGCAGAAATGATAGCAATGGCGGGTGGAAGATACATTGTGCTTGCACATCAACTGGTGGGTCCAAAAGTGAACCGATTGATCGAACTACGAAAATTATACCCCACTATTTTTATCGCGTCTTTATTAGATGATAAAATTAATGCCGTATTTCATAATGAAATTTTCAAACAACATGATCTGACAGGGCATATTTTTATAGATATTAATAACGGTATGAATCGCTCCGGTCATCCGGTGAATGAGAAATTGTTGGAATTATATCAATTCATTCACAATCAATCCAATTTGCAATTGTACGGCTTACACGTGTACGACGGACACCTGCGCGACGCAGATTTTACAATCAGAAAAGAAGAAATTGATATTGGATTTGTGGAAATAAATGATTTTATTATAAAAATCGAACAAGCCGGTTTGCCCGCGCCCGTCGTCATTGCCGGGGGTACGCCCGCCTTTACCACGCACGCAGGGCGGGTGGAGGTGGTTTGTAGTCCGGGAACTTGTGTACTGTGGGATTGGGGTTACGGCGACCAATTACAGGAGCAGCCATTTGAACACGCAGCGTTGATGCTCACCAGAGTGATTTCCAAACCTGCGCCGGGCATTGTCACCATTGACCTGGGACACAAAGCCGTGGCGGCGGAAAACCCGATAGATAAGCGCATTCGCTTTTTAAATTTAAAAAATTATGAATTGTTAAGTCAGAGTGAAGAACACGGGGTTTTGCAAGTAAATAACTGGGAAAATATTAAAATTGGCGATGTATTGTATGGTCTTCCATATCATGTTTGCCCTACGGTGAATTTGTATGAAGAAGCCCAAGTGGTGGAAGACGGTCGGGTAACCGGGGCCTGGCAAGTGGTGGGTCGGAAGCGGCGGATCACAGTTTGAGACCAAGTGACTAAGTGACTTAGAGACCTTGTGACTAGCGAAGGAAGTATTTGAACTTTCCTGCTGAAAATCGTGTACAAGAACACAAGAACACTTGAACACTTGAACACAACTTACAAAATCAAAGAAATATTCTACACCCTGCAAGGCGAGGGCGCGCAAACGGGGCGACCGGCAGTTTTTTGTCGGTTTACGGGTTGCAACCTGTGGACGGGGCGTGAGGAAGACCGCCACAAAGCCATTTGCCAGTTTTGTGACACCGATTTTTGGGGTATGGATGGCATCAACGGCGGGCGATACACGGCAGAAGCACTGGCGGCAAAAGTGGCTGCTCAGTGGCAACCGGCGCGGGCAATTGGGCAGCCATACGTGGTTTGCACGGGTGGAGAACCTTTATTGCAATTAGATGAAACTTTAATTGAAGCCTTTCATAAGCAGGGCTTTGAAGTAGCGGTGGAAACCAACGGCACGGTGCAGACACCGCCGGGACTGGACTGGATTTGCGTAAGCCCGAAAGCCGGGTCGGAATTGGTGTTGCAAAAAGGAAATGAACTAAAACTCGTCTTCCCGCAGCCGGGCGCGGAGCCGGAACGGTTTGAACACCTGTCTTTTGACCACTTTTTTTTACAACCGATGGATGGCGCTAATCAAGCATTGAACACGCAGTTGACTCTGGATTACTGTTTAAAAAATCCGCAGTGGCGATTGAGTTTACAAACGCATAAGTTGTTGAATATTCCGTAGAGTCAGTAGGCAGTTTAGAGTTGGCAATTGGCAAAAACGCTAAATGTTGTCATAATTTATCATTTCCTTAACTACTTTTCTTACAACTGTTGCGTTTATTTTGTACTCTTTTTAAAAAAATACAATTTGTGAAATATAAGGTCGTCGTTTTTATCATACATTTAGCAGCCAATATTCCGTTGAATGCCAATTGTTTGGACACTATTCCCACTCCGTTTAGTTTAAATATCAACCTGGCTTCGGAAGCAAAAAAGTGGCGCGATTTTAATTCGTACGAGGGTAAATTTCGCATTTTGATGCCCGGCGAGGTGACGGAAAAAGTGGATTCCATTGAGACGACCATCGGCACCTTGGCGTATCACACCTTTTTTCACCAAACCCAGGACGCTAATGCCGATAATGTACTGTATATGTTGAGCTATGTGGACTATCCGGAGGGTGCGCTGCACTCGGATTCTACAGAATTATTGCGAGATTTTTTTTCGGAAACGGTGGACGCGGCTGCCCGCACCGTGCGCGGCGAACTGGTGTATGCCAACGACTGGCAATACAAAAACTACCCCGGCAAGGTATGGCGCATTGACTACCTCAACGGCGGCGCACTCATTAAAACCAAAGCTTTTGTAGCGGGGCGGCGGTATTACACCCTACAAACCATTACCAAAAAAGTGCGCAGCGTCAATTTTTCTTCCGATAAATTTCTGGATTCGTTTCAGTTGGTGGAGTAGAAGAAAATAGGAGGATGAAAGGATAGGATTATTAAGACATCATAACATCTCAATATCACAATATCCTAATATCCTAACCGTCAAATACCCGCCCGATATGCCGCCGTTTGCACCTTCATTACCCATTCGCGGTCGGTTTGGCGCGAGCAGTTCAGGCATAGATTATTAATCGGATGTTCACTCCAGGTATAAATAATATCTTCCGAAGTATAAATACCATGTAATAATTGTTGTGGGAACATTACACCATAATTCACTAACTGCCAGTAATGCAAGCCATAGCGTCGTTCCATTTGAATAGCTTCGTACACGCGCGCGCCCAAGTCGGGCAGTCGTTCCAGAAAATGGGAACTGTAAGTAGTGTGAATAAACATCCACAGGGAGGTTTCAAAACTCGGAAACACCACAAATTCTGCGGGTTCCGGGTCGGGGCGCACTACTACCTCACAATAGCGGAAGGCATCGCAAGCCCAGGGCTTATTGCGCTGCCGGATGCCAAAGTAATTATTTGCCCGATTGCACAAAAAAGACGTACCCCAGCACGTTTCCCGCGAGGCTTTTGCCACCAGCACCCGCCAGTCCATGAGGTATTTTTCGCCGTAAAATTTGCACCATTGATTTATATCATAATAAAACGCATCCTGCAAACGATGCAGCAATCGCGCATCCAACACACTTTCTCGGGAATCTACGAGGTACAGCCTACCCGTTTCGGGAATGTACGCCACCAGATTGGGACTGGTGCGGGATAACCGGTGCAGCACCGCTTGGACGCTGTCGCCCGGTAAGGCTCTCGGTTTAAAATCTGCTGCGTTTAGAAAAGAAATGGTGAATAGCAGTGTTCCAATCAAAACGATTGGCAATTTCCTAGTTGTAAAAACAAATCGCAATTTAAAAAAAGTTGTTGTGTAAATCATTCGTGTATAGTTTTAGTTTTAGGTAAATGAAATTTGCTAAAAAACAGATTTGCTAAATCTTCAAGATTTAGCAAATCTTTACGACGGTTTTACTTACTCACCTGAATAGCAATTGCCTGCTCCAGGGGCGCAGCAATACAGCCCCAGTTTGCAGCGGCTTTATGCACCAAAATAGCATATTTACCGGCATGGTACGGTGTAATATTTAGTTGAAACACCGGATTTTCCTGGGCTTCCTTCACGCCGGGAGCCAGCACCCAATCGGTTGTGCCAGCGGGCTGCAAATAAAGGGTATAACGGTAGTTGGGGTCGGAAAAATCGTATTGAATGGTCACCGGAGTACCAATCCTAGCCGGACGCTCGCCGATGACCAGAATTTCCCGGGCGTATTTGCAGGGTTGAAAATTGCTCAATGGCTTCTGTGGCTGGTCGTAGGTCACTGGGGTACGGGCAGTCAGATTACTGTTTCCGGTAGCAGTAGGATTATTGTTTGGCGTAGCAGAGGAGCTTGTTCCAGATTTTTCTACACTCATATTAGGTCGCTCCGTACCGCTTTGGGTAGCGAGTTGATCACTGGTAGGCGGTTTGAGGCGGTCGCGATAATCCGCCAGTGCTTCAATACCGTACAGCGAGCCTTTGCCCAGCACATAGGCGGCTTTTCGGTTGCCGTTGGTGGTTTTCACCGACACCTCGATATAGGTATCCGTTGACATTAAATCCTGCAACAATTCGCGAATGAACACGCCGCGCTTGCTTCCTTCCACCAGGATGCGCAGTTTGTCGGGGTTTTCGCCTGCCCAGATCGTGTATTTACAGCCGTCTTCCTGGCAGCAGCGCGGATTCATCCAGGTGATGTACAGCGGGCGGTCGCCCTGCCCTTGCTGATTGTTAAAAAACACCACATTCAAATCCTGAATCGGGGTACAATTCGGATCGCTGGCTTTGACACTTACGGTTTCCAGTTCTTCGGTGAAAATGCTTTCGTCGTAAGGTTTTGTATGAACGGTTGCCGAACGCGGGTCGGGCGCAGGCGGATTGTTTTTAACCGCATTGGATTGAGCTTGGTAAGACGGCGGCGTTTGTTCTACCGGATTCGGATTGCGCGCACTGGTTGTAGCTGTTGGTTGGTTAGTCGTTGCCGACAAGGCGTTGCCATTCGTCGCTTTGATCCAAAAAGCACTCATCGGGATGCCCTCGGCACCGGGTTGCTGGCGGGCGTAAGAAATAACTTGCAGGGTTTGAATATTGCGGCTCACGTCCCGTTCATCCAGCAGAAATTCAAACGGCATGGCTGCGCCCGGCACCAGCGTAATCGGCTTAGAAATCAAATCGCGGTAACCCGGATGCACATAATGTACCACCGCAAAAGGGTAAAATGACCCGCAGGGCGAGCCGCTTGTGAGTTGTAAAGTACCTTTTAAAATTCTACCCTGCAAAACCGCCTGCGCCTGCACCGCACAGGTATCCGGCAGGGTGGGAATTTCTTTTTCCAATGCCGGATTCACTACTGACCCTGCCGGGTTTGGAGTTGAAGTAGAGACCGAACGCTCCTGAAACTCGGCGGGTGGATTTTGGTTGCCAATTGTTACAAAACTGCCCACATTGTGCGTAACCGTGTTGGGGCAACCGGCTCCCTGCGACAGTACCCGCACGTAGTATGTACCCGGCTCCAGCGCACACAGGGGTTCTACCCGAATGCCGGTGCCGGTGGCGGTGTGGCGCTCGCCGTCTGTACGCAATGATATCCAGCCGCTCGCCGATGTACGCACCTGCACATCGAACGTCCAGTTGGTCTGCTCACAATTCACACACTGCAACTGCACGGCGGGGCGATTCTCCGCGCCGCAGTAGCCGCCGGGTTGAATTTGTACAAACAGATCGGGATTCTGGCAGGGCATGGTCGTCGCGGTTGAAGTTGGACGCGGTTCTTCGGTTTTTTCCACCGGTTTTGCTGCGGGCGATTCATAGCGATACCCACTTTTCAAAGGGGTGGTCGTAAATTTGGACGACATAAAACCCGGCGAGCGGTAATCCACGCCGAAAGTGTAAAAATGTTGATCGTTCAAACCCGTGACGATCAGGGTATCCTGTTGGCGGTTGTACGTTTCGCGCAAGCCGCGCAGCAGCACCAGACTGCCATTGCCCGACATACTGGTGCCCTCGTCGCGCAGCCAGAAGGAGGTCTCGATAGAACTTGCCTTGCTGTGAGTGAAATAAAATACCAACCGCACCGTACCCGGCTCGGCAGTGGGCAGTATTGTGGCATTAAAAACCGGCTCCTCTTTTTCAAACAAGCCTTTGATCTGGGCGTTTGCCGAACCGATCAACAGCAAGCAGAGGCACGGCATCAAACAAAACGTACCAAATGTTTTCATATTTGAATTTTATAATAAAATACAGCAATCAACCACGATGTGTAGTTTTCCGGTATGGATCTCAGGTGTGCAGTTGGAGATTCGATTTGTGTATGAGCGATTGGTCAATTGGAGTAATCGTCAGAAAGCAACACACAAATGTATAACAAAACCGCTATTGCACAGTTATTTTTTATCGTTTTTAACAACGCCGCAAACCGCCAATAGTAACAGCCAATTTTCATTCTCTCGTTTTTCATGCTGCATTCTCCTTTATTTCCTACTTTTGCCCCATTATAACGCGCACCTCGTCTGCCAAAGGCGGATCAATAAAATTTACTTTGAATGTCAAAAATCGCCGTCTTTCCCGGTTCGTTTGATCCCATCACGGTTGGGCATACCGATATTGTGCGGCGCGCCCTGCCTTTGTTCGATCAGATTTACGTTGCCATCGGCATTAATTCGCAGAAGCAATACTTGTTTGGTTTGGAACAGCGGCTGGAATGGCTCAAAGCGGTGTTTGCTCACGAACCGAAGATTGTGGTGGATCATTTTGAATATCTGACGGCGCATTATTGTATGCGCATCGGTGCTCAATATCTCATTCGCGGTTTGCGCAATGCTTCTGATTTTGACTACGAAAAAACCATTTCCCAGTTGAACAACATCGTCGGGCAAGGCATTGAAACCGTTTTTTTTATCAGTCAGCCTGCGTATTCGCACATCAGTTCCACTATTGTGAGGGAGATTATCAAAGGCGGGGGCGATGCGGCACCGTTTTTGCCGGAGGAGGTAATTTTGTAACGAAGGGCATGATCGGAGGGCACTTCTGCGGGTCAACTGCCGGGTGCCTGCCATCGAAAGCAATTGTCGGAATATAAGTTCGGCTTCCGAACGAATGAGGTAGAAATTCAGGTTAAACGTATTAAAACAGATAATGCCAAAAGAAGGTGCAGCGCACCGTAAATCTTTGTAAAAAAATCGAGCCCATAAGAAATATTTGACAGGTGTAGCGCACCGGTAATATTGCGGTGCGCGGCACCGCTCCCACGCGGTCGGGTTTATTTTGACAAAGATTGCGCGGCTCCGCCGTTTTTAATGCGTTTGACCTGGGTAGAAATTAAAAAAATGATAAAAAGTTTTAATTATCGCTTAAGTTGCTTGTACTGTTGACAAGTCTTCCTTTTGTGCCTAACTTGCACCAAAATTGAATCCAAACTATGAACACTACACCTCTTCTCCTGGCGAGTGCCTGGTGCATCCTATTTTTTGGCACTCCTTCCAACAGTGTTGCCCAAAATAATACCAATGCGACTACCATTCTGCAAAACTGGCAATTTTATCACAACCAGGGCGAATATGATAAAGCCATTGAGCAGGCAAAATTGATTTACCAGTTGGGCAAAAATACGCAAAATGAAGAAACCATGGCTTTGGCTTTGAATTGGGAAGGGCAGTCGCTGCTCAAAAAAACCAAACGCGCCGCCGCCAACCGAAAAGCCGCTAAAAAAGTGCTACAGGAAAGCCTGGAACGGTCGGCAACGCTGGATAACAAAGCCTTACACCTCGATAATCTGCAACGACTGCGCGACCTTGCCGAAGCCGAAAATGATACCCGGTCTTATGCAATTTATCATAAACAAATCGAAACAATCGAACACCAAATCACCGCGAATGAATCGAATCGTTTGCTGTCGGAAAAGGTAGCACAATTAGACGGAACCCTGCAAATGCTGGGTAGCGAGAAAGCACAACTGCAAAACAAAGTAGCCTCGCTGAGTGCCGCACAAATGCGTGCCGAACTGTTGCTCGCAATGCAAAAAAACCACCTGGACTCTCTGAAAATAGTGCGGATGCAAGATTCTTTCCGACTGGAAACGAAGGAGTTAGCCCTCAAGGAGCAGACCATGCAACTGGAATTGCAACAAAGCCAGATCGCTCTACAACAAAATCACCTCCGACTCCAGTCCAGCCAACGCAATTTTTTTATCGCCGTGGCAGCTATCTTGTTATTGCTTGCTATTGGATCCTACATACGATCCAGCGAAATTAAAAAATATAATATTATACTAAATACTAAAAACGAAGCACTTTTAGCGGAGCAGCAACGGTCGGAAGCTTTATTACTCAATATTTTACCTCGTGTAATAGCCGAAGAACTAAAAGTGAACGGCAATACCAAAGCCCGCCGTTATGAACAGGCAACCGTGATGTTTACCGATTTTAAGGATTTTAGCCGGATTGCGCAGCAATTGTCACCCGAACAACTGGTTTCCGAGCTGGATACATACTTTTGCGCGTTTGATAAAATCATTCACAAATATCGCATCGAAAAAATTAAAACGATCGGCGATGCGTATATGTGCGTGGGTGGCTTGCCCGATGTGGAGGGCAGTGAACCGAAAGATGTAGTGCTGGCTGCCCTGGAAATACAAGACCTGCTGGATGCCTTTAAACTGGAGCGCGAGCAGCAAAACCGACCTTACTTTGAAGCCCGCATCGGTATTCACACCGGTCCGCTGGTGGCAGGCGTGGTGGGTTCTATGAAATTTGCGTATGATATCTGGGGCGACACGGTGAATGTGGCGGCACGGCTGGAATCCAAAGGATTACCCCGGCGCGTCAATATCTCGGCTGCTACTTATGAATTGGTCAAAGATTATTTTGCCTGCGAAACACGCGGCATTATATCGGTAAAAAATAATCATGATATTGCGATGTATTTTGTGAATGCACAATTGCAGGCAGCGTAGAGTGGCAGCCCTGCAAAATAGTTGTAAAAACTGTATTTACTGCCTACCGATCCAAAAATGCCGGGTAAATAAAAGAGTCATAGAGATTGAAAAATATATTAGACTATGGTAAAAAAAGAATTAAAAAGTTGGTCAAACATAAGTAGTCAAGCAGTTTTAAGTTGGCAGCCACTTAAAACTGCTTGACTACTTGATGAGATACCGGCAGTTGTGCAAGAAGAACTGGTGAGTTCGCCTGACCTGCCTGCTGAAATAACCAAACAGATACCGCAGCCACTCGCGGCGGCTTTCCGGCTCTTTTTCGATGGCTTCCAGTATTTTTTTGGCGGTGTGTTTCTTAAGGCTGCGAATGGTTTCTACGAGGGCGTAGCCTTCTTCCACGGCTGCTACCAGATGCACGTGGTTAGTCATCCCGATAAGCAGCAAACCTTTGTGCCGGGTGAGAAAGTAAGAGCCTTCAGAATTGTATATTTTGTAGCGGTTGCTCCTGCCGATTGCTTTTTACCTTGAGACGCACCTGAGAGTGGTGGGTCACCGCTATCCAATTAAAAAGTAAAAACCAGGATGTCAAAGAATGGGGTGGCACAGCCACCGAGCATAGTAGCCCGGTGAACTCAAGAACTGTTTTTCAGTTCAAAATCGTACAAATCGCAGTCCGGCGCGAGCCGACAGGTTGAACACGTCTAACATCAACCTTTCAAGCTCTATTAACCCTTCAACCGAGTTAATCGAATATCCACCTCGGAATATCGAAAATTTGTCACCACGTTACGCGCATTTTCGTTTATTTTGCAAAATCGTAGCCCAGCCTTCAGGCTGTTACAACAAAAAGTTATATGCAAAAAAACTTAAAACAACTTTTCGGCGACGCGCACGGTTTAGACGAGCGCAGCGTGGATTTTCTGACCGGTGCCCTGGAAAAAAACAATCTACCCGGCTTTGATTACATCGAGTACAAGCAGTCACTCGGTGCGCTTACCGCTATGAACATTGATGAAATGACGGCGTTCAAATCTGCGTATGCCACCGCTGCAACCGTGGGTTTGACCAAAGAAAAACTGCTGAAAACCGCCGAGCATTACAAAGGCATCCTCCAGCAGGAGAAAATCCAGTTTGATGCCGCCCTCGAAAAGCAAATGCAGCAGCGCGTAAAATCCAAGCAGGATGAAGTGGTAAAACTCAAAAAGCAAATTGAAGATTATCAGTTGAAAATCAAACAAATGCAGGATAAAATCGCCGAGTCGGAAGCCATTGTCGCCAACGCCGACGAAGACATCCGTTCCTCGATGGAAAAAATCAACGCCACACGCGAAAATTTTGAGTCCACCTTGCGCAGCATTGTGAACGAAATTGACAAAGACGTAGAAAATATTAACCGTTATTTGTGAAAATTGGGGAATAGGGGGATGGGGAAATAGGGGGAATGTATTACGTGTCCCTATTCCCCTATCTCTCTATGCTCCTATAAACCCATTAAAATGGCTACCACACCGAATTTTCAAAACGCAGAATTCAAACCCAAATCTTTCTGGAAACGACCGGAGGGCGTGACGGGTACGATTTTTCTCATCGCACTGCTGGCGGGTGCAGGCTTGCTGGTGTTTACCTTTTTACCGCAGATTTTATTGGCATTACAAAACACCCTCTACCTGGCACTCACGCTGGTGGGCTTGGGCGCGCTGCTCTACATGATCCTCGACCCCAAAATGCGCAATCTCGTGTGGTATATGTACAAAAGCGTCATGCGCGGCATCACCAGCGTGTTTGTACAAATAGACCCCATCGGGATTTTGAAAAGCTACGTGGAGAGTTTGCAGGATAATCTGAAAAAAATGCGTACTCAGATCGGCAAGCTGCGCGGACAAATGCGTCAACTACAAACGCTGGTGGAAACCAACAATAAGGAGATTGACCAGAATATGAAACTGGCGAGTGCCGCCCGGCAGAAAGGCATGGAAAGCCAGGTGGTACTCTCCTCGCGCAAGGCGGCGCGCCTGCAGGAGAGCAACGCCAAATATCAGGAATTGCTGCAAAAAATGGAGGTGCTGTACCGTATCCTCACCAAAATGGAGCAAAACTCCGAAATCCTTATCGAAGACACCGCCAGCCAGGTTGCCCTCAAGGAGCAGGAACGCAAAGCCATCCGCGCCAGCCACGGTGCCATGCGCTCTGCAATGAGCATTATGAGCGGCGACCCCGACCAACGCGCCATGTTCGATATGGCAATGGAAAACATCGCCGAAGATGTAGCCAACAAAGTGGGCGAGATGGAGCGCTTCATGGAAATGTCTGCCAATTTTATGCAATCCGTTGATTTGCAACAGGGTATCTATCAGGAGGAAGGTTTGAATATGTTGGAAAAATGGGAGAAAGAAAGTACGCTTATGCTTCTGGACAGTGGCAACCGCAAAGCCTCCGACGACACCCTCGACCTCAACAGCCGCACCGCCGAACCCGAAAAACGCACCCAGAGCGGCAGCAGTAGTTATGACAGTATGTTTAATTAGAGGTTGCTGTGGATGCTATTGATACTCGCTGCGCGATGCCATAGCATCCATAGCCTCTATCCACAACCCGCCAAACCCTATGCAAAAAACCCGCTTACTCTTCCTCTTATTCGCATTCAGCACTACCCTTGCCACTGCCCAGTGCGATGCTTTTGACGGATTGATCCAAAAAGGCAATCAGGCTTTTGGGCAAAAAGACCCCAATTACCTCAAAGCCCTCAATGCCTACAGTGCCGCGCTGCTCGCCTGCCCTTTTTAAAGATACGGTTCATGCTGCGCGTACTGCACTGGATGGTCGGCCTGTAAGGTTTGTAATAATTTGTCCATTTGCGCCGTGCGTTTTACATGATCGAGCAATGCCAGGATGCGCTGGGCTTTCGTTTGTCCAACGGCAAAATTGTTGTACACTGTTTCGAAATGGAGCAGGCACAAGGTTTGCAAATCGTCATCGTTTAAAGCGGCGTTGAGCAGGCGGTGGATGTTGGCAAGCCGGTAAGTCCGAGTCGGGTCGGCGGATTGATTTTGTGTAATTTCTTCAACGTTTGAAATGTCAGTACATAGCTCCAAAATAGCGTGGGTAATTTTAGCTCGCTCAATACCTGCCTCCGAGTAACCGAGCACGCCTAGCCGCTCACTGCGCTCTAGCTGGTTCAAGCGGGTTTGTAAAAGTGTAGCATCATTTTGTAAATGAGCAGGTACAGCGGCAATAAGGGTTTCCAACGCTTCCTGCAAGCGTCCTTTTCCGATTAACTGGCGGATGTCGTTCATGTTATGAAATAGTTTAGCGGTAAATTTAATCAATGTAATTAAAAAGGCTTAGGAAACTTTGAAAGTTTCCTAAGCCTTTATTATCGAATGTCTAACATCCAACACCTAGTTCGCACTCACTGCCTTCACCGCATCTACCACGCCGTAGCCGTAGCTTCCATTTCTGGATGGATACAAAGATGCAGCCCGGCGCATTTTATCCAACACCTGCGCGCGGGTTTGTCCGGCATTTCTAGCCCACACCAGCGCAGCCACGCCCGCCGTAGTGGCAGTTGCCGCCGAAGAACCGCCAATGGTAGTGGGGGTATTGCCGTAAAAAGCCAGGGTGAGGGAAGTCATATCGCTCGTGCGACGCTGCATGGGTGCTACCAGTTCTACCTTGCTGCCCACATGGCACACATCGCAGGCAGTGAGCGGCGTACCTTCTTTCACGCCCGTTACTGCAACGGCTTCTGCCATCGTTGCCGGAAAAATCACGCCGTACCAACTGGTAAAAGACGTAGAAGTACCCGCTGCCGCAAAGATCAGCTTTCCTCTGCCGTAGGCGTAGCGCACCGCATCAGCAATTTGCCCGCTTGAAAACGGCGTACCGATTGACATACTGATGATGCGTACATTGCTGCGGTCGGCGGCATTTCTGAGTGCGTTGCTTACGCCGTTCGTTTCGGCGGAGCCGAGGATCACCACATCTGCTACGGCGCGCATAGCTACGAGGTTACAGTTGTAAGCCACGCCCACTGTCGTGCCGTCGGTGCCGCGCGGGGCAGCGATAAGTCCTGCCATCTGGGTGCCGTGTCCGCAGCGGTCATTCGGTCCGTCGGGCGTAGAACCAAACCAACTGCTCACGTAAAAACCCAGGCGCGTGAGGCTGCGCCCGACGGATTGTCCCTGGTTGAACTGGCTGCCCAGTTTAGGCTGGTCGGGCGAGGTGCCGGTGTCAATCAACGCCACACCGATGCCCGCACCTGTACTCTGACTCCAGGCATTCGGAATGTTCATATTATAAAAATTCCAGGGAATCTTCACGTTCGGAGACACGGTGGTGTACTCAGAAGCGGCAACCGCGTCGGGTTCGGCATCGCAGCCGGAATCGCTGCGCAGGCGCACTTCCATATCTTCGGTGAGGTAGCCGATGGCATCGAGGTAGCGCACATCCGGGCGTTGGCGGAGTTGAGCGAGGAGTTGCTCATCCCAGATTTTGACGGTAAAAAACGGCAGCACTTCCTCTTCGCCAAATGGCAGCAGGTCTTTTGCGGTGTAATTTTTACCCGGATTCAGGCGATTGGTTTCGGTTACAATTAAATTCAGCAAATCAGTTCTTACTTTTTTCCAGGCATGGTCCTGAACGTCAATCAGGTGCAAGCGTTCGTTTAGGTTTTTTTCATTAATGGGTTGGTAACCAATGGATACAATCGAGTCGCTTCGCACCGCAGCACTCCATAGCAGATGGTCATCGGCGGCACTCCACCAGAACTCGCCTTTCTGTTCCAGTTGTTGGTTGACAAAGCGGTCAATGTCGGCTTTTTGCAAAGGAGCTTTCGTATTCATGGTCTCCGTTTGTATTGCTTCATCGGAGCAGCTCGTAGCAAGCAAAACAATTGCTAAAAAAGTTAATAGTAAATTGTTACGCATAAGAGAATGGTTTTAAGTGATAGTTGCGTCGCAATATAATATTTTTTTAATGCAAGTAAGGTACGAGACCGGATATTAAATTTTTGTAAAGCGATTTTCAATTTCAGATTGCCATTTGACGGAAGGTGGTCACAGCGCAATGATTTTTTTGCAAAAAGCGTTACCACAACGAAACTTTTGCGTCTTAAAAACGAACAATAGATTTAAAAACAAAACTTACATGAGAAAAACCATTTTTACCCTTCTTTTTTGTGGTCATTTGCTGGCTGCATTGGCACAAGATACCCTATCCGACCGCCGCTCGCCCCACTCCATCGGTGCTAAACTGTTGTTTGTGGATTACGGTCGCCCGAATGACATTGACAGTCTGGATATTACCAACGGGCTGGAAATTTTGTATAGTTATAGTATGAATCGTTGGCTGACCATTGCGCTGCCGATCAAAACGGGTGTGATGAATGTGATGGAAGACATCAACAACCGCAATTTCTTCAGCATGGATGCCATTTTACAATTACAACTCACCCAACCCACCGCTCGCATCATTCCTTATCTGTTTGGCGGTGCGGGAATCGTTGCCGAGCGCGGTGCCGGCTCCAACACGCAGTTTCCTGCCGGTCTGGGTTTTAATATTCGGGTGGGAAAAAATTCGTACATCAATTTGCAGGGTGAATACCGCTTTTCGCAAATGGACAATCGGGATAATCTGCAAGGCGGCGTGGGCTACCTCTACCGCCTGGGCAAAGTACAACGCGACACCGACCGCGATGGTATCATTGACCTGGAAGATGCCTGCCCGGAACAGCCCGGACCCGTCGCTACGAAAGGCTGCCCTGATAGAGATGGCGATGGTGTAGCGGATAAAGACGACGCGTGTCCTGATCAAAAAGGCACGATTCCTACCCAGGGTTGTCCGGATGCAGACGGCGACGGTTTTGCCGACAGCAAAGATGCCTGCCCGTACGTTGCCGGCACCATCAATGGCTGCCCCGATACCGACCAAGATGGCATTGCCGATAAAGACGATTACTGCCCGGAAGAAGCAGGTACAGCCGCAAACAGAGGCTGCCCCGATAAAGACGGCGATGGCGTAGCCGACCCATTTGATGCCTGTCCTGACCAAGCGGGTCCGGTGGCTAATCGCGGTTGCCCCATTCAGGATACCGATGGCGATGGCATCCCCGATGAGATGGACCTATGCCCTACGGAAAAAGGAACCGTTTCCACAATGGGTTGCCCTGACCGAGACGGCGACGGGGTAATAGACCGCGAAGACCGCTGCCCCGACAAAGCTGGTACGTTTGCAGGTTGCCCGGATACCGATGGCGATGGATTGATTGACCCGGATGATGCCTGCCCGACCGAAGCCGGTCCAAGCACCAACAAAGGTTGCCCGGAGCTGAAAAAAGAAGTGAAAGAAGTGTTGGAATTTGCGATGCGTGCCGTTCAATTTGAAACTGGCAGAGCAACTTTAAAACCCGAATCCTATCCGGTGCTGGATCAGATTGTACAAATTATGAAGCAATACCCGGCATACGCGCTCCGCATTTCGGGGCACACAGATAACGTCGGCTCTAATGCTACCAACCAAACTTTGTCGCAACAACGGGCAAAAACCTGTTATGATTATCTGGTGGCTTCCGGCATTGATGCCGCTCGCATGAGCTACCGGGGCTTTGGCGAAAGCAAACCTATGGCGAGTAACAACACGGCGGAAGGCAAACGCCTGAACCGTAGAACGGAATTTGAATTATACATTAAGTAAGAGGTGAGCCGTTACACGTAAGCTAAAAAACCAAAACAATATATTTCATACTATCAACTTAGCATTCAATCTTCCACTTGCAAGTTGTAGGAGCATTTCCATTCCCAAACCCTCTTGAGCACCTGCTTGGAGGGTTTGGGAATGGGAAAGGCGACCGGTAGGGTACCAAATGTGTTTTTCCAAGACTTTGCAAGCTCTTGTTTTAGCTAATATAATTGAAGGCACTTAAGATCGAACTCGCCTCCCTGGCTATTGTCCATTCTTCTTCTTCTCTCCTTCTCCGGCAAGGCGTTTCAGGTTTTCCTCCGCTTCTTTGATCTGTTTGTGGAGTTGTTGCAGTTTGGTGTTTTCGACGGCAATTTGCTTTTGCAGGTCTTCTTTCACTTTAGTGATTTGCTCGGTAGCTTGCTGTTTGGTTTGATACACGGCATCGGAGGCTTCTTTCTTGGCGGTGGTCACCTCGTCGAGCAGTTGCTTGCGGTTGGTTTCGGCTTCCTGGGCGTATTGGGCTTTTTTATCATCGGTTTCTTTACGGGCTTTAGCAATTTCGATTTGAGCAGTGGTGCGGGCATCCTGTACCTGTTTGGCGAGTTCGGTTTTTTGGGATTCGTTTTCCTGCTGGATTTTGGCGATTTCATCCACCGATTTTTGGCGGGCGAGGTTGATTTCTTTGGCGGCGTTTTCGCGGGCGGCTTGTACCTCTTGGGCGTGCTGTTGTTTCACGGCATCAGCTTCCTGGCGGGCGGTTTCTATTTCCAGGGCGATTTGCTGTCTGGTTTTTGCTATTTCCTCGGCGGCGCGCTGGCGAGCGTTGGCAACTTCAATAGCGGCGGTTTCCTTTTCCTTAGCCAGATTTTCGCGCAAAGCGGCTACTTCCGCAGCATTTTTTTCCTGGATAGTCGTTTTCTCCTCGGCGGCTTTCCGGCGGGATTCGGCTACTTCCAGTGCCATTTTTTCTTTTTCTAACACTGCGTTTTCTCGCAGTTTGGCAATTTCTTCCGCCAGTTGTTCTTTTGTTTTCAGAATCTCTTCGGCTGCCGATTTTTTGGTGGTCACCACATCTTCTGTTGTTTTACTTTGTTCCTGTTCGGCTTTCTGGCGGGCGGTTTGAATTTGTTGGGCAGTTTCTTCGCGGATGCGCGTGAGTTCGCCGGAGGACGTTTCGCGGGCGGAGGCGATTTCATCCAGGTATTCCTGTTTAGCTTGCTCCATCTTCTGGCGAATTTCCTGCAATTCTTTGGCGGCGCGTTCGCGGGCAGCTACCACTTCTTTGGCAGATTCCAATTGGGCTTTTTGGATTTCCTCAGCGGCGCGTTGCTTGGTTTGTACCACCTCCAGGTTGATCTGTTCAATTTGTGTGGAAGCTTTCTGCTGCGCGGCTTTGACCAGGTCGGCGATGGCTTGTTTGGAT
>Ga0224722_1000498_pt1 | contig 22806 bp, 16 predicted proteins | sample Balambano_FR1_Me_FD_161646 | JGI IMG/M metagenome (GOLD analysis project Ga0224722, IMG submission 161646) | Freshwater sediment microbial communities from Lake Towuti, South Sulawesi, Indonesia - Balambano_FR1_MetaG | ecosystem: Environmental > Aquatic > Freshwater > Lake > Sediment | place... | reverse complement strand
TTTACGCAGTCCTTTTAAGAGTGGCAATCCTTTTTCGAGAGCCATATACAAAGGACGATTCAAGACGAGGTCGAATTCCCCGACCTTTTCAATCATGTCGCTTCCCCATCCCGATTTGAATGCGTAAAGACCAGCATACTCATCATCAGGGTCCGTACTTCCTGATACCCCGCCGAAGTCGTATCGCTCGGCGCCACTCGCTTTGGCCGCCTGCATCATCGTCCACTGCATCAAGTGGTTCGGCATAAATTCACGGAATTCATTTGACGAGGCTCCGTATAAGTAATAAGAACGCCGTCCTGCGAGAGTCAACAGACCACCTGATAAGACGAGCCCGTTCGGATAGGTCTGATCGAGTTCGACGAGCTCAGGGAGAGCTTGCTCCGCTTTTTGAATTTGCGCCTCCGTCTGTTCCTTGCGGTTCAAAAGGCTGTTACGTTTCTTTTCAATCGTTTCTTTCTCAAGGCCCCGTTCAATCTTCGCCAACTCTTTCTTCGCTTTTTCAAGCGTCGCCTGTTGCTGTTCGAGTGCGATTTTCGGTTCGAGCGTTGTCAAAAAGAGTCGGGCATCGTTCGGTTGCAGACAATCGTATAGGTTCTCAAAATAATCGAGCCCTCGCGTAGCGAATCCGTCACGTTCCCCTGTCACTTTCATCAAATCGGCGAACGTTTTGAGTCCGTCACGACCGACCTCTTTGCAGACGATTCCTTTTTTCTCCGCGAGACGGACATTATAGCGGAATTTATGATGGAATTTCGCAAAAATATCCTTCTCACTCGGGCGCAAATCCGTTTCCATTGTAAAACGAGGTTGGGCGTAGTCAAATCCACCGCCGTATCCCTTATGTTTAAACCCGATGGCAGCCATTTCGGTCAATAGTCCTGGCAATTCATCGCGGTCGATGTTTGGATCAATTTTTACGACGATTGCCTTATGTGCCGTCGCGACACGCGTCGCTTCTTTCACGAGCGCCTGTAGCGATGCCAAATCGTCGTAGTCCACGACAAATCCACGTGGGGCATAGCACAGTGTGTATGGTAATTTCGGGACACGTTTGAATAAAAGTAAAGCGACACCTGACGTCACGCCGTCTCGCACGACCGCTACACGTTCTGACGTCCAACCATTTTGGCGCTTCACATCTCCCCAACTCGATAGTTGCAACAAATCCCCTCGGTCGTGTGTTTTGACGAAGTCGTCATGCTCTTTTTCTGTCAACGTAATTGGTTGTACTGCCATAAATCATGCTTCCTCCGTATTCAAAATGGTCGCTCGAACGATTGCCTCTTCGTCGAGCGGCAATTTTTCATTTCCGATAATTTGATACTTCTCGTGCCCTTTCCCTGCTAACACGATGATGTTGTCCGGTTTCGCTAGACGGGCCGCGTAACGGACCGCTTCTTCTCGATCCCCGATTTCAACAAAGTTGTCATGGGTCATCCCGGCCGCAATCCCTTTTGTAATAGATTCATACGCTTCGAATCGCGGATCATCCGTCGTAATGATCACGGTACCGGCATAAGTCGAAGCCATCTCACCCATTGCAGGACGTTTTGTGACGTCACGGTTCCCACCTGTCCCAATCAAAAAGATAATCTTTTCTTTCGGTACGCCGACGAGCGACTTCAGACACTGTTCGATGCCATCCGGCGTGTGGGCGTAGTCCGCATATACGTTGTAACCTGGGACGTCTAAACGTTGCATCCGTCCTTTTGCCGGATGAATCATCTCGAGTGCTTTGGCAATTCGCTCAAGCGAATAACCGGCAGCGAGAAGACAACCTGTCGCCAACAATAGATTGTACACGTTGAAACGACCGATGAACTGAACCGTCACCGGAAGTTTCGCGCCTTGGTAATTCAATGTAAAGCTCGTTTGAGACAACGTCTGTTCAATGTTCGTTGCCATCAGGTCTGCTTGCGCATCAATCCCATACGTTATTACTTTCGCACCGGTCATCGTCTCATAAAGAGGCGTTTGTGCATCGTCCGCGTTCAAGACGGCGACTTTCCCACGTGAGGCCATTTGACCGAGTTGAGCGAACAATAATCCTTTTGCACGTGCATAGTTTTCAAACGTCCCATGAAAATCTAGGTGATCGTGCGTCAAGTTCGTGAAGCCAACGATGTCAAAATCAGTTCCGATGACACGTCCGAGCTCAAGACCGTGTGAGGACACTTCCATCATCACGTCCGTCACGCCTTCATCACGCATTTGTGCCAACAACTGTTGAAGTTCTGAACTTTGAGGCGTCGTATTTTTACTTGGGACGATTTTGTCGTTGATGCGTACTTCAACGGTCCCAATCAAACCGGTCGAATGCCCGAGAACGTCGAGGACGTCTCGTAAAATCGTCGTCGTCGTCGTTTTTCCATTCGTTCCCGTGATCCCGAACAGTCGCATCTGTTCAGATGGATACGCATAAAAGGCCGAAGCCAACAACCCGATCGAACGCGAGCTGTCACGTACAATCAGGTTCGGCACTGACAGGTCGAGCGGCCGTTCGCTAACGACTGCCACCGCGCCTCGCTCTACCGCTTGCGCCGCATATTCATGCCCATCCACCGTATAGCCTTTGATGGCGACAAACAGCGTTCCCGGCACAACTTCTCGCGAGTCCGTCGTCACATGCGTCACGACGATGCCTTCTAGATTTGGTTGATTAATTAATTGTATCGTCTTCACTAAATCCGTTAAGTTCAAGTCTTTCCCTTCTTTCACCTGTATCCTATCCAAACTAAAGAATACCTCTTAATCAGTGTAGAGAACTTACAATTCGGTTTCAAGTCACGCTTCGTTTGGGAGGACATATGACTTCGCTGGGCGATGGTTCAACACCTCACGAATCAATGCATTGACCTCATCGCGTTCAATCCGTTCTACTTTCGCTATCACTTGTTCAATCGGCTCGACTTCGTCGAGAAGTAGCAAGTTCCGTCCGTTCCGGTTCATACGGGCGCTCGAACTTTCATTCCCGAGGGCGATCGACCCTTTCAATTGTCGCTTGCCTTTGTCTACTTCCTCAGCAGTCAAACCGTCGGCGACAAGTCGCTTCATCTCTCTCTCTAGGATGACTTCGACTTGTTCCAACGTATCCGGCGACGTACCGCCGTATATGGTAAACGTACCGTGATCTGAAAACGTCGTGTAATAGGAGTAAATGGAATAAGCCAAGCCCTCTTCTTCACGGATGGACTGGAACAAACGCGAAGACATCGTCGCGCCGATTGCGTTGTTCATCAATGCCAAATGAGGCAATCGATCGTCCGTCGCCGGAATCGCTTCGTAGTTCCAACAGAGGTGGGCTTGCTCCGTTTCCTTATGTTTCGTCAATGTGTCATGGAACAGTTCCGGTTGATTGATTTCTTTCGACGATTCCCTAGAAGGGATGTGGGCAAACCTACGTTTTACTGCCTCGATCAATTCTTCAGAAACATGACCTGCGATCGAGACGACAATCTGCTCGGCCGTATACTGTTCCTGTAAGTATTCGACGAGCTGGTCACGCGTCAATCGATTGACACTCTCCTCCGTCCCTAGAATCGGTTGGGCGAGGATATCGTCACGATACGCCGCAATGGCCAATAGTTCGTGAACGAGATCTTCCGGTGTATCCTCATACATTTTAATCTCTTCCACAACGACACGCTTTTCTTTTTCTAACTCCTGTGCATCGAGCACCGACTCAAACAGCATGTCTGTCAGGACGTCGAGCGCCATGACCGCGTGTTCATCGAGCGTCTTCACGTAAAAGCATGTATGGTCTTTCGAGGTGAAGGCGTTGACGCTTCCACCGAGCTCATCGAAAAAGGAAGCAATCTCTTTCGCGCTTTTCGATGCGGTCCCTTTGAACAGCATATGTTCAATCAAATGACTGATGCCGATGTTCTCAAACGTCTCTGTGCGTGTCCCTGCTTTAATGAATACCCCGGTCGAGGTGCTAAGCGAACCTTCGATTGGTTCGATGATGATTCGGACACCGTTCTCTAATGTCATCCATTCCATATTCTCACTCCTATGAAAAAGGCCATCGCACCAAGACGATGGCCAGAATAATTAATTTGTCGAGCGCGGTGGACGACGGTCCCCGTCACGACGTGGCGGACGGCTATCGCGAGGTGGGCGGCTTTCACGTGCTGCCTTCCGTTTCGCTTCGTATGCCTCACGCTCTTCAGGAGACAATCCTTCTAAGATGAGCGCTTTTCGTGATGCGTTGACACGACCTTTGTCATCGATTTCAGTGACTTTGACTTGAATCGAATCACCAAGCTTCACAACATCCTCGACGTTCGCGACACGCTCAAGGCTGAATTCGGATACGTGTACGAGCGCATCTTTCCCTTTGAACAACTCGACGAACGCGCCGAATTTTTCGATGCGACGTACGGTAGCATCGTATACTTCACCGACGACGACTTCACGGACGATGTCACCGATCATTGACATGGCAAGATCGATTCCTTCTTGGTCCGTCGAGGCGATGAAGACCGTACCATCTTGTTCGATGTCGATTTTGACGCCCGTTTGGTCGATGATGCTGTTGATCATCTTACCGCCTGGTCCGATGACGTCGCGGATCTTATCCGGATTGATTGTCATCGTCACAATCTTCGGTGCATATTTCGACAATTGTGTACGTGGAGTCTCTAACGTCTCAAGCATGTGGTCAAGGATGTGTAAACGACCGACACGTGCCTGTTCAAGCGCTTCTTCTAAAATTTCACGCGTGATTCCGGCAATTTTGATATCCATTTGAAGGGCGGTGATCCCGTCTTTCGTTCCAGCTACTTTGAAGTCCATATCCCCGAGGTGGTCTTCAAGTCCTTGAATATCTGTCAAGACCGTGTAGTGTTCACCTTCCATGATAAGACCCATGGCAATCCCGGCGACTGGCGCTTTGATTGGCACACCTGCATCCATCAATGCGAGTGTCGACCCACAAATCGAAGCTTGTGAACTTGAACCGTTTGATTCGAGTACTTCCGAAACGAGACGAATCGTGTATGGGAAGTCTGCTTCTTTCGGAATGATCGGAAGAAGCGCACGCTCACCGAGTGCTCCGTGACCAATCTCACGACGACCTGGCGCACGGACCGGACGAGCTTCACCGACTGAGAATGGCGGGAAGTTATAGTGGTGCATAAAGCGCTTGTTCTCTTCAAGACCGATTCCATCGATGATTTGTGCGTCTCCGATGACACCGAGTGTCGCAACAGACATGACTTGTGTTTGACCTCGTGTGAAGAGACCGACACCGTGTGCACGTGGGAGTAATCCGACTTCTGATGCGAGCGGACGAATCACGTCTGGACGACGTCCGTCTGGGCGGACTTTTTCGACCGTGATCAAGCGACGGACTTCATCTTTGACGAACTTGTTCAAGATGCCTGAAACTTCGCCGAGTTTCGAAGGCTCATCCGCAAGACGCGCTTCATACATCGCGACATACTTCGCAATCACTTCGTTGATGGCTTCGTCACGAGCGTGTTTCTCTTCCACTTGAACCGCTTCTACGATTTCAGGACGAGCTGCTTCGAGTTCAGCAGTAAGTGCCTCATCGTATTTCGAGACCGTGTATTCGAATTTAGGTTTTCCGACAGCTTCTACGATTTCTTGTTGGAATGCAATCAAACGTTTGATTTCTTCATGTCCAAACAAGATCGACTCGAGCATGACGTCCTCAGGCACTTCGTTCGCACCTGCTTCAACCATGTTGATGGCTGTCGATGTCCCTGCAACTTGAAGTTCAAGGTCCGTTTTCTCCAACTGAGCCGTCGTCGGGTTGATGACGAATTCGCCGTCCACACGACCGACTGTCACGCCAGCGATTGGACCGTCAAACGGTACGTCAGAAATCGAGAGCGCGATCGACGTTCCGAGCATACCTGCCATTTCAGCCGAGCAATCTGGGTCGTTTGACATGACGTAAATCATGACTTGAATATCATGACGGAATCCGTCTGGGAAGAGTGGACGAATCGGGCGGTCGATGAGACGTGATGTCAAAATCGCGTTTTCACCCGGGCGACCTTCACGACGAAGGAAACCACCTGGAATTTTACCGACCGAGTAAAGTTTCTCCTCATAGTTGACCGTCAACGGGAAGAAGTCTAAATCTTTTGGTGCTTTTGAAGCCGTCACTGTCGCAAGGACAACCGTATCTCCATAACGCACGAGTGCCGAACCGTTTGCTTGCTTCGCAAGTTGGCCGACCTCTACAGACAATGGGCGTCCGCCCCACTCTGTAGAGAATACTTGTTTCGTACCTAACATGTACATTCTCCTCTCAAACCTTATCTAGTTTATTATGTAACTCATTCCAACGAATGTCTAATCATTTTCCTTAAAAAAGAAGAAACGGACTAGGACGTTGTCCCAGCCCGTTAAACAGTCTCGATCGATTAACGACGGAGACCGAGGCGTTGAATCAATTCACGGTAACGTGTAACGTCCTTGTTACGAAGGTACGTAAGCAAGTTACGACGACGTCCAACCATTTTCAAGAGACCGCGACGTGAGTGGTGGTCTTTCTTGTGTGTACGAAGGTGGTCGTTCAATGTGTTGATTTGTTCAGTCAACACAGCCACTTGTACTTCTGGTGAACCTGTGTCACCTTGTTTTGTCGCGAATTCCGCGATAATTTCGTTTTTACGTTCTTTTGAGAGTGCCATTGCCTCTCCACCTCCATTTAATGAAAAATTGCCGCGTTGCCGAGCCGGCGTTGGTGAATCGACCAGCCAAGCGAAGCGGTGTACTTTGCGTACTTGACAAGGATAGCGTACCCGCTCTTGAAAGTCAAGATAGGATTGAGCGGGCTGCCACCTCATCTTCTTTCAGTTGAGCGACTAGCGCATCCAACTCGTCGAACGCGCGCTCGTTCCGAATATATTGGATCCACTCGATTTCGATGACTTGTCCATATAAATCCTCTGAGAAGTCGAAGAGATGGCTTTCAACCGAGACCGATCCCGTCTCATAAAACGTCGGACGACGTCCAACATTCGTCATCGCACGGAACGTCCGTCCGTCCGGGAGCGTGACGCGAGTCGCGTATACACCTAATCGTGGCATGACGTATGAAGCGTCCATCAACACGTTCGCCGTAGGGAAACCGATAGTGCGCCCACGTGCGTCACCGTGAATGACTTCTCCACAAATGACGTACGGAGAACCGAGTAACTCATGCGCTTCGTCGACACTTCCTTCAGCCAACAGCTTACGGATTCGAGTCGATGACACCTTTTCTCCGGTCATCGTCTGCTCTGTGACGACCGACGTCGTGAACTGGTCACGCGCGTGGTACGGAAGTGTCTCCATCGTCCCTTCTCCGAACTTGCCATATGAGTAATCAAAGCCGGCTGTCACGTGCACGGCTCCGGCACCGATCAAATAATCATCGACAAACTGTTGAGGAGAAAGTCCTGCTAGTTCCTTTGTGAACGTTAAGACAAGACAACGCTCAACCCCTAGTGCTTCAATGCGCTTCAGCTTTCGAGACAGCGGCGTGATATAACGCACTGCGTCTGGCTTATTTGAAAGTACTTGTTTCGGATGCGGGTCGAACGTGACGACCGTCACCGGTAGGTTGTGCTCCGCTGCCACACGCTTGGCGTGATGGATTACGGCTTGATGGCCCTTATGAACACCGTCGAAGAAACCGAGTACCATGACGGACGGATACACGTCTGGTGTTTCTGGATAGGTGAGATGTCTTGTTTCCATACTGTCAAATTCCCCCTTAGTCGATGGCCAGCATGACCTCGACTGTAGCGTCTGTCGTTCCTTCTTGTCTTCGATATAAAGCAAGAGGGATTCCTTCTTCATTATAGACAGTAAATAACTCAAATTCGAGCGAAACGCCGTTCAACTTTCCGCCATTCCGAATATAATGCTCCCGATTCTTTGGAATCGTGATTGCCGGCCAGCGTTTGATGACATCCTCAAGTGGGATCACATGCGCCAATCGTTCTTCGACCGTTTCAAGAGACTGTAACGTTTCGAGCGATACCGCGTTCTCTTCCTCAAACGTTCCTGAGCTCGTCCGTCTGAGTTCGCTCATATGGGCAGGGTAACCGAGCTTCTCCCCGATTTGTACAGCGAGCGTTCGAATATACGTCCCTTTCCCACAGTCGATTTCCATTCGGAAGCGACAGACGTCCGCTTCGAATGTCAATTCACTCGTCCGCTCCAGACGATGAATCTCGACCGTGCGCCGAGGCCGTTCGACGGTCTGTCCTTTCCGTGCATACTCGTACAACTTCTTCCCGTTTACTTTGACCGCTGAGTAGTACGGCGGGATTTGTTCAATCATTCCCGTCAATTGACGCATCGCCTCGTCAATCTGCGATTCGTCCAAATCGTTCGGTGTGACTGACTTCTGCGCGACGACCTCGCCATGCGCATCCTCGGTCATCGTGGCGGTACCAATCGTCACCTCGGCCACGTAACGCTTCCCTTCATCCGTGATAAAACGCGACAGCTTCGTGGCACGCCCTAAACAGATAGGGAGGACGCCTGTCACTTCCGGGTCAAGCGTACCTGTGTGTCCGACCTTTTTCGTCTGGAACAATTTTCGTAATTTAAATACGCAGTCATGACTCGTCATGCCAGCGTCTTTATCGAGTACGAGCACTCCGTTCGGTTCCAATTTCATCCCTCCATATAAAAAAGGGAGAACGACGTCTCCCCTTTCAAATTATTGATCTTTGTTCAAATCACGAATCAACGAATCGATATGGCTACCATATGCGACTGAAGAATCGTATTCAAACGAGATCTCTGGTGTTTTCCGAAGACGGATGCGGTTCCCGATTTCGCGACGGATAAATCCTTTCGCCTTATCGAGACCAGCTTGCGTTTCTGCTTTCACATCTTCCTCATCACCAAGCACCGTATAATAGACTGTTGCTTGTTGTAAGTCACCCGTCACATCAACGCTCGTAATCGTGGCGTTTTTTGTACGCGGGTCACTGACTTCCCGTAACAAGACATCTGTAATTTCTTTACGCATTTGCTCGGCAACACGTTGGGCACGAATTTTCATACGTGATCCCTCCTCACATTATTTACGTTCGACTTCTTTCATGACGAACGCTTCAATGACATCGTCTACTTTGATATCATCAAATTTCTCTACTTTGATCCCACACTCATAACCAGTCGCCACTTCTTTCACGTCATCTTTGAAACGACGAAGCGTATCGAGTTTACCTTCGTAAATCACGATCCCGTTACGAATGACACGGACACCGGCGTCACGTGTGATTTTACCTTCTGTCACATAACAACCTGCAATCGCACCGACTTTCGATACTTTGAAGACGTCACGGACTTCGACTTGACCTGTGATTTCTTCCACGAACTCTGGGTCAAGCATCCCTTTCATCGCGCTCTCGATTTCTTCGATCGCGTTATAGATGATGCGGTGGAGACGCATTTCAACGTTCTCTTGTTCCGCCATTGAACGTGCGTTTCCGTCAGGACGGACGTTGAATCCGATAATGACGGCATTCGCAGCTGACGCGAGGATGACGTCACCTTCCGTGATCGCACCGACACCTTGGTGTACGATGTTGACTTTGACGCCTTCGACATCAATCTTGCGGAGTGAACCAGCCAATGCTTCAGCTGACCCTTGAACGTCTGCTTTGATGATGACGTTCAAGTCTTTCACTTCACCTTCTTGAATGCGGCTGAACAAGTCATCAAGACTTACTTTCGCCGACTCACGACGCTGTGACTCGAGGTAACGTTGGTAGCGTTTCTCCCCGATCGCACGTGCTTTCTTCTCATCTTCGAAGACGATGAACTGGTCACCGGCTTGCGGAACGTCGTTCAAACCAGTGATCTCAATCGGTGTAGATGGTCCGACTTGTTTCACACGGCGACCGATATCGTTGACCATCGCACGGACACGACCGAACGTGCTACCGACGACGATTGAGTCTCCGATACGAAGTGTACCGTGTTGAACGAGAAGTGTCGCAACCGGTCCACGTCCTTTGTCGAGCTTCGCCTCGATGACTGAACCACGAGCTGGCATGTCTGGTGTCGATTTGTATTCTTCGACTTCAGATACGAGAAGGATCATCTCGAGCAATTCATCGATCCCTTCGCCTTTGATGGCAGAAATCGGAACGAAAATCGTTTCGCCGCCCCACTCCTCAGGGATGAGACCGAACTCTGTCAACTCTTGTTTGACACGGTCAGGGTTTGCCCCTTCTTTGTCCATCTTGTTGACTGCCACGATGATTGGAACGTTCGCCGCCTTAGCGTGCGAGATCGCTTCCTCTGTTTGTGGCATGACGCCATCGTCAGCCGCAACGACGATGATCGCGATATCTGTCACTTCCGCACCGCGGGCACGCATCGTCGTGAAGGCCGCGTGACCTGGTGTATCGAGGAATGTGATTTTCTTATCGTTGACTTCGACTTGATAAGCACCGATGTGCTGCGTGATTCCACCCGCTTCTCCTGCGACGACTTTCGTGTTACGAATCGAGTCGAGAAGTGTCGTTTTCCCGTGGTCGACGTGACCCATGATGGTAACGACAGCTGGACGTTCTTCAAGGTCATATTGTGAGAAGTCGATCTCAACTGTTTCAAAGTCCGTCTCATCGACAACAACTTCTTTTTCAACCTCAAAGCCGAATTCTGCAGCGAGCAATTCAACCGTTTCATCATCAAGCGTCTGGTTGATAGTTGCCATGACACCTAGACCCATCAACTTCATGATGATTTCATTTGGCTTTTTGTTCATTTTTGAAGCAAGGTCAGATACGCTCAGTACATCGTCATACTTGATGACGTTGCCCATCTCCGCCTCTTGCGCAAGGCGTGCCGCTTTACGCTGACTCGTCTTCGAGTTTGGATCGGCTTCTTGTGGCACAGCTGCTTTTACCGGCTTGCCTTTGCCTTTCCCTTTTCCACGTTTTTTATTGCGTGGGTCGTTGTTTCGGTTATCGTTACGATTTTGTCCACCGCGATTGTTTTGACCGCCACGGTTTTGTTGTCCCGCTTGTGGACGTGACGCTTGTGCTTCTTTTTTCTCTTGCTTCGGCTCATTCGATGTTGAAGTCGCTTTCGCTTCCGCTTGTTTTTCAGCACGATACTTTTCAGGATTGAACACACGGTCCAATTGTTTTACCGTTTCCTCATCGAGGACGGCCATGTGGTTTTTCACCGGTTTGTTCAATTTTTCTAATTGAGTAATGACTTGTTTACTCGTTACATTCTGTTCTTTTGCAAATTCATAGACGCGTTTTCCCAAAGCATCCACCTCCGTTAATAGTTAAGAGAGAAGTTGCTTAAGCTTGTTCGCAAATCCGGATTCTGTCACCGATACGACGACACGCATGTCTTTACCGAGTGCGGCACCGATTGTGTAGCGATCGCTCACTTCAATCAATGGCACTTGATAAGACGCACATTTGTCAGTGACTCGTTTTTTCGTCGAGGCACCTGCATCTCCGGCTAGAATGACGAGCTTGGCACGACCTGCTCGTACATCCTTTAATACAAACTCTTCTCCCATCGTTACTTTCCTCGCTCGAGCAGCAAGGCCTAACAATGATTCCCACTGGCTCATGATTCGCCACCTGCGACAGCTTTCAACTGTTCATACAAGTCGTCGCTCGTCTTTACTTTCAAGTGATGGTCGAGCGTCCGTTTTTTCTCTGCTTGACGAACGACTTCGATCTCTTTTGATAAGTAAGCACCACGACCGTTCACTTTACCCGTCTGATCGATGACCACGTCACCTTCAGGCGTCCGAACGACACGAATCAATTCTTTTTTTGGGAGCATTTCCTGTGTGACCACACACTTACGCAAAGGAAGTTTCTTTTGCTTCATGGTCATTCCTCTTCTTTCACCGCAGTCGTTTCAACTGTAGCATCTGATAAGTCTTGTTCTACTTCATTTTGAACAATTTCTGGTTCTGATTCAACTTTTTCAGCGAACGTATCGAACAAATCAAGTGCTTCGGCATCCGTTTCACTCTTGATGTCGATTTTCCATCCTGTCAATTTCGCAGCGAGACGGGCGTTTTGACCACGTTTCCCGATTGCGAGTGACAATTGATAGTCCGGTACGACGACTGTCGTCGATTTTGCTGGCTCGTTGACATATACCGCAACGACCTGAGCCGGGCTGAGTGCGTTACGAACGAACTCTTTCGGGTCTTCAGACCAGCGGACGATATCAATTTTCTCGCCGTTCAATTCGTCGACGATTGTTTGAACACGTTGTCCTTTCGGTCCGACGCATGCGCCGACCGGGTCGACGATATCCGAGTGTACAGCGATTTTCGAACGGTCACCCGCTTCACGCGATACTGACATCACGTCGACTGTCCCGTTTGAAATCTCAGGAACTTCGAGTTCGAACAAACGGCGCAAAAGTCCCGGATGCGTACGCGAAACTTGAATCGCAGCACCTGAACCTTTTGTCGTTGAATCTACTTTTGTCACGTATACTTTGATGCGGTCATGGATTTGGTATGACTCGTTCGGCATCTGTTCATTCGGTGTCAATACGGCTTCGATGTTGTTCTCGAGACCGATATACAGGTTGCGTGGGTCGAAACGCTCCACGATTCCTGTCATGATTTCGTCTTCTTTGTCAGCGAAGTGGTTGTAGATGCGCTCGCGCTCCGCTTCACGCATCTTCTGTGTGACGACTTGTTTAGCTGTCATCGCCGCGACGCGTCCGAAATCACTCGGAGTGACTTCTTCTTTATGGAAATCACCGAGCTCATAGTTCGGATCGATTTCATGTGCTTCTTCGAGTGAGAGCTGTTGGTCCGGTTGCGTGAGGCGCTCTACGACTTCTAAAAGTGCATAGACACGGATATCCCCCGTCACCTGATCAAACTCGACTTTCACGTGCTCGTTCGGGTTCGCCACGTTGCGACGATACGCAGAAATAAGCGCTTGTTCGAGTGCATCGATAATGATATTTTTGTCGATTCCTTTTTCTTTGGCAATCTGATCGATTGTAGTGAGTAATTGTGGACCCATCTTCTTCCCTCTCCTTAACTAAACGTGACCGCTAAGCGGGCTTGTGCAATTTTGTCTACCGGTAGCGATACCGCTTTTTTTCTTGTCTTGATGCGTGTTTCGATCACGACCGTTTCCCCATCATATGCCGTCAAAATTCCTTCAAACTCTTTGGCACCATCGATCGGAGCGAACGTTTTCATGTAGACATTTTTGCCTACCGCACGTTCAAAATCGCTCGGCTTTTTCAGCGGACGCTCCGCACCAGGACTCGAGACATCAAGATAATAAGCCTGTTCAATCGGATCGGTTTCGTTTAGTTTTTCCGAGAGCTGTTCATTGATATTGACGCAATCGTCCAAATCGACGCCCCCCGGCTTATCGATATAGACGCGCAAGAACCAGTCTGGACCTTCCTTAACGAATTCCACATCGACCAATTCCATGTTTTCCCGTTCTACGATCGGCAACGCAATCGATTCAACGACTTCTGTTATTTTGGACACTCTCATCCCTCCTTCTGGCTTTTACATACAAGAAAGGAGTAGGGTTCCCTACTCCTTTCCGTCGTAGTATCCAACTTTGTTCGATACCAATATATCATATTTTCCCGATAAATCGCAACTTACACCCCAAAATCAAAGAATGAGAGTTGGTTCTCATCAGGTAGACCTTCGAGACATTTCATCGTATCGAGTGTCTCGATGACCGTTTTCGAAAGTTTCGCACGTTTCCGCAAATCTTCTTTCGAAAGGAACTGTCCTTCTTCTCTCGCTTCGACGATTGCTTTCGCCGCATTCGTTCCAAGGCCGTCGACCGCATTGAACGGTGGAATCAGCGTATTGTCTTCAATCAAGAACTCTGTCGCGCTCGACCGATACAAGTCGATGTTTTGGAACTTCATACCCCGCTCGAGCATTTCGAGCGCCAGTTCGAGTACCGTGTGCAGTCCTTTATCCTTCGCCGTCGCATCGAACCCTTTTTCTCGGATATCCGACATCGCCTTCCGTACGGCCTGAGGACCTTTGATCATTGCAGACAAGTCAAAATCTCCCGCCCGAACGGTAAAGTACGTCGCGTAGTACAGAATCGGATGATGCACTTTGAAGTATGCAATCCGGACCGCCATCAAGACGTAGGCAGTCGCGTGCGCTTTCGGGAACATGTACTTGATTTTCTTACAAGACGAGATATACCATTCCGGCACGTCATTCTCCCGCATCTCGGACTCCATCTCTTCCGTGAGTCCTTTCCCTTTCCGGACGGACTCCATGATTTTAAAGGCGAATGATGGTTCGAGGCCTGCATAAATCAGATAGACCATGATGTCGTCTCGACAACCGATGACATCTTTCAGTTCGCACGTCCCGTTATAAATCAATTCGTTCGCGTTCCCGAGCCAGACGTCTGTTCCGTGGGATAGACCAGAAATTTGAACGAGCTCCGAGAACGTCGACGGTTTTGTCTCTTCAAGCATCTGACGGACGAATTTTGTCCCGAATTCTGGAATCCCGAGCGTCCCGGTTTTAGATTCAATCTGTTCCGGTGTTACCCCAAGCACTTCTGGTGAAGAAAAAATCTTCATGACAGTCGGATCATCCGTCGGAATTGTCTTCGGATCGATACCAGACAAGTCCTGTAACATCCGGATGACGGTCGGGTCATCATGCCCGAGAATATCGAGTTTCAATAAGTTGTCATGGATGGAGTGGAAGTCAAAGTGAGTCGTCTTCCACTCAGATGAATTGTCATCCGCCGGATACTGGATCGGAGAAATGTCCGCGATGTCCATGTAGTCCGGTACGACGATGATCCCCCCTGGGTGTTGCCCCGTCGTCCGTTTCACCCCGGTGACCCCGGACACGAGACGGTCCACCTCGGCGTTCCGGTAAATCTTATCGTTCTCGGTCGCATAGCCTTTCACGTATCCATAAGCCGTCTTGTCGGCAATCGTTCCGATTGTCCCGGCACGATACACATACTCTTCTCCGAACAGCACTTTTGTATAGGCGTGGGCATGCGGTTGATATTCACCTGAGAAGTTCAAGTCGATATCCGGTACTTTGTCCCCTTTGAAACCGAGGAACGTCTCGAACGGAATGTCATGACCGTCTTTTTTGTACCACGTGCCGCACTCCGGACACTCCTTGTCCGGTAAGTCATATCCCGACCCGACCGACCCGTCGTTGAAGAAATGTGAGTGCTGACAGTTCGGACAGACGTAGTGAGGTGGTAGCGGGTTGACTTCGGTGATCTCCGTCATCGTTGCGACGAGACTCGAACCGACCGACCCACGCGACCCGACCAGATACCCGTCATCGAGTGATTTTTTAACGAGTTTATGCGAAATCAAATAAATGACGGCGAACCCGTGACCGATAATCGACTTGAGCTCTTTCTCAAGACGCGCCTCCACGATCTCAGGCAGCTCGTCCCCATAGATGGAGCGAGCCATGTCATAGCTCATATTCCGAACCTCATCATCCGCACCTTCAATTTTCGGCGTATACAAATCATCCGGGATGATTTGAATCGACTCAATCTGGTCGGCGATCGCATTCGGATTCGTGATGACGATTTCACGCGCTAAATCGTCACCTAAAAACTTGAACTCTTCCATCATTTCTTTCGTCGTCCGAAAGTGCGCATGCGGTAATTCTTTACGCGTATTGATAAAGTTCGCCCCACCTTGGGTACGAATCAAAATTTCGCGATAAGACCGGTCGGACCGATCTAGATAGTGCACATTCCCTGTCGCACAAACCGGTAACTCGGCCTTCTCGGCGACGCGAATGATACGCTTAATGATTTCGCGGAGTTCTAACTCATTCGCCACAATCTCTTTATCAATTAAATGATGGTAGAGTGCCGGCGGATGAATCTCGATAAAGTCGTAAAACGACATCATCTTCTCGAGTTCATCATCCGATTTGTTCAAGGCGGCGTCAAAAATCTCCCCGTTATCACAGGCCGAACCAATCAACAGTCCTTCCCGCCTCTTCACGAGTTCGGAACGTGGCATGCGTGCCATCCGATACAAGTAATCGATGTGAGATAAGGAGATGAGCTCGTATAAATGACGAAGTCCTGGTTTTTTATTTTTCGCGTAGATGGTCGCATGGAACGGGCGAATCTTCGATACGTCACTCCCGACTTTCGCGTTCAACGAGCGATGTGTCGTCATCTCGAACATCTGCTTAGCGAGATCGAGTAGCTTCATGAGCAAATATGCTGTTGCTTCCGCATCATAAATGGCACGGTGATGTTGTGTCAATTCGATATCGAATCGCTTCGCGAGTGTATTGAGTCGATGATTCTTCAACGTCGGCATCAACGTTCGAGCAAGTTCGAGCGTGTCGATGACCGGGTAATCGTCTGGTTCATGTCCACCACTACGGAGAGTCGCCTCGAGGAAGCCCATATCGAATGCCGCGTTATGGGCGACGAGAATGCTGTCGCCACACCAATCGACAAACTGTTTCGTGATCACTTCCGGGTCCGGTTGACCTTGGACCATGTCATCCGTGATCCCTGTCAATTCAATCGTGGTCGCTGACAAGGCATGTTTCGGGTCGGCGAACGCCTCAAACCGGTCAATGATTTCCCCGTCCTTGATTTTAACCCCAGCGAGTTCGATGATTTTATTGTAGACGGCAGAAAGTCCCGTCGTCTCGACGTCGAAGACGACGTATGTCGCATCGTCCAATGCCACATCGGTCGCATGATAGGCGACAGGGACACCATCGTTGACAACGTTCGCCTCGACTCCGTATAACACTTTAATGTCGTTCTTCTTCCCGGCATAATACGCTTCTGGGAACGCCTGGACTCCGGCATGGTCGGTGATGGCAATGGCACGATGTCCCCATTTCGCAGCACGGGCGACGAGTGACGAGACGTTTGTGACGGCATCCATTTGGCTCATCTGAGTATGCGCGTGAAGTTCGACACGCTTCTCGCCTTCCCATTCGTCACGTGGCGGTTCGACCTTCACTTCTTGAAGTTGAGATGCCATCATACATAGTTCGCGCATGAACGAATCATCTTCGACCCGCCCAGCTGTTTGAATCCACATGCCTTTTTTGACGGCACTGAGCATACGGTCGTCATCGTCATCGCGGGCAAATACTTTCACAATCAATGAGTCGGTGTAATCCGTCATCTTGAACGTGAACAGTTTCTTCCCACTCTTCAATTCTTTCCGTTCTGCCGAGAAGACGAGTCCACGAATCGCGACACGTCGTTCTTCCTCAATAATCGTCTTGATTGGGACGATCTCATCTTTAATGAGCGCACCCATCCGGATTTCTGTGATTGGTTCGTCATTCGTTTCTGTCGCCTTGGCGAATTGGGCAGCCAGTGCCATTTTCGCTTGTTCGATGTCTTCTTGAACGACCTGTTCGCGAAGTGCCTGGTTCGCCTCAGCGTCTTCCGAAAATTGAGCCTGACACGGTTTTTTCGTGAACCCATAGGCACTATAGAGCGCCTGCACTTCTTGACAGAGCTCTTTGTCCACATAACTCGCCTCAGGTGCGGAACGCACCGGGATCATGAGTTTGTTCTGCTCGAATCGTGGCGAAACGGAACCGAAATAACTGCGCATCGCACCAGACACTTGGCTCAACTCGCTGACGATTCGTGGCCAATAGTCGATATAGTCTTGCTCACTTCCACCAGCTGTTGTCGAGAACCGAGCGTACACCTCATCCGCGAACGTCGCATAACGGCTTTCTAATCGACTCATGAACAATTGATGCACGTCGTATGGCAATACTTTTGGAAATGAAAAATAAAACGTCCACGTCCGTCGCTTCTTGTTGACGACGAGCCGTGAGAGTTCTGCCTGATCAAACAGGTCCGTCTCGGTCGTGATCCCAAGGTCACTTAATAATAATTGCATCTTTTGATTTGCTTCCACGGGTCCGTCTTTCCCCCTTTATGCCAATTCGACAAATGAAGGTGACCGCTTCCGCTGTCACCTTCATCCATTAATGAACTTCGCTAAATTTTGAAGCGATGACTTCTTTCAATTCATCGATTGATGTTTCAATCACTTCACCTGTTGCACGTACTTTCACTTCAACGATGCCTTCGCCGGCTTTTTTCCCGACGTTCACGCGAATCGGAAGTCCAATCAAATCTGCATCTGCAAACTTGACGCCCGCGCGTTCTTTTCGGTCGTCGAACAAGACATCGTATGTTTGACCAAGCTCTTCATAAAGACGGTTCGCCAACTCGACTTGCGTCTCATCTTTTGCATTGATTGCAATCAAATGGAGATCGAACGGCGCTACGTTACGCGGCCAAACGATTCCACGGTCGTCGTGATGTTGTTCGACGATGGCTGATAGTGTGCGTGACACCCCAATGCCGTAGCAACCCATGATGAGTGGTTCGGCACGGCCCTCTTCATTGAGGAACGTCGCACCCATCGCTTCTGAATATCGTGTCCCGAGTTTAAATACTTGTCCCACTTCAATCCCACGAGCAAAACGAACCGGACCGGACTCATCCGGTGCCAAATCGCCTTCGACAACGAAACGTAAATCGTGGTATGTCATTTCGGCAAGGTCGCGCGCAGCGTTTACACCCGTGTAGTGTGTGTTCGCCTCGTTGGCACCACAGACTGCATCCACTAAGTACTTGACCGCATAGTCGGCAACGACTTTGACCGGAGCGTTAATCGGTCCGAGGGTACCTGGCGCACAGTTGAACAACTCAACGATTTTCGCTTCTTCTTCAAGTTGAATGTCGAGTCCACCGAGTGCGTTCTTCACTTTGACTTCATTCGCTTCGTGGTCGCCACGAACGATCGCCATGACGGTTTCGCCATCCACGTTGAACAAGACAGATTTGATTGTCGTTTTCGGATCCACGTTCAAGAATGCTGCCACATCTTCAATCGTACGATTCTCTTCCGTGTCCACTTTTTCGAGTGGACGAACGTCAGCTTGCTGCATCTCATAACGGTCGAGCGTTTCGGCCATCTCGATGTTCGCCGCATAGTTCGACGTGTCCGTGTAGACAATCGTGTCTTCCCCGATATCCGCAAGCGCTTGGAATTCATGCGTATCTTTCCCGCCGATTGCCCCAGAGTCCGCGACGACCGGACGATACTTCAGTCCTGTGCGGTCGAAGATGCGTGAGTACGCATTATACATGTTTGTATATTCTTCATCTAAGTCTTCTTGTGTCGCGTGGAATGAGTAGGCGTCTTTCATCAAGAACTCACGTCCGCGGAGCAACCCGAAACGTGGACGACGCTCATCACGATACTTCGTTTGAATCTGGTACAAGTTCATCGGAAGTTTTTTATACGAGTTGAGCTCGTCTCGGACGATCGATGTGATCAATTCTTCGTGTGTCGCACCGAGTGCGAAACGACGGTCATGACGGTCCGTCAAGCGCATCAGCTCAGGACCGTAAATGCCCCAACGTCCTGTCTCTTCCCAAAGTTCTGCCGGTTGAATGGCAGGCATCAATAACTCTTGTGCACCAGCAAGATTCATCTCTTCACGGATGATTGTTTGGATGTTGTGTAACACCTTATGTCCGAGTGGAAGATAAGAATAAATTCCTGCCGCATTTTGACGGATGAATCCTCCACGGACGAGGAGTTGATGACTGACCGCTTCCGCGTCAGCCGGAACTTCTCTCAATGTAGGCATGAGCAATCTAGATTGTTTCATACAGTTCAACGTTTCCCTTCTCTACAAACAGCTTATTTAAAGAATGATTGAATGTCGTTCCAAGTGACAATCAACATTAAAATCATCAAGAGTGCGAATCCGATAAAGTGGACGAATCCTTCTTTTTTCGGATCGATTGGACGTCCGCGTACCGCTTCGAATAAGAGGAAAATCAAACGCCCTCCGTCTAACGCTGGCAATGGGAGCAAGTTGAAGATAGCAAGGTTGACGGAGAGAAGCGCTGTCCAGTTCAATAGCATGATCAAACCGCTCGCCGCTACTTCATCTGTCATCCGTACAATCCCGACAGGACCTGCTAGTTGATCGACACCGACTTGTCCCGTCACCAAATCACCAACCGCAGAGAAGATGAGCGTCGACATCGTCCATGTCGTTTCCGCTCCCGTCGTCACGGCTTTGACCGGTGATCGTTCGAGCGCGTTCGTGACACCAAGGATTCCGACCGTCTCTCCGTTTTGTTCGACTGCTTGTGGTGTGAGGGTGACAGTTGCTTCCTCTCCATCACGGACATACGTGACTTCCGTAGGGGTGTCCGCCCGGTCTTCTAAAGCAGATCGTAAGTCGAGCCAATCGGTAATCGGCTCACCTTCAATCGATACGATTTCATCCCCGCTCATCAAACCAGCCTCATCAGCGGCTGAATCCGGTTGAACCGTACCGATTTGACCATCGTTCGTAGGGGTTCCTTGAACGAGCCCCACAATAATGAGCAAGATGAACGCCAAGACGAAGTTCATCGCCGGACCGGCTGCGATGGCCAAGACACGTTTCCAAACTGACTGGGCTCCAAATGTTCGATCATATGGTGCGATTTGAATTTCCATCCCTTGGTCGACAAGGAGTGTATCTCGCTCTAATGAATAGACACGCACTTCCTCATCGATGAGAAGTTGCACTTTCAACTCATGTGTCGAATCGAACTTATCGACGGTTCCGACGACATGGACATCTGTAGCCGTGTCCGGTTGGAAGTAGACACGATCGACCGTCCCCTGTTCGGTGAGCCGGAGTCCGACATGCTGACCCGCACGGACTTCAATCGGTTCAAAATCTTCTCCGGCCATTTTGACGTAGCCACCGATTGGTAAAAGACGAATGGTATAGAGCGTTTCATTTTTACGGAATGAAACAATTTTTGGACCGAATCCGATTGCAAACTCGTGACAGAGAATGCCTGCCCGTTTCGCCATGACGAGGTGTCCCCATTCGTGTACCGAAATGAGAACGCCAAACATCAAAACGATGGCGATAAAAGTCGTCATGATTTATTCCCCACCTTCAATTCCTTGCTGAATCTGTTGACGTACTGCTCGGTCAACTTCTAGAATTTGCGCGAGCGTCGGCTCAGCGATGACCTCATGTCGAGCCATCGCATCTTCGACGAGTCGTTCAATCTCTAAAAACGTGATCTGACCGTTCAAGAATAGGTCCACTGCCACTTCATTGGCTGCATTCAGGACGGTCGGCATGGAACCACCGGCTCTTCCTGCTTCGTACGCTAACCGGAGTGCCGGGTAGCGATTGAAATCAGCCTCTTCAAAATGCAGCTTTCCGATTTCCTTCAAGTTTAACCGCTTATTCCCCTCGATTTCAAGCCGCTTCGGTCCCGATAGCGCATAAAGGATCGGACCACGCATATCCGGGTTTCCGAGCTGGGCCATCACGGCAGCATCTTTAAATTCGACCATCGAATGAATAATCGATTCACGATGTAAGATGACTTCAATATCATTATAATCGATATCGAACAGCCAGTGTGCCTCGATGACTTCAAGGCCTTTATTGAACATCGTCGCCGAATCGATGGTGATTTTTGCTCCCATTGACCAGTTCGGATGATTCAGTGCGTCTTCAACAGTCACATCAGCCAGCTCATCGCGTGAACGATCACGGAAACTACCGCCTGAAGCCGTTAGAATAATCTTGGATACATCTTCTCTTCGTTCCCCGTTCAAACATTGATAGATCGCGGAGTGTTCACTGTCGACAGGCAACAGGTTGACCCCATGTTCTTTCACGGCCGCTTTGACAAGATGTCCTGCGGTAACGAGTGTTTCCTTGTTGGCGAGTGCAATATCTTTCCCTGCTTGAATCGCCGCAAGCGTCGGTTCAAGTCCAACTGCTCCAACGACTGCCGTCACGACGATGTCAGCCCGTTCTGCCGTCGCACACTCCTTCAGCCCCTCCGGTCCAATAAAGTAGAGAGGTTCATATGTAAGACGCGGCTTCAACTGTTCGAGTACTTCGATACTCGTTGCCGACACATATTTTGGTCTAAGTCGATTGATCCATTCCGTGGCGACCTCGACGTTCGTTCCGAACGCATACGCCTCAAGTTCAAACAGGTCAGGGTGCTGTTCGATGACGTCACAAGTTTGAACGCCAATCGAACCAGTCCCCCCAATTAAGCTAATTCGCTTCATCTCGACACTCCTTTTTAAAGCAGATTAAACACCCAAATGACGGTAAAGACCGCAATCATACTATCAAACCGGTCTAAAATGCCACCATGTCCCGGTAACAGATGACCTGAATCTTTGACTCCGTACTGGCGCTTATAAGCAGACTGCACCAAATCCCCGAGCTGTCCGACTACTGCCACGACAATCGCTAAAATGGCGACCTCGATCATCGGCAAGATCGGATCAATCCAGACGAAGATGATACCGAGTACAATCGCAGAAACAATGCCCCCAATCGCCCCTTCAATCGTCTTATTCGGACTAATCGATGGCCATAACTTGGCTTTCCCGAATGCTTTTCCGGTAAAATACGCTCCCGAGTCTGTCGCCCAAATCATAAACAAGATTAGCAACACTTTCGATAGACCGTCCTCAGAGAGCCGGACTAACGCAAAACTAGAGAAACCGACGACTAAATAGACGGCTGAGACGAAGTAAAAACTGGCATCTTCATACGTGAATCGATTTTTCGTGACCACTGTCCAAAACAGCAACAACACGAGCCCTAAGACGAGCCATTGTTCAATCGAGAACGGAAGTTCATCCGTGACAACTTGAGTCTCGAGCAATAATAAGAGGAACGGGAACGCCACGAGGAGCGCTGTCACCAAGAACGGAAACGCCAATAGCTTATGC
>Ga0224722_1000497_pt1 | contig 22829 bp, 19 predicted proteins | sample Balambano_FR1_Me_FD_161646 | JGI IMG/M metagenome (GOLD analysis project Ga0224722, IMG submission 161646) | Freshwater sediment microbial communities from Lake Towuti, South Sulawesi, Indonesia - Balambano_FR1_MetaG | ecosystem: Environmental > Aquatic > Freshwater > Lake > Sediment | place... | reverse complement strand
GTCGATGAACCCGTGTGGCATCCGGCTCTGGCGACGCAGATTGAAGAGTGCGCCCACCGCACCCCCCAATCCACCGCTAAAAAAGGCAGCCAGCCCGGTGACAATGTGGTGGATGGCCCAGCCATCGCCGGCCAGCAGCCGGGCGTTGACCAGCCAGCCTTCCAAGCGCACCTGATAGAGATAGCGCCCCACCAAGACCAACAGCGCCAGCCCGATCCAACTGATGAGATAAAGCGAAAGTCGGCTGCGGTACAGGTTCGACCAATCGAGGGTTTGTTGTACCCGCTGAAAGATGGTCCGCACCTGTTGCAGATAATACTCGACCTCCGCCGAGCGCATCGGGTCGCTGTGCAGAATCGTCTGTGCTTTCTCGAGCAGATGTTGCACGCGCTTGTGTGACTCATGCGTGGCGGGGAGGTGGGTATCGTTTGTGTGTAGCAACGTGTAGATCTCGCGTTGCAGGGCCTCTCCATTGGCCGTAGACATGCGCGGCAGCAGCGTAGAACGGCGCGCAGTAGCTGCCGTGGTCGTCGCTGTACCAGTGTAGGTTGGCGACGCCCGGCGCACAGCACTGGGTGCCATGGTGGCCGTTACTTCTGAAGCGCTACTGCCGTTGCTGCGTTCGTGGCCAGGCTCTTCATCGGGCCAGCGGTAGTTGCCGGTCAGATTTCCCGCACTCGCCATGCCCCCACTCACTTGTTCAGTGGTCTGATTGATGGCGAACGCAGCGACCGTCGAAGGCTCTTGCGTGCGGGCAAGTTGGCGATAACGCTCCTCAGCCGAAAAGAGCCAACGTGATGGTTCAGGTTGGCTCTCCGGCGGTGATGCTGGCGCTACGCCCGGTAGTTGTGAACCCGTAGCTTCTGAACTAGGCTGCGAGGGATAGGGCGGTGGCGGGCTGGGCCGCCCTGGGTACAGATCGGTGTACGATTCGTGGTGCGCTTTTTCCGCCAGTATGGCTGGGGCTGCGGACGAGTAACGCCCATTGTGGGGATACTCGTTCGACACCGGAGCATGATCCTTGCCGGAGCGCTCCGGTTCAGAGCCTGGCCTACTGGCCGGGGTGGGCTGTGGATCATCCACGGTGCGCCTAAACGCGGAGAGCGGGCCGCTGGCCGCCAAGTCAACACCGCCGAGCATCATCTCGTCGAGCAAGACTTCGGCACGCCAGCGCAAGAGTTCGGGGTCGATATACGCAAGGCGCGCACCATTTGCGGCGAACGATGACCCCGGTTTCGCCACTCCTACGTTGGACGGTTGCTCGTCAAGGGGATTCCGCGTCAATTCGGCGGACATCAATCCTCCAATACAAAAATATCACCCAACCTCCATACTACCATTAATTGATGAGGTTGCCAAACATTTGACAGTTCTGATAGTATACCCGTATAATGCACGTTTGGTTACGAAAACAGTTCCATGGCTTACGCACCGCTTAGTGATAGCACGGGCACTAGAGCGTCGACTGGTACGTCACCGGTTTAGATGGCCGGCGTGAGACTTGGGTTAACACAACGAAATGAGGGGTAGGGTATGTCCACAAAACGCACATGGCAACCAAAAGTGCGCAAACGGCTGCGCACACACGGCTTTCTCAAACGGATGAGTACGAGCGCCGGGCGCAATGTATTGAAACGACGACGGCAGAAGGGCCGCGCCCAACTTGCCGTCAAGTTGAGCATCCGCAAGTCGGTCTATCAATAATCGCCCATGAGCGCAAGCAACCTGTGTGAATGTTCGGTATCGAGTTCGTGACAATGCACGATTTCAGGAAATTCGCAAGCAGGGCGAGAGTTATCAGCATGAGTTGTTGGTGATGTGTGCTCTGCCGAATGAATTGCCTTACAGTCGCTTTGGGTTTTCGGTCAGCAACCGCATCGGGGGAGCTGTCGTCCGCAATCAGATCAAACGACGCCTGCGCGAGGCGATTCGCCTCCGGATGCATCAGATCAAGCCGGGGTGGGATATTGTCTTTATTGCCAAATATCCGATTCGTAAAGCGGACTACCACCAGATGGATGCTGCCTGCGCCCGCCTGCTTCGGCGGGCGCAACTGTTATACTAGCTTATCCGCAAGCGGCTGTATCGTGAACCAGTCCGTATGAAATCACTGGTTTTGGCCCTGATCCGGTTCTATCAGCGTTTTCTCTCGCCGCTGTTGGGGAGCAACTGCCGCTATTATCCCACCTGCTCGCACTATATGGCTGAAGCCGTTGCGCGCTATGGGGTGATGCCGGGTGGCTGGTTAGGGGTCAAGCGGATTCTGCGCTGCCACCCCTGGCACCCCGGCGGGTATGATCCCGTGCCGTAGCTGGGCTTTCGATGGCTTTCGATAAGGAGAAAGTGGATTGTGAAATTTCAGAAGTGGCTGCTCCTCGTCACCCTGGCCGTAGTGGCCCTCAGCCTGGCAGGCTGTGGTGTGCCGTATGAAGGGGTTGATGTTGCCAACACAGAACCGCAATCGTTTTGGCAAGCCGTAGGTGTCTGGCCGCTGGCTAAGGCGCTGATCTGGTTGAGCGATAGCTTAAAAAATGCGAATATTCCCTATCACTGGGGGTTTGCGATTATCGTCTTCACCCTCATTGTGAAAATTGTCACCTTTCCGCTAACTTTGTCGCAGATGCGGGGGATGCAGGCGCAAAAAGAGTTACAACCCCGCATTCAAGAACTGCAAAAAAAGTATGGCAAAGACCGTGAAAAAATGGCGCAAGAGCAGATGAAGCTCTATCGAGAGGCGGGCGTCAGCCCACTCAGCGGTTGTCTGCCGTTGCTGATCCAGATGCCCGTGCTCTTTGCGCTTTATGCCGCACTGGTAGCGTTGGGGCCCAGCTTTCGCGATGCCAACTTCTTCTGGATCGATGATCTAAGCTACCCCCAAACCACCCTCGGCTATGGCTGGCTGACCGACAGGTTCAATGCTGGCGACTATGCCGGTTTGGTGGGCTATCTGATCCTCCCGATCTTGCTGGTGGCAACCCAGTTCATCATGCAAAAGTGGATGATGACGACCACCCCCTCTGGCAATGACAGCCAAGTGCAAATGATGCAGCAAGTCAGCTTGATGATGACCTTTATGTTCGGCTTTTTCACGCTGACTGTGCCCGCCGGGCTGACCCTCTACTGGGTCACCAGCAACCTGTTGCAGATGTTACAGCAGTGGTTGATCACCAACGAGCGCTTTAATTTGACTGGGGCCAAGCCAGCCGCCGTCGCAGTGGCAGATGGCAGCAAATCCGTACCCGTCACCAACAACGGCTCAACGGGCGATTCGGCAACCGGCGTCAGCCAGGTACAAACCCCGGTAAAGGCCCAGACCCCAACAGCGGTCAAACGGCGCAAGACGAGCAAGTCTAAAGGGAAGTAGATGCGATGGCTACCGAAAATTTTGAGTTTACGGGTAAAACGGTCGACGATGCAGTTGCCGAAGGCTTACGCACACTCAAACTCCGGGTCGATCAGGTTGTGATCGAAGTTCTGAACAAAGGGAGCCGAGGCATCTTCGGGCTGGGCAGTGAACCGGCGCTCGTCCGGCTGACTGTCCGTGCGACCCCGCAACCAGCGCCACCGCCCGCCCCAGCACCGTCGATTACTCCCGTGCCTATCGTAGCGGATCCCCAACCCGTGGCTCCGCCAACTACTGCTTTCTCTGAACAGACGACGCCAACGCCTCCCGTCGTGACTCCGTTGTCATCAGGGGGCCTGCCGCGGCCCACCCAGGCGGCTGAAGCGGACGAAGTCGAGCACTTTATCGATCAGGCCGATGGGCGAGCAAGCGCCCCACCGGCTACACTGGACGACGGCCAACCAGAGACGACTGCGAGCAGCAAAGTTGAAAACGATGCAGACGGCAGCGGTGACGAGAGCGATACCGCCAACGACGCCGAAAGCGACGCCACCGTGGAAGCCCTCGCCACCGATTTTCTGGGCGAACTGGTGCGACTGATGGAGTTTGAGGCTACGGTGCGCGCCGAATGGCGCGACGGGGCCGATGAACTCAACGAACATGGCGACCGCTATCTTTTGCTCGATGTCACCGGGGCCGACTTAGGGGCGCTGATCGGGCGGCGTGGCGAAGCGCTGGACAACCTTCAATATCTTCTGCGTTTGATGGTCAATCAACGGCTACGCAAGTGGCAGAACATTGTCGTGGATGTGGAAGGCTACAAAGAACGCCGGATTATGCAGTTGAAACAACTGGCAACCCGTACCGCAGCCCAAGTCGCGGCCAGTGGACGGGCAGTTTCGCTTGAACCCATGCCACCCAACGAGCGACGCATCATCCACATTGCGCTACGCGACCATCCCGATGTTTACACGGAAAGCACCGGAGAGGGTGATCGTCGCAAAGTTCATATTGTCACCAAGCACTCACACTGACCATGCCCTAACGACCATGCCCTAATGACTATGCCCTAATGACTATGCCACAAGCAGACATTGATATTTTGCTCATCGGCCACGTGACCCGCGACCTGACCACCGACGATCCCGCTGGGCCATACCGGCTAGGGGGCACGGTCAGCTTTGCGGCGGTGACTGCATTGCGCTTGGGGCGGCGGCCCACCGTTGTCACACGAGCCGCGCCCGAGACCGATCTCAGTGAATTGCCCGCAGCCGTTGATATACGCGTGTTGCCCAGCACCACGACCACAACCTTTGCCAATCTCTACACCGCAGCAGGCCGCGTTCAGTATTGCTACACACCTGCGCCAGCAATCACCGCAGCTGACATTCCGCCAACCTTGCGCCAACCACAGGCCGTTTTGCTGGGGCCGCTGGTTGATGAAATCACCAGCGATGTAGCAACGATTTTTCACGACCGCACCCTGGTCGCCGCTGTGCCGCAGGGCTGGATGCGCCGTTGGGATACGACTGGGCGAGTCTTTAGCAAACCCTGGGCATCGGCCGAAGCCATCTTGCCGCACCTCGGCGTTTTGGTGCTATCGTTAGAAGATATTGATTTTGACCTCAGCCGGTTGGAGCCATTTTTCCGCCAGATCGACATGGTCGTGCTGACCGAGTATCGCGATGGCAGCACGATCTACCGGCGCGATGCAGAGGGCGAGATCACCCGCTTCAAAATCCCACCCCGCCCGGCAACGGAAATCGACCCGACTGGTGCGGGGGATATTTTTGCCACCGCCTTTCTGATCCGCCTACAAGAGACCAACGATCCCGTGCAAGCGGCACGCTTCGCAAATGTCACGGCGTCGTTTGGTGTCGAAGCCGTCGGCGTGACTGGGATTCCGAATCGCGAGCAAGTGTTGGCGTACATGGCAGAACACCCGATGGCATTATGACGGCCCGCATCTACTGCTTTGCCAACCAAAAGGGCGGCGTCGCCAAAACTACCACCGTCGTCAACCTGGGCGCTTATCTGGCGGCAGCGGGGCGACGGGTGTTGGTGGTCGATACGGATCCGCAGAGCAACGCCACCACCAGTCTAGGCATTAACCCCCGCGAGCTATCGGTCAGCCTGTACGATGTGTTGGTCGACCAAGCACCCATTCAACAGGCGCTGACCGTGACGGAGCAGTTGGGGCTGGATTTGGTGCCGGCAACAACAGACTTGGCTGGGGCAGAGTTGGAACTGGCGCGCCAGATGGCGCGTGAACGGCTGTTGGCGCGGGCACTCAACGCCGTCGTTGCGCAATATGATTACATTTTGATCGACGAACCGCCCAGCTTGGGTTTGCTGACGATCAACGGACTCACCGCTGCAACGCATGGCGTTGTCATCCCGGTGCAATGTGAGTATCTGGCGCTAGAAGGGTTGAGTCTGTTGTTGACGACCATTCAACAAGTGCGCGAGGTACTCAACAACCAGTTGCGGATCGCGGGTGTCGTCTTAACGATGTATGATAGTCGCACCAATCTGGGGCAGCAGGTGGTGCAAGAAGTGCGGCAATACTTTCCGAATGAAGTCTTTCAGACCATCATCCCGCGCAATATCCGGCTGAGCGAAGCGCCCAGCCACGGCCAGACGATTCTGAGTTATGCACCAGCCAGCCCTGGCGCACAAGCTTATGGCGCACTGGCCGACGAATTTCTAAAGCGTATGGAAGGGCAGAGTTGAGGTTTGTATGGGCAACAGCAACCCACCCAAACGGCGCGGGTTAGGCCGGGGCTTGGGCGCGTTGATCGCCAACACCGAGCACTACAATCCCAATACCCAAACCGCGCTCCCCGCTTCCATTGACCGCGGGATCCGGCAGTTACCCCTCGATCAGATCCAGCCGAACCCGCGCCAACCACGCCTGGCCTTTGATGAAGCTGCGCTCGCTGAGCTAGCAACTTCCATCCGCACCCACGGGATTATCCAGCCACTGGTCGTGACCCAGCAGAGCGATCACCCAGTGTATCTGCTGATCGCAGGCGAACGACGTTGGCGCGCGGCACGTCTCGCCGGTCTGGAAACGGTGCCCGCCATGGTACGCGAAGCATCGCCCAGTCAATTGCTCGAATGGGCCTTGATCGAAAATGTGCAGCGAGCCGACCTCAACCCGCTGGAAGAGGCCACGGCCTACCAATCGCTCATCGACGAGTTTGGTCTGACCCAAGATGAAGTGGCGGAGCGGGTGGGCAAAAGCCGCCCAGCCATCGCCAATGCGATTCGGCTGTTAAAGCTGCCGCCGACAGTGCAAGCGGCGGTGATCACCGGGCAGATCAGCGCCGGCCACGCGCGCGCCCTGGTCGCCCTCAAAGATGCGGCTACCATCGAACGTGCCTGTGGGCTGGTGGTGCAGCGAGCCTTGAGCGTACGCCAGACCGAGGCTCTGGTCAACCAACTGTTGGCCGAACCGGAGACCCCGCCCCCACCCCCTGAGAGCAAACCTGCGCTCCAGCCACACATCGCACAGCTCGAGGGCCAATTCCGCAGCCACTTGGGTACACGGGTGAATTTGAGCCGCCACGCCAACGGCAGTGGCCGCCTGGTGATTCACTTCTACAACGATGATGACTTGGCCCAGCTCTACCAGATCATCATTGGGGATGACAGGGCCAGTGGATGATGCAAACGCCCCCGACACCCTGGCGGCGCTCTACCACGGTAGCCGCAGCCGAGGCGCGCGGCTGACCCCAGGGCGCACCTCGCTCGGTTGGGGATTGTTGGGGGCCAGCCGCATCGCCAGCCAACAGATGATCCCCGCCATCCGCCAGCAACCAGCCACCCCCGGTGCACCCAACAGCGCCGGCAGTTGGGTCGTCAGTGTCTTCAGCCACAACGAACGGCTGGCGCAGCAGTTCGCCGCACAACAGCAAATTCCCCAAGCCGATATTAATCTCACCGATCTCTTGGCGCGGCGGGAGATCCACTGTGTTTACGTCAGCAGTCACCCCCGTCAACACGCGCCATTGGTATTGGCGGCATTGGCTGCCGGGAAGCATGTGCTGTGTGAACCACCGCTGGCGCTCTCACTGGAAGAGGCCCAGGCGATCAGCACGATGGCGACGAATCGCGGCTTGGTGGTCGCCGTCAACTACCCAGCACGGGCCAACCCGGCGCTTCAGCATCTGCGCCAGCGGCTGGCCGATGGACAGATCGGCGATCTGATTGGCGGGCGCGTCAGCTACCCCACCTTGTTGCCAGTGCTGCAACAGACTTGGCGATTACAGCCGGGCGGGGGCGGGGTCATCTGGAACCATACGATTCACGACGTTGACCTGGTTCGCATGTTGTTGCAGGATGAGATCGCCACCGTCTACGCAACAAGCACGCAACAAATTTTAAGTTCACGTGCCCACAGCCCGATTGTAGAAGATCTGATTGCGCAGTTCACGCTCACGGCTTCTCGGCTGACATTCCAGATCCATGATTCATTCCTGATCGGCCACCAACCGGCGTTAGTCGAGCTGTATGGTGCGCATGGGACGCTCTTGGCCTTGCACTGGCCAGAGGCCGAGCTACGCACCGAGCTTTGGCTACGGCAGCGTGACCAATTGACACAGATCCCCACCCCCCACATTGCACCCTTTTGGGCCACGGTCTACTCCTTCCACTCCGCCATCCGCACAGGTCAGGCCCCGTTCGTCTCCGCAGAAGATGGTCGCTGTGGCGTGGCGGTGGCCCTGGCGCTGCACAAAGCTGTGCGCGAACGGGTACCCACACCGGTTTTAGGCCTGTCCCCATCCTGAAGTGACAAATTTCCGCAAGAGACAGTTGAGCTTTTTTGACAAGCATGTTACAATCGACTATGTACAATCTATAGACTAAGCTCCTGCAATCATTTGGCATGTGCAATCAGTAAGGATTGAAACCAACGGTTTGACGGTTGGGCAATTTGGTTCGCGGCAGGGCGCTAGTCTAAAAATCAACGAGCTGGCTCGCCTTGACGCACCGAGCAAGCGTATCCACCTGAACGAGGGCTGCGTGAGTACAAACGTACAACTAAACGATTACCCAACGACGCCGCTTTACAACATCAAAGCCGTTGTCCAAGCCACGGGGATCAGTCCGAGCACATTACGCGCATGGGAACGGCGCTATCAGATCTGTCATCCACATCGGACGGAGAGCGGCTACCGGCTCTATTCGGATCGCGACATCGCCATGATCCGTTGGTTGAAAGCTCAAGTCGATGCGGGCATGGCGATCAGCCAGGCTGTCTCCTGGTTGGATACACTGGCGCAAGATGCTGCGGGCATGGAAAACGTTGCCCTGCCTGTAACCAACGGCACGGTCTTTGAACCGCTTTCGTCGCCAGGGGCGCGGCGGCTGACGGTGCGCGATAGCAATGTGCTCTATCTTGAACTGCTCAATGCGCTATTACGCTTTGATGAGATCAGCGCCGAACAAGTGCTGACCGAAGCCTTTGCCCTCTATCCAGTCGAATTTGTCGGTGAGCAAATCATCACGCCGGTGTTAGTCGAGATAGGCGAACGCTGGCATCGGGGCGAAGTCAGCATCACCGTCGAACACTACGCTACCACCTACCTCCTGCAACGGCTGGCGGTAGTCTTGCGTAGTGTGCAAAGCCCGAACAAAGGGGCGCTCATCTGGGTTGCCTGTGCGCCCTCGGAACGACACGAGATCGGAGCGCTGTTGTTGGTGATCTATCTGCGCCGCGCCGGCTATCAAGTGCGCTATATCGGGGCGGATGTTCCCATCGAAGACTTTATTAGCGAAGTTCACCGTGAACGTCCTGCGCTCATCTTGCTGAGTGCCAGCCTGCCCGAAACTGCCCCCCAGCTCCAACAGATCACTGCGCAACTGTCCAAGTTGGACAACTACCGCCCGATTATTGGCTATGGTGGGCGCATCTTTCGAGAACGCCCAGAGTTGCGCAATCTGATCACGGGTGTATACATGGGTGATACGGCACTGGAGGCTGTGGAAAGCACCAATGAATTGTTGCTCAACCGCAAGGGCAGCCAGAGTGCGCAGATGGCGAGCCATTAAGCCGTTAGGGACACGTATGTCGTCTATGCCATCGATTGAACTGGGCGGCCCCCCAGAGCTGACCGGGGAGTTGGCAGAGGTCCGCCAACGGCTGGTCGAAGCAGTAAGCGAGTTGCCATCACCTCTCGGTGATTTGGTGTTGGCACAGTTGCAGCGTACGCGCTCGCCATTGCGGGTCGGGGTGATCTTAGCCGCGGGGGTAGAGGCGGTTGATTCGGCGCACCGTCGTCATCAGCGTATCTTGCTGGCCGCAGCGCTCGAACTATTGCACCTAGCGCTGGCAGTACATCAGTTGCTATTACAAAACATCGCTGAACTTGATGTACAAGAGTTGGACAAATCGTGGGTAGGCAGCATTATCCTGGCTGGCGACTACTGCTTTAGTCGGGCAGCTATTCTGGCCGCACAAACGGGTGAGCCGACGGTCGTGGAAGTTTTTTCTCACGCGCTCAAAAGTGTCAGTGAAGCTCGTTTGCGACAACTCTTCTCGCCTGCGCCCTTACCGTTTGATGAAGGGCGAGAGTTGAGCACCGCCGGGTTGACTGCCGCAACCTACCTGGCCCACTTGCGCCCGGAGGAACAGGCGGCGGTCTTCAGCGTTGGGCAAGCCCTGGTCGCGCGCGTCGGCGGGTCACACGAGCACGAAACAACTCCTGGCACATCCCCTGGCACATCCGCAGTTGCGACGGCGATGAGTCAACTTCCTGCTTTTCAAAGTACCCGCTGGCACGCCATTGCCACCTGGCCCCCGTATTAATTCTTTTGTCTATAACTTTTCTCCACTTTCGCCCTGATATTGCAGCCACGGCGCAAAATCTTAATACAACACCAATATTTTTCCAATCATTTTCATACAAATTCATGGTATGATGTCACTATGCCTGTATCAACCAGCTTTACACTGGTCTAGCAGGGTTTACTGCTTGAAGATTGATGTGGCACAGTTGTAGTTGTTCTGGAAGAGATCTGTGCCTTTGTGTGACAAAAGTATTACAAAATTTAAGCCAACTCTAATCAAATCGACCTAGACAAATATGTCAAGGTGTGGTTAAATGATTGTATAGCTTTTGTTCGGCGTCTACGATGCGGTTATGGTCGCTAAGGCGAATCGGTGCTGTACAAGCTGAACTACTCGTACGAACTAGACCACAAAAGGAGTGGGTTCGCCATGAAATTTCATATGCACGAAGTATTCCCAGTTCGCTCCGGCTCCTCCAAGTCATTCACACTGACCGCGCCCCTCCAATCGAGTGGTAACACAAATTTGACACAGACACTCACGGCTCTGCGTGAGGAAGACCCTGCGTTTAGCAAGGTGATTCATGCCCAGCATGTCGAACGAGGCCAGTTGGTGGCAACGCCCGATGACCTGGCGCAAAAGATGTATGTGCTGATGAGCGGTAGAGTCAATTTAATCTGCACAAACAATGAGGGCCGACGCTTGGTGATCGCCACGTTGGAGCCGGGGGCAATCTTTGGCGAGGGGGCACTAGACAACCCCGGTGACCCGAGCACCTTTGTGGAAGCAGCCGAGCCGGTTTCAATCTGGGTCATCCCAGCCACAGAGGCACGTATGCTCACCATGCAATATCCGATCCTCGGTTGGGGGCTGTTGCAGACCTATGGTGAGCGTCTGTTGCAAGTTGAGAACAGTTTAGAAGATGTGGCGTACAAAAAATTGCCGGAACGGCTGGCCACGCTCCTGCTCGACCTGGCTGAGGACGGCGATGTGATCAAAGGAGTCAGCCATCAGGCCTTGGCCGATCACTTGGGCACCTATCGTGAGACGGTAAGCGCCATCTTGCGAGATTTTAAGCGCCAGGGGTTAGTTGAGCTAGGCTACCGCCGTATTAACTTAGTGGACAGCGAAGCATTGGAAGAGATTGCTGGCATTGCCGAGTGGTAATCAAGCTAATGGCAGGGGAGCCAGGCTTTTGGTAGAAGCCTGGCTTTAATCAGAGCAAAGAGTTCAAGAGTAGAGATTTCGTAGATTATTTCTAACAAACGTAGCTTGACGAGACCTTGTATTCCTGCTATACTTCTCTAGATAGGAAGCTTTTTCCTATAATTGGCTGTATGCTATCCTTCGCGCCGGTTCGGCGTTCAGGTAATCTTCAACAAGTGTAACCTCAACGCCCAAAAGCCAGTAGCCCCCAGCCTGCTTTGCAACAAACTCGAACTGCCGACAAGGTGCTCCCAGTAGCTTGGCAGAGCGTGCTCTCTGACAATAAAGGTAAACAACGGCGCTCGGCTCCAGACTCAGCCTCCGGCATCAATCTGCTTTGAAGAGACGGTACTGATACCCAAGACCAGCGAACACACGAGGTGTTCCTGAGTGCCCTTCGCAAGGGCACCCTGTTGCTTCTGTTATGGCAGCGCAGTTGCGCCAGAGACCATCAACCTGAGCGCTTACTCCTCATTGTTCCGCCCAGATCTACACAACGCTAGTTCTACGCAATGAAGTTCTACCCAGTGCTCGTCGGCTACAATCATCAGTTGTAGTTACAATTGATACACCAACACTATCCCAACCTGCCAACCGTCGCATTTTGAAAAAAATAGCGGTTTGATATAAACCTAAATGCTTTCCACATTGACTCCAAATTGTCCAAAGTTGAACAATCAAGCGGCGATGCCAAGAGGAATGCTTTAATTTATCGCCTGTGCGATTGTGTATTGAAGGAATAGAACCAATGTCAAATACAGATTTAGCCAGCATGACGATCTCGCAACTCGATGCGTTGACGTTAGATGAATTGCGCGAACTGGCCCGCGCTGCCGATATTACCGGGTATACGCGCCTGAAAAAGACCGACCTGATTATGCGCCTGCTGCGCGCCAATGCCGAGCAACAAGGCTTTATCTTCGGCGGTGGCATTCTTGAAATTGTGCAAGACGGCATCGGCTTCCTGCGCAGCGAGCATCTGCTGCCAGGGCCAGATGATGTTTATGTCAGCCAAAGCCAGATCCGGCGCTTTGGGCTGCGCACCGGTGATTTTGTGGTCGGGCAAGTGCGCCCGCCAAAAGACACTGAGAAATATCATGGCCTGCTCAAGGTTGAAGCCGTTAACGGCATGGACCCCGAAGAGGCTAAGAAACGCCCCGTCTTTGAGAAGCTCACGCCGATCTTTCCGAATGAGCAGATCATTTTGGAGACACGGCCCAACATTATTTCTACCCGCATGATCGATCTGCTGTCGCCGATTGGGCGGGGCCAGCGTGGGTTGATCGTCAGCCCGCCCAAAGCCGGTAAGACAACGGTGCTCAAACGGGTTGCCAACGGTATTTCATCCAACCACAAAGATGTTCATCTCATGGTGGTGTTGATCGGCGAGCGCCCGGAAGAAGTCACCGATATGGATCGGTCGGTCGAAGCGGAAGTGGTCAGCAGCACCTTTGATGAACCGGTGCAAAACCATGTCAGCGTCGCCGAAATGGCGCTGGAGCGCGCCAAACGGTTGGTGGAAAGCGAAAAGGATGTGGTCATCCTGCTAGATAGTATTACCCGTCTGACGCGTGCCTACAACCTGACCGTGCCACCGTCGGGCCGCACGCTCTCCGGTGGTATTGATCCGGCCGCGCTCTACCCGCCCAAACGCTTCTTTGGGGCTGCCCGCAACGTGGAAGAAGGGGGCAGCCTGACGATTCTTGCCACCTGTCTGGTCGATACTGGCAGTCGCATGGATGATGTGATCTACGAAGAGTTCAAAGGCACCGGCAATCTGGAGCTCGTGTTGAGCCGCAAGCTAGCCGAGCGCCGCATCTTCCCAGCCTTTGACATCGAACGCAGCGGCACGCGCGCCGAGGAAAAACTGCTCGACGCCGAGACGCTGGCCAAGGTATACACCCTACGCCGCATGATCGATGCGATGGGTGGTGGTCATGAGGCCGTCCTGCCCATCATCGAACGGATGAGCCGCACCCGCGACAACCGTGAGTTTTTGGATACGCTTACCAAAAAGTAAGCGCAAATCGGCCAAAGTTACCATCTCGCAGGATAAGTCTATTGCAGCAAGTGGGCAACTTGCCTATTGGCATCAGCGCACCTCGGTTGAGGTGCGCTGATTTCTATTTAATCATATGTAAAATTTCCTACGTTTGACCTACGGGCATTCAACGATCTGGGGCGAGAGCACAAATCACGCCTTTTTTTTGCGCAGCAGGCCAATCTTGCGCTTTACGGCCTTTGACAAACAATATGATCGTGCTATAATCCGCGGCGATAAGTCGTTGTTTGGTCATTACACAATCCGTCAACCTTTCCACTACAACTTATCAAAATCATACATAGTCTTCTTCCCCCAAGAAGGCGAAAATACGGAGTCGTCCGAATGTCTTCAGATGCTAACCCAGTTTTGGGCAGCAGTTCTTCTTCACGACAAGCGCACTTCCCCTCTACTACTAATCGAGAGCCAGACTCCTCCCTCCACAAACACACTTCAACTGCGGTTGAGGGTGGACACGGCATTTCCGCTGCGTCGGTGGCCTTCTCTGCGCCCTTTTCGACAGCGCAGCCCAGTGAGGATCTCAGAGCCTCCACCCCCCCTAGTTTTATCTTTACTCTCTATCAACAACTCCAGGGGCAGATCCGCCACACACTGGCCGATCAAGTAACACCGCTTCGGCTGGCCGGCCATCTGTCTGTGTTAGCAGTCGGAGCTGTGATCTTGGTCATGAGCCAGGTGCAGTTACCGGAATGGGATATTTCGTTCAGCGCGTTGCCCAACAACGCTCTCGGGATGGCCGAGAACGCCCCGGTGGCCGACGTCACCTTACCGCAAAGCATTGGCACAGTGGCAGCTGAACTCACCAACGATGCGCTCAAAAAATCGGCTGCCCCTTTCACCGTGGTGCAAGAAAAGCCACGTGAATCCATCGAAGTCTATACGGTCAAAGCCGGTGATACCGTACTTGGTATCGCTGCACAGTTCGGTGTCCAGCCAGAGACGATCATGTGGGCCAACACCGCAATTGAGCAAGACCCGGATCGCCTGAGCATTGGTGACCAGTTGAACATCTTGCCACTAGACGGTGTGCTTCATATCGTTAAACCAGGGGATACGCTGGCGAGTTTGGCCGCCAAATACAAAGTCGACAGTTCAGCCATTATCGGCTATACAGCCAATGAACTGGCGGATAGTTCGGCCACCTTGCAGATCGGGAGTCAAGTAGTTGTGCCTGGCGGCAGCAAACCGTTTATCACCCCGCAAGTCCCTTCTGTGGCCACGCTTGGTTCGGCCCCGTCCGATGCGGTGAAAGGTTCTGGCTCTTTCTCCTGGCCGACGAGTGGCAACATCACGCAGCGGTTCTGGGGCGGTCATCGCGCCATCGATATTGGCTCGTGGGTCGGTGCACCGGTGAAGGCGACTGACGGCGGCTATGTGGTGCTGGCCGGTGGTGGTTGGAACGGTGGCTATGGCAACCATGTGATCATTGATCACGGCAATGGGTTTACCTCTCTCTACGCCCACCTGAACAGCATCTTTGTCAAGCCAGGTGAAAACATCAGCCGCGGCCAACAGATCGGCACCGTGGGTAACACTGGCAACAGCACTGGCCCGCATCTCCATTTCGAGATCCGCTATCAAGGCGTGCCCCGCAACCCGTACAACTGGCTGCCGTAACCTAGCAGACTCATCTTGCCTATGAAAAAGCGTCCGATCGTTTGACCGGACGCTTTTTTGTGCCAGAGAAACCTAGTTTCTGGATTACCCCTGAATGCCACCTTCGGTCAGTTGACGGGGGTCCAGCAGACGGTCCAACTCTTCACTAGACAGATCGGTCTTTTCTAACGCCACCTCTTTCAAGAGCCGCCCCTCGGCATAAGCCTGTTTGGCAATCTTGGCCCCCAATTCGTAGCCGATCACTGGGTTCAGCGCTGTCACGATGATCGGGTTTTTGCCCAACAAACCGCCGACGCGCGCTTCGTTGACGGTGAAATCGGCAATCGCCTGGTCGGCCAACACTTGGCTGGCTTTGGCAAGCAGTTGGATGCTCTGTACCAGATTATAGGCAATCACCGGCAACATCACATTGAGTTGGAAGTTGCCCGACTGCCCGCCGACCGTGATCGTCAGATCGTTGCCCATCACCTGGGCGCAGACCATAGCGACCGCTTCGGGGATCACGGGGTTGATCTTGCCCGGCATAATGCTGCTTCCTGGTTGCAGCGCTGGCAAGACGATCTCACCCAGCCCGGCAATGGGGCCGCTGTTCATCCAACGCAGATCGTTGGCGATCTTCATCAAGCTGACCGCCACTACCTTGAGTTGACCGCTGACTTCGACGGCAGCATCTTGCGAGCTAAGGCTCTCAAAGTAATCGCCGCTGGTAACGAGTGGGAGACCTGTCCATTCAGCCAGCTTGGCGGCGATCCGTTGTCCAAATTCGGGGTGGGCGTTGATGCCTGTGCCCACGGCTGTGCCGCCCTGCGCCAATTCACCCAGCCGAGGCAACGTTCCTTCGATGCGTTCAAGCCCATGCCGCACCTGGCTGGCCCAGCCGTTCACTTCCTGGCTCAGACGGATCGGCATGGCGTCCATCAGATGCGTACGCCCGGTGATAACGACATGATCGACGCTGGCCGCTTTGGTCAGCAATATTTGCTGCAGGTGACGCAAGCCTGGCAACAATTCCTCGGTAATAGCCAGATAAGCACTCAGGTGGATGGCAGTGGGAATACAGTCGTTGCTGCTCTGGCTCATGTTGATGTGGTCATTAGGGTGAACTTTGCGCCCCAATCGCCCCGTTGCCAGCGTGGCTAGCACTTCATTAGCGTTCATATTCGTGCTGGTGCCAGACCCCGTCTGGAAGATGTCCAGCGGGAAGTGCTGGTCATGCTGACCGCTTTCTACCTCTTTGGCTGCACTCTGGATGGCAGCAGCCGTCTCACCATCGAGCAGGGCCAAATCGTGATTGACCGCCGCCGCTGCCCCCTTGATCAAAGCCAGGGCGCGGATAAAGGCGCGTGGAAAACGTAAATCGCTGATCGGGAAGTTATCCACGGCCCGCTGGGTTTGGGCACCATACAACGCCCCTGCCGGTACTTTGACCTCTCCCAAAGTATCGCGCTCCACACGATACGCTTGCTCGGCCATTGCTATCACTCCTTTGGGTTAAAATTGCGAACATTGGTTTGTATGAATTTATTGTATCACTGTTGGGTGATCGGCTTGCAATTGCCGAGATGATTGCAGCCCCATGACCCCCCAGAAGTCACTCTGGCAATTTGACACGCCTCAACCCTGCGTTCTACAATCGCATGAAAGCTCAACCCAGCGTTTGGTGTGCAAAGGTGTCTATGGCTGAAACCATTTTAATCGTCGAAGATGATCGGCGTATCCGCGATATGCTCCGGCGTGGGCTGCTCTTTGAAGGGTATACGGTCGAATGTGCGGAAGATGGCGAATCGGCGCTGCGCATGGCGCGCGACAAATTGCCCGATGCCGTGATCTTAGATGTGATGCTCCCCGGTATGAATGGGCTGGAAGTCTGCCGGCGGTTGCGCAGCGCGTCGGTGGTGCCGATCCTCATTCTTACGGCGCGCGATGCCGTCCAAGACCGGGTCATCGGGCTAGATGCTGGTGCTGATGATTACATGGTCAAACCGTTTTCGTTTGAGGAGCTACTGGCCCGGTTACGGGCGCTCTTTCGCCGACATCGGATGGAGAGTGCGCCGGAAATCTATCAGTTTGCTGACCTGGTGTTGAACCCGCGTACCCACCAAGTTTTCCGCGGCCAGGAAGAGATCCAACTGACGGCCAAAGAATTTGATCTGCTGGAGCTTTTTATGCGCCACCCCAATCAGGTGTTGACGCGCGAGCAGATCTATGAACATGTGTGGGAGTATGACTTCGGCGGTGAAAGCAATATTATCGAAGTCTACATTCGCTATTTGCGCGCCAAATTAGAAGCCAACGGCAGGGAGCGGCTCATCCAAACCGTGCGCGGGGTAGGGTATGCGCTACGCGAGAGCTGACCCTGTGTCACAGACCAACGTTTACACTCTACTCACGTTACTCTCATTTTTGTTTTAGCTACAGATGCGACACTGACGGCATGTTGCCCAACACCCAAGCGCCGCCTACGCCCATCCGCTGTTTGACCCTCTGGTATCCTATGACCATTCGGCTGCGCTTGACACTCTGGTACACCGCCTTGCTCGGTGCGACCCTGATCTTGTTTAGCGGGATCGTCTATTCGGCACTGGCGACCAATCTGCGCGGCCAGTTGATCCAAGAAGCGGGACGCCAGGCCACCGAAATCGCTGCTGCGGTGACGCAGCAGATGGAGGGCAATTTTCTGGTGGTTCCCAACCCGCTCTCTTCGATTCCCGTTTTGCGGCCACGCGTCAATGTCGATGTCTTCGCCAGCGATATGCCAGTACAGATCATCGAGTTGGATGGCAATGTTGTCCGCAAAAGCGAGGTGCTAGAGCGCTCTGGGCTGAGTGTGCCCAATTACCGGCACGCACTGCCAGCCATCCGCAAGGGTCAACCCGATTGGTACTATTTTGCCTACGACAGTGGGAAAGCCCAAGCCCTGGTCTACAGCGCACCGCTCTATCACAACAACCAGGTTGTCGGGGCGGTCCAGGTGATCCGCTCGGCGCGGGCCGTCGAAGATGCGCTGTTGCAGGTTAGCCGCTATCTGATGCTGGGCACTACCCTCAGCCTGCTCCTGGCGGCGATCGTCGGTGGCTTGTTGGCGAATCGGGCGTTGACCCCCATCGACACCATCACCAAAACCGCCAGCAGCATCACCCGCACCAAAGATCTAGAACAACGGCTGACCATTGCCGACAACACCAGCGAAGTAGGCCAACTCTCAGCCACCTTTAACGAGATGTTGGATCGCATTCAAAAGCTCTTCTTGACCCAAGAACGGCTGATCGCTGATGTCAGCCATGAATTGCGCACACCGTTGACAACGGTGCAGGGCAATCTAGAGCTACTGCGTCGAGGAACAGCCAACGGGGTCCACGATCCTGCCCAACTTGCGCTCTATCAGGAGACGGTGCAAGAGACGCTGCGCGAAGTCGAAAATGAAACCACGCGCATGAGTCGGCTGGTCAACGATCTGCTCCTGCTCGCCCAGGCCGATAGCGGCGCGCTCCGCTTGCGCATGGCTCCGGTCGAGATGGATACCCTGCTGCTGGAGGTCTATCGCCAGGTCAAACAGATCGCGGAACGGCGCAAGAGCGCCAAAGGCTGGGACATCCGTCTTGGCAGTGAGGATCAAGCGCTGGTCTGGGGTGACCGTGACCGGCTCAAGCAATTGTTGCTGAATTTGGCCGACAACGCCCTCAAATACACGCCGGAGGGCGGGACCATCACGCTGGGGTTGGTCAATCGCGACAGCTGGGTACAAATTGCGGTTAGCGATACCGGCATCGGCATCCCGCCAGAGCAACAGGAACACATCTTTGAGCGCTTTTACCGGGTTGACAAGGCACGCAGCCGCGAGGTTGGCGGGAGTGGACTTGGCTTGAGTATTGTATACTGGATCGCCCAGGCCCATGAAGGGCGGGTAACGGTGCAGAGTGTGGTGCAAGCTGGCAGTGTCTTCACACTCTGGCTACCGGAGCTGACTACACGACCCGCCCAGTTCGAGACGAATACTACCCTCACCGTGCCTCAACCTGTGGAAACGCTTAGTTATTGAGGCCGGAGCAGCGGAGTGGCAGCCACGTCGGTACTGTTGAGCGGAAGCGCAAAAAAGAAGGTCGTTCCTTTGCCCGGTTCACTGCGCACCCAGATCTGCCCGGCATGGGCTTCGATGATCGCCTTTGCCAGAAATAGCCCCAAACCTGCCCCGGCGGTGCTGCGCCGCAGTGTACTATCCACCCGGTAGAAGCGGTCAAAAATTTTGGCGATTTCCCCCTGTGGAATGCCGATCCCCTGATCAGCGACATAGAGTACTACCCGTGCATTGCCTGCGGTGCTCTCCCCTTCTTCCACCCAGCCGCCGATACGGATCACACCGCCGCCTGGGGAATACTTGATCGCATTGCCGACCAGGTTGGTCAGCACCTGGCGCAGACGCTCCTCGTCGCCCCGCACCGGCGGCATCTGGGCAGGAAAATCTAACTCAAGCCGGTGGGCTGTTGTCTGGGTGCGGTAGGCTTCGGCAACCTTTTCAGCCAGGGTGTGCAGATCGACTTCATCAAAATCCAGTTGCAGACCGCCAGCTTGAATACGGCTGACATCAAGGAGATTGTTGATCAAATACTCCAGCCGGTCCGCCTCTTCTTCGATGATCTCCAAGCTCTGGCGTGCCGTCTCAGCATCCCAACTGGCATCGGGCCGAGCGAGAGTTTGCGCATAGCCTTTGATCAGCGCCACCGGCGTCTTGAGTTCGTGGCTGATGATCGACGTAAAGGTCGATTTCATCTCCTCTTCTTCACGAAAACGGGTGATGTCATGCACGTTTACCACAATGTTCACCAACCGCTCTTCTTCATCATAGAGCGGGGTATAAGTGACCGAGACGACCAATCGCCCGCCGCCGGGGCGTTTTAGATCGCCCTCGCTGTACAGGCTCTCTTTGCCAGAAAAATGACCCTCTTCGTCGGGCTGACAGACATCATCGCCCTGCACATTGTTCAGCGTCAGCACTTCATGACAGGGTTTGTCGATGGCGGCTTCGGAGGCCACCCCTAACATGGCCGCCAGCGCCTGGTTGATAACCAGCACACGCCGGTCAGCGGTGAGGATCATGACGCCATGGGCGCTGTTTTCGATGATCGTCGCCAGGCGGATGCGTTCATTCTCCAACTGGTTGTAGAGCCGTACATTGCGCACCGCAATCGCCGCCTGATCGGCAAAGCCCTGTAGGAATTGCCAATCCAGTTGCGTGAACGCATATTCGGTGCGAAAAAGATAGATAATCCCCAGTAATTCTTCTTCATAGGTCAGTGGCAGCCCAACGACTTGGCCCAACGGCGTACCGAGGCGCTCTTCCACTAGCCGCACACGCGCCTGGAGGTCGAGTGAACGGGGTTCTTCTGGGTTGACTTCTTCCGTTTGGGGCAAAGGCATCAGATCTAAGAGCGGTTCAAAGGCGCGCAGATATTGCAACGGGATGCCATAAACCGTGCGAATTTCATAGGTCGACAGGGCCGACTTCGCTCGATCAAACCCGGTGGCTTCTTTTTCTAAGACGATCAAGCCAGCGCGACAACCGACCAACTCCGCTGCACTGCTCAAAATCAACTTGAGCAAGCTCGGCAGATCCAAGCGCGAGGTCATCGCCCGCGTGATGCGCAGCAGATACTCACGTTGGCGTAACTGGTACGTCGCCATCAAGGCGGGAACGTTCATTTACTCAGTCACCAGATTTTCACCCCGGAACCAGTCGGGCAATAACTCGGCTACGCTCGTGGTGCGGAAGGTGCCGCGCTCATCGCTGATGTATACCGCCATCGCTGGCCCTAGCTCGGCCATGACCTGACGACAGAGGCCGCACGGCGCACCGCCATTTTTTGTCGCCACGGCCAGCGCCACAAACGCACGTTGACCCTGGGCAATGGCAGATGTCAACGCCACGCGCTCAGCACAGATCGTCCCTCCATACGAGGCATTTTCAACATTGCAGCCAGGAATGACAACCCCATCTGCCGTCAGGAGGGCCGCACCAACCCGATAGTGGCTATAGGGAGCATAAGCCTGTTGGCGTGCCTGGAGTGCGCGGTGGACTAACTCTTTAGGGGTCATGCGTTGTCACCTTCGGTCGTTGATACATCGGTTATTGGCGCTTTTACAGGACGAGCCGGTGTGCCATAGACGAGCGTATGGGGTGGGACATCGTGCGTCACCACCGAACCAGCCCCGGTTTTGGCCCCATCGCCAACGGTCACCGGGGCCACCAGCAGCGTATCACTGCCGATAAAAGCCGCTTTGCCGATAATAGTTGGGTGCTTTTGCGTGCCATCAAAATTGCAGGTGATGGTGCCCGCCGCGATCATTGCCTCTGCACCGACCTGCGCATCGCCGATGTAACTAAAATGGCCCATCTTGACACCTGGCCCCAGATAGCTGTTCTTGACCTCGCCAAAGCTGCCCATGTGTACCCCCTCCCCCAAATGAGCACCCGTGCGCAGCCGGCCAAACGGGCCGATGTCGGCCTGATCATCCAAACGTGCCCCCTCCATCACCGCATAGGTGACTCGGCAGCGATCACCGATGGTACAATTGGTCAAACGACTATACGGCCCAATGGTTGTATGGCGGCCAATAACAGTCTGCCCTTCGAGGAGGGAACCGGGCAAAATTGTCGTGTCGCTACCGATCTGGACCGTGTCATCAATGTAGGTGGTTGCTGGGTCAACAATTGTCACGCCATTGAGCATGTGCCTTTCGGCGATACGTGCCCGTAAGACCGCGCTGGCCTGGGCCAAGTGAATGCGGGTGTTAATGCCGTTTACATCCTCTGGTGCAGCGTTAAGTGTGATCACCTTGCGCTGTTGGGCCACAGCAATCCCGACCATATCTGTCAAATAATATTCACCCTTCCGGCTGACCGGAATCTGGGCTAGATTGCTCCAAAGCCACTCCGCAGCAAAACAGTAGATACCGGGGTTTAACTCACGAATCTGCTTCTGTGCTGGTGTACAATCAAGCTCTTCGACAATCCCTTGGATTTCGCCCTGTTCATCTCGAACAATCCGGCCAAACCCTTGCGAATCCTCACGTTCTACGGTCAGCATGGCGATTGCCAAGTCATGATGGGTGCGTTCTTGGTCAAAGCGTGCGGCCAGTTGACGTAAAACCGCCGCCTGGAGCAGTGGCATATCGGCGTAAAAGACAATGACAGCATCCGCTTGCCCCGCCAACAGCGGTGCAGCGTGCATAACGGCGTGGCCGGTTCCCAGGAGTTGCGTCTGTTCTGCATACTCCACACGGTCACCGAGCAACTGTTGCACCTGCTCTTTGCCATGCCCAACCACGACGACCGGGCGGCGTGGGCTGACGGCTTCTGCCGTGCGCACGGCCCATTCGACCATCGGGCGACCTGCGACCAGGTGCATTACTTTTGGCAGTTCCGATTTCATTCGTGTACCATAACCAGCGGCTAGAATTACGGTTGCAATCCTCACAAACACCTCATCTTTGCTGTTCATACCTTCAATTGACAGACAAACCGGATCAACTTGGGTATTATCCACAGGTTTTATGCCGTACGAAAATTGCTTGTGGAAGGGAGCGGAAATAAAAAAGCCAACCCTTGTGCAGGGCTGGCTTAATTAGTGCAAAATATAAAAGTACCAGGGTAGTTGGCAATGGCGTACTCTCGCGTGTAGAGACCACACACTACCATCGGCGCTGGCGGGCTTAACTGCCGGGTTCGAGAAGGGACCGGGTGTTTCCCCACCGCTCAAATCACCAACCACACCTGGTACGACGAACTACGGTTGTGCCTAGACCGGGTT
>Ga0224722_1000496_pt1 | contig 22848 bp, 13 predicted proteins | sample Balambano_FR1_Me_FD_161646 | JGI IMG/M metagenome (GOLD analysis project Ga0224722, IMG submission 161646) | Freshwater sediment microbial communities from Lake Towuti, South Sulawesi, Indonesia - Balambano_FR1_MetaG | ecosystem: Environmental > Aquatic > Freshwater > Lake > Sediment | place... | reverse complement strand
GACAAACCGACACGGGTAACAGGTAAACAAGGAACAATTATTTCAATAAATCCTTATGACCTCGTGACAGAGAACGGACAAACTATTGGAAAAAATATTGAAGTGGAATTGAAAGAACTTACAAATCAAACACAACTGGTACGGAACAACGTACAAACAACTTCTGATGGACAGTTGCTTGTTTCGGGGGGTGCTTACTTTATCAATTTAACTTCTGACGGTCAACAATTAAAGCTTAAAGCAGGAAAAAAATTATGGGTCGAGTTTCCAAAACTGACAAGCAAAGAAATGTATTTATTTTACGGGCAAAGAGACACTTTAGGACAATTGAATTGGCAACAAGCTGAGGAAATGTTTGAAAATAAACCAAAGCAAAAGGTAAAGATTGTAGTAAAAGCTGACACATCTACAAGTGAGATAGATGCTATACTTGGCTACATCGAAAACGAAAGTAATAGACCTTTAACACCGCAGGAAAAGAAGGTACTTGAAAAACAAAAGAAAAACGAAGCACTTGCCAACAAAGTTTATAAAGCAATTGAGCTAAAGAAATTTGGTTGGATTAACTGCGATAGATTTTATGAGGTGTCTAATAAAACTAACCTGCAATATTCTTTTAGTGACAAGGACAGTATTGTAAGTGCCAATGTTTATCTTGTTTTTAAAGACATTAATAGCGTAATGCAAAACGTCTATTTTTCATTTGACAGTAAAGAATTCAATTCAGGTTTCGAGGATGTTCCAGTTGGTGCAAAGACACAACTTATTGCATTTTCAGTCAAGAATGGAAAAGCATACACTTATAAATCTAACTTAGTAACTAAAGTTAACGAAACTATTAATTTGACACTAAGTGAAACAACTGAAGCACAACTGAATGAATTATTTCAGGTAAATTGATACAAGAAAAATGGTATATAACAAGACAATTGTTGTTATGAGCAATTCTATTAGGTTGAAGCAAGTGATTCAATATTATTAATGTGAGGAGTAGTGCTAGAACTTCTCATCATCGAAAAGCCTGAAAAGTCAATATACCAATTTATATACATTCTAATTCAATTATATTATATGATCAAAAATTGTATTGTAATTGCTTTTTATTTTTTTACAACCAGCTGCGAACTTCCTCCCCGCAACGCCACTGCCGCCATCGGCAACATCGCGGAGGAAACTACCGATTACACCACCATTGACCCCAACGAAGAATACGTCATGGTGACTACCGCCATCAACCTGCCGCTCTATGTGCGCCACGACCAAGCTGCTTTCAAAGCCTGGGGCGCGAAAATGGGCGTGAAAACCACGATTTTAGGTCCGTCTGAGTGGGACGTACCCGCGCAAATTGCCACCATTGAGCAAGTCATTCCTACCAAACCCGCCGGGCTGCTCATCAACGGCACCGACCCGGGCATTGCACAAGCCATCAATAAAGCGGTGGAGGCGGGGATTCCGACGGTTGTTTATGATTCCGAAATTCCAAATTGTAAACGACATTGTTTCATCGGTTCCGACTGGTATCAGATGGGCTTGGCGCAGGGGCAACGCATGGCAAAATTAATAAATGGTAAGGGCAAGGTGGCGGTGATGGGCATTTTGGGTTTGACCAACATGGAAGCGGGCTTTCAGGGTTTTCAGGATGGCATCAAAGATTTTCCCAATATTACATTTCTCGGTAAATATGATGATAAAGCCAACGTGGAACTGGCGGCGCGGCTCGCGGCAGATTTAATCACCGCGAACCCCGATTTGGCGGGCATCGGCGGTTTTGATTCGAATAGCGGTCCGGGCATTGCACTGGCAGTGAAAGAAGCCAATAAAGTAGGCAAAATCAAAATCACCACCGTAGATGCCGAACCCGAACACCTGCAACTCGTGCGCGAGGGCGTGATTGACTTGTTAGTTGGACAAAAACGCGAGTTATTTACCTGGTACGGTGCCCAGTTTTTATTGGATATGAAACACCGAACCAATCGCTTCTCGGTAAATGATTTGCAAACGGGCATTGCGCCGATTCCGCATACCATTAACACCGGCTTAATGGAAATTGATAAAAATAATATCGGTAATTTCAAGTAATCACCACAGAGGACACAGAGTTACACAGAGTTTAAGGAAATAAGCCTCTGTGAAACTCTGTTAACTCTGTGGTTAAAAAATATGCAACCACTCCAACTCGGCATTATCGGCTGTGGCTTTTGGGCGCACTATCAGGTGGCGGCGTGGCGTGAACTTGCCGGCGTGGAGGTGGTAGCAGTGTGCGACAAAGATTTGAACAAAGCGAAAAACCTTGCTACAAAATTCGGTATTACAAAAGTCTATCAAGATGCTGTTAATTTATTACAAAATGAACAATTAGATGTAATAGATGTCATTACGAATGTAGAAACCCACCGATTATTTGTAGAAACGGCAGCCCGGCACGGCATCCCGGTCATTTGTCAGAAACCGATGGGGCAAAACCTGGAAGAAGCCCGTGCCATGGTGAATTTTTGTAAACAACAGGGCGTAAAATTCTTCGTCCATGAAAATTTTCGCTGGCAAGACCAACTCCGGCAGGTGAAAGACGCACTCGATTCGGGTGTGATTGGCAAGCCATTCAAAGCCCGTATCACTTTCTGTTCGGCATTTGAGGTGTATAAAAATCAACCGTTTCTCGCTGAAACAGAACATTTTGTGCTGACGGACATCGGTTCGCATTTTTTGGACGAGGCGCGATTTTTATTTGGCGAAGCGGAATCTTTGTATTGTCAAACCCACTCGGTCAATCCCCACATCAAAGGCGAAGACGCGGCGGAGGTGTTTTTGAAAATGAAAAATGGCGTAAGCTGCTGGGTGGAAATGTCCTACGCGTCCGTTTTGGAGCGTGACTCTTTTCCCGAAACGCATATTTTAATCGAAGGCGAACACGGTTCTATTCACTTGAGTGAAAATTATCAATTAAAAATTACCACTCGCACCGGCACTACCTGCACAGATGTGCGCGCGCCCGTGTACGCCTGGGCTGACCCCGATTACGCGGTGTTTCACGCCAGCATTGTGGACTGCAATCGTGACGTTTTGCATGATTTACAAGGTGTGAAAACGGCGGAAACGACAGGCGAAGATAATTTGAAGACGGTGGAATTGGTGTGGGGGAGTTATCGGTCGGCGGCTAAAAATGATATAATATATTTATAACTTTTTATGAAAATATTTCACGCCAGCAACCTCCAAGTCCACTACCAAAACGGCTTCCTCCGCTACCTGCGCCTCGGTAATGCAGAGGTGTTGCGAATGCTCTACTTTGCGGTACGCGATCAGAATTGGAACACCATGCCGTTACAAATTAAAAATGAAAAAATCAAGAATGAAATAGAAGATAGTTTTGTAATAGAATATGAAGCGCATTGTCAGCAGAATGAAATAGATTTTTTGTGGAATTGTAAAGTTGAAGGGCGTGAAGACGGTTCCATTACATTCGAGGTTCATGGAAAAGCGGAAAGTGATTTTTTGCGAAATCGGATTGGCTGTTGCATTTCACATCCCATTCGGGAATGCGCCGGGCAGTCGGTATGGATTACGCATTTGGATGGGACGGAGCAGGAATATGCGTTTCCAAAGTTGATTAGTCCGCACCAGCCGTTTAAAAACATTCAGGCGATGCGGTGGCAGGTTGCGGGAGCGACGGCGAACTTACACTTTTTTGGTGATACGTTTGAAATAGAAGACCAGCGCAATTGGATGGATGCGTCTTACAAAACCTACTGCACACCGTTGGATTTGCCGTTTCCGGTGCAGGTGCAAAAAGGCGATGAGGTGCGGCAGCGGGTGGAGTTCAAAATGGTTCAAAGTTCAACTGTTCAAAGTTTAATAACAGAAACGAAGCGTTATACCTTGTCAGAAAGCGGAGAAAGTCATTTGACTCCGCCGTTGAGCTTGGAAGCAAATACCGAATCATTAGATGATTTTTCCGTTGAACGGTTGAAGAATCTAAATCTCACTTTTTTGCGAATAGAAATGCGTTTGCACGAGCCGGAGTGGGAAGCCGGTTTTGAAAAACGCACTCAGCAAGCGAAAGCGTTACAACTGCCCGTTCAATTGGTTTTGTTTTTGAATGCAAATTGGACAAAAGAGCAAACGATTTTAAAAAACCATCATTTTAAATTCAAAATTTATAAAATTATTTTAGTTAATATAAATAACAAAACCCTAACGGCTGATTTTCTGAATCAAACTTTGCCTTTTTTAAAAACGGTTTTTCGGAACGTTCCCATCGGTGGCGGCACGAATGCATACTTCACAGAATTTAATCGCAATTCGCCACCCGCAAACTTATTAGATTTTGCGTCTTTTTCGGTCAATCCGCAGGTGCACGCTTTTGATGACGAGTCCTTGATTGAAAATTTAGAAACACCCATGTATATCATAGAAAGTGCAAGATATTTAGTGAATTTGCCCCTTTCGGTTTCGCCCATTACTTTGCGACCGCGTTTCAACCCCGATGCGACGACTCCCGAAAAAATGGAAGTGGGTCAGATGCCCTTCCGCGTGGACGTGCGGCAGCGCACATCGTTTGGGGCGGCGTGGACACTGGGCAGTCTGTTGGCTTTCGCCAAAACGGCGGTGCAGGATTTGACGTATTTTCAAACGGTAGGAGAGGAGGGCGTGTTGATGCCGGATCGAAATTCGCAATACACAGATTTTGAGGCAGTTGCGCAGGATATTTTCCCGATGTACGCCGTTTTTGAATTATTTGGACAATTTAAAGGTGGAACGGTAGAAGTGCTGGAAAGTAGTCATCCGTTGGTGGTTGCGGGAGGTGTTTTGAAAAAAGAGGGAAGAGAACAACTAATACTTGTAAATTATACAGCGGAGGCGATTACCATCCAATGCTTTGGACAAAGTTATTTACTTCATGCGTATCAAATTTTAACAGATTACAACGGCGGCTGAAGTCGGCTTGTACAAACCCTTACATTTTATGTTAAAAAATATGCTGACATTGCTATTTTCAATATTAACTTTTTTTGCTTTCGCACAAGCAGATATTTTACAAAATCACACCCTGCTCCTCACCAGCGTTCGCACGGGCGACACGGAGGTTTTTGCGGTCAATCCCGTCACCGGCGATGCGCAGAATTTGACCCGGTCACCTAAATCTGAAGAACGTTACCCCGCCTGGTCGCCTGATGGGAAGCAGTTTGTTTTTACCTCCAATCGCGGGGGCGACAGCACTACCTTCAATTTGTATATTGCCAAAACCGATGGCTCCAAAGTGCGGCAACTCACGCAACTGCCCACCGGCGGCGTGGCGTACTGGGCAAGCTGGACGGCAGACGGGCGGTGGATTTACTTCAACGAAGGCAACACCGCCATGATTCATCGGGTGCAACCCAATAGCAAAAAACATGAAAAAATAACGGAAGGCAGAGATGCCAACATTTCACCGGATGGAAAACGCCTGGTTTTTACGCAAGCGGGCAAAAACGGCTACGGCGTGTGGGTGATGAACGCGGATGGATCGAATCGTCGGCAAATCATTCCGAACGAAAGTAAAATCGGCGGCATTGCGCCCGTGTGGTCGCCGGATGGGCAGCAGATTGCGTTTTCGGGGCAGGCGGGCGAGTTTGCGGAGATTTTTACGGTAAATGCGGATGGTGCTGATTTGCAACAAGTTACGAATTTAAAACAGATCAGTAGTTCACCGGCTTTCTCGCCAGATGGGAATTATTTGACCTTTCGGGTGACGGACGAGGCATACTGGCGCGATGCGGCGAAACGAGCCAAAACCTATCAGGAAAAAGCAGGCGACAAACGCCCCGTGTGGGTGGTAAAAACAGATGGTTCAAACGCCCAATTGATTGAAACCCTGCGGTATCAATGCGCCATGGATGGCAGCCGGGCGGAGTGGAAAAACAGTAGGCAGTTTACAGCAGGCAGTCTCTTAGCACGTTGAGGATGGATATAACAATACCATTTTCAATAAATAATGACGTATTTCCTAATTCGCAATTGCTTGATTTTCGGAATAGATTACCGATCATGGATAGCCTGGTCACTTTTAAAATGGTATAAGTACTGGAAGAATACTTAAACGATTTGCAATAACAATTATTTAGCTTGTAACAAAAAAAACTGGGACAGCACTTGCCATCCCAGCATTATTTAAACCCAAACAAATAATAATATTACACTAAAAACTTTTAATTGATTAAATACTCTGTAAACTAGGTTTTCCCTCATTTTGCCAAAGGCAAAGTTCTGCGTTTCGCTCCCACAGAATACGCAGAAAATCGCAGAACACTCTGCAAAATACTGCCTTCGGCAAGGATGATCTGCGAGTTCTGCGGGAGATAAAAAATTGCCACAGGCAATATAGTACATCCAGAAATTTAGTTGACAGTGTATTAAACACGTTCTTTTAAAATCTCCTTGTAGTAGATAGCCTCCGAGAGCGGATAAAAAGGAATACCGATATAAATAAAAATCGGTATTCCGAAACCCATTTTTAGATAAATCACTCTTTACAAACCTACTTGCCCTTGCAAATAGAAATCTTTATGACCATTCCTGATTCATGGCCTATTTTTTTATCATCGGCAAAGTTTCAATCAATAACCCCTGCTTATTGGTGATACGAATCTGGTAACAGCCGGACGGGTAACTTTGCGCGTGAATGGTATAGTTGCCGGGCGCAGCGTCGTCTTCTTGCACCAGGTGCGTTGGCAACTGTACACCTAATTGATTAAAAATGTTGATTTGGTAATGTTGGGTAGTTGTTTGATGAAGTTGTAAATAAAATTTGTCCACGCCCGGATTCGGATATAATGTTGCAGAAAAAGATTTAGCTTCTCTAATCATAGCCGCGCGGATCGGGCTAAAAGAGGAAGTACCGTCAGTGTCAAACTGCTGTAATCGGTAATAATTCAAACCGGCGTGCGGTTCCTGATCCCATAAATCATAACGTTTTAAATCTTGTGCGTTGCCCGCTCCTTTCACCTGCTTGATTTCCTGCCACTTGCTACCGTCGGGGCTGCGCTGCACTGAAAAATAGGCATTGCCTTTCTCGCTGGCGGTACTCCATTGAAGCAATACTTTGGCATTATCCACTGGATTAGCCGTAAAATGCAGCAGTTCAATCGGCAGGGGGGCGTTGTTTTGGTAATCTTCCACCTCAGCGTTGTTAAACGTGGCACCCGGCGTGTTCGCCACCACATTACCACTCACCACCAGGCGCACTTTGTCAGTCGGCACAGCGTTAGCCGGTACAGTCACCGAGGCAGTAGCAGTCACTGCGCCCGTACCCGTCACATTCCCCGACTGAAAACTATCAAACGTACCGTCGTCATTCCAATCGAACCACAAACCATAGTGCCGGGTAATGCTGCCAGCGCTGTTGCTGTTAGTGGTAATGAAATAATTGTAGGGAGTAGGATTACCCGTTGTCACGCTGCTTGGAAAGGTGAGTCCGTCATCATCGTTTAAACCGTTCACATCATCGCCGATGTTGGCAGGGGTGTTTTGCATCGGTTCGGTATCCACGACGATGCCTGCCCACACCGCGCCGATGCCGTCGGGGGTGCCGTCGTTGTCCACATCACCTCCTAAGATATTTGCGCTGGCTTGCGGATAAGGCGGTGCCGCCAAATCGCCGTAATCAATGGCGGTGAAGGTGTAAGTAGAGACGAAGGCTTGATCATTAACATCGCCGGAAGGATCATTGGCATGGGGTTGTAAATTGACATTGACGTTATTTTGGGTACCGGAATTATCCGTACTGAGCGAAGTACCCGTAACCCGCAGAGTAAATTCCATCATAGAACTGGTGAGAATCGGTTGATTCATGTTGATCACCGCTGTGGCGCAATTCGGGGCAAAATTATCTATTTGCCAATTGGTAAATACCGTCGTACCGCTCACAATAACCGGAGTGGGGCTCACAAACTCCAGTTTATTCAAACAAACCGTAATGCCTACGGTTTCCAATGGTAGCAAGGTCACACCGTTTGGAGCGGAAAATGTAACCCGGTAATTAACAACCGCGTTGGGTGGCGGAAGGGGTGCCGGTAGGAAGGTAGGACTTGTGACCGAAATATCCTGCGAACCAGGTTGCGCCGACAATGCAGAAACACTTATTACAAATATTATTATTAATTGAATAATGTTTTTCATGATTGATTGGTTTATCTATTTAATTTAGATAAGTAGATTTTTCATTTATTAATTAGTGATTTGCTATTTTTAAAAGCACATTCTATTGCTGTTGCGATTGAAAAATGATCGTATCGTCGTCATTATTATTGTTACTGACCGTATCACCTCCGGTACCGTTAATGATATTGACCGTGAAGGGTAAATTACCACTTTGAGCACCAGCATCAAAGGTGCCGACAAAGCCGAATTTTTTAATGGAGAGTGCTGCCAATGGTATATTCGGATTCGACCGGAATACCCACAAACTGCCGTTTTCCGCAAAAGTCCAGTAAGCGTTATCTACACTCACTCCACCGATGATCGTCGCTGTCGGCGACCAGGTGAAGGTCAGGAAAGACACTTTTGCAATGGTGACAATGATTTGTCCATTGGTAGCGGAGTTATTGATTTCTTTCACATCTACAATGACGCGCATGGGTTTTGCGCCTTGCAAACCAGTGGTAGGCGTGACGGCTATGACCGGCGTGAGATCAGGCGTGGCTTGGTCGGTCATGTTCAGGTACACTGTTGCCTGGTCGCAGGCACTACTCGGATCGCAGATTTGATACACAAATTGGTCGTTGCCGGTGAAGCCTGTGTTGGGCGTGTAGGTGAAGGTGCCGTTGCTGTTCAAGGTCAAAGTGCCATTCGCAGGTGCAACGACCGGCGTGGTGAACACGGTCAGCGCGTCGCCGTTCGGGTCGCTGTCGTTGTTGCTTACATTGCCATTCACCGGGGTATTGCTAAAGGTTAAAAAAGCGTCATCCTGGGCGTTCGGCGGATTATTTGCAACCCCGTTGGGATCGGCATTTACGATAATTGTTACAATCGCCTGATCGCAGGCATTGCTGGGATCGCAGACCTGGTAAGTGAATTGATCCATGCCGGTGAAGCCCGTGTTGGGGGTGTAAGTGAACGTACCGTTGGCATTCAGCGTCACCGTGCCGTTGGCGGGCGCGACCACCGGTGTTGTGTTGACCGTCAGCGGGTTATTGTCCGGATCCACATCATTGTTTAATACATTGCCATTTACCGCTACATTTTGTAAAGTTTCTGCAATATCGTTATGCGCTACCGGCGGATTATTACCCGCACTGTTATTGAATACATTAATGGTTACTACGGCTTGATCACAGAAATTTTGCGCATTACAAACCAGATAAGTAAACTGATCCGTACCCAAAAATCCGTTATTCGGCGTGTAGGTGTAAGTGCCGTCGGTATTCAAAATCACTGTACCGTTGGTGGGTGGAGCGACCGGCGTGGTGTTGACGGTGAGGGTAGAATTATTTGGATCCGAATCATTCGTGAGTACGTTACCGCTGGTAGGCGTATTGAGCAGTGTATTGTTGATGTCGTTTTTGACAACAGGCGCATTGGGTGCGTTGGTAACGGTTACCGTCACCGTTGCATCATCGCAGGAGCCGTTGGTGTCGCAAATGCGGTATCTGAAAATATCCGTGCCGGTGAAACCTGTGTTGGAAGTGTAAATTATGTAATCGTCAGAGGGGTTAGTTGGCGTGCCGTTGTCATTCACAACTGCGGTGCCATTCGCTGCCGGGAAGGCGAGGCTGACGGAACCGGCACCATCCGCGCCGAAATTATCATTGGCTAAAACACTGATGTTGGTCGGAACGGCAGTGGTAGCCATAGCGGCATCATCCACAGCATCTGGAATGGCATCGCAAGCATCGGGTACGCCGTTGCCATCCGAGTCCAAGTCATCATTCGAGCCACAGCATTTGTCATAACAGTCGGGCGTGCCGTCAGCATCGGTGTCACGTCGGACGAAGGCATAGTAAATGCTCAAATTGGACAACACATTGGCAGAAACAGGCGATTGTACGGTCAGTTGCAAGGCATCAAACGGCAAAGTGGTGCGGAAGCGCAGCAAGCCAATATCAGACCCATTTCCAAGAAGCGTAGCACTAACAAGCGGGCTGGTAGCTAAAATGCTTTCTTGCTGCGTTCCGTTGAGATAGGTTGTTAATCGTAAACCGCCTAACACGCTGGCATCCAGCAGTTGTGCACCACCGGAGATAGCAAACCCGGTTTCATAACCGGCGGGGATGGTCTGACGGGTTTTTACGGTCATCGAAGCGTTGGTCAGCACACCGGCAGTGAGGGTAAGCGTGGTAAAATTAGCAGCGTTATCATCCACCAAATGTCCTAAATTATCAAATTTGCACACTGAACAAGCTGCACCGGTGAAGCCGCTGCGGTCATAATCAATCATGGCGCAATAAGTGGAACTGGCGCTCAAGATTTCGGTACAACTCAATTCGTTGCCCGAATTTGGACAAGAAGCAGCATTTTCTTCAAACGCGTAATACACCCGAATGGAGGTGAGCACACCGGCGGTATTGCGGTACAATAATTCTACTTCATCAAACGACTGCGCTGTGACGAAACTGATCCGATATTTATTTCCGGTTCCGGCTGCTACACCGGCACCGAGTACGTTGCCGGTCGTCGTTGCCGTTTCCTGCAAAGTGCCGTTCAGGTAAGTGCGAATTTGAAAACCGCCCAACACCGCTGCATTTAACAATCCACCGCCGACCGATACCACGAAGCCAGCGCGCGTACCCGCCGGGTAGGTCTGAACGGTGTCTTTCATTGCCACTAAAGTAGTGTTGGACAATAAACTCAGCAGCGCGCTGTATTCTACAAAATTACTGAGGTCGCCGTCGCGCACGTTGTTGATCTGCGGGTCGTTACAAAGCACACACACGCCGTTCACCAAACCACCTGTGGTCACTACCGTGCCGTACCCGGCAATCGGATCATTGCAGGCATAGTCAATCGCAGATTCCAGGTATTGGATGGCGACGGTGTCCTGGCAAGCCCCCTGGGTAAGTACAAATTGATAAATGCCCTCGCTACTAAGCCCACTTACCATGCCGGAGCTGTTGATCGTAGCGGCAGAAGGGTTGCCGGGCAGCGCCGACCAGGTTTGACCTACTCCGGCAGCGGTCAGTTGAGCGGTCGTAGCAGGAGGGCAAATGGTAATATCCAAACCGGCGTTGACGATGCAGGTGCTGGCATCGCAGGCATCGGGCGTGCCGTCGCCGTCGGCATCGAGGTTGTCGTTGTTACCAGCGCATTTATCTACACAATCGGGGAAGCCGTCGTTGTCGGCATCAGGACGAATGTAACTGTAATAAATATAATAATCCAGCCCGGCACTGACGTTCGTGATAGAAATGCGCACCTCATCAAAAGATAAACCCGCTTCAAAGCTGATCACGTTGATGCCGCCGCTGAGTACACCTACATTCACCAACGTGTTATTTGCCAGAAAATCGTCGCGAAGCGTTCCGCTCAAATAGGTTCTAACCCGAATATTGCCCAGCACACTCGCATTCAGCAGCCCTAGCAGTCCATCTTCTTCAATAGCAAAACCCACCTCGTTACCCGCTGCCACCGTCGTTCCTACGTTAACAGACAAAGAGCCGGTTGCACCCACGCTTAGTGCTCCAAAATTAATCGTAGCGAAATTATTCAAAGGATTGTCAATTGCCTGCCCTGTGTTGTTCAAATTACAGCCTACACAAATTCCACTGATGCCGGTACGGGTGCCGACAATCGAAGGCGTGTAACCGTTAGCTGGGATGATCTCGGTGATACAATTATAATCACAACCCGTTGCCGGTTCTTCGTAAGCATAGTAAATGCGCAGGGTAGTCAAAGCAGAGATTCCGCCGGTGAGTACCAGTTCCACTTCGTCAAACGACTGGGTGGTTACAAAATCCAGCCGCCGTTTCACACCTGCTTCTCCGAACAGGCTGATGTTGAGTAAACCTCCGCCGCCAAACGTCGCGGTTTCCTGCAAAGTATTGTTCAGGTAGGTACGAATTTGCAGGTTGCTCAACACATTCGCCGATAGCAGTCCGCCCACCGATTCAATCACAAAACCCGTGCGCCGCCCCGCCGGATAATCCTGGCGAATATCTTTGATCGTGATCAGTGAAGCTGCACCTGCCACACTCGCCAGGTTGGTGAGGGTAACAAAATTGCTCAGATCGCCGTCAGTGACCTTATTCAGGTCGGCGTTGTTACAAAATACGCAGGCTAGTTCGCCGCCGATTTTGTCCACCACCGCGTCTTTACCGGTGATGGGGTTGTTGCAAAGTTGCCCGTAGAGCGGGTTCCACGATAGCCAGCCGGTCAGCACCAGCAGCCACGCCATGATACTTGTAGTAAGGGAATGGGTCGTCATTTGTTTATTTTTTCACAAAAAATATAATAATACCAGTATGCAGTTGCCAACTATTTCAAAATGAGTATCTTGTAAAATTTTTAATACGCAGTATTGATTTTATTTTAGTATAAGTAAATAGCATAGACTCGCCGGGGCGCAGCAGGACTAAATCCTGGCACCGGTTGCAGCACACACTTACTTTTCAGCGGGTTGTGCCCGGTTTGGTTGCCTTCCTGATGTTGTTACGGAGCGTTTGAAAGATCGGTTAAAGGGATGTCGCACCTTACTCGTAGCCTAAAAATGTTATGGATGTAAGTCGAGGAGCTATGCCCTCACTCCCCGACTCTACGTTTTTGTGTTTAATCGCGGGTTCCAGCCTCATCATTTGATAAACAACGGTCGCCACTGAAAAAACTGCATTCGCAATGGTGTACTGCACCTCCGTTCAGGCACCCACGATGTCCACTACAATGACACCCCGATTTTGGAAGGAGGCTTGGTGTGAAAAATGTTCATACGACAATAATACGTTTAAAAAATTCATAATGTGTAAATTTGAAGGGTTATGTAAATTTCTTTGTGCCTTAATTTGACTGCAAGTTAATCGCTTATATCATCGTTGACACGGACACAATTCTATTTGGAGCTACTTTTCATTTTAAGCAATCAATAAAGATATGTAGTTTTTAAGCTTTGATAATCAATTTTTTACAAGATATAAAATCAATTAAGAAATGCTGTTTCAGCAACTTTTGAGCCAAGATTTACTTAAAAAATATTATTTTTTTCTAATGAAAAACGAAATAAATTCCGGGTTGCTAACAGCAGCAGAATAAAAATCAGCACAAACAGCGTTTCTGCAACAAAAAAGTACGCTTGTATTGCTCGTTTTTTTTTGGTATTGTAATAGAAAGATTAACAAATCCCCGTATTTATTACAGAAATTACAAGGCATGATAATGTAGTACCGCTGCCAATGATTGAGTTGGTCGCAAATGTCCGGCGGAGGGTACTGGAATCAGAAGTTGGAAGCCAGAAGCCGGAAACCGGAAATCAGAGACGCATTGGTGTTTTCCGCTTCGAGGTTTTGATTTTTGCTCTTTATAAAATGTTGATTTTCGAGGTTTTGTCTTTACCAATGGCTGCCGGGCGCAGGGTATAAAACCCCTTTTGCAAAGAATCTAAGGCAAACGCCCACAGGTGTTCATACGGAATAATTTCCACTTCGTGCATTTGATGCGCCAGCTCGATGGGTACCTCCCGGAGTCGCTTCTGGTAAGTGTCGGTTTTGCGCTCCACGTTTGCCCGGTGAAAATTGGAAAGCGGCATCTGCAACAACATTTTGATAAAACAGCTACTGCGGAAGGTATCATCTTTGCGTAGGTAACGCGTGCAGTATTTTTCAATGGCTTCCATTTTATCAATGACCAGTCCGTAGCGCCGGTCCAAAATCAGCAGCAGAATCTGGATAATGAGTATCGGAATGTGCATTCCGCGCTTGTCTTTAGAAAAAATGGGCGTATCGTTGACGAATTTTGCCACCCGGAAGTTGTGCAAAAAACGATCTTCTCTCGGCAACGTAATGGTGTCAATCGCTACCAGATAATACAGATAAGCACTGTAAATGCGGATGGTTTCGGTAAAATGCTCCGGTAAAGTAGCGTATTGCGGATGTTGAATCAAATGATTAAAACGTTCGTATGCTTCCTGATAAGCCTTTGTGTGAAAACAAAGTAATATATCTAATTGCTGAAGTTTGAACCAGTTGAAAGTACCTTCTTCCAAATAACGCAGGCAGTGCGGAATGGCATCTTTGGCAGCGGCAAACTGTCGCAATTGCAGGCAACAGACAATTTTCTGATACCAAAAAATTTGTAAAGGAATGGCGGCTATGTAATCCTTCGCATTAAAAAATCGGATGATTTCTGCACACATTACATTGGCATTCTGGTAATCATTCACACTGGTAGGGATCATCATTTGAATCAGATTGCCCGTAAAATGTAGCCGGTAGCTCTTATATTGGGTCATGGATGCGGCAATGAGGCGAAAGGACTCCAGTGCTCGCTCGTGAATTTCCGGCTGGGTGGCTTTGCTGTGCACATAGCGGATGACAAGCTCGGTGTAGAGTTCTTCCGCCAGGTTTTCCTGCTGCCAAATGGATTGGTGTTCTTTAAAAAGTTGATTGTATTGCTCAAACTTGCGGATGTCGCCGCCAATCGTGCCGTAATACACCCGCAGGAGCGAGGCGGCTTCCATCACCAGTTCGGTAAATTCATATTTTCTCGCTCTTTTCAGCAAGCGCATACACAGCGAGATACCGGCATTGCTGGTATGTTTGCTCATCAAAATTTTGATGGCAGCCCAGTCTTTGTAGCAGCGGCATTGCGCTTTTTGGCGGTGGGTATTGACGAATTGATCCAGATCAAGCTGTAAGACCGCATCAATGAGCAGGTTCTTGAGTTGCCCTCTTAATTTCCGGTAGCCGGCATTGTCTTTGCCTTCGCCATAAAGCAACTCGGCTGCCTCTTCGTCCGTTTGAAGTTGCTGCGCGAGCAGTTGTTTGTAAAATTCTCCCAGTTTACCCTCGTCTTTTTCCAAAACCGTTGGTATGGGAACAAACTTGTTCGATTGAATGATCTGGGTTAATTCTTTTAAATCTTGCATGACTAATGGCTTTCCGTTTTGATAAATACGCAAAAACGGTTTGAGTTGGATGTTAAGTTTTTATACTTTTAATACGAGCAAGATTAAAAATGAATCAATCGTTTCTTCTTTTTTAAAATCCGCATCGCCCGCAAGTATTGCTTTGCCAGCGGTACAATCTTCACCCGGCTGCTGCTCACATCGTCCGTCCATTGTATGGGCAGTTCATAAATTTTGAGTTGAAACCATTCGGCAACGGTCAATAGCTCGGTCGAAAAAAACCAGCCGTCACTCACCGCACCGTTTTCGTGCAATCGGGGATACACCGCACGTTTTAGAAATTTAAATCCGCACATACCATCCGAAAAACAGACATTCAGGTACAATTTTAAAATCAGATTGAACACCCGCGAGGTAATTTCCCGTTTCAAAGTTCGACCAATCACTTTGGATTTTCGGTGCAAACGGGTGGCATACACGAGGTCGTAATTTTCATTCGCAATCGCATCGTATGTTTCTAAAAAATGCGGCAGATCCGTTGCCAAATCCAAATCCATGTATCCCACGATATCTGCTTCGGATTGCCCCCAGGAAGTTTTCAACGCCAAGCCCACGCCTCGGCGCGGCACTTTTACTACGGCTACTTCAGGTAATTCTTGAGCTAATTGTGTAGCAATTTCAAAGGTACGGTCTTGGGAGCCATTATCAGCTATGACGATGCGCCACTGGTTTTCTGTGGGAAAGTGTTGTTTTAAAAAAGTATGGAGGATTTTGACCTGGCGTTCCAGCGTGGGTTCTTCGTTCAGAACGGGTATGGTTACATCGAAAGTCATGTGGTTGTTATTTGTTATTGAGTGCGATATGCTAAGTCTCTGGGTTTGGAAGTCTCTTAGTCTCCAAGTCTGGCATCTTCCAATCCGGCATCTGGCATCCCAAAAATGCAAAGGTCGTATTTAATTGACATTTTGGTAATGCTATAATTTTGTAAATTTTAATTCTGACTTAAATTTGCAGAAGATTTTTTACATTTGAACGTCGAGCAACAGACAATTGAAAACAATTTCAGCGTTGATTCGTCTTGATGTAAATACTGCAAGCCATGTTTAAAAATATCAAATCTTTATTTATTGTAGAAGAAGACGAGCAAGGCAAACAAAAAGAGCAGCCCCGGCAAAAAACGCCAACGGGTACGCCCAAACCGGAACCTGCCACCACTGCCGAAACGGGCGGACAGGGACAGGTAACGCAGGAATTCACCGAAATTCTGTTTAAAGCCATGGAGCAGGCGAATCCGCCGGGGTTTGACTATTTAGAATTCAAACAATCCTTGCAGTCGCTCAAAAAAATGGCAATGGACGATGCCACGCGCTACCAATCCGCCTTTGCAATGGCGCAGACCATGGGTGCCACGGGGGAACAATTGCGACAGTCGGCGCAGTCGTATTTGAATATTTTGAAAAACGAAGAACAAAAATTTGCGCAGGCGGTTGATAATCAGCGTTCCAAATTGATCGGCAACCGGCAAAGCGAAATCGGGCAACTGGAGCAAATCATTCAGTCGAAAAGCGAGCAAATCAAACGTTTGAACGAAGAAATCGAAAGTCACAAAAAACAAGTGGCACAATTGCAACAGGAAATGTCCGAAGCGACGGTGAAAGTCGAAACCACGCAGCGCAATTTTATCGCTTCTTATAATGTGCTGGCGGGGCAGATCGAAACCGACGTGCAAAATATGCAGCAGTATTTGAAATAGAGTTTGTAAACTTGTTTTAAATTGTCGTAAATTTGTAAAGGGTAGATGGTAAAGGGTAGAGGGACGCACAAAGTACGATTAGCAAGTCCCTCTACTCTCTACCCTCTACCCTCTACCTTATCAACATGGAAACGTACAGCAACGAATTTAAACCGAAATCGTTTTGGCAACGCCCGGAAGGGGTAACGGGAATGCTATTTCTGGCGGGCTTGATCATCGGCGGCGGGGTGCTGATTGCAGCGATTTTACCCACTTTATTGTTACTCGCACAAAACACCCTCTATCTGGCGGGTATGCTGGTGGCACTGGGAGCTATCATCTACATCGCCCTCGATCCCAAGGCGCGCAACCTCGTGTGGTATATGTATAAAAGCGTGATGCGCGGCATTACCAGTTTGTTTGTACAAATAGACCCCATCGGCATTTTGAAATCGTATGTGGAAAATTTGAAAGAGAACCTGCGCAAAATGAACAAGCAGATCGCGCAGTTGCGCGGGCAGATGCACAAATTGCAGGAGGTGATTCACAACAATAAAAAGCAGATTGAGAGCAACCTGAGCATGGCGAGCAAGGCGCGTGAGGCAGACAAGCAAAACGTGATGATCCTCAAATCGCGGCAGGCGGGGCGTTTGAAAGATTCCAATCTAAGACTGGAGGATTTGTACCGCAAAATGGAGGTACTCTATCGGGTGCTGACAAAAATGTATGAAAACTCCCAGATTCTGATGGAAGACATCCAGGATCAGGTGATGGTCAAAGAGCAGGAGCGCCGGGCAATCCACGCCAGCCACGGCGCGATGCGCTCGGCGATGAGCGTCATCAGCGGCGACCCCGACCAGCGGGCGATGTTTGACCAGGCGATGGAAGCCATTGCCGAAGACGTAGCCAACAAAGTGGGAGAGATGGAACGCTTCATGGAAATGTCAGCAAATTTTATGGATTCGGTGGATTTACAAAATGGTATTTTTGAAGAAGAGGGTTTGAAAATGCTGGAAAAATGGGAGAAAGAAGGCGTGTCTTTGATTTTGGGCGAAGAGAAGAGCAGCCTGCTCTCCAAAGCCAACAACGATGCCGATGTGCTGGATTTGAATGCGCCGATCAAAGAAAAGGTGCGCGAGGCAAATCACCGCAACCAGTACGATAGTTTTTTTGATAATTGAAAAGATAAAAGGCTTAGGAAAATTTCAAATTTTTCTAAGCCTTTTTCAATCCCTCTACCTTCTTCCCTTTACGCTCTACCATTTTAAGAAAACATTTGCAAAATCTTTATACTACTTAACAATGCCGCATCGTTCTGGTGGGCATGAAACAATTCCTTCTTTCTCTGCTGTTTATCAGTGGTGCTGCGAGTATCGGGGCACAATCTTACAACACCGCTGCCGGGCTGCGCCTGGGTACCGACTGGGGCTTGACCATTCAGCAACGCGTGGCGAAAAAAACCACCATTGAAGCCTTATTGCAATCGAGTTTACAACGCGAGGAAGTACTGGCCACCTTGATGGGAGAGCAACATTTTCCCATTCTCACACGGCGGCTCAACATTTACTACGGAGGCGGACTGCACAAAGGCTGGATTAACGAAAGCGACGACCAGAACGTGGCGTACAAAGACCCTTTTGGCTTGACGTTTATCGGCGGCTTGGAGTTTTCACTGGGGCGGATCAACGTATCCTACGATTTCAAACCAGCCATCAACCTGAGCGGGGGCGAGCAAAAATTTTACACCCAGACCGGCGTTTCCGTCCGTTATATTTTGATCAAACGCGATACCAATATTTTTGGAGCCGACAAAAAGCGAAAAAATCGCCGACAACGCGAAGGCATCAGATGGAAATTTTGGGAACGGGATTGATGTGTTCATGTGCTGATCGGGTAATGTGCCGATTTCCGCCCGACATAATTTTTGAAACCATTTATTGCGTTTGCAGCACCGTTATTTTCCCGTCTTCATACGTTGCAATTTTGTAATAGGTATGAATGCCGCCCGGCGGAGCTTCTTCGCCAATGGCAGAGTGATAAACGTTGATCTGGTTGCCTTCCTGTTTGGCATAGAAAAAATCGCCGATGCCCGCAAACCAACTGCCCAACACCGCCACTGCATCGCCGGGAATGCCATAATTGGCATAATTACCTGGTTCCATCGGCATACACGTAGCGTTGATTTCCATGAGTTTGGTTTTGCGCTCTTTTACAATGGCATACACAGCGTTTTTAGGCATATCCCCCGCAGAACCGGCATCTTCGCAGGTCAATTGCAGTTCGCCAGAACCAACCGGGGCAGAAGCAGCAGCAGCATTGGAGGAGTTGGTTGTATCGGCAGTTTTCGCATCTTGTTTGCAAGCAGCGACCGTAATAATCAGCGCAATAAATAGCAAAATCTTTTTCATCGTTTGGGTTAATATTTGCCCAAAAGTAAGGATTTGTAGAAAAATAATCCGCACAAAATCCATTTTTAAGGAACTAATTGTATCTTTGCAACGCTTTATGGCTATGGTTGTCAGCTTTAATGCTCGCAGCCATTTTGTATCAAAAAGCAGGTGTTTCAAAGATTATGCTGTACGTGCATCGGCACATTAGCATATTGGCACATTGCAACCTGGTGGTTATAGCTCAGTTGGTTAGAGCGTCGGATTGTGGTTCCGAAGGTCGCCGGTTCGAGCCCGGTTATCCACCCCCAAGCGGGACGATTCAGTTGAGTCGTCCTTTTTTGTTTTTATTATGATTTGTAAGCCTTTGATTTTCTTTTTGTTAAGCTGCAAAAGTGGATTAAGGTAGGTGGTTCGAAAACCGACTTTGGTGAGGGAGAGAGGGATGAAAATAAAAGAGGCATGGGAAGCCCAAGCTACACCCCGACCCTTCCCAAAGGGGAGGGAGTAGTCAAAGCAGCGGTGCAATAACACCGAACGGAGTCCCCTCCATCCGGCTCGAGCGGTGGGAGTAGCGGAAATGTTTCATAATATGCTTTCCTAAAAAAGGAAACACATAGCAAAAACGGGCTTTTTATAAAATTAATGTTGCTACTTTATTTACTCCTTATAAACTTAACCAACAGTCTTACATCATTACTACGCTACCAAAATAAAATAGCTTAAAAAATATGTTCAAATACTTGCATATAAAATTCAGACCGCCTATCATTGTGGCGTGGTAATAACAGCTTCTAAAGATTTGCTAAATCTTCAAGATTGAGCAAATCTGTTTTCGAACCACAAGTAGAACCAAACTCTTTTACACATTTCCATTAAAACAGGGATAAGTGTACTAAATATAGACAGTAGCTATGTTTAGCCTATTACCCTATTAAGATAAACGAAAAATCGAGATGAAAATGCCGTTCGTCAAGTCATGTGCAGCGGTGCTGCTTGTTCTATTTACTTGCTTCTCTGTAAGAAGTCAAACGGTAAATTGTAACTCACAGGAAGCGAACACTCCTGTTATTACAAAGATTGACCACAAAACAACCCAAAGTCCACTGTATTGCTACGAAACTGGGACGATTACTTTTTTTGTGGATAGAGTTGGAGGCGGTATTGGACCTAATGATCGCCTTGAATGGGAATTCCGAATGAATGATGGAGCATGGCAAAGTAGTTGGGTTTTCGATAACGTATTGCCAGGGATTCATTACTTCAGCGCGCGAAATGTAAATACAGGTTGTGTAACAGAATATGTAAATAATCCGATTGATTTTCAACCTAAATTCCCGGATGGAGTACCTAATATAAACGCCGTTTATGTTACAGAATCTTCTTTTTGTGCTGATAACGGGCAAATTGTAGTAGATGCTACGACCGGTGTGCCGGGAGGTTCTAACTTGGACTTACGCTATCGGCTCAACGGCGGTGCCTGGACGAGCAGTAATACCTTTACCAATCTGGGAGGTGGCACTTATACGGTAGAAGTAGGCACCAGTGATGGGCGCTGTGTATCTTCGGCAACGGCAACCGTGCCGCAATTAGAACGCCCCGCCATCACCACCGTCACCACCACCTCCTCTTCCAGTTGCGCTACCCCCAACGGACAAATCCAAATCAACGCCAGCGGCGCACAAGAACTGATTTACAGCATTGACAACGGCACTACCTGGTTTGGCAATCCGCTTTTTACCAATCTGGCACCCGGTACTTACCAGGTAGCCGTGGGCGTTTCCGGGGATGAAACCTGCAAAGTCACCCGCACGGTTACGCTGGGCGGCGTGAGTACCATCAACATTACGAGCATCACTACCACTGCCGCCACTTCCTGCGCGGCACCTGATGGGAAAATCACCGTCAATGCCACCGGTGGAAGTGCTACGCGCTACTACAAAGTGCAGGGCGGGCAGTGGCAGATGTCCAACACGATCACCGGTTTGGTACCGGGTACTTATACCGTGCTGGTCAAAAACAGCGACGGCAGTTGTGAGGTTACGCATCCTACTCCGGCGCAGGTGACGGGCGTGGGTTCCATTGTAATCAATAGTGTAAATACCGTAGCTCCTACCACTTGCGACAGTGACAGTGGCAACGGGCAAATTACGATCAACGCAAGCGGCGGCACGGGCTTGCGCTACAGTATCAACGGTGGCACGAGTTTTTCCACGAATAACGTGTTCGCCGGACTGCGAGCCGGTACGTATTCGATCCTGGTAACAAAGTCAGACGGCACTTGCCCCGTCAATTACCCGACCCTCACACTTGCGCCTCCGGCAAGTCCTACGATTTCCGGGGTACAACTCACCCGCCCGACGGATTGCAACACTTCCAACGGGGCAATCACACTGACCGCTTCGCCCACCGGCACCTACCAATACAGCATCAACGGCGGACAAACGTACCAGAGCAGTGCCACGTTTTCCAATCTGCCGCAGGGGCTGTATGTCATCATGGGCAGGTCCACCACCACGGGTTGTACGGCATTGTACTCGACCAATCCGGCGAATTTGCAGGCACTCACTTGTCTGGAAATTTGCAATGATGGTATTGATAATAATAACAACGGCATCGTGGATGACTGTACGAATCCAAGTTGCGGCTTGACGACCATCGGGGTGCAGGTCACTCAATTGCGTTGCAACAACCCCAAAACCATCACCATCAACGCGACGCACCCCACCAAAGATGCCAGCACCCTACAGGCGGGCGATATCGTGATCAAATCCATTGACACCCCACCGACGACCAGCGGTGATCAGTTTACATTTGTACCAACCGTCAACCTTGCTGCCGGTACCAAGATCATTTTTACTGATAAAGGCTGGAAAAGTTCCGGCGGCTTTATCAGCGGCGAAGGACTCGCCCAGTGGACGGCACCAACGGGCGGCGTGACGGCAGGTACAGTTATTACCATTCAACGGCGCACCAGTCTTTTCGGGCAAACCACTTCCGTGAGTGCCAGCGTGGGTACGGTCGCTTTTGATAAAGATATCAGTGGCTATGCGGCTTATGATTCGAATCCAAATTTTAACCTGGTGGAAGGCAGTGACCAACTGATTGCATTGACCGGCATTTCCTTTGCCACTGCCGACCTGCCCAACCTGCGTTTTCTCTTTGCCATTCATATGGGCAGCACCACCTGGAACAGCGATGCCACCAACACCTCCACTTCTACCATTCCGCCTGGTTTGGTCAATAACGTGACCGCCAAAGCCGTCGGCAGCGTGACCACCGTTGACCTGGGTAGCCCTAATATCGCTATCACGTACAACATTGACGGGGGTAAGACGTTTCAAAGCTCAAATATTTTTAACAATCTGCCGGTAGGGTTTTACAAAATTGTCGTCAAAAAAGGCGACTGCATGACGGCTTACGTCAGCAACCCGGTGCAAACCTACGGCTGTACCGAAATCTGCGGCGACGGCATTGACAACGACGGCAACGGCAAAGCCGACTGCGCCGACGAAGGCGACAACGGTGATGGTGGCTGTGGCGTACCGCTTTTCACGGTGAGTACTACTGCCCCGGTTTGCCCGCCGGGTGTGACGACGGGTCGCATTAGCATCACCCTACCCGCTGCACCGGCTATCTATCAGTATAGTATCAATAACGGTGCAAGTTGGCAAAATACCCCCATATTCAGCGGGCTATCTGCCGGT
>Ga0224722_1000494_pt1 | contig 22884 bp, 17 predicted proteins | sample Balambano_FR1_Me_FD_161646 | JGI IMG/M metagenome (GOLD analysis project Ga0224722, IMG submission 161646) | Freshwater sediment microbial communities from Lake Towuti, South Sulawesi, Indonesia - Balambano_FR1_MetaG | ecosystem: Environmental > Aquatic > Freshwater > Lake > Sediment | place... | reverse complement strand
AGCAATTCTGAGAAGAAACAACGCTTTGGCGATCGCGTAGCTCAAACAGTCGTAGTGAAAAAATAGCTGCTAGCTTATTCACAAGCTGAGGACAGTTTGAATAGGCTCCCTTACCTGCTACGCTGACGATGCAGTGAATGGAGGCCATAGTGTATGTCGTCTTTGGGCACGCCTGTTTATCCTGTCCTATGGCAGGGCGATCGGGTGCAATTGATTGACCAAACTCGGATTCCCCAGGAGTACAAACTGGTGGAAATCCACCATGCAGAGGAAATGGCAATCGCGATCGAAACGATGATTGTGCGAGGTGCTCCAGCTATTGGAGTAGCCGCAGCCTACGGCATGTATCTGGGCGCAAGAGCCATCACTGCCCGCGATCGCCAAGATTTTTTACAGCAGTTGGACGCCATTGCTCAACGGCTTCGTACCACGCGGCCTACGGCGGTTAACTTGTTTTGGGCGATCGACCAGATGCTCAAAACTGCACGCCAAACCCCTGGGGCGATCTCTGACATTCAGCAAGCTCTCTTGCAAATGGCACAGACGATTAATGCTGAAGATATTCGTACTTGCCAGCAAATTGGCGACCACGGTCTACAAGCCTTGCCAGCAGCACCTGACAAATTACGCCTGCTCACCCATTGCAACGCTGGAGCGTTAGCAACCGCAGGATACGGCACAGCACTGGGGGTGGTGCGATCGGCCTGGGCAGCAGGTCGCCTAGAGCAAGTATTCGCCGATGAAACTCGCCCTCGACTGCAAGGCGCCAAACTAACCGCTTGGGAGTGCGTCCAAGAAGGCATTCCAGTCACAGTGATCACAGACAACATGGCGGCGCACTGCATGCAGCGTGACATGATTGATGCTGTGGTGGTTGGAGCCGATCGCATTGCTAGCAATGGTGACACAGCCAATAAAATTGGTACTTATAGTGTGGCACTGGCAGCAAAAGCTCACGGGTTACCCTTTTTTGTGGCAGCACCCTTGTCTACGATCGACTTCTCCATTCCTGATGGCAGCCACATTCCGATTGAAGAGCGAGATCCCAGCGAAGTTTATCGAGTGGGTGAGACGCAGATTTGCCCAGAGGGAGCCAAATTCTACACGCCTGCCTTTGACGTAACGCCCGCCTATTTGATTACGGCTATCATTACCGAGTTTGGAGCGATCGCTCCAGCAGAGTTACACATGCGCCTGCGACAACACACGGCTGTTTCCTAGAACGATTAAATGCCCAATAAGTATATCTCACTTGTCGGAAGTGTGCATTAGCTAACAAGAAGTTGCACCTGCTGCCATTTCTCAAACTAAGTTGAGCTAGTGGTCACACAGTCTCCAAAGACAAAAATCCTCAGCAAACCGTTTCTACACATAGGCAATCCAGCAGCCACACATAATCGTAGCCGTCCACAGTAGCAGCGAAACCACCGCGATCGCCTGCACATTCTTAGGTGGCTTTACTCTGCAATTCCATCGTTGAACTGATGGGTAAAACTTTCTATGGAACAGAGCAGCATTTACACCTGCACCCAGAATGAAAACTAGCTTCCATTGAAAAGCAAGATTAAGGGCGATCGCAGGAGCATCCGTTACAAACAGCAAACAGCCTGATAGCAAAACTACTCCAAAGCTTGCGTAAGACCAGCCCAAAATATGCTCTGCCATATCAGTTACACGTATGTGGCTAGAGGCTCCCAGCAATCGTAGATCAAACATAGCCACTGAGCCAAATAGAATCGCAATACCTAGAATGTGCAGCGTCTCAACTGAGGGATAAAGCCAAGACTGTTGGCGCATAGTCTCTGCTACAGCACTATTCGTCACCCAAACCAACCATTCTGTGCTGAAGAGGGGTGGCATCAACGCAGTTCCACTGTTTTTTGACCAATAATGATTCGTTCCGCCCGCATTTCACGGCTATCCGTTCGATTGGGATACCCGACTAGCCGCACGGTTTCTCCCACTTTAAGAGCCATCTGTGGCAAACCTCGTCGCTCCATTCGCGAGGGAGGAGCCAGCACTGCTCTCCACAGCTTTTTGTCTGAGGTTTCCAGTGCGATGACAGTATGCGGATTGTCAAAACTGACGCTGCGAATTATTCCAGTCAAGTTGAGCGTTTGTTTGTCGTTATACTCGCTCCATCCATGATGAGCCTCCGCTTTGGTTGCGATCGCAACGACAGTAGGAGTTACGCTGACTGAAGCCACGATTGCAATCATGGGTATTAATCGGCTGTTACGCATTAAATGAACCTCCTGTTTCCCATAGATAGGTTCTAACAAATTTACGATAAGTTGATATCTACCCTGAGGTTGATAATGACTGAACCGCAAGCACCCTCGCGGTGGCAGGTTGGCATAGTTTTAGCAATTGGGATTGTGGCTGTGTCAACAGCAGCTATTCTCGTGCGGGTAGCAAACCTGGCTACAGGTACCCCTACAGTAGGCTTCAGCTTAATGCTGGCAGCATCCCGCTTGGGGATAGCAGCATTGCTCTTGGCAGTAATCCGACTGGTTGTGCCCAGCAACCATGCTGGTTTCGATCGCCACACCCCTGGCTTACCCTACGCAATGGCCGCCGGATTCGCCTTAGCACTGCATTTTGGCACCTGGATTACATCCCTGGCGTACACCTCAATCGCCGCCTCCACTGCCCTTGTCACCACCAATCCGGTTTGGGTGGTGCTGGTGTCTTGGTTTCTGGGTGAAACACCTCAGTTAGCAACGGTAATTGGCGTTGCGATCGCCTTATCTGGTGGGCTTCTGATCGGCCTCGGCAGCGAATCTTCCGGCGTGGCTGCCAGTCAGCCATTACTAGGAAACGCTCTAGCACTGATGGGAGCTTGGGGAGCCAGCGCCTACTTCTTGTTAGGACGGGCAGCACAGCAACGCAGACTGAGCATTCAAGCCTATGCAACAATTGCTTACACCACCGCTGCGATCGTCCTATTGCCGCTACCATTACTGTTCAACACACCGTACACCGGCCATGCTCCCGTGGTATATGCCTGCTTGCTGATAATGGCCTTGGTGCCCCAATTAATTGGCCACACCAGCCTCAACTGGGCAGTGCGCTGGGTATCACCAACGGTAGTAACACTGGTGATTCTGTTTGAACCCGTCCTTTCTAGTCTGTTAGGCTATCTAATGTTTCGTGAAGCACCGGGTATGGCAGTGCTACTGGGGAGCGCAGTACTGTTACTGGGTGTGGCAATGACGGTGCGATCGCTAAGTCCAAATGGCAATAACTAATTTTGCAATTATTGCCGCTAACAATCCTGTCATCAAATTTAGATAAGCCTACAGCGTGCAGGCTTGCTGCAACCAATCTGCATCTTCAGGAGACAGAGTAGGCAGCACATGCGTCAAGATGGCCTGATAGTAAGCCACAAGCCAGTCGCGCTGGCGGGCATCCAACTGAGCTAGGTCAATCAAGGTGCGATCAAAGGGAATATGGGTGAGCGATTCAAATCCATACCAGACAAGCTGACTGGGGCGATCGCCCTCCGAAGGCAGTTCCCGCACCACGTAAAGATTCTCAATCCGAATACCACCCCAGCCAGGTTCGTAGTAGCCCGGTTCAATACTATTAACCATGCCAGATTCCAATGGTTTGTGGGCGCGCTTGCTAATACCATTGGGGCCTTCATGCACATTTAGAAATGCCCCAACCCCATGCCCGGTACCATGACCATAATCCAGGTTGGCAAACCAAAGCGTCGATCGCGTGATGCCATCCAGTTGCGCCCCAGTAGTACCCTTAGGAAATTGTTGCATTGCACAGTTAATATGAGCCTTGAGTACAGCCGTGTAGCGGGTAATTTGGCTAGGCGTAGGCTCACCAATGACGATCGTGCGGGTGTCGTCAGTGGTACCGCCCGTAAACTGCGCTCCAGAATCAAGTAACAGCAAATCACCTAATCGCACCATTGCTTCAGGGTTGGGGGTGCCATAGTGGACGATCGAACTATTGGCTCCCGACCCTGCGATCGTATTGAAACTCAAACCTTGAAAGCCTTCTTCGGCAGCATAGAAACCTTCGATTGTGGCGGCTACCTCAGCTTCTGTAACGGATTTGCCTGCCTTGACTTGATCCTGCACCCATTTAATTGTGCGGATTTTAGCGCGACTCGCCTTTAAATTTGCCTGTTGCATTTGGGCAATTTCCGTAGCGTTCTTGCGCGCTTTCATGGCCTCAATTGGATTGCTCGTTTCTAGCACCTTGGCCTGAGGCTGACCCGCCGTATCCAGTAGAAGATGGTGAGTACCTGCAGTACTATGGTGCGGATCCAGCAAGACACGACGATCGCCCCCTAGTAAGGATTGCAAGGTGTCCGCATAGGCCTCGTAGTCTTGCAGAGTTACCTCTAGAGTCAACTTAGCCTGCACTTCGTCCTCGATCCGGTTCACTGTAGTGAACAAAAACGCTTGGTCTAACGTGACGATCGCGTAGGCAATGAACACGGGATTGTAGGGCACATCCCAGCCTCGCAGATTAAACAACCACGCCACCTGATCCAATTTGGTAACAGGCAAAATATCTGCACCAGCAAGCTGAAGTTTCTCGCGAACTCGTTTCAGCTTGCTGGCAGCCGACTCACCTGCGATCGCATCAGACACACTGAACAATGGCGAATCAGCATAAGCAGGCAACTCCTCATCTGCCCACTCTGGCTGCGATCGTACCTGATCCACCAAATTGGGCGTGACAGGTATCAGGGTAAGACCGCAGGGTTCTAATTCAGCCTGGAACGATCGCAGCCGACTGAGTGTGATTGTAAAAGGATCAAACCCCAAGCGAAAAGATTGTCCGGCTTGACGTGCCGTTTGCCCCAACTCCTTAAGGCAGCTATCCAGCGTGAGATGACCTTCTAGCTCCAACTTGCACACCTGCATCAAGGCCGCATCTACTTCCAAGTCAGCCTGTTCGTAGTACCGAGAATCGACAAATAACCAAGCTCGATCGCCTCCTAGCAGAAATTCCCCTGCCGATCCTGTAAACCCGGTAAGCCACTGCCGCCGCTGTTTGATCGTCGGTAAATACTCATTTAAGTGTTCGTCTGCCGAGGGCACCAGGTAAGCATCAAGGGTGTGTAGTGCCAGCAGCGATCGCAAGGCAGCTAGCTTAGATTGAACAGGAGATGGGGAAAGGAGTGATTCTGCAAATGCCATGAACGTAGAAGCCTAAAGGTCTAGTTCGAGTTATAGCAACTTCAGCCCGCTTCTACCAAAGCCGATCGCCCAAAAAAGGGCTGGCGAACCAGCCCCTTAGTCATATCCTAAACAAAGCAACCCGATAGGCAAAAGCCTAGCTGAGTGACTCTAGATAGTCCCGCACCCGGTTACGACGCTTGGGTTGACGTAGTTTTTGCAAAGCTTTCGCTTCGATTTGGCGTACCCGTTCACGAGACAAATCTAACGCCCGCCCAATCTCAGCCAGTGAGTAAGGCTGGCCATCGCCCAAGCCAAACCGCATCTGAATCACATCTCGCTCTCGACTAGTGAGGTCAGCCAGCAATTGTTGCAAGTCGCGACGCAAGGCTTCCCGCATCATGGTGTCTTCTGGAGTGATTTCGTCGGTTTCTAGCAAGTCGCCCAGTTCGGTATCTTTTTCTTTGCCAACTTTCGTTTCCAAAGAAACCGAACGAGGCACTCGCAACAGGACTTCGCGCACTTGGGGTGGTGTCATTTCCAACTCAATGGCAATGTCTTCCACGGTGGCAGTACGTCCCTTTTCTTGAGCGATCTTGCGCTGTGCTTTCTTAATTTTGTTCAGTTTTTCGGTGATATGAACCGGTAGGCGAATGGTACGGCTTTGGGTCGCGATCGCTCGGGTAATGCCTTGACGAATCCACCAGTAGGCGTAGGTACTAAAGCGATAGCCCTTAGTGGGGTCAAACTTCTCCACCGCGCGCTCTAAGCCCAATGTGCCTTCCTGAATCAAATCCAGTAACTCCAGCCCACGATTCTGATATTTCTTGGCAACCGACACCACCAAGCGCAGATTTGCCTTGATCATGTGTTCCTTAGCACGGCTGCCTTCCGCTTGGATCAGTTCCAATTCTTCCACTGGGAGTTCGGCTAGCTTTGCCCATTCCTGCTTACCTGCCGCCAAAATCGGCTTCAGGTCAGCTACAGTGACTCCGGCTTCGTGAGCCCAACGTTCCAGAGATGGGCGGTGCCCCAAATGGGAAGTGAGGCGATCGTGGGCGTCTACCAGATTGACGTACTGGAGAATGGCACCACCGTACTTGCTGGCTGCTTCCTGGCGCAGGGCTAGCAAAGCCATATACCGCTGCACTCGCTGAGCTTCAGAGACTTCTTCATCACGCCCTAGTAAACGTACACGCCCAATCTCTTGCAGATATAACCGCACAAGGTCGGTTGTCCGTCGGTTAGAGGCGCGTTGAAGCCCAGATGGATCGACAACATCCAAGTCCAGACTAATTAGCTCATCTACCTCTGGCTCTTCGTTAGCGCGATCAAGAGGCATCTCCTGACTATAGGCATGTGCGTCATAATCTGCTTCAGCGTAGAAAGATAGTGCTGGCATAGCTATCGTATTGCTCCAGGTTTAGGATTGACTGCATTCTGCTGTGTAGACTTAGTGTTCCCGCCCTCAAGAGACTTAGGAACACCGATCAAAGTTCCGTAATAGTTTCATCAAGAACTCATCACTTGGAATAACTGAAATTACGCAAGACTTGAGTAAAAATCCCTGACCGCGATGGTTAGATTGCACCTGATAGAGACAAAACCAACTGCCTGACTATTGGAGAGAAACTCCTTAGAAATGCCTTGCAGCTCAGTATAGGAACAGTTAGAGGTTGATTGGTGATGTTGTAAATCAGGAGCTAGGTTAACCTACATCACTTTTACGGCGGTTTCCCAATGGTCAGAAAAAAAATCGATCGTCTTCATCAAGACTTTGGGTGGGGATTTACCTAGATCCTGATTGATTCAAACCATTTATCTTCAAGCGTTTCTAGGGTTTTTCACGAACATATTTTGTCCATTTAGCCAGCCTAGTTCGGAAAAATTGTAAGGATTTGATGAAGATAAGTGAATTTAACCACTACAGAATAAACTCTAGAGCGTTTCAGGCTTGTAATCCCGTGTCATTAAAGCAGATACTGCCTCAGCGGGTGTGATCTCACCTTGCAATAGTTGATAGACCAATTCACAAATTGGCGCTTCGATCGCATGTTGGTTTGCCAGTTGTGCAATCACCTGGCTGGTGTTTATCCCTTCGGCAGTCCCCTCTAGGTTAGCCAGAATATCCGTGAGCGCCTGTCCCTGGGCTAGGCCATAGCCAACTTGATAATTACGGCTGAGCGAACCAGCGCAGGTTGCCAACAGGTCACCCAGACCAGATAATCCAGTTAACGTTTCAGGTTTGGCACCCCAGTACAGGCCAATCCGAATAATTTCGGCCAAGCCTCGGGTAATTAGGGCAGCCTTGGCATTGTTGCCAAGATGCAAACCATCACAGGCACCCAACGCGATCGCCATAACATTTTTGAGAGTACCGCCCAGTTCCACACCCAATGTATCGGGGTTAGTGTAAACCCGAAAACGGGATGACGAGAAGGCTTGTTGCACAGCGATCGCAGCGGCAGAATCTTGGCTGGCCACCACCGAGGCAGCTGGCAGTCCCTGGGCAATTTCCTTTGCCAAATTGGGGCCAGACAGTACCACCACAGGATTTGCAGGAAAAGCTGCTTGCCAGAGTTGTGAAGGTAGCAATGGAAAGGTTTTATCCAGTCCAGCCTGGGAATCTAATCCTTTAGTAGCGCTAACAATCAGGACATTAGAGGGCAGCGTGGCAGTTTGCAACTGGGCAATAGTCGATCGCACCCCGCTCATGGATACAGCAGAAACTAGCAAGTCAACCTGATCCAACACAGTGGCGATGGGTGTGGGGCTACGGCGTGACCACACCCGCACTTGGTGCCCCTGTTGTGTCAGTAGATGATGTAGCGTTGTGCCCCAAGCACCACTGCCAATCACTAGAACGGTGAGCGTTTGCATACCTAACGTAACGTGAGTTTGATATGGGCTGAAGCCTGCATTCTACCGTTATGCACAACAAGAACGTTAAAAGATGCTGGTGCAGGCTGTTAAAAACCTTACATCAACTAAGGTACGCCAATGGAGAGGCTGCTAAAGGATTTAGAGGATAGGTTGGGCAGGTGCTAGTGGTCTAGGGTAGCGTTCCATCAGAGAGCGAACTTGTTCAGCATGGTAAGAACTTCGGGTAAGTGGTGAAGCCACCACTTGTAAAAAGCCGATCGCCTCGCCATATTCCTGCCATATTTGGAACTGCTCCGGTGGAATGAAGTCAGCCACTGCCAGATGCTTGGGGCTGGGCTGCAAGTATTGGCCGATCGTTAAGATGTCACAATCCACGGCTCGCAGGTCTTGCATTGTCTGTCTGACCTCTGCATCTGTTTCCCCCAGCCCTACCATAATGCCGCTCTTGGTATAGACGTGGGGGGCGATCGCACGAGCTTGCCGCAATAGCTCCAGCGATCGGGAGTAGTCTCCCTGGGGACGCACTCGCCGATACAGGGGCATCACAGTTTCTGTGTTGTGATTAAGGACTTCGGGATTAGCTTGCAGGATCGTAGTCAGCGCCTCCCAATTGCCACACAAGTCGGGGATCAGCACTTCGATCGTGGTTCCAGGAGAAACTGCCCGAATCGCCTCAATACAGCGCTGAAACTGAACTGCTCCCCCATCAGATAGGTCATCACGATTCACCGATGTCACCACCACATGGTTTAACCCCATGCGGCGCACAGCCTCGGCCAAGCGATCGGGTTCGGTCAAATCCAGTGGTTTAGGTTTCTTCTCAAAGTCGATGTCGCAATAGGGGCAGGCACGGGTGCACGCAGGACCCATAATCAAAAACGTAGCAGTACCGTGATTAAAGCACTCGCCAATGTTGGGGCAGGAGGCTTCTTCACACACTGTGTTCAACCCCAAATCTCGCAGGACGTTTTTAACAGTGCCCACACGCTCCCATTGAGGAGCCTTAACCCGTAACCAATCCGGTTTAACTGCCACAGTCCATTCCTACGAGATCAAAGCTTACTAGACTATCCTACTAGGACGACTGAACTGCCGCAAACAGACTGTCTAGCCAAAAACATGGCCACTAGAAACGAGATTAAATACCACCATCATTGCCAGCAATGCGCCTGATAGCGCCAATGTCCCTGCCCAATCTGTCTTCTGTAAGGTAGGTTGAGAAGCTGGGAGTAGCCAAAATCGCATCAAGCGGCTAACCCACGGCATTACAGCCCAAGTCAGGATAGACGAAGAAATCAGATTATTGACAATCATTGAATTAGGCAGTGACCATTCTTCCATAAATCCTAAAGAGTTAACCAGCAGTGTTTGCACCATAACAACTGGATACAGCCCCAGGACAACCGCTAAATTCTGCTTCCAAGCTGGTGGACCAGATCCTAACTTCTCACTGCCTTCTACTTGAGAAAACCAACCCTCTAACCCAGTAGCGAAGGACATAAATCGATAGGAAGAGAAAATTTCACTGCCAGAACCAATAACACTTTCGCGCTCGCGAGACCTAATCCATTGCTCGAGGTGTTCTGGCTTATCGAAATGGATGATAGAGTACCATTTCATTCCTTGTGAACTCTGTACTCGTATTGGAGCATATAAATCAGTACGAATATAGCCTTTGAATTTTTTAGCCGATCGCGTCAGTTTGGCATGCCATACCCGGAAAGACAGCCCCCTCCCTGTAGGAACTGTGTGTTCAATCACTAAGCTAGCGTGATCAAAAATACTAGTAGAGTTACTCATTTGTAGCAGGTTGGCTAATCACATATCTATTGTACGGTAGACTGTATACCAAGTTTATAAAGAACTGACAGATTGGGCTTATGGCATGCAAGCTGGCGATAGCACTTGTTCTTTGTCTTACCCAGAAATAGGCTTTGAAACCTTCAGATTCATGACGATCGCATCAAGAACTTTACTCACAAAGTAACTAGTAATTTCTCTCGCTGAGTCACTAAATAGACACTGACTAGCGTAAAAATAACACTTACCCACAGTAACTCCACCAATCGCTCACTCAACAGAAATCTACTGTAAATAACAAGCTAAAAAAAGTGGTGTTGTGATGGGGATAAAATCTGTTATCCCCACTATGGCAGCACCTAGAAAAAAGAAGGGAGAAATCTGAAAGAGGGGGTACTTCGCAAATGCTCCCTTCCACAGTTGCAATGGCATAAATTTCGAGCTTTCTATTCAAAGCGCAGAGCCATAAAAATGAACCGAGTTACAAATAATGCTGCCAAAATCCAGGTAACTAAAGGTACCTCGCTGGCACGTCCCTTCACAAACTTGACCACAGCATACATCACTAAGCCGATCGCCAAGCCATCAGCAATTGAAAAGCTGAACGGGATAAAGAAAATCGTCAAAAACGCTGGAATTGCCTCAGTTAGATCACCCCAGCGAATATTAACAATGCTAGTCATCATCAGTACCCCAACAATAGCCAGCACAGGTGCTGTAGCAAAACCAGGGACTGCTTCAAGCAAAGGAATAAACAGCATTGATACCAGGAACAGCAACGCCACCACCACAGCCGTTAACCCAGTTCGACCACCTTCAGCCACACCAGCCGCCGATTCAGCGTAGGTAGTGACCGTAGATGTTCCCAAAATAGCCCCCGCTGTTGTGGCGATCGCATCAGCCGCCAACGCTTTATTTGCTCTGGGTAGCTCTCCGTTTTCGTCAATGTAGCCAGCCTGAGTACCAACTCCCGACAAAGTGCCAATGGTGTCAAACATATCTACAAATAGAAACACCAGCATCACAGCCAGGAAATCAAGAAAATTGCCCCCGTTAATTCCACCAAACCCCACAAAGGCTTGACCAATCAAATGAGATGGAAAGGGCGGAGCCTGAATCAAACCTGTGGGAGCCTTAGCCACACCCAAAATCCAACCCAGAATAGCCGTTCCTGCAATTCCCCATAGCAGCGCCCCCTTGATTCGGCGCACCATAAAAATGGAAACCAGAAACAGCCCTAAGGTCGCCAACAACGTAGCAGGCTCTCGCAACGTACCAAAGGTTGTTTTAGTCACCTCATTAGCCACAATCAAGCCGGAGCCACCCAACTTGGGATTACCAGATAAGCCAATGTAGGCAAGAAACAAGCCAATCCCAACTGTAGAGGCAACTTTAATACAGTCGGGCACTGCAGCAATCAAATGTCGCCGAACATCTGTCAACGTCAACAGAATAAAAATAATGCCCTCGCAGAGAACAGCCGCCAATGCAACGCGCCAATCTATCTTCAGCCCCAACACAACCGAGTAGGCAAAGAAGGCATTCATGCCCATACCAGGTGCTTGAGCAAAGGGATATTTAGCCAACAACCCCATAATTAAACTGCCGATCGCGGCAGAAACAGCCGTCACTACAACTAGCTCAGCAAACAGGTCTCGTGGCTGGTTCAAAAAGACTGCATCTGACAGAATAGCCGGGTGCACAACCAGCACATACGCCATCGTCATAAAAGTCGTAATGCCAGCCAAAATTTCTGTCTTAAACGTCGTTCGGTACTTGGCGAAATAAAAGTATTCGGCGATTTTAGCCTGCCAGCCTGTGTAAGAAATGGCTAGCGTATCCGTAGCTGAACCAACAGACTCAGGGGATCCACTTGGATCAGACTTGACTTCTTCGATATTTCTGCTCATTGTAAGCGTTTTAGGATTTATCGTTGGACATTCAACTAGCCCAAACTATTAGTCAAAGCAGGGAGATTTCTGTATAGGAAATCACAGGTAATTTGAGATGAGCTTTAACAGTGCTCAAGGAGTTGGGTAAAGCATTATTTGTTGGATTTCACGAGTGTGGATGATTTGCAGACCTGATTAGCAGGGCGTTAACGCAGTTTACCGAAGGTATCGCACAATTAGGACATCGCTTCATTCGCTTTACCAGACAAAGACCATAGGTAGAACCTAATGGTTTCAAAAGGAAAAACATTCTACAAACGGTTATTTAGTGAATCTTTGTTGTATTTTTACCGCAACAGTTTTCGCTTTTGCGATTGTCAAGCGGTGGTGATTTATCCATCTCGATCGTTAGAGCAGGATAAGTTGCATCTCCATCGATCGCTGCTTAACGGTGAAACAAAACAGCGTCTCTCGATACTTTCTTTACCTGAACCGGATCAATCTCAAACAAAGCCACAGTAGACCAAGAAAACTTTTGATTGATTCCCATAATTGCGGAAAGTTAATGGGCGATCGCGAACACCATTTTATTCACTATCAATAGAGCGATCGACATTAAACACAACACTTGTTATAGACGGGTAATTGTTCTCTTGGATTAAGCACTGAAGTATTTGGCAGTGGGGTGATATACGACGATCGCAGTAGTGGATTGCTCAGGATAGAGTTGTTCGCTTTCGTCCATAACCATACCAATGCGATCGGCTTCCAGCAGTGCCAATTGCTTGTACTGGTCGGCAATGTTGGGGCAGGCAGGGTAGCCAAAGCTGTAGCGAGAGCCTTGATAGCGCTGAGCCAGTATATCCCGCAAGTTGTCAGGTTCCTGGGCAGCGTAGCCCAGTTCATGTCGGATGCGGGCATGCGTCCATTCTGCTAAGGCTTCCGCCAGTTGCACTGCCAAGCCGTGGAAGTAGAGATAGTCGGTGTAACTGTCGGATTGGAAAAGCTTTTGGGCATATTCGGTAGCGCTGTGACCAGCGGTGACGGCTTGCATTGGCAGCACATCAATGTGGTTAGAAGTAACATCAGCAAAAAAGTCTGCAATGCAGTAGCGGTGCAGGGATTTTTGCCGAGGGAAGTGCCAAGTGACTAAAGGTTGAAGGCGATCGCCCATGATGGATTCGACCTGCTTGGGATCGTAGATGTGAAGAGAGTTACCCTCAGATTGGCAGGGGAAATAGCCATACGCTACCTGAGGCTGCAAGATACATTCTTCTAAAATGCGGGTTTTCCAGCGTTGCAAAATCGGATGCACCGTATCTTGGAGGAATTGTTTATAGTCCTCACGAGATTGATCTTTAGGTTTGCGGAATTGCCACTGCCCTGCAAATAACGCTTGCAAATCTAGATACCCAAACACCTCTTCCAGGGGAATTTCGGCTGAGGTGAGAATGTGGCTTCCCCAAAAGGGAGGGGTTGGCCGGGGAATGTCGATCGCGATCGCCTCCGATCGCTGAGTACCCACATCAGCAACTGTTGGTGTAGTTTCGGCTGCTGCAGAATCGTTAGACAAAACGAGGTCATCAATGGAAGCTGAAGCCACAGGCGTTGCATCACTCACTTCATCCAAAAAGCCCCGCAAATCCTCCCAGTTGCGAGTGGTTTTGGCGGCCATCAACTTGTCCATAAAGTGCAAGTCTGAAAAGGCATCTTTGCCGTAGATAACTCGTCCCTTGTAGACAGATTGGCAGTCGTCGTAGACAAATTTGGGCGTAAGAGCGGCTCCGCCTAGAATAACGGGTACGGTAATGCCGCGATCGTTAAAGACCTCCAGGTTTTCTTTCATGAAAGCGGTGGATTTGACTAGCAAACCGCTCATAGCAATGCAATCGGCTTTGTGTTGTTCGTAGGCATCAATAATGGCATCGACGGGTTGTTTGATACCCAAGTTGATTACCTTATAGCCGTTGTTGGTGAGGATGATATCTACCAGGTTCTTGCCAATGTCGTGCACATCGCCCTTTACTGTGGCAATGATAAAGGTGCCTTTGGCCTGCCCCGCTTCTGATTTTTCCATGTGGGGTTCCAAAAAGGCGACAGCGGCTTTCATCGTTTCTGCCGACTGCAACACAAACGGCAATTGCATCTGGCCTGAACCGAACAGTTCGCCCACTACTTTCATGCCATCGAGCAGGAAGGTATTGATAATTTCTAGCGGGGGATAGGTTTGTAGCGCAATGGCGAGGGCATCATCCAAGCCAATGCGTTCACCATCAATGATGTGCTGCTTCAGGCGTTCCTCGATCGGCAAGTCTTGCAAGCCCATTGTGGCTTTGGCGTCTTTGGCAGAAACGCCTGCAAACAGCGTTGTCAGTTCAGTCAGAGGATCGTAGATACAAATCTCGCCTTCAAAGCGGCGGCGATCGTAAATTAGATCCTGACAGAGATTTTGATGCTGCGGCTCAATTTTGGCTAGGGGCAGAATTTTAGCAGCACTGACGATCGCCCCATCCATACCTGCTTGCACCGCTTCGTGCAGAAACATTGAGTTCAGCACAATCCGAGCCGCTGGGTTAAGGCCAAACGACACGTTGGAAACACCCAGGAGAACATGGCAACCGGGTAGCTGTTCCCGAATTTGGCGAATGGCTGCGATCGTTTCTCTGCCATTGACGCGGTCTTCCTCAATGCCCGTGGAAATAGGCAAGGCCAGCGTGTCAAAAAAGATTTCGTGAGCAGGTAGGCCAAATTCCATCGCTTGCCGGTAAGCGCGCTGAGCGATTTGGAATTTTTTCTCAGCGGTGCGAGCCATGCCCTCTTCGTCGATCGTCCCAATCACTACGCCTGCACCATACTGCTTGGCCAGGTTCAGCACCTTGAGAAAGCGGGGTTCGCCATCTTCGTAGTTAGTCGAGTTGAGAATGCATTTGCCGCCTGCAACTTTGAGTCCGGCTTCCATTTTTTCCCACTCGGTAGAGTCCAGCATCAGCGGCAAGTTGATGTTGGTAACCAAGCGCGACACCAGTTCGTGCATGTCTTTTTCGCCATCGCGCCCCACATAGTCCACGTTCACATCCAGGACATGTGCGCCTTCTTTGACTTGAGCGCGTGCCAGGGAAACTAGCCCATCCCAATCTTCGGCATTGAGCAGTTCTCGCACTTTTTTGGAGCCGCTGGCATTCAACCGTTCGCCCACAATTAAAAAGGAGTTGTCCTGCTCGTAGGGCTGTGCGGCGTAGATGGAGGCCGCCGCAGGGAGGTATTGTAACGGAGGCCGTGGATCGTCCACAGGTGCTTGGCCGTTTAATTCCCAGCGTGGAATGCGAACTGGGCGAGACTTGGGGGTGAGGGTTTGCGCCACGGTGGCGAGTTGGGCAATGTGGTCAGGCCGAGTACCACAGCAGCCTCCAATCACCTGCACGCCCATATCTTCGACAAAGCGGTGCAGTGCTATCCGCAATTCCATTGGTGTGAGTTTGTAGTGGGCATGGCCACCGATATTTTCGGGAATACCAGCGTTGGGAATGCAAGAAATTACAAAGGGGGAATGCTCAGCCAGGTACTTGATGTGGTCAGCCATGCGATCGGGTCCGGTGGCGCAGTTCAGTCCCAAAATGTCGATCGGGTAAGGCTCCAAGATGGTCAACATAGCAGCAACATCGGAGCCAACCAGCATCGTGCCTTGCAATTCCATTGTGACTGATACCATCAGGGGGCGACGGCTGCCTTTGCGGGCAAACACCTCTTCAATGCCGTTGAGCGCGGCCTTAATTTGCAAGACATCCTGACAGGTTTCTACCAAAAACAAATCCACACCGCCATCCCACAATCCTTCGGCTTGCTCGGCAAAGGAGGCTTTCATTGTGTCGTAGTCAATGTGTCCCAGAGTGGGTAGTTTGGTCGTAGGGCCGATCGATCCGGCCACAAATCGAGGCTTGTCTGGCGTGGAAAATTCAGCAGCGACACGTTTAGCCAGGGTTGCCGCAGTGACATTGAGTTCGTAGGTGCGATCAGCTAGGTCATATTCAGCCAGGACGATCGACGTAGCGCCAAAGGTGTCAGTTTCGATCACATCCGCTCCCGCCGCCAGAAAGTCTCGATGCACAGTTTCAACGGCACTGGGCTTGGTAATGACTAGATACTCGTTGCAGCCCTCGTACTCGGCTCCTCCAAAGTCTTCTGTTGTTAGGTTTTGTACCTGCAAGTTAGTTCCCATTGCGCCATCGAAGACGATAACTGGACGGCTGGGATGATGGAGGCGATCGAGAAACGAACTGCTCATTCAGGGGTAACCACTAAGTAATTCTTATTGAAAATGCTACCAAATCTACTGCGACTGTATTGATACGGCGAGAAATGAACAAAGGCATTTCTAACTAGGGGTGAAGGCATCAAGACAATGTTGGGATTATCGCTGAAAGACCAGGGAAAGGTTATTCGCAGGCATTGGGTAAATTTGCTGGAGGGTGAGTCTATGGGAGGTGGCAACAGCGATAACCTCTTCAACATTACGCACACCCCAGGCAGGATTTTGCTGTTGCAAATGCTGATCAAAGTCGGCGTTGCTAGGGCTAGTATGACGCCCTGTTTGTTTGAAAGGGCCGTAGAGAAATAGGATGCCACCGATAGGCAAAATCCGCCCAGCTCCCGCCATAAGACCCAGGCAGGCTGACCAAGGAGCAATATGAATCATGTTGATATTGACGATCGCTTGAATAGGAAAACGCTCTACGTCCAAACTCTGAAGCGCAGTTGGTAAAGGAGTTTGCTCGACTGGCCAAAAGCTATCGTGAACATCCAGGTAGATCGGAGCTACCAAATTCGCTGCGGGCATTTCCTGTCTCCATGCGGCAATACTTTCCAGGGCGATCGGGTCTGGGTCAGTGGGAATCCACAGCCGAGGAGCCAATACTGGGGCAAAGTAGACAGCATGCTCTCCCGTACCGCTGGAAATTTCTAGCACCGTTCCTGTAGGCGGCAGCACTTGCTGCAACACAGCCAAAATGGGGTCACGGTTGCGTTGGGTGGCGGGTGCGTACTGGCGGCGATCGCTAGAATCCATACTCAAAGGCAATAGCATTGGTTAAATAGAGGGCCGCAGCTTAGCAAGATTTAACAGCACAACCCCAGCAATAATCAGGCTGATGCCGAGATACTGCATTGGGGCGATCGTCTCTCGAAACAACATGACTCCAACCAGTACTACACCGACGGTACCTACACCTGCCCACACGGCATAAACAATGCTGAGGGGTAGCGTTTTGAGACAAACCGATAAAAAATAAAATGCAAAAGCATACCCAATAACCATCACCATAGTGGGTAAAGGCCGACTTAATCCAGAGGATAACTTGAGTGCGGAAGTAGCTGTAATTTCACTAGCGATCGCCAAAGCCAAATATATAAATTGCATAACGTTATGAGTCCACCAAAAACAGATTTCCTAGGGCGCGTCATCAAGTAGCCGTCAAACGTCTGAGGCATAACCCTTACTGTGCCCGCCTCAAAACCAGGCTAGGGGCTGTAACCTATCCATAGTTAAGATTCTGACTGAAATTGATAACAGCCCCTAGTCAGTCAGAACTAGTCTAGTCATTCTCCTTCTCTTCTTGTCGTTTTTAGTCCTGCAATTCTTACAGAAATGTTGCCAGCCTTTTACATGCGTTCCAGGACTGCAATTCCCAATAAATCCATGCCTAGTTTGATGGTGCGGGCAGTCAAGTCAGCGAGGATCAGACGAGATGAGCGCTGGGGTTCTTTGGCTTGCAGAATGGGGCAGCGATCGTAGAATTGATTGAATTTTTTGCTGAGTTCAAACAGATATTCACAAAGACGATTGGGCAGCAAGTCGGCATCAACGGCGTAGAGTACTTCGTCGAGTTGCAGAATGTGTTTGGCCAGAGCCAGTTCGGTTTCGTCTTCTAAGGCGATCGCCTTAGTCATGTCCAGTGCTTGCCAATCAACCCCACCCTTGCGGCTAATGCCCTGCACACGCACATAGGCATAGAGCATGTAGGGGGCAGTGTTGCCCTGCATGGCCAGCATTTTGTCCAGGTTAAAGACATAACTGCTGGTACGGTTTTGGCTGAGGTCAGCGTACTTAATGGCGCCCATGCCTACAACATTAGCTACATGGGCAATGAAGTCTTCTGATTCTGTGCGTGACTCGGCTTGTAGGCGGGCTTCCAGGTCAGTGCGGGCGCGGGTAACCGCTTCTTCCAGCAAGTCCACTAAGCGAGCGGCCTCTCCCGATCGACTCTTCAGCTTTTTGCCATCCTCGCCCAGGATATTGCCCAGTGGGGTGTGCACAAACTCAATATCATCAGTAATCCAACCTGCTCGCCTTCCCACCTGAAAAATCTGGGTGAAGTGATTAATCTGCTCAGCGCCAACTGGGTAGATTACTCGCTGCACTTGGTCGTGCTGAACGCGGTAACGAATAGCGGCTAAATCAGTAGTGGCGTAGTTATAGCCACCATCGCTTTTTTGCACAATTAGTGGCAACGGCTTGCCTTCTTTGTTGGTAAAGCCTTCTAGAAAAACACACTGGGCACCGTCATCTTCCACCAGTAGGCCAAGCCGATTAAGTTCTTCCAGAACACTTGGTAAGAAAGGATTATAGAAGGACTCGCCACGCTCCTGAATTTTGGAGGATAGCCCCATGCGATCGAAAATTTGTCGGTTAGTGCGATTGGACAGAGCACATACCAGTTTCCAGGCATTGATGGTTTCCGGGTCACCTGCTTGGAGTTGCACCACTGCCAGTCGTGCCGCTTCTTGAAAGGCAGGGTCATCGTCGTACTGTTTTTTGGCATGGCGATAGAAACTGGCTAGATCACCCAGGTCTAGCTGCTGAGGATCGGTCAATGCCATCGGATAAGCTTCTCGCACGTAGGCAATTAACATGCCAAAGGGAGTGCCCCAGTCGCCAATGTGACTGAGGCGCAGCACCTCGTAGCCTAAAAATTCCAAGATACGAGCCAGACAATCACCCACAATGCAAGGCCGTAGGTGCCCCACATGCATTTCTTTAGCAATGTTGGGGCTGGGATAATCGACGATCGCGCGCTTAGCAGGCGTAAGCGGGGCTACCCCCAAGCGTGAATCATGGCGAATAGCTTGCAACTGGTCAGCCAGATAACTCGGCTTCAAAAAGAGATTAATGAATCCTGGCCCTGCTACCGTGGGCGCTTCGCAAAGATCGCTCACATCAAGATGGGATACAATCTGCTCGGCGATCGCCCGTGGTGCCTGTCCAAGCAGTTTTGCCAGAGACATGGCCACATTAGCCTGGTAATCACCAAATTTGGGATTGCTAGCAAGGACTAATATCGGATCAGTGTTAGCGTAGTCGGAGCCAAACGCCGCTGCAAGAGCAATTTGTAACCGAGTTGTTAGCTGCGCCAGGGTGGGAACCATAGAATAAGTTAACTTCTAATGCAACAGCATGGATGAACAGTGGGAACTTGGTCTGGATAGTCCAAGCCAAGCATCTTGCCACACAATACCGTGAATTGGGCGTGTATCAATTGGTGAATATCCCCCACCTTGTGAAAAACCCTGATTACAATAAAATCTTGCTGAACATTGGAATCATGACACCTAACTAAATCAGAATCCCAAAGGGTGGACATCATGCCTCAAACCATCAAAATATTGAACAATACCGCCTTCAAACGGAGACCGATTCAGTCAACAGCGCTCCCAGATGATCAGCGTCATTTCATTGAAGCAGGTAAGGAGTTTGAAGTGCACTCCTATGTGATTGAGCGGGATCATATTCGAGTAGCACTGGCAAAAGATAACATTAAAGGCATTAACACCTGGTATGCCTACATTGGCCATGTGCAAATCTTGCGAGATGGTAAGGTATCTTTTCCCCCAACTGTACCCAAGACTGTTAAGCTAAACATCCCTTACTTCTCTCAATTGGATAACGAAGAGAACCCAACAGGCTCTTGCAATGTGACCTCGCTGGCAATGTGCTTGACTTATCTAGGAGCTAAGCGAAATCCCTCGTACAGCCAATTTGCTCAGTTTGAAGATGAGCTTTATAACTACGCGCTGGACAATGACCTTAGTCGCCATGATCCCCACGACTTGGCCGTGATTGTGGAAGCCTATGGTTGCCGCGATGACTTCAGAACCAATGCGACGATCGACGAGGTCAAGGCATGGCTAGCGGCAGGTAAACCCATTGTTACCCACGGCTATTTCACATCCTTTGGTCACATTGTGGTGTTGACTGGCTTTGACGATCGCGGTTTCCTGGTACATGATCCCTACGGTGAATGGACGTCCAGTGGCTATCGCACTGACCTCAGCGGCAAGTATGTTAACTACTCCTACAACTTGATTCGTAACGTGTGCATCCCTGATGGCAGCTTCTGGGTGCACTTTATTTCTAAAAAGTAGACAGTTGTAATCAAGTGATTTGTTGGTAATGGAGAACAGGCGGTGTGGCTTGTTCTCCTTTTTTATTGGTTAAGTTAACTGTCAAATTGACAAAAATCCCCGTTCCTACTTTGGAGCGGGGATCGGGGGATTCAGCAAATCCTATCAATCAGACTGCCCCTACATTAGGTGCAAGTCATTGTTAGAAAAAGCAAGTTAGACAAACCGACCAATGCCACCACCCTTACGGCGAATACCGATAACCGTAGGCTTCGGCACACCATTGGGGTTTCCTTGAATATTGCTAGGCCAGTTGCTACCACGAGCAACGGTACGGGTCTGGTTAAACAGGTTACCGTTCAGATCCAGCATTTCAATGGTGCGGGTCAGCTTCACATTGGGAGTGAAGGGGCACTCTTCGCCGGGGTGTTGCACAGCAAGAATCAGGGTATCGCCACCAATGAAGGTAGGGCCAGTCATCTCACAACGTGTTGGGCCATAGGCAAAAGGTATGACTTCACCAGCACTGGAGCCGCTGGTTGGTACGTAGAACAGCCAGTTGTTACCAAACACACCAACGAAGGTGGAAACATTGCCTGCCTGAGCATGATTAATGGTGACTGGAGTACCGGCTGCACCAGTGTTGAAACCATTGTGGAGGCCGGTAGACATGTCAGTCACGCCCCAAACGTTAGCGCGATCGTCAAAGGCCAAGTTATCTACGTTAGCGAAACCAGCCCCGCTTACTGAGCCAGCCTCACCACCCTGCAACAAACGCTGCCAGCGGAAGGTTAAGCCAGTACCGTCAGCACTATCTTCAATGATCTTGTACAGACCACCAGACTGCTGAGTTGCATCTACAGCAGTGCTTAGCTTAGCTACCTGGAAGATGCGAGAGTCAGGGTAGCCATCGCCACCAGGAGCGCCATCGGTATAAGCAATGAACACTTCCTTTGTGCGAGGATGGACTTCCAAGTCTTCAGGACGAGCGGTAGGCGTAGCACCCATTAGGTTTGCTGCCAAAAACGCATCAACCAGAAGAGCGCCTTGGCTCGTGTAGAAGTCTGCTAGGGTCTTGCCTTGGTAAGCAGGCAGTGCAGTCGCTTGGTTAACCGTGGTCAAGCCAAAGGATCCGCCATCAGTGGTTTGCCCAGCAACGCCGTTACGACGAGGCAGAGGCAGCAAGCCATTGCGTTGAGCGGTGCCGAGAGCCGCGATTTCTACCGAGGCCAGATCGGTGGGTCGAATAGGATTGGTAGGCGTATTCAACAGCAGTGGAATCCAGCGACCAGTACCATCAGCGTTGAACTTAGCGGCGTAAAGAAGGCCGCGCTCGAATAAGCGGCTGTTGCTCTTATCCTTTGGATTAGACACAGCTTCAGCGCTGACGAACTTCCAGGTGTGGCCACCCCGACGATCGTCACCCATGTAGGCAATCATCTTCTTGCCAGCTTCAACACGCATAGCTACGTTTTCATGGCGGAAGCGACCCAACCAGCTGTGCTTGCGAGGACGGAAGTTGAGGTCGCCAGGAGCAATTTCAACTACCCAGCCGTACTTTTCACCGACTAGGCCGAACTCAGCGCCTGTGGTGCCAGCAGCATAGCCAGTTTGAGTACCATTGGGTTTAACCGGTTCGTTAACACCAACGAAGAAAGGACCACCTGCTTGGAAGTTTTCCTCGCAAGTCAGGATTGTGCCCCAAGGTGTCGTGCCACCAGAACAGTTGTAGGCAGTACCAATAATCCGGTTGCCCAAACCATCGGCATTCACACCTTCAAATACATCGGTTGCAGCAGGGCCAGTACCGATCAGGTAGTTCTGGTCGCCTTGCTGATAGCTCTTAGTACCCCAAGAAGTAACAGTCTTGTAGCTGTCGGAGCGGAGAGAGTTAACTCCCAGACCAGACAAGCCATGCAAACGACGGTTCTTGGGATCTCTCACGACGACATAGCGAGCGTTGCGGGTTTTGCGAGAGATACGAACAATAGAACCGCCCATGTTGTACATAAACTCGCCAGACAGCGCGAGGCCTTTGCTGGTGGGGAAGCCAGGAATCACAAGGGGGCCAGATTCCTGGAAGCCTGCTAGGTCTTCAGCTGTTTCAGGAGCCAAGAAGGAGATAGGGAAGCTGTTGTACTCGTGGTTAATCCACAGGTACACGTCGTTTTCATTGCCGCTGGAGCTGGTTGGAACTATGCCAGTGTAGTCGCAGTTGTAACCGACGTACTCTTCCTTGTTGGAGAATACGCGATCGCCCCAACTAACAATGATGTAGCGCTCGTATTCAGGTGGCACAATCACATCATCCAATGCCTCGAAAGAAGCCAAACTTGGGTTAGGAGAAGGAGGCAGGACGTTGCCTGCTTGCAAGCCAGTAGCCAAGTAACTCTTGTTGACCTGATAAATAGGCAATGGATGAGGCAAGCGAACAGGTGTGAACGTCAGGGTAGCTGCCTCAGCAACATCAGAAGCAGCACCACCCAGGAACTTTTGACCGATCGTAGGAGTCAGTGCAGTAGCTGCGGCACTGCTGCCGAAGAAAATCAGCAACTGCCGACGAGAAAAACTAGACATTGGTTTGTCACCCTCTGAAGAAATTCGCCAGTATAATCAAGTGCACATATCGAAAAAAAAGCCGAGCACCCATGCTCGAAGCCAATCAGGCTGCGCCAAAATCTCACCATCCAGTAGCTTGCAAGTAAGCTCTGGAAATCCCAGTGAAGCGACTAGGAAGACACTCCCAGACACAATCACTATCAGTC
>Ga0224722_1000493_pt1 | contig 22889 bp, 20 predicted proteins | sample Balambano_FR1_Me_FD_161646 | JGI IMG/M metagenome (GOLD analysis project Ga0224722, IMG submission 161646) | Freshwater sediment microbial communities from Lake Towuti, South Sulawesi, Indonesia - Balambano_FR1_MetaG | ecosystem: Environmental > Aquatic > Freshwater > Lake > Sediment | place... | reverse complement strand
CACGATCGCCTGGAAGCGCGGCGAAACAACCGCAACCGCAAACGAGCTGATGGCGTTTAACGGGATTAGGCCAGAAGGGTTGGTGAAGCGGGCGATTGAGGTGGTGGGATAGGCGACCACTTACCCTGGCACCACATTAATCCTCCCCCGACACACTAGCCTCTCGGGTTCTAGAATAAGCTCCTGAATCTCAACCTCCTGACCCAGATCGATCGCAAATTGATGCAGATGGGGCAGGGGGTTTCCTTTTGTGGCATTTGTGGCATTCAAGGTAGGCAGGAGTTCCGGGTGTTGGAGGCAAAGCTGAGAGCTGTTAGAGAGGATAATTCCGGTTCGGAGCAGCAGGGGGAGGCGGTGTGCGGCAGTTTCTTCTCTGGGATTGTGACCCGGTGCGTTTGTCAAAATGCCGCCAAGCGTAAGCTGCTGATTGCCCAGTTCAATTTGGGGCTGAGTGAGATGGATTGACCCTGCTCCGATCGCCGCCGCAAGTTCGGAGGGCAAAAGATGGCGTGTATTGGGCTGAAATAAAACGGTCATCAAATCAGACAGAGCGGCTGCCAGTAGGGAAGCCTGGAGTGAAGCGGTTAGATCCGCCTGATGTAGAACGAGATTTCCGAAAACGGGGACGACTTCGAGTAACTGGAGCGGCTTTCCCCGCAGCACCTGCCCCAGATTGACGCGAATGTTTTCTCCGGTGAGCGCAACCTGGCTGAGATGCAGCCCCTGATAAACTGCCTGCTGTGCAGCGATCGCCACTTTGGGTAAATATCCCGATAGGATTTGGCGATCGCCGCCTTCAAGCTGAAATTGCAGATCTGCGACAGACTCAACTTGCGATCGCAGCCAGAGCCGAACGGCTGGAGACAAAATATTGCTGATCAATCGACTCTGACGAGGCGCACGATGCGAAGCGGTTTCCTCTGTGGGGTAGTCGATCGGCATAGGGGTACTCAGAAGAAATTTCAGCAGAAATATTAAAGTCAGACTTTAGTCATTGTGACAGTCAAGACGGCTTGTGCAAACAGCAAGTTGCAGGTCTAGGCGGGTCTAGATCGCTGGTGCTCAAGCTGCATATTGCCTGGACGCTGCCTGGATACTCTCTGAACGTTGCCAATTGTTTGACTAAACAGCATGTCATTAGTGCGGCAGCAAAAATATCAGGAAAATCTGACATTATTGATCCCAATCCTCCGATCCCAAAAGATTAAATGTTATGAAATCTTGATATATTGATCGAGCTTTAAGCTGTTCTTCCGTTGATCCCGACATATTCAACCTTTGTACTACTTGATTCTCGGCTCAGTTTTCTGCAAGATAGGGACACATTGATCCCCTGCGATCCCAAGAGCACAAATTTCATGTTTAGATTCGATCCCATTTTTCCTGTCGTTTCTGGTTTCTTCTCTGACTACCGCCTGAAGCACTTACGCTCAACCGATAAATATCTGGAGGTCTGATCATGTCCGCAGAACGTCCGCCGATCGAAGAAATGACCCTCCGGCAGCTTCGCCGAATTGCAAGTGAGCTGGGCATTTCACGCTATAGCCGCATGAGAAAAGACCAGCTTCTTAGCTCGATTCAAGAAATTCAGCGGATGCGGTTCGGCTCTAATCCAACTCGTTCTATAGAGGCACAGGCAGAAGTGGAAGCAGCAAAGTTTGATGTCGGACTGGATGCAGAGCAAACCGATCGCATCGAAGCGGCACAGGCGCTTGCGGTGGTTGATGAGATGCTGCCTGACCTGCCAGACGGCTATGGCGAAACTCGGATCGTGCTGCTGCCGCGTGACCCACAGTGGGCTTATGCCTATTGGGACATTCCAAACTCGCGTAAAGAGGAACTGCGTCAACAGGGCGGCGTGCGTCTGGCACTGCGGTTTTATGACGTGACCGATATCAACATCGAGATGCAGCGTCCGCACAGCTTGCAGCAATATGAGTGCGACGAACTGGCGCGGGAGTGGTATTTGCCGATTCCGGTGAGCGATCGAGACTACATCGTTGAAATCGGCTATGTCGCGTTTGATGGTCGCTGGCTAATGCTGGCACGATCGGCTCCCGTCCGCATTCCGCCCGTTTACCCCTCAGACTGGATCGATGACCAGTTCATCACTGTAGTTTGGGAAGATGATCTGCGCGGCAAGATGGTGAAGGAGCTTCCCTACCCCACCCGGCAATTGGCGACTGTGGCAGCAACGGGTGTCAGTCCGGTTTACGAGCGTGTCTTTGAGATGGCGCAGTCTGCCGAGGCGCAGCGCGTTGCGGGATCTGTGTTTGGCTCAATGCAGCAGGTTCCCGAAGAAGCAATCAGCTCCTATGTTTTCCCATCGGGGGTGGGCAAGTGGGCAGTGCCGACTGCATCGGGCATCGGGATGTCTGGCGCAGGCATGATGAGCGGTGCAGCTTACACGACCTCCGGCATGGGCATGTCCGGGGTGGGCATGGGCGGCGCGGTTTACACGACCTCCGGCATGGGCATGATGTCGGGTGTGGGTATAGGTGCGGTTGGCATGTCCGGCGTTGGCATGTACATGACTTCGGGCATGGGCATGTCTGGCGCGGGATTGTATACGATGTCTGGGATGGGCATGTCTGGGGCAGGTCTGTTACCCTCGATGCGTCCGCGACAGTTCTGGTTGATTGCTGATGCTGAATTGATTGTGTACGGCGCAACCGAACCTGATGCGACGGTAACGATCGGTGGTCGCCCGATTCAGCTCAACCCAGACGGCACGTTTCGCTTCCAGATGTCTTTCCAGGATGGAATGATTCATTTCCCGATCATGGCGGTTGCTGCGGATGGCGAACAAACCCGATCGGTTCATCTAGAGTTCACCCGCACCACACCCGAACGCAACACGAATACAAAAGAGGAGGCGATCGTCGAGTGGCTTCCCTAGCTTGATTGCCTTAGGTTTCCTCTAACACTGCTCAAACGGCTGTTTAAGCTGTTTAAACTGGCAGTACTTCAAACAAAGCTGAATCCTTCATCTGAGGCTATCCAGGATGGAGGATTTTTTGTTGTCTGCACCTGGCGTTAGACTGCTGGCGCTACCAGCAAGTCACTAAGGCTTGAATTTTAGATTGAGCTTCACCTAGCCCTCGTTGTCTTGCTTCATCTCCCAAATCCAGGCTATTGGCGTGAATAAACTGAATGTCTGCTACTCCCATAAATTGAAAGGCGTAACGCAAAGCAGGTTCTTGGCAATCCCAGCCTTTATAGGGTGAACCTGCTCCATAATCGACACCTCGTGCGGTAATAAAAAGCACTTTCTTATTTGTTGCTAGCCCCCTGAACTGCTCATTTTCAAGGGTGAATGTGCGATCGATACGAACAATTTGATCGATATACGCCTTGAAGTTAGATGGAATGCTGAAGTTATACATGGGGACACTGAAAATACAGCGGTCAGCCATCAAAAATTCATTCACTAATTCATCAGAAAACTTGAGAACTTCAGCCATTTCTGGAGTTAAAGCTTCTGGCGGTGTAAAGTCAGCCGCAATCCATTCTTCTGTGACGTGAGGAATTGGCGTCTGTCTTAGATCGCGGTAGGTAATGACATCATTAGGATGCAAATTTAGCCATGTATCGATGAACTCTTTTGCAAGCTTGCGTGATTTTGAGCGATCGCCGCGCGGACTGGAATCAACATGTAGAATGCTTGCCATTTGTGATTAACCCCAAGTCTCAGTTGCTATCTAGACATTAAGGTGCAAGATTACTAAAGTAAAGTAGCTTCCTTTTAGTAACTACCTCTGACCCTGGAGTGCTTTGATGACAGAACCCAAATGCTGTCCGCTAGAAATATTGCTGCGCCAGCTTTCAGGGCAATGGACGCTATATATTTTATGGATTCTGGATACGAATGGTGCCTTGCGCTTTGGTGAATTGCGGCGCAGAGTGGACGGCATCTCAACCAAGGTTTTAACTGACAGGCTGCGAATGCTGGAATTCCTTGAAATAATCCATCGCCACCATGAACCCACGATTCCGCCACAAGTTACTTACAGCCTGACCGATCGCGGCAAGGAGCTATCTGGGGCACTCGATCGCCTCTACGAGCTTGCAGTGCGCTGGTATGGCGTTGATGAGAAAACGACGGTTTAATTTTGCTTGATTTTCACTGACAACTTGCTAACAACCTGAAGCAATTCAACTAGAAAATGAATACTAGCTTAATCTGCCAATCTTGCTCCTCGCGAACAATTTGAATCTCGCGGATAAACTCCCGGAAATAGAATCGGCGTTCGGCTTCGGACAGATCCAGCCAGAATTGAGAAATTGAGACAACTTGGGCGATCGCCTTCAAATTCACCGGAGGTAACTGAGCGAGTTGTGCCTGAAGGGTTGCCAGTTCGTTGCGCAGTTTGTAGGCACGCAGGGCAGCGGTTTCTGAGTCCAGAATCCCCTGCTCGATCAGAGACGGCAACTGTTCGAGGATGGCTTGTTTCGCCTTGATTTGTCCTGAAATGCCTTGCTGGATGCCGTCAGTGTCTGGCAGCGAAGCGGCATTGACGGCTTGCGGCAGATCCTGACAGACTCGATCGATCGTGCCCTGCAACACTTCTGAATAAGGAATCGCGCGGCATTTCGGCTGATGCTCACAGCTCACCGGACGCAGGTACAGATATTCCTGATGCGATCGCGCTGCCTTGACTCGACTGATTTTCATTGCAGAGCCGCAATTCGCGCAGGTCACTAAACCGGAGAGCGATCGAGGGGCACTGGCAGAGCGAGCAGGCATCCGGCGATTGCGTCGCAGCAGTCGATCGACTTGGGCAGCTTCGTCGCGAGAGAGAATGGGCGCATGGGTGTCCTGCACCACTTCTCCGTTTTGATAGCGCAGATCACCCCGATAGACTGGACTGGTCAGCCAGCGTTTTGCGGTGGAAGCCGAAATCTTTTTGCCATATTTCTTTTGCAGGTAGCGCACGCTACTGCGTAAAGAGCCATAGAGCAAAAAATGCTCGAAAAAGTCTTTCACCACCGGAGCCGTGCTGCGATCGATCGTGTAGCGATCTTTGCCGCGCCGATAGCCATAGGGCGCTTTACCAGGAGGGGGCAGCGTTTTGATTCGATTCTGGGCGTGCCCTCGCTTCAGCTTGCGGCTGACGTGGCTCTGGTGAACGGTTTGCAGCAGATACAGCAGATCCGATCGGCGCAGGGGCGGATTTTCTGCTCCGATATCATCTGATCTGATTTCGCTATCAATCTGAAGTGGTTCTCCCGAAGTGGGGATGGGTTCTGCAACGGCAATCAGCGGAATCCCAAGCTGCTCAAATTCCCGCAGCCGATCGCCCACCTCTACAACGCTATCGCCCAATTCCGCCAGACGACGCACCAGCACACAGGCAACGGCTGCGCTCTGGCAGTCGTGCATAAGCTGCTGAAGCTGGGGTCGATGATTGCCTCGATCGCTTCGGAGCGGTTTTGTATCGCCCATATCCTGATAAATGCGATCGACCGTTCTACCCCAAACTGCCGGATCGGGCACAGACTCAAACAGTGGATCGGTGTAAGAATAAGCCAGCACTTTCTCAGGATGGCGGCTTGAATCAATGGTCATTGTCAGCTCTCAGCACAACCCTCAATCGCGGGAACGCGAAAACAAAATAGCGATCGGGCAAAGCGTTAAACCGAAGTGTTAGCACAAGAATGAATTGCTCCAAACAAATTAATAATTAGTTAGGCAATCAAGCAGAATTCTTAAGAAAGTTAGAACTTCTTAACGTGGATTGAGCCTCGCCGCTCAAGCACAGGAAAAATCTGGATTTGCACTGACAAAACCCCTAGAATTATCGAATGATCTTGCGCGGATAGACTATGAGCTCCACCCTGCATCCCTCAGACGACGCATTTCCCTCCAATACTCTGACCGAGGCGCAAATGGACGATCTGACTGTTGATACTGCCTCTGATCTATTTTTGCGTCATCGACTCCGAATCGTGGAGGATCTATGGGAAGCGGTCTTGCAGCAGGAATGCGGTCAGCAGCTTGTTGATCTGCTGCATCAGCTCCGGTTTCTCTATGCCAAACAAGAAGACGTTCAGGATGTGATCGAGTCCTCGGCGCTCAAGGTGATTGAATCTTTGGACTTAAACGAAGCGATTCGAGCCGCCCGTGCCTTTGCGCTCTATTTTCAGCTCATTAACATTGTGGAGCAGCACTATGAGCAGCGAGGACAGCAGCAGCAGTATCGGGCTGCCTACGAGCAAGCTGGGGGAAAAGCTTCGGTTTTTAACGTCACGCCTTCATCGATCGATGATGTGGAGGCAAACGGCAGCAATCTTCATGCTGACCTGCTCGAAAAAGCGCTGCATGACTCCTCAATGCGCCGCGATGCCGTGACTCTGCAAGGACTGCTGCCCCGTCTGCGTGCCCTGAACGTGCCGCCCCGGTTAATTCAGCAAATTATTGACAATCTCGATGTGCGGCTGGTGTTTACCGCCCACCCCACCGAAATTGTGCGCCACACGATTCGGGATAAGCAGCGACGCATCGCCAACATTTTGCGGCAGCTCGATCGCGCCGAAGAAAATCTCAAGGCTGTGGGGCTGTCTTCCTCCTGGGAAACCGAGGACTTGCGCGATCGCCTCACAGATGAAATTCGCCTCTGGTGGCGAACCGACGAGCTGCACCAGTTTAAGCCCACGGTGCTGGACGAGGTAGACTACGCGCTGCACTATTTCCAGGAAGTGCTGTTTGATGCGATTCCTCAGCTTTATCAGCGGTTTCATCGATCGCTCAAAGCGACCTTTCCCGAACTGCGTCCGCCGCAGTATAACTTCTGCCAGTTTGGCTCCTGGGTCGGCTCCGATCGAGATGGCAACCCTTCTGTGACGCCGGAAATTACCTGGAAGACGGCGTGCTATCAGCGAAACCTGGTGCTTTCGAAATACATTAACTCGGTTAAAAACCTGATCAACTTGCTGAGTATGTCGCTGCATTGGAGCGATGTGCTGCCCGAACTGCTGGAATCGCTGGAGCAGGATCAGGTGCAGTTGCCGGAGGTATATGAGCAGCACGCGATCAAGTTTCGCCAGGAACCCTATCGCCTGAAGCTGGCATATATTCAGAAGCGGCTGGAAAACACGCTGGAGCGCAGTCAGCAGCTTTACAACAGCGATTACCTGCAAGCAGAGGCGATCGACGGCACGCCAACCACCTTTTATCGATCGGGCGCAGATTTTCTGGCAGAGCTACAGCTGATTCAGCGCAACCTGAAGGAAACTCGGCTGGAATGCCGCGAAATGGAGCACCTGATCTGTCAGGTTGAAATCTACGGCTTTATCCTGGCACACCTTGATATCCGCCAGGAAAGCAATCGCCACTCGGACACGCTCAACGAAATCATTGATTATTTGCAAATTCTGCCGACTGCCTACAACAATCTGCCAGAAGACCAGCGGGTTATTTTCCTCTCGACCGAGCTGCAAACTCGCCGTCCCCTGATTCCCAGCGAGCTGCCCTTTTCGGATAAAACGAAAGAGACGATCGAAACGCTGCGGATGGTGCGGAAGCTGCAGCAGGAGTTTGGTGCAGAAATTTGCCAGACTTACATCATCAGCATGAGCCATCATGTCAGCGATTTGCTGGAAGTGCTGCTGCTGGCAAAAGAAGCCGGACTCTATGACCCCGCAACCGGATCGGGAACGCTCCATGTCGTGCCGCTGTTTGAAACGGTGGAGGATCTTCAGCGTGCTCCGGCAGTGATGAAGCATTTATTTGAGCTGCCGTTTTATCGAGCTTCTCTGTCAGGTGGCTTCGCGGGACGGGAGGCAGAGCAGGCTTCCAATGCCGCCAAGCCACTTCAGGAAGTGATGCTGGGCTATTCCGACAGCAACAAAGATTCAGGTTTTCTCAGCAGTAACTGGGAAATTCACAAGGCGCAGCAGGCACTCCAAAAAATTGCTGAACAATATGGCGTTGCGCTGCGAATCTTTCACGGACGCGGTGGCTCGGTGGGGCGGGGTGGCGGTCCTGCCTATGACGCAATTTTGGCGCAGCCCGGACGCAGCATCGATGGACGAATCAAGATTACAGAGCAGGGCGAAGTGCTGGCATCGAAATACAACCTGCCGGAGCTGGCGCTCTATAACCTGGAAACCGTGACAACTGCAGTGCTGCAAGCCAGTTTGCTTAAAAGCGGCTTTGATGACATCGAGCCGTGGCGCGAAATCATGGAGGAGCTTGCCGATCGATCGCGCACCCACTATCGCCAGTTGATTTATGAACAGCCCGACTTTTTGGATTTCTTCCTGTCGGTAACGCCGATCGAAGAAATTAGCCAGCTTCAGATCAGCTCTCGTCCGGCTCGTCGTAGCGGAGGACAGAAAGACCTGACGACGCTTCGGGCAATTCCCTGGGTGTTTAGCTGGACGCAAACCCGCTTCTTGCTGCCCTCCTGGTATGGCGTGGGCACGGCGATTCAAAGCTTTTTGGAAGAGGAGCCAGAAGAGAACCTGAAGCTGCTGCGCTACTTCTATTACAAGTGGCCCTTCTTCAAAATGGTGATTTCTAAGTGCGAAATGACCCTCTCGAAAGTTGATTTGACGATCGCCCACCAGTACGTTCAGGAACTCTCACCGCTCGCAGATCTGGAACGGTTTGGGCGCGTGTTTGACCAGATCGCCAGCGAATATCACCTGACCCGCGACCTGGTGCTGCTGATTACCGGACACAAACGCCTGCTGGACGGCGATCCTGATTTGCAGCGATCGGTGCAGTTGCGAAACAACACGATCGTGCCGCTGGGTTTTTTGCAGGTGTCGCTGCTGAAACGGCTGCGTCAGCACAAGTCCAGTTCTTCGGGCGTGATTCGATCGCGCTATAGTCGGGGCGAACTGCTGCGGGGGGCACTGTTGACGATCAATGGCATTGCCGCCGGAATGCGGAACACAGGTTGATTTTGCTCTGATTAGAATGGGACTAGTTTAAACCCGTCTAGGGGTTGTTTGACGAGCCTCAAAAGATCCTGCATTGTCCCCTAAATTCCCTAATTCTGAGGGACTTTGAGCCACCGAGCATTTGCACAGGACGGTTTGAAGGGTTCGGTTCCCCCAAAATTGGGGGCTAGGGGGGCGGCTCGGAGTCACAGGCGTCACTTGCCAAGCAACCTCTCAGCGATCGATTCAGCCTATTTCAGGTCAGCCATGAGCAAATCAGAAGTTCGAGGACTCGTTAACGAAGTCAAAGCGCAGGTCAGCATCCTGATTGCTGTCGTTGCATTGATGTGGGGCTTGGAAATCATTGATGCAGGGCTGGGGGGTGCGCTTAACCAGTTTGGCATTCTGCCCCGATCGATCGTAGGACTGCGAGGCATTTTGTTCGCGCCTTTTCTGCACGGCAATTTCCCTCACCTGATTGCAAATACACCGCCGTTTCTGGTGCTGGGCTGGCTGGTGATGCTGCGACGCACAAACGAATTTTTTGTGGTGAGCGCGATCGTGATGCTGATTGGTGGGCTGGCAACTTGGCTGGTGGCTCCGCCTTTCACACTGCATATCGGCGCGAGCGGCGTGATTTTTGGCTACCTGGGCTTTTTGCTGTCGCGCGGCTATTTTGAACGCAGCATCGGCTCAATTTTGTTTTCGATCGTCGTTGCGCTGATGTACGGCGGTTTGATCTGGGGCGTGCTGCCCGGAATGCCCGGAATCTCGTGGCAGATGCACCTGTTTGGCTTCATTGGTGGGATTGTGGCGGCAAAGCTGCTGGCAGAACCGAGAGCGAAACGCCGATCGTCCAGGGATTTCTAAAACAATTCGCTGCTTAGCCGCTGAACCGGGAACCGTAAGCGCTTGACAAACAAATAACAATTATGATGAAGGAGAACAGTGGTTGAGCTGTTCGATCGTTTGACGCATCAGTTTCAGTTATTGTTGAGCCAGTTTTTGTGAATATCTCCACAACTCCCGATCTGCGAAGCCTGTTTCCTTTCAAGCTCGATGACTTTCAAGAAGAGGCGATCGCTGCCTTAAATGCGGGAGAGTCAGTAGTCGTTTGTGCCCCGACCGGATCGGGAAAGACGCTGATTGGAGAATATGCCATCCATCGGGCGCTGGCAAACGGCAAGCGGGTTTTCTACACGACTCCGCTCAAAGCATTATCGAACCAGAAGCTGCGCGACTTCCGAGACGAATTTGGTGCCGATCGCGTTGGGCTGCTCACCGGAGATTTATCGGTGAATCGGGATGCGCCCATTCTGGTGATGACGACCGAGATCTTCCGCAACATGCTCTACGGCACGCCGATCGGGCAGGTGGGAACCTCGGTGATCGACGTGGAAGCGGTGGTGCTGGACGAATGCCACTACATGAACGATCGCCAGCGCGGCACGGTCTGGGAAGAGTCGATCATCTATTCGCCGCCCGGAATTCAGCTCGTTGCCCTTTCTGCCACGATCGCCAACAGCGACCAGCTCACGGACTGGATTGGACGGGTTCATGGTCCCACCAAGCTAATTTATTCGGACTTCCGCCCGGTGCCGCTGCAGTTTCATTTCTGCAACCCCAAGGGGCTGTTTCCCCTGCTGAACGACAGCCAGAAAGCCATTAACCCGCGCCTGAAGCCCAAGGGCGGAAAACCTCGTGGACGACAGGAAGCGCCTTATATCGAGTTTGTGCTGAGTCAGCTTCAGCAGCGCGATATGCTGCCTGCAATTTATTTCATCTTCAGTCGGCGCGGCTGCGATCGAGCGGTGGAAAACCTCAGCCATTTGTCGCTGGTGAATGAGAGAGAGACGGCAGCCCTGAAAGAGCAAATTGACACATTTCTGGCGCGCACCCCAGAAGCAGGACGGGCAGGACACATCGAGCCGCTCTACCGGGGAATTGCTTCGCACCATGCGGGGGTGTTGCCTGCCTGGAAAGGGCTGATCGAGGAGCTATTTCAGCAGGGCTTGATCAAAGTCGTGTTTGCAACGGAAACGCTGGCGGCTGGAATTAATATGCCTGCCCGAACCACGGTGATTTCCAGTCTCTCGAAAAGAACCGATCGCGGACATCGGCTGCTGAATGCGTCAGAATTTCTGCAAATGGCAGGACGGGCAGGACGACGCGGCATGGATCTTCAGGGTCATGTGGTGACGGTGCAAACGCCCTATGAAGGCGCAACCGAGGCGGCATACCTGGCGACTTCTAAAGCCGATCCGCTGGTGAGCCAGTTTTCGCCGAGCTATGGCATGGTGCTAAACCTGCTGCAAACCCACTCGATCGAAGAAGCGCAAGACCTGGTTGAGCGCAGTTTTGGTCACTATCTGGCAACGCTCCATCTGAAGCCGCAGCAGCAGGCAATCAACGATCTGACTGCCGAAATTGAGCATCAGCGATCGCAAATCAAAGACCTCAATACCGATCTGGTGGCACAGTATGAAAAGTTGAGCGATCGGCTGAAGGAAGAACGCCGCCTCCAGAAAACCCTGCAGCATCAGGCAATGGAGATGCAGGCAGACCAGGTGGCAATGGCGGTTGCCTTTGCCGTGTCGGGAACGCTGCTGACCCTGAAGACGAAGCAGATGTCTGTGCCGCTGCCTGCAACGCTGGTGATGAAAGTGCCGGGGTCAGGACAGTTTCCCCATCTGGTTTGCCTGGGGCAGGACAATCGCTGGTATGTGGTGTCGGTCGCTGATGTCGTCGGACTCCACGCCGAGTATCCGCGTCTGGCACAGGTCGATCATCTTGCGCCGCCGGAAGATCTGCCGCCGAAGGTGGGTTCGGTGAAACGGGGCGACGAAACGACGCTGGCGATCGTGCGTCAGATGCCCTCGATCGATTTGGAACAGGATACTGCTCCAGAAGTAGAAGAACAGCAGGCGCGGGTCAGGGCGATCGAAGAACAAATGCAAAATCACCCGCTGCGGAAGTTGGGCGATCCGGGCTATTTGATCAAGCGACAAAAGCGAATCTGGAAGCTGGAAGAGGAACTTGAAAGCCGAAAAAGCAAGTTTTCCCAGTATTCTCAACGCTACTGGCAGGAATTTCTAAATCTGATGGAAGTCCTGGAGCACTTTGGCTGTCTGGAAAACAACAAGCCAACGCCGCTGGGACAGGTTGCCGCCGCCATTCGGGGAGATAACGAGCTTTGGCTAGGGCTGGCGCTGGCTTCAGGCGAACTAGATGCGCTGGAACCTCACCATCTTGCTGCGGTTTGTGCTGCCCTGGTGACGGAGGTTTCCCGCCCGGATAACTGGACGCGCTACGAGCCGTCGGGCGAAATTGAACAGGCACTCAGCGAACTGTGGAGTGTGAGGCGAGAACTGCTGAAACTGCAGCGTCGCTATCAAATCGCCTTTCCTGCATGGCTGGAGTCTGACTGGATCGGGCTGATCGAGCAGTGGGCACTCGGCATTGAATGGCAGGAGCTTTGCAGTCACACGACTCTGGATGAGGGCGACGTGGTGCGAATTCTGCGGCGAACGGTAGACTTCCTCTCGCAGGTTCCCCATGTGCCGTTCATTGCCGATGAACTCAAGCAAAATGCGCGGCGGGCAATTCAGCTGATCGATCGCTTCCCAGTGAATGAGGCAACTGACTGAGCCGGAGATTAAACCAGGGAAATTAATGCTGAACGGTTTGCGGGCTTTAACGAAATCGATCGCTGCAAGTGCCTTGCTCTCAACAGTTGCCCCTAACGCTGCTGCTGCTGGTAAATCACAATTAGAAAGCTAATTGCCACAAGCCCCAAAATCATGATCTGAGGCAAATGTCGCTGAAACCAGAGCGAGAACGAAGCAGGACGGGACGATCGAATCGGCTGAAATGGCTGCCGGTCGTCGTGGTAGAGGGTGCATTCTTTGGCGTAGGGACGCTGGGGAAAATTGCAGGTGTCGTCTGCATGGTAAGTGCAGGTATCGCAGAGATATTCAGACCCCGCTGCCTGATGCAAAGTAATTCCTGGATGCCCGTGGGCTTTGAGCGTGGTGCGGCAGAAGGGACAGGCGATCGCCTGGGGATCAACGGGCTGATTACAGCGAGGGCAGGTTGGCATCAGAAAAAATGCGGCGAAAAGGTGAACTGAAATGACAAATTCAGCTTTAGTTCATCTTCGCTTATCCTCAGCGAAATTGCCCAGGCTGGGATCGATCGCCCTTCATTGCTCGCCCTAGATTGAAGGATGAATTGAAGGATTTTCAGGAATTTCTGCTTGAACCATTCAGGGATGTCGCTTCCGAACCTGATATCGAGCAGCTTCATCAATTCGCTGATTTCCTGCGCCCATCGCCTGATTAAATCGGGCATCCGTTGCTTCCAGCACATCCTGGGGCACGCTTTTCCAGGCTTCCATGCTTTCCCAGTGAATGATGGTGATCACTTCATCCAATTGATCGGGGCTGATCCAGACTTCTTTGCTTAAAAATCCTGGGTATTGCGACAGGGTGGCTGTCCAGATTTCATCATCTTTTTGCACAAACTTTTCCCGAAGCTCCGGCGTGACGCGAAACTTCAGCCATTCAATCACCATGCCTTTTTCATCCTACATACATCTCTGAATCTTTTCGCCATTCTACAGTTCACAAGTTCGGTGAATACGGTAGCGTGAATGTTCGACCCGATCGCAAATTTGCCAGAATAAAGCTATGGGCAAAACTGCTCTCATTATCTCTGCAAGTCAATGATTTGCTTGTCGTGCTTTGAGAGCAATGACCCTAATTGCACTATGGGCAACGCACTGTCTTCTAGCTAGCCTCTTCAGGCAGACATTAAGGAATCAGCATGGACAACAATCTTTTGAGAGAACTGATCGCGATGGGGATCAATACGACTTCGCAGGTTGCCGATAAGCTCCGAGAAGTGAGCGACCAGCTTGTGAAGGACGGTCGGATTGACCCAGATCAGGCAGCCCATTTTGCCAACGACTTAATGCAGCAGCTCAAAACGGAACAGACGAACTGGGAAGCTCAGATGCAGCGACAGCTCCGCAATATGCTTCAGGATCTGGGGGTGCCGCGCCAAAACGAGATGGACGAACTGCGCGGACGGCTCGATCGCCTGGAGCGACAGGTGCGCGACCTCGAAAATCGGCTCTGGCGATAGAAGTTTGCCAGTTTGGGCAGGTTTGCCACGGCATCAAGCAGTAAACTGAGGAATGAGATCGAGGAATGAGCCTGAGGGATTCATTCTGTTGAAAAAGCCTGAGAAGAACAGGAGGACTGCTTTGCGAGAAATTTTGATTAGCTTCGGCGTCATGGTGGTGTGTCTGGTCGTTATCGTTGCAGCGCAATTAACAAATCGGGGTGCAGAAGCACTCGCCGCACAACAGCCTGCATCTGATACACCCAATCCTCCGACGATCGCTCAAGTTTCACCTGCCCCTGCTGCCACCGCTCCTGACGCAATGATGATTGCTATGACAAGCGCAAACGAAGATCAAAACGTTGTCACGACCCCCTCTGGTCTGAAATATGTTGACGAAGTCGAGGGCGACGGCGCAACCCCCGAAGCCGGGCAAACCGTGTATGTTCACTATACGGGTACGCTGGAAGACGGCAGCAAGTTTGATAGCTCCCGCGATCGCAACCGTCCTTTCTCATTCCGCCTGGGGGCAGGGCAGGTGATCAAAGGCTGGGATGAGGGCATCAGCACCATGAAGGTTGGCGGTCAGCGTCGCTTAATTATTCCGCCGGATCTAGGGTATGGCGCGAGAGGGGCAGGAGGTGTAATTCCTCCCAACGCAACGCTAATTTTTGACGTGGAATTGCTGAAGATTGGTTAGTTGTCGTTGGTTGCTCGGTTCATTGCTCAGCAATCCGGTGGCAGAACTCTTAATCGACGAAGAATTAGCTAGAAAGAGAACAAAGAGACGTTCAATTGAACGTCTTTTCTGTTTTTATGAATGTTTTGTGGCTGCTGAGCGGATGCCGATCGATGGGAGCTTGATGTTTACGATCGCGCTGGCGCAGCCAGATTTCTGAAACGAGTAAACTGCGGCTCAAATAGCAGCTTGATGGTTCCCACAGGACCATTGCGGTGCTTGGTGAGAATGACTTCGGCAATGCCGCGATCGGGCGTATCGGGGTTGTAATACTCTTCGCGGTAGAGCATCATAATCAGGTCGGCATCCTGCTCAATTGATCCACTTTCTCTCAGGTCAGACATCATCGGGCGTTTGTTGGTGCGCGATTCAACGCCCCGGCTGAGCTGCGAGAGGGCAATGATCGGAACCTGTAACTCCCGCGCCAGGCTTTTGAGCGATCGCGTCATTTTAGAGAGTTCCTGCACCCGGTTATCGCCGGAGCCTTCCATAAGCTGTAAGTAATCAATCAGAATTAGCCCCATTGCCCCGCCCTGTTCGGCTTGCAGGCGGCGCGCTTTCGATCGCATCTCGGTGACAGAGATATTGGGCGTATCGTCAATGAAAATGGGCAGTTGAGATAGGGTGCTGATGGCGTGTCCGAGCGGTTCCCATTCGGTTTGGGCAATGCGACCCGATCGCAGTCTGCCGCTTTCGACCTGTGCTTCGCTAGACAGCAAACGATAGACGAGCTGCTCTTTGGACATTTCCAGACTGAAGACGGCGATCGGCAGTTTATGAAAAGCGGCAATGTTGCGGGCGATATTCAACACAAAGCTCGTTTTCCCCATTGACGGACGACCCGCCGCAATAATCAGATCTGATCGCTGAAAGCCCTGGGTCATGGCATCCAGATCATAAAAGCCGCAGGAGATTCCCGGCAGCACCAGACCGAGCGATCGGCTTTCGATATCGGAAAAGGTGGAGGTGAGAATATCCGAGGTGGCGACGAGTGCCTGGGAAGGGCGAACCTGGGTGATGTTAAACACCTTTTGTTCTGCCTGATCCAGCACTTTTTCGATCGGGGAGGCGATGTCATAGCCCAACTGAGCAACTTCGGTTCCCACATGAATCAGCTTGCGGCGCAGATATTTGTCCATCACAAGCTGGGCGTACTGATCGATATTGACCGCGCTCACCGTGCGATCGACCAGTTCGGCTAAACGGCTCTGTCCGCCAACTTTTTCCAGCAGTCCGTGGTCATAGAGCCAGGTGGTCACGCTCATCAGATCGGTGGGTTTGCCCTGAGCCTGCAGCGTCGTTGCTGCCCGGTAAACTTCCTGATGGGCACTGATGTAAAACGCTTCCGGACGCAGAATTTCCAGCACTCGCCCGATCGCTTCCGGGTCGAGCAAAATTCCGCCCAGAATGGCTTCTTCGGCATCAATGTTTTGGGGCGGAACCCGATCGCTGTAGCCTTGAAAATTGAGTTCTTGAACCATCAGACCGGACGCTAAAAGGACGCTTGACAACTAGAAAAACTGGATGAGAATCAGTACTTCCGTACTAATTTGACTCGGTACTCAGTATTCTATCCTTACTTAGCTCTTCTGAATGCGATCGTTTTCCAAATTCATCTGATGGTTTTCCATCAGGTGTGTTCCAACCCTGAGTTTTCTGAAATCCGCCCCGAACTGCCCCGTTTTTTGAAAACCCTTCCGGTTTGTATCTTAATTAATATAAAAGTCAAGCGGGGCAATGTCGAACCTGAATGGATTTCCCAATATTTGTCTAAGCAGCACAAAACAAGGAGAGCCTTAGCCCCCCTCTGCTTCCGTAATCTTGATTGTTCGATCGCCCTACCGCAAAGGAACCACTTGAATGTCGATCGATGCCGTGACTTCGGGGTGAAGCTTGATATCGACTTTGTAGGAACCCAGAGTTGAGATATCGGGAACGCTGATGCTGCGGCGATCGATCTCCAGACCCAGATTGTTTTGCAGCAGATCTGCCACTTCCTGAGCCGTCACCGTACCAAAGATGGCATCGCCTTCGCCCACCTGCTTCGAGATCGACAGACGGCTGGATTTTTCCAGAGCTGCCTTTTGGGTTTCTGCTTCCTGCTTGAGTTCGAGCAGTCTTTGCCGCTCAGCTTCTCTGCGACGCTCAACCTGCTTTAGAATGCCGGGAGTGGTGCGAACTGCAAACCCCTGGGGTAGCAGATAGTTCCGGGCATAGCCAGGAGCGACCTCTACCACATCGCCTGCCCGACCCAATTTGCTTACGTCTTTGTTTAAGACCAACTGAATACGCTTTGCCATGACCTTTCCTGTACGCCTGCGCGACGCTCTATTCCGATTGAAGTTTGCCAGCATACTATCGTAGCGAACCAGGAGAACCAATCGCAAGTTATTATTGGCAACTTCAGACGATACGCTGCCAATATTCTCCTATCTGTCGCCCTATAATGCTCTAGGTATCAACGATCGCGCCCGATGAGCTATACTCCAAAAATTTTGGCGTTTTCTGGTAGTGCCCGCAAAGATTCCTTTAATCAGCGCGTGGTACAAATTGCTGCCAATGGTGCAAGAGCGGTGGGAGCCGAGGTCACGGTACTCAATTTTCGAGATCTGCCACTGCCGCTTTACGATCAGGACTTGGAAGCTGAACAGGGAATGCCGCAAAACGTGCTCAAGCTCAAGGAAATCATGCGAGCGCACCAGGGGTTACTTATTGCTTCGCCGGAATACAACAGCTCTGTCACGCCTCTGCTGAAAAATGCGATCGATTGGGCTTCTCGTCCTGTGGATGGAGAACCGCCGCTGGGCTGCTTTGAGGGTCGCGTTGCAGCAATTATGAGCGCGTCTCCAGGCGGATTGGGCGGACTGCGCGGACTGATTCACCTGCGATCGATTTTGGGCAACATCCGGGTAATTGTGCTGCCCGATCAAGTTGCAGTGTCCCATGCGAGCGAGGCATTTCATCCAGAGGGGACGCTCAAAGAGGCAAGACTGCAGCGATCGGTTGAGCAGTTGGGTGAAAAGGTGGCGACGATTATGGCAAGGCTAAACGGTTAGAAATTACCACTAGAAACCGCAGCTAGAAATTGCAACAAAAGGCAAGCAAAACCCGCATGAGTACAACGATTAAGGTAGATGCAAATCATCTGAACGGGCTGGATCTGTCGCCAGCGCAAGCCGTAATTGATCCGTGGATTGCAGAGGGATCGATCGGCACTCAGAGCCAGCAGATTCGCTTTGAAATTGACTTTCCCCGTGAGCCTGAAGACCCGCGAGAACTGTCTGAGATTCCAGAAGTGCGGCTGTGGTTTATCCGGCTGGATGCTCGCTATCCGTGGTTGCCCTATCTGCTGGACTGGGAAGCAGGCGAACTGGGACGCTATGCCGCGATGCTGGTTCCGCATCAGTTTAGCCCGACGGAGGGCATTCAGTTCAACCCGGAGGCGCTGGAAATCTTTGTGATGAACAAGGTTTTTGTGCTGGTGGACTGGCTGCAGCAGCAGGGCAGCTTTAACCGAACCAAAGTTAAATTTCTGACCCAAATGGTGGGCTATGAGATCGATGATGCTTTCTTTGATCTCATTGGCGCGTAGGTTTGGGGCGGAGGTCAGGACAGGATTGTTTTAGAGACAATTCGCGTCTTCTTGCGATCGGCTTCACTCAATTCTTCTCCAGACTGGAGGCGGGTTGCGGTTTCCTGGAGGACAGTGGCTGCACCCTGATCGCCCATTTGCAGCGCGGTTTTTGCGGCGGACTGAAGCAGGGTTGCGGCTCCGGCTCGATCGCCCTGCTGGAGCTTTGCTTCTGCAATTTGGGTTTGGCGATATTTTGCCAGGGTCAGGATATGCTGCTGCACCTTATCGTTGAGCGCGGGCTGATAGTCGCGTAGCGCAGTCACCTGCACGGGAATCTTCTCAGACAGCAGCCTTTCGGCGCTAATCAGCGGGTCGTCGTAGCGCACCTGGACTTCAGCGATCGTCTCCATTCCTTCCGGCAGTTCACCGATATAAAGGTTTGCCAGCACCACACGCGGCACGTCGATCATCAAGTCCCCCAGCCGCACAATATATTCGCTGCCTTCCTGCATCACAGGTAACTCGATCGTGTCTGGCACAACCTGGGCGATTGGCTTCGTTTCTGCCAGTCTGACCTGGGGCTTGAGCGTCAGCAGCAAATGGGCATTCGTTAACCCAACCGACTGAATGCGGGTGAACAGCCGACTAAACTCACTCACGGCAGCTTCTGGGTGCTGAATGTAGGAAAGCGTTCCGCCTGCTGCGTCTGCGATGCGCTCCAGCACGTCTTGATTCCACCGATCGCCAAAGCCAAGCGCGTTGAGCGTTAAATTATAGCCTGCGGCAAGGTTTGCCAGCTTAAGGCAGCGATCGTTGTCGCCATGCTCGTTTTCGCCGTCGGTGAGCAGAAATGCCTGGGAAATGGCGTCTTTTTTGCCTTTTGCCAGTTCTTCAATTCCAAGGCGCATTCCTTCGTCGATCGCAGTGCCGCCGCTGGCTTTGATGCGGTTAATTTCAAATTTCACGTCAGCGGGACGATCAATCGTCTGATTGGGAATCAGCACTTTTGCTTTGTGATCAAACACAATCACCGAAAGCCGATCGCCCGGAGACAGACTATCCACAATGTGATGCGCTGCCTGCTTCACGGTTTCCAGCGGTCGCCCGTTCATTGAGCCACTGTGATCCAGAATCAAACAAAGATTGAGGGGAGCAGTTCGACCCTGGGATTCGAGTAGGGCTGAGATTGAGACGGCAAGCTGTCGCTGATTGGTTGACTGCGCCAGGTTAAGATGGGCATCGCTCAAGGCTGCCTGTAAACCCACTCGCATAACGATCGCTCCTGGAAGTGAAGAGGTAGGTGAGGATAGCGGATAAAAGAAATACTTCAACAGAACATTTCCATCTTACGGAATCTGGTTTGGAATTTTTGGGGAATGGATGAGGGGGTGAGTGGGTGGGTAGGTGAGTCGTTGTCTGTGTGTTTTATGGGGTGGAGGGAGTGACCCGATCGCCTAAGCGGAATTGAGCGATCTGGGTGATTTCGGTGAGGGCTTGCTGTTGCTCGGTTTCGATCGGGTTTTGCAGACGGCGATCGAATTCCGCCAGGATGGTTGCTCTGGTGTGGTTGCGGACGGCGATGATGAAGGGGAAGCCGAATTTGGTTTTGTAGGCGTGGTTGAGGGTTTGAAAGCGATCGAATTCTGCGGGGGAGAGGCGATCGAGTCCGGCGCCTGCCTGCTCTTGCACAGAGTCTTGAGCCATTTGCACTTTGCCAGCGAGGTCGGGATGGGCGCGGATCAGGGCAAGCTGTGCTGCTGGGGTTAGCTGCTGCAGGGTGGCAATCAGCTTTTGGAAGAGGTCTTTGCGATCGGCAAAGGGGCGGCTGTGCCAGGTTTGAGCGGCGATCGAGGGGGTTGCTTCAAAGACTGTGCCCAGCGCGTCAACGAATTCTTCCTGGGAAAAGGAATTGAGTTCAGCGATTGAAAAAGGCATAGGGTTGATCAACAAAGGAATTAACTGCCGCGATAGGTGCTGTATGACCAGGGCGAAGCCAGCAGCGGAACGTGGTAGTGGGCACTGGGGTCGGCGATCCCAAAGCGAATGGGGATGCGATCGAGAAAGGGCGGCTCTGAGACGGAGACGGGCTGCTGTTTGAAATAGTCGCCGACTGCAAACACAAGCTCGTAGGTTCCGGGCTGGGGGTCGGTCAGCATGGGCTGGTCGGTTCTGCCGTCTGCGTTGGTCTGGACGGTTTTGAGCAGGTTTCTATGGCTAGACTGAGCATCGATTTGCCAGAGTTCGATTGAGAGATGGGCGGCAGGACGACCCTGTGCCGTATCTAAAACATGAGTTGTGAGTTTTCCAGACATCGATTTTTCCAGACATTAAGGGGGGTTGGGAAGTCTTGCAGTGGAATCCGGGCTGCTGAGGGACTACTTGAGCGGTCCTCCCAGGATGGTTTTGGCGATCGCATTTGTCACATCGGTGGGTTTCTCGGTGGCAAGCTGGTGATACCACTGGCGGGTGATGTTGGGGTCTTTGCCGTGAATTTGCTCGGCGCGTTTGCGGGCTTTCTGAACGATCGCGCAGGTGCGGGGATGGCGGTCGGCTTCGTAGCGTTGCAGCGCATCTTGAATGCTGACATTGGTTGTGACGAGAAACTGCGTCAGCATATAGGCATCTTCCATTGCCTGACAGCCGCCCTGACCCAGATCGGGACAAGTTGCGTGGGCAGCGTCTCCCAGCAGGGCAACCCGACCGCGCACCATGCGATCGATCGGTCCCACGTCGTGGATCAGGACGCGATTAGTTGCTTCGGGGTCGAGTCGTTCAATCAGCCGCTGTACCGGATCTGCCCAGCCCAGGAAAAACTGGGACAAGTCCGATCGAATGTCGCCCAATTCCAGCGTTTCCTCTTTGGGCATCGGTACATCAAAAAAGAAATAGAAGCGATTTTCGGCTACGGGCATCATCGACGCCCGCTTAAAGTCGCCCACATAAATTGCCCAGGTATCTGCCGGAACCAGATCGGAACTGACAGGAACCAAGCCATTCCAGTTAACGTAGCCGCCGTACTTCGGTTCGACCGGATGCCCCAAAACCGATTCGCGCAAAACCGATCGCACTCCGTCTGCGGCAATCAGCAAATCACCTGTTGTCCGATGGCCGTCTTCAAAAATCGCCGTCACGCCAGTCTCGATTTCTTCGACGCCCACACAGCGAGCATTCAGCTTCACTTCCCCTGGAAAAGCGTTGAGCAGCATTGCCTGCAAATCGGTTCGGGCAACGGGATAGGGTCGCTGTCCCACGGCTTGAACGAGCGGGTCAAGGTCGATCGCACTCAGCAGCTCTCCGTTTTGGGTGCGGTATTCCATCCGATCCATCAAGCCGCCGATCTGCGCCATTGACTTACCCAAGCCAAGAGAATTCAGCACTTTCACGCCGTTTGACCAGACCGAAATTGCCGCCCCTGCCGGACGCAGTTCTTTAACGCGATCGTAGATTTCCACTTCAAACCCGGCTCGACTGAGGGCAACTCCGGCGGTGAGTCCCCCAATTCCCGCCCCAATAATCACAACTTTTAGCTGCTGCATAACGAAATGAGATAACAATTCGGCGTTGCTGAATCGAAGAATGAATGGGCAAACTTGATATCCTGCATCGCCCCCCAATCCTGCTTCAGCCTGAGCGATGAACTGAAGTGAATTGTATTAGCAAATACAACATTCCTTCTGTTTAATTGCATACAGTATACAGTCTGTAAAGCGTTCGCAAAATGGCAACCTGGTTCTGAAATTGGCGCTGGGTTGAAGTTGGGCTGGAACGGTTATGTCTTCATCGCACAGGTCAGATTTCAAGATTCTCTAACGTACTGTCGAACAAACGATCGAAAGCGCTACAGTCCAGATATGCAATCACAAATGATTTGTGAGAAGGGGGGTGTGGGGGCTTCGCCCCTGCACCCCAGACAATCCGAAAAGGATTGCTATAGGATGGCGAAAACGCACGTTTCCTGAGCCTTTGAAACTGACAGATTGGCACAGGCAATTAACTGGAAGGAGGAGCAGTGACATCACAAGAACAGCTTGAAACCAGTTTGACACTGACCATCAACGGCGATCGCGTTCGGCTAAAAGGGATTTCGCCTGCGACGACGCTGCTAGAATATCTGCGGCAAAGCGGACGGGTTGGCACAAAGGAAGGCTGCGGCGATGGGGACTGTGGCGCTTGCACGGTAGCGATCGTGGCAGAAGGGGCAGACGGGAAGCCTCACTATCAGGCGGTGAATAGTTGTCTGATTCCGATCGGTGTTCTGGCAGGGCGGCAGATCATGACTGTAGAAAGCATCTCGAACGGCTCGCTTCACCCCGTACAGCAGGCAATGGTCGAACTGGGCGGCTCACAGTGCGGCTACTGCACACCGGGATTCATCATGAGTCTGTTTGCGGCTTACTACGATCGCGCAGTAGATGATCTGGCGCTGGAAGGCAATCTCTGTCGCTGTACGGGCTATCTGCCAATTCGGCGGGCGGCGCAAAAAGTTGCAGAGGCAGAACCGATCGACCACTTTTCGGAAACTCTGGCAGGGACGGCGATCGCGTTTGAGTCAGTCCAGTGCAC
>Ga0224722_1000492_pt1 | contig 22905 bp, 19 predicted proteins | sample Balambano_FR1_Me_FD_161646 | JGI IMG/M metagenome (GOLD analysis project Ga0224722, IMG submission 161646) | Freshwater sediment microbial communities from Lake Towuti, South Sulawesi, Indonesia - Balambano_FR1_MetaG | ecosystem: Environmental > Aquatic > Freshwater > Lake > Sediment | place... | reverse complement strand
AACGCCTTTGTGGAGCGCCGCGTCATTCCTTCATGGTTCACGCTCAATTTAAGCTGCCCGAACACGGAAGATGATCCACACGGCAACCAGACGGAATCCAAAGCCCGCGACCTGTGCGGCGCGGTTGTGTCTCTGCTCAAACAACACGGCAGCACACCACTGTGGGTGAAAGTTAGTCCGTGTTTGAGTAAGGCGCAGGTTGCCGCGCTGATGCGGGCGTTTGCTGATACTGGTGTGAGCGCGGTCATTGCGACGAATACACTCCCTATGCCTACCCGATCGGATGCAACAGTAGTAGCGGGAGTCGGCGGCGGCAGGCTGCACGATGCGGCGCTGGAATCCTGCCGAATGCTGTTTGCTGAGAAGGCGGCGCATGGGCTTGAGATAGATATTATCGCTTGCGGCGGCATATTGGATGGCGACTCTCTGGCGGTATTTATCGAGGCGGGTGTTTCCGCAGCGCAGTATTACTCGGCACTGTTATATCGTGGTTTGCTGGCAGGCGCGGTGATCTGGCGAGAATATGGATTGAAAGGGCAGGCTGATGATTGAGGCGGAAGTTGCCTCTGTACTCTTAAGCGTTGGTGCGGTCGGTTTCACGCCAGATGCGCCCGTAACATTCAAATCGGGAATTGTCTCGCCCGTATATGTGGATAACCGCCGCCTGCCATTTTATCCGCAGGCATGGCGCGTCGTGATTGAGGGCTTTGCGGCACTGCTGGTGGAACGTCAAATCCCTTACGACGTAATCGCAGGGATTGAGACGGCAGGTATCCCACACAGCGCGGCGCTGGCATATCATCTGAGCAAGCCATCGGTATTCGTTCGCAAGCAGCCGAAGGAACACGGCTTGAAAAATCGCGTTGAGGGGGGAAATGTTGGTGGAAAACGGGTGCTGCTGGTTGAGGATTTGGTGACGACGGGCGGCAGCAGTATAAGCGGCGTATCGGCGTTGCGTGAAGCCGGCGCGGAGGTAACGGACTGCCTGGCAATTGTCAGTTATGGATTTATGGAGGCGCGGAATGCTTTTGCTCAGGCGGGCGTTGAACTGCATACCCTGACGAATTTTGCAGCAATTTTGAATGCCGCAACGCAATACAGCGAGGCAGATCGCCTGGTAGTGCGCGAATGGCTTGATGACCCGCACGGTTGGGCAGGCAAACGAGGCGAATGATGAACGCAATTGACAAATTTCGCAGCCGTGCCGCTGACGTGAATTCACTTCTATGTGTCGGCTTGGACAGCGATGCGGCGAAGATGCCCCCTCGCTTTCACGGGGATGTGGTGGCTTTCAACCGCTGGATCATTGATCAGACCCACCCCTTCGTGTGTGCCTATAAACCGAACTTTGCGTATTATGAGGCGAGGGGCGTGCCAGGCTGGCGCGAATTGCAGGCGACCATCGAATATCTGCGAGAGCAGCACCCACACATCCTGACGATTGCCGACGCGAAGCGCGGCGATATTGGCAGCACCAATGAGCAGTATGCTGCGGCAATCTTTGATCAGCTTGGCTTTGATGCCATCACGCTGCACCCATTTCTGGGAAGGGAAGCGCTTGCGCCATTTCTGGCGCGTGCGGACAAGGCTTGTATTGTGCTGTGCCGCACCAGCAACGACGGCGCGGGCGAATTGCAGGATTTGAACGTCAATGGTCGCCCGTTGTGGGTTGTGGTGGCGGATCGGGTGAGTAAATCGTGGAATGCCAATCACAATTGTATGCTGGTGGTCGGCGCGACCTATCCGGATGAACTGCGAATCGTGCGTGGGTTAATCGGCGCTATGCCGATTCTCATGCCCGGCATTGGCGCACAGGGCGGCGACGTTGAAGCAGCGGTTCGGGCGGGTGTTGATGGCGACGGCGGGGCGCTGATCGTCAATGCCTCGCGCAGTATCATCTATGCAGACGACCCCGAAAGCGCGGCGCAAATACTGCGCGATGACATTAATTCGGCGCGGGGATAAATTCGAGATCGGCGAACAATGGTTTGTGATCCGAGCCATGATCGTCGCCGACCCATGCGCGAGTCGCCCGCAATTCACGAGTGTGCCAGATCATGTCAAGACGGACGAGCGGCGTCAGAGGGATTGAGCCGCGACGCACGGGGAAAGTTCTGCCATCGCCGATACCCGCCTCGCGGAATGAGTCAATGAGTCCCGCCCGCACGCACAGGCGATACCCTTCATATAACGTTCCCATGTTGAAATCGCCCATAATTACGGTTGGTTGCCCGCTCGCGGCAAGCTGGATGAGGCTGTGCATCTGTCGTTTGCGCTTGAGCGAAATATGCGGCGGGGGATGGGCAACGATCACCCGCAAAGGCGGAATGCCATCCTGCGGAGATAACGTCGTAACGAGATCGGACCGCTCCGGGTGAAAACTTAGCCTTTCAACTGTCTCGAAGGGCAGGCGCGACAGCAGCGCTTTGCCATCTATACCAGCGGGGTAAACTGCCTGAAACGGATATAGATCGCGCAGTTCGTCCAGCGCGGCTGCTTGTGCATCGGTTACTTCCTCCAGACCAATGACATCCGCAGTAGAATCGCGCAGCGCCGCCGTCAGCCTTGACGGGGCGGCAAGACCATTGCCGACATTGAATGAGAGGAATCGCAGCGTCATCCATACCAGTTTATCCTATTCGGCGGTTCGCTTCACGTTTCCGGAAGTCAATCGTCGTGAGCAGCAGTTCGACAGGATCAAGTACCTTATCGGCATAGTCCAGCACATAGTCGCGCACCTGCTCAAAGTGCTGCTTGTTCAGGTAGTAGTGGCGTATATCGTCAAAGGTCAGGTTGAGCCGCGCCATCGTCCGCACTGCCAGCGGGTCACGCCGCAGGCAGTCCTCCAGTTCATTTGCCCATTCGGGTCCGTAAATGAAAATGTAGTCGCGGTCAAATTCAAAGCACATGCCCATGATATTCATCTCTCTGGCGGGAACGCTCGTTCCCCTACGAATTGCCAACCGTTATGTTTTATGTCGTCAAAATCGGCTGTTCGTGTCGTATAATCCGCCGCATGAATGCACCAATCCCCCAAAAGTACCGCCAACGTAGGGCAATCGTCGGCTTGCTTGTGATCGCCATCGTCATTTTCGCCGTTTTTGCTGCCTTGTTGGCGCTCGATCTGGCAAATCGAGGTTTGGCATGGCGGACGTTCTACAGCCTGACGGGGGAAGAAGCGCCCCTCGCCCAGATTCGGGGCATGGTCGAACTGGGCGGCAACCTGACACGCGCCCTGCCGCAAACCGCGCCCGATGTCCCTGTTCGCAATACAGGGATGAGTCCCTTCGGGATCAATACGTTTCTCGAACAGGAAGCAGACCCCGCGGTACGTGAACAGCAGGTGCAGATGATCGCTGAGGCGGGCTTTGACTGGATTCGCCAGCAGTTCGTGTGGGAAGACATCGAAATTCACGGGCGCGGCGACTTTGTGGATGTGCGTAATTTCCCCGAAGGCATTGATGCGTGGGCGAAGTATGATGAGATCGTTGATCTGGCAGAACAGTATGATGTAGAGATTATCGGGCGGCTGGATAACCCACCTGAATGGTCACAGACGACGCCAGGCAATTTTGCGCCGCCCGCCGATTTTCAGGACTTTGTGAATTTCGCCGTCGCCGTCGCGGAGAGGTATCGCGGGCGTGTGACGACCTTTCAGGTGTGGAACGAACCCAATATTTACCCGGAGTGGGGCGAACAAAATGTGAACCCGGAGGCGTATACCGAACTGCTGTGTCGCACGTATGATGCCCTCAAAGCGGTAGACCCAAACATTACCGTCATCAGCGGGGCGCTCTCGCCGACGGTTTCACTGACCGGTCAAAACCTGAACGAGTTTATCTTTCTGGAACGGATGTATGACGCGGGCGCGGGCGACTGTTTCGATGTGCTTTCGGCGCAGGGTTACGGCTTTTTCAGCGGACCGCCCGACCAGCGGATGCGCCCGTTTTCAATTACCAGCGTCCGACACCAGTATTTGCGCGACATCATGATCGCCAATGGCGACGCGGACAAACCGATCTGGATCAGCGAGGCGGCGTGGAATCCGGTCGATTCGCCCGAGGTGCCGGCGGACATCAGCGGGCGTGAGAATTATGGCGTGGTGACGCCGGAGCAAGCCGCCGCCTACATGCCGGCATATTACCAGCGGGCGATGGAAGAATTTCCGTACCTTGGCGTGATCAATTACTGGTTTTTCAAACGTCCGAGTGACAGCGAAAGCATGCAAAGCTGGTACTACTTCCGCATGGTCGAGCCGGATTTTACGCCGCTGCCGATTTATGACTCGATGCGGGAGTACATTGCCGGTGTCGAACCAACGTTGTATCGCGGCGTTCATCAGGTGGACGACTGGGCGATCACGCTGCCGGACACCGCGCAGACGGTTGATGATGCCAGCGCCGTATTTGGGCAGGCGACGGAGACGACATCAGCCGAGTTTACAGCGGATGGTACGACTGTCATTGTTCGCTGGCAGGGAGAGAGCGATCTACTCGTCAATGGCGAAGCTATTTCGGATCTGCCCGATGCGGATGGCTGGTCTGAGACGAATATACAGTCCTCATTTTTTCCGCAGACCAGCAGGATTGAACTTGCCAGCGAGACGCCGTTTCTGCTCGATACCGTGACCGTGCGCGATGATAGCTGGCTGCATATTCAGCCGATCCTGTGGGCGGGGCTGGCGGTGTTTGGCGTGCTGATCGCCGTGATCGGGCGGGCGCTGTGGCAGCGCTTCGGCTCATGAGGCGGGACTATACCGCAAGCTACGTGACTATTCAGCGATACGCGCCAGGTATCTTGATCCTCGCGGTGCTGTTGCTGGCGTTCATCCTGCGCTTTCACCAGCTAGGGGCGCAGTCACTCTGGCATGACGAAGGCAACAGCTACGCGCAGTCCATCCGAAGTGTTGGGGAGATTGCTAACCACGCCGCCCGCGATATACACCCGCCTGGCTATTACTGGCTGCTTGGCGCGTGGCGCTTGATCAGCGGCGAAAGCGAATTCGCGCTGCGGGCGCTGTCGGCATTCGCAGGCGTCCTGACGGTCGCGCTGGCGTATGCGATTGGCAAACGACTCTATAACGCTTGGGCAGGGGTGTTGGCGGCGCTGTTTGTTGCCCTGAATACCTTTGCAATTTACTACGGGCAGGAAGCCCGCATGTATGCGCTGCTGGCGATGCTCGTCGCGGCGGGGATGGCGGCGCTGCTGGCGCTGATCGCCTGCCCGACGTGGACTCGCGCTCTTTTGCTGGCGCTGATCAACGCGGCGGGGCTGTACACGCAGTATGCCTATCCTTTGTTTATGCTGGTGCAAGGCGTTCTGGCGTTGCTGTGGATAGTAAAAAACTATCTGTCGCATCACGATGCAAGCGGACGCGCTGGCGCACGTCCCTACAAAACCGAACATAATGTAGGGACGCGCGGTAGCACGTCCGATGTCCTGATACGGTATATCGTCACCAATCTAATCGCGCTTGTCCTGTTTTTGCCGTGGCTGCCGACAACGCTCACACAGATTGGCAACTGGCAGCAGACGGGTGGCGAAGTCATGCCCGCGTCGGATGCCCTTCAGGTGATCGTCACCCTGCTGGTTTTCGGAATGACCGTACAAACGATTGTCCTGGCGATTCCGATCATGCTGGGTCTGTTCAGCCTACTGAATACCGACAGTGGGTTAAGTGGCTGGTGGAGGGGATTATTCGCGCCGCTGTGGGTGACCATCCCTGTCGCGCTCTTTCTCGCGCTTGAACTTGCGCGTCCGCAGAATTTCAAGATGCTGCTGCCCGCGCAGGCTGGCGCGGCGCTGTGGATCGCGGGTGGTATCGCTGCCTTATGGCGGTTGCCGGTTCGGGCGCGTTCACCGCGTCGTCAGGAACTGCTCAAATGGGTGAGCCGTGCTGCCAGCGTGACGGCGGCATTGTGGATAGTCCTGACATTGATCAACCTGCTTCCGCCGCTGTACGCTGATCCCGCATTTCAACGAAGCGATTACCGCGCCATCGCCACGACGATTACAACGCTTGCCCATGCGGGGGATGCGATTATCCTTGACGCGCCGAATCAGGCGGAGGTATTCACCTATTATTATCGCGGCGATCTGCCGGTGATCGGCTTGCCAGCGGGCTTAGGCGGAGATGATGCCGCGACTCTGGATGCTGTTGAAGCGCTGATCACCGATTATGATCGCCTGTTTGTCGTGTTTTGGGGCGAAGACGAGCGCGATCCGCTGCGGATCGTCGAGACTACCCTTGACGGGTTGACGTTTGAAGGGGCAGATCAATGGTTCGGCGATGTTCGTCTGGCGCGATACTTCATGCCACAGCCGATGGCGATTCGTGAAGACAGTGGCGCACAATTTGGTGATCATATCACGCTGGAAAATTTCGCCCTGAACAGCACCGTGTTTCAAGCGGGGGAGGCGCTGCAAGCCCAGCTTGTCTGGTCAACCGATGCGCCGCTGGATCAGCGCTACAAAGTGTTTGTCCAGTTGCTTGATGAAAATGGCGCACTTGCGGCGCAGCGCGACAGCGAACCTGGCGGTGGACTGGCGCTCACGACCACATGGACGCCTGATCAGCCCGTCACGGATAATCATGCGCTGATCCTGCCCGATGATTTGCCCTCAGGCGACTATACATTGATCGTCGGGTTGTATGCGCTGGAAACGCCAAATGCACGGCTGCCTGCTACCAGCGGCGACTTTGTGATACTGGCGACAATTAGCGTCGAATAAACACGTACTCATCACAGATTTAGCTGCGCCTGTTACAATTGATCTGATTTGGTGGTAGCGGCATCTACGCGGAGGTTTTGGGGAATGGCGATTCTGGTGACCGGCGCAGCCGGTTTTGTGGGGAATAACGTGACGCGGCGGCTGGTGGCGCAGGGTAAATCCGTTCGTGCGCTCGTCAGAAATCCTGAAAAAGCCAGCCTGCGACTTGGCGATATTGAGAATCAGGTTGAGATTGTCGAAGGCGATGTGACGGATCGGAACAGCCTTAAATCGCTCATGAAGGATATTACTGCCGTCGTCCATACCGTTGCAGTTCCAATGGAGAAGGGCGACGCAACCTACGATGAGGTCAATTATCAAGGCACCATCAACATTGTAGATGCGGCGGAAGCCGGCGGCGTCACGCGCTTCATCAACATGAGTCAAAATGGGGCGACTGCCGATCACTGGTCGCGCTTTTTACGCAGTAAGGGCAAGGCGCAGGCGTATGTCGCCTCGTCAAAACTCCAGTGGACGGCGTTTCGCCCGTCGGCGATCTTCGGACCGCAGGATGAGTTTTTTAATTCGATTGCACGTCTGGTCGCCGTGACGCCGCTGATATTTCCGAATATTGGTGGCGGCAAAGCGCAGTTTCAGCCCGTTTCGATTGATGATGTCGTGACCGCTGTTGTCCGCTCACTGGATGATGACAAGACAATTGGCAGGGAATTTTCGCTTGGCGGACCCGAAGTGCTGACGCTTGAGGAAATCGAGAAACGTATCCTCAAGGCGAAAGGCTCATCGCGGGCGATGGTTCCTGCACCGACGGGTCTGTTGAAAATTCCGGTGGTGATCATGCAGACGGTGTTACCGGGCAGCCCGGTGAATACCACGCTGCTTGAACTGCTGAAAGAGCCAAATATTGTCAGCGATAATGCGCTGATCACCTATTTCAAGGTAATGCCCAAGCCATTCTCCGGCGAAAACATCGCCTACCTCAAGAATGCGACGGCAGGCGTGGCGTTCAACAAGATGTTCACCAACGCTACCGTGACGTAAAGACAATTGAACCGCCAAGACGCCAAGGAGTTTCTCGAATTTCTTGGCGTTCTTGGCGACTTGGCGGTTTATGTTCTAAAGTCTTTTGAGCAGTTCATTTCCCGCTGCTATACCGGAAAGAAACGCGCCCTCCACGCGGGGACCACCGAAGGCATCTCCCGCAAAACCGAGTATCGCCGCCTCGCCGGATTGCAGCACCGCGTCTGTAATCAGGCAGCGTTCGACATGGGTGTGGGCGGGTTGCGAGTAGCGCCAGCGCTTGATCTGGGCTTCAATAATTGTCCACTCAGTTCCCATCAGCGGTTCAAGGTCAACGCGAAACTTTTTGAGGATTTCCTCATCAGGCAGGTCGAAAAGCTGATGACTGTAGGCAACGCCCGCCTGCAACGTCAGGATTTTTGTCGCCGAGATACCCTTCGCCTGATTATCGGCAATCCAGTAAATGTTGGCATGAGGGCGCTGCATCACGCCCGGTTCAGGCAGGCTGATATCGCCGCTGACATGAATTAACCCGACTACGCAGGGATTAAATGTCAGGGTTTCGAGTGCAGCCTGAACATCATCTGGAATGGCGATCACGCTGTCTTCAAGCAGCTTGAGCGATTGAGGTACGGGAGGGGTCATGAGCAGGGCGTGGGCGTAGAATTTGTTCGCGTTGCTGTCTTCAATTGTCCACCCCTGTGACGAATGGTTGATACGGGTGACTTCGGTACTGTCGCGGATGTCGAGACCTTCAGCGAGAAATTTGGGCAGGGCGTTCATGCCCTTGCGGACTGCGTAGCGGGAATGCCCGTCGCGGGTGTCAACAATGCTGCCGTCGCTCCAGCCGCGTGACCATTCAAAAATGATCCCTTGCTCCAGCCAGGCGTCCACATAAGCCTGAAATTCCGGCTCGCGGCAGGTGAAAAACTGCGCCCCTGTATCGGCTGCCCCGCCGCTGAGTCGCCGCGTTGCACAGCGCCCGCCGACGCTGCGCCCCTTATCCAGCAGTACGACACTTTTTCCGTTTGCAGCGAGGGTTTTGCCCGCCATGATGCCCGAAAGCCCGGCACCGACGATGACAACATCAATGGGATTGACCATTACGTGATCCTTGATTAGCGGAAAAGCTCGCGCACGATGATATTCCGCTGGATTTCGCTCGTGCCTTCGTAAATCTGGAAGACCTTGATGTCGCGCATCAGCTTCTCGACAGGATATTCCTTCATGTAACCGTAACCACCGAAAACCTGTACCGCCTCAACCGTGATTTTCATTGCCATATCCGCGGCGAAGGCTTTGGCTGCTGCAACCACTTTTGGATTGTTGATGCCGTGATCCACCAGCCACGCCGCCTGCCAGGTCAGCAGCCGCGCCGCCTCAATATTCATGAACATATCGGCGATCTTATGACCGATCGCCTGATGCTGCCAGATCGGCTGCCCGAAGGTTTCGCGTTCCTGCGCGTACTTGACACATTCTTCCAGCGCCCGCCGTGCCACGCCGATTGCACCCGCCGCGACTCCCGGACGGCTGTGGTCGAAAACTGTCATCGCCAGCAGAAAGCCCATGCCTTCCTCGCCGATGCGGTTATCCGCCGGGACTTCGACATTCTCAAACACGATCTCAGCGGTATCGGCGGCGCGTTGACCCAGTTTGTCGAAATGCTTGCTCACCTTGATGCCTGGCGTATCTCGGTCAATGATGAAGCAGGAGATACCCTTGTGTTTCTTGCTCGGATCGGTGACGGCGAAGACGGTATAGAAACTGGCATGGTTGACATTGCTGATGAAGATTTTTGAGCCGTTGACGACATAATGCCCGTTCACACGTTCGGCACGGGTCTGCATTCCGGCGACGTTCGACCCCGCGCCGGGCTCGGTCACACAGTAGGCGGCAAGCTGCCCTTCGCCAACCATGCGTTCACCCAACCAGTGTTCCTTCTGCTGATCGGTGCCGCCCAGCAGGATCGGCAGGGACGACAGGTTATTGGTACTCATGGCGGTGCTGATGCCGGAGCAGCCGTAAGCGAGTTCCTCATTGACGATACATTCTTCGAGGACATTCGCGCCAGGACCGCCGTAATCCAGCGGGATATTGAGGTTGACCAAACCAATATCCCGCCCTTTGTTAATGATGTCCACCGGAAATTCGCCGAGCCGATCATAATGCTCGGCTTTGGGCATAATTTCTTTCGCGGCAAAGTCACGAGCAAGTTTTTGTAATTGTTTTTGATCGTTGGTCAGTTCAAACGACAGACCAGGCATGTCCGCTTGTGCAGCCACCATGAGAAAAGCTCCATAAACAAATTTATCAAACGTTGATTTGATTATATCGCGCTTCCGCCGCCTGAGATACCTTTAAGACCCTGACAAATCTCATAGAAACGTTGGAAAATCTACAGAATCCTTCGTTTATGATTTTTTCGTCATGCTGCAATTCGCAAGTTGACTGCGTATGTGTATTGGCGTTAACTCATGCTGTGGATCATGTGCCGCTCATTCCCGTAGAATTTCTCAAAACGTATCCACAAAGGAACGATCATGTTTGTTGTATGTAACCGTGTCACTATTCATCCTGACCACGCCGCACAGTTTGAGAGCCTGTTTCTGAGCCGCGCCAAAAAAGTGGATACCATGCCCGGCTTCGTCAGTTTTCAACTGCTGAAACCGATGAAAGCCGCAGATGGGTATATGGTGATGGTCACCTGGGAATCGAAAGAAGCCTACCATACGTGGCTGAAGTCCGAATCGTTTCACGAGGGACATTCACGCACTGGTTCGCTGCCCGAAGGCACGATGACCACGCCACAAACGATTGAATTGTATGAACTGCTGGAACGAACGGGGACGTAAACAAGTCACCCTGAACGAGAGGAAGTGGTAATACTTATTGAGGAGCGGCAGGGTCGTGATATTCAAACCCGCTGCTGAGATCGCCGGGAACACGGAGGCGAAAGTTTTCGCCAAAGTAAAATGGGGTGCATGGTAGCGGGATTCGCCAGCATTGATTAGTCTGAATACCATCTACGGGTTGCGGTACGTAAACTTGGAACCCTGAGCTCAATGTGACCATTTCTACCGGTTGTTCATGAGGTTGGAAGCCTGAGAATTGAACGTGGGCTAGAAGTCCGAACATGGTTGGGAAAATCAAGATTGCGATATAGATGAAAACGATACGTGAGCGATGCCTGTGGTAGACGGTGACCAATGTCAGCACACCCAGGCTTAATCCCCATAGTGCGGACATCGCAAATCGTGTGTCAGGGGCGCTCAAGAACCACGCGCCGAGAGCAATACCATTCACGAGAAAATAGAGACCAAAGTTTCTAAGCACGCGCCAGGGACGCACGCTACGTAACAACCAGATGACACCACTCATGAGAATTGTCAGCAGTGGAACGAGAAAATCCGGGTTGTGAAGCTGTCGTTGCCACCATGCGGGTATCCACGACCATCCTGTAACCGCCGAACGATAGTTTTCTCCAGGCTGCCTTGCCCACCCCAGCGCCGCTTCTGCATCGCCTGCGGCAATTTCAGCGGGTACTCGCCATTCAGCATTCATGGGCAGTGTGGTACTGATGTAAAACGGATAGCCGCTGAGAACAACATTTCGCGCTATCCATAGCCCGAACAGCAGCCCTGCACACAGAACAGAAAATACGAACCAGTTGATTGCGCGTCTCGAAAGTGGATAAAAGCGTAACGCAAGCACAACGGCACACGCGCCCAGTACGAGTCCGCTCAGTTTCAGGCTAACGCCAAGTGCCGCTAAGATGATGATGACAAACATTTCGTGCGGCATGGTTTGGCGACGTTCTACAATTGAAAAGAGTAAGACAGCAAGCGTGATGCCGAGCAGAAACAATATATAATCATTACTTAACCCACTCACGTCGCCCTGCAAAAACCACATCATGAGGGGAACGATAAACAGTATTTGCAGCCAGTCACTTTCTCTGGCGTTTCCTTGACGAATGCGCTGGTATGCCCACCAGATCGCAAGAATCGCTGCCACCGTGAAAATTCCGGCGGTATAGTGTTCTGCCCCACCAGGTAGCGGCTCAAACAAGGCGGCTAATATATAGTAGGTACTGTTGTATGCTAGGCGCGTATGCAGATTTGCCAACCCTGGAATGACGGGGTATTGATTCGCCCATAGCACACTTTGAAAGTGATATAAGCCGTCATCAAAGTTCGTGCTTGGCTGAATAGCGATGTTCGCCAGAAACAGGATAAACAACGCTGGCAGTATCAGCGGCTTACCACTGGAGATACGGATTCGAGGTCGCGAGCGAAGCCAGCCAACACCGCCTAAGAGCAGAAGTATTGCTCCAGGCAATACGCCGACTGGCAATACAAAATTCCAGATTTCAAGAAACAGAATCGTGAACGCTGTGCCTGTCCAGAAGGCATGTAACCACGGCAAACGAGGAACAATGAGTCTGCCCAATCCGACTAGTGTGACAACGCCGATGCTCCATACGGCGGCAATGAGAAGTGTGGCGGCGAGCGCTTCCATTTGTTCAGGGTCTACCTTCGCACCACGCCTGTACGACCCGCCCATACACCGCCGCACAGTGGAAAACATCCCTTAACGAGACAAACTCAACGGCGGCATGTGCGCCTTCACCACCCGTTCCGTATATGACCGTTGGAATACCGGCGCGACCCAGAATGGCGCTGTCCATCCATGCCCAGATTCCGCCGTAGGTGGGGATAGTGTTTTCCTGCGTTACCGCCTCATGCAAAGTAGCGACGATGGGCGCGTCACGATCAATTTCATAGCCGGGACGTTCGAGATCAAGCGTGACAGTTGCCTGAAACTGCTCATCCTGCTGCTGCAACTGCTCAATTGCCCGGTTCCACAACGCGGTCACATCCGCTGGCGTTTCATCAGGCAGAATCCGGTGTTCGACTTTGAGCGTACAGCTATCCGGATAGGTACTCCAGCCCAAGCCGCCCTGAATCAGGCTGGCATGAACCGATGGACGACCCAACAGCGGGTGTTCACGCTGCGGAAATGTCTCATTTTCCATTCGTTCGATCTCATTCAGCAGCCGCCCCATGTGGGCGATTGCGTCCACACCTTGCGTGTACAGGCTGCCATGCGCCGCCCGCCCGCGTGTTTCCAGCGTCAGCCAGACGAAGCCCTTATGCGCGGTGACGATCTTGCCGTCGGTTGGCTCAACCAGCAGCGCCGCATCTGCGTGAACGTCCTGCACGAGCGCGTCCATGCCGATACTGGCATACTCCTCATCGCAGACGAAGCCGAGTATGACATCGCCCTGTGGCTGAAAGCCGCCTGACTTTAACGCCGCAACTGCACCGAGCGTGGCGGCAAGACCACCCTTCATGTCGTAACTGCCGCGCCCATACAGGCGCTCCCCTTCAATTCGCCCATCCAGCGGATCGCCCGTCATATTTTCGATACCTACGGTGTCGGTATGCCCCGTAAGCAGCAGGGATTTTCCGCCGCCTGACCCGCGCCAGCAGGCAATGACATTGGGGCGATTTGGCGCGGCGTATTGAAGGTGCGTTTCCAAACCTAAGTTCTGGCATAACGTAACCAACCAGCGGGCAATCTCCTCCTCGCCAGCGCCGCCCTGTGCCAGATCGGGATTGATTGAGTTGATCCGCACCATATCTTGCAGCCAGCGAGTCGTCTGGAGGGTATCAATCGTCCATGCCGTCATCGTTATAGTCCAGCTTCCGTTTGCGCGGATTCTTTTTGATTGGCATCGTCAGGACATCATCAATACTGCGCCCGACCCACATAGAAAATTGTGCCTCATCCTCCTGAATGTAAGATGGCACAATCAGGTAAAGCTTTGTCCAGGAAAGATGACGCGCTTCGGGGGTTTCCTGAACCATTTTGGCTTGCGTATCGGGCGCGAATTTCAGCGCTAACCCCTCACCTGTTACGACGCAGAAAATGCGTTCACGCACATAGCCGCCCGCGCCGCCGAACATTGAGCGAAACGTCATATCTACCTCTGGCGGCGGATAGGGCGAGGCGAATTCGATGATCTGACGATAATGTTGCAGCGTTTCTTTAGTCATGAAGATTCATCAATCCATAGGCACTCGCGAGAACCTGGATTGGATGAATGCTTTTAGCCCCCGTCGCATGGGTGATTTGCCAGCGGCAGGTTTCGCTGTCACAGATGACAGGCTTGGAAACGCCGGTTTCGCGCACCTGCTCGAACAGACCCGCGCCGACATCCATCGCAATCGGATACTTCTCAGCTTTGAAGCCATACGTCCCGGCGATGCCGCAACAAGATGAGTCCGACAGGCGCACCCGCAGACCTGGGATCATGTCAAACAGGTCAAGCGCAGGCTGCCCCATATTGTGTGCCTTTTGCTGGCACGGCGCGTGATAGAGCAGCGTCCCGTTGACGGGCAGGGCGGTGAAGTCGGTTTTCAGTTCACCGCGCTGGTGCAGCATGAGCAGAAATTCGCTGATGTCATAGGTATTTTCGGCGACGAGATCGCGCTCCGGATGGTCAACGCGCAGAATTTCGCGGTAATCGCTTTTCAGGCTCAATGTACACGAGGTACTCGCGCCGACGATGGGAATACCCATGCGAACATACGGCGCGAGGCGGTTCAGATTGCGCTCGGCGTGATTCGTTGCGGCATCAAACTCACCGTTGCTTTGCATGGGCAAGCCGCAGCAGTTTTGTTCTGGCAAAATTACGTCATAGCCATTGTGTGCCAATACCAGCACGGCGGCTTTTGAAGCGGCGGTGTCAAAATAATTGCCCGCGCAGGCATGAAAATAGGCGACTTTGCCGCGATATGGGGGTTGTGCCTGCGGCTTGTTTTGGGCGAACCAGTCACGAAACGGCTCATTATTGAAAACAGGCAGCGGCGCATCGCGGTGAATACCGATGACTGTTTCAACGAGGATTCTACCCGGTTTAATCTTTGCTCCAAAGTTGAGCAGCGGCGCAAAGCGGTAGCCGAGTCTGCCCATGAGTTCCGAGCGCCCCAGCAGCCGATTCCGCAGCGGAATATCGCCGTCATACAGTTTTTCGCGGGCGCGAACGTTCATCTCCATGATCTTCACGCCATGTGGACACACCATCGAGCAGATGCCGCAGCCGGAGCAGTAATCCACGCTGGCGTCAGGTGACTCATCACCGCGATCTGCTTCCTGGCGAAAGCGCTGCGCCTGCGGCCCCACGGTTTTGGGTCCGGGAAACAGGTCGGTGACGGGCGCAACCGGGCAGGCTGCCGTGCAGATATTGCACTTGACGCAGAAATCCGCCGTAAATTCGACTTCGTCATAGCCGTGAAATGGCGTTTGCTCAAACAGGGTGATGGGTTGGGTCATGCCTGGATATGCCTGTGTTGGACGTTTGATGAAGTCTAACGCAGTTGGCGCGAAACGTCACTGAGGGAAGGCAAGTAGGGGATGCGCCGGTGCAAGTTTGGTATTTTCGCCTACGGCGGTTCGGAAGCTGGTATCGGTTCGCGCCACGAGCGTTTCGCCCGTCTCCAGCTTCACGCCAATTCGTTGATCATGCCCGTAATATTCACGCCAGATGACGCGCCCCTGAACGCCATCGCCCCGGTAATCACGGATATGCACCTGTTCCGGGCGGATTAACAGGGACACTTGCCCGTGTGCGGGTTCAATCAGCTTGACCTGACCCAGGGCGCAGTCAGCGGCATCGCCGTGCGCTTCGCCTTTCAGCCAGTTTGCCTCGCCGACGAATGAAGCGACGGCGCGGCTGGCGGGCTGTTCGTAAATCACAGTCGGCGGGGCGATCTGCGCGATCTGTCCCGCGAACATCACCGCAACCCGATCCGACAGGCTCAATGCCTCCTGCTGATCATGTGTTACGAAGATGCAGGTTGTGTGGGCGGTGCGAAGTATTTCGCGTACCTCACCACGCACTTCCGCCCGTAACGCAGCGTCCAGATTTGAGAAAGGTTCATCCAGCAGAAGAATGTCCGGCTGCGGCGCGAGGGCACGGGCGAGCGCAACGCGCTGCTGCTGCCCGCCGCTGAGTTCCGATGGCAGGCGGGTGTCAGTGCCTTGCAGCCCGACCAGTTCGAGCATGTCAGCGACACGAGCGGCCTTTTCCTGCTTACTGCCTGCCAGACCAAAGGCGATATTCTGCGCGACATTCAAATGAGGGAAGAGGGCGTAATCCTGAAAGACCATGCCGATATGACGATGTTCCGGCTGGACAAAGGTTTTGCCGCCTGCAATAACGCGCCCATTGAGGGTAACTGTTCCTGTGTCAGCGGGTTCAAAGCCGGCAATCAGCCTTAAGGTGGTGGTCTTGCCGCAGCCACTGGGTCCGAGCAGCGTGACGAATTCGCCTGCCTGTACCTGTAGGGAAAGCCCGCGCACGGCGGCGACATCGCCATACGAGCGGCTGACATGTTGCAGTTCCAGCAGGGCGGTCAACGATTGCCCTTGCGTTGAGCGTGATCGCGCCAGAGCAGAATGAACAGACCAATGCACGAGACGGCGATAAGCGCCAGACCGGGCAGCCCGACAAGGGCGAGTGTGCCGGACTCGGATGCCGTCCAGATGCGCGTTGCCAGCGTTTTGAAGCCGATTGGCGCAAGCATGAGTGTTGTTGGGAGTTCTTTGAGGACGTTGAGAAATACCAGTGCCATCCCGGCGAATATGCCTGCGCTGACGAGTGGCACGGTAACGCGGCGCGTTCGCTGCCATCCGTTGAGTCCGAGACTGCGTGCCGCTTCATCCAGGGAAAGGCTGACGCCGTTCAGCGCAGTCTGCGTGGCACTGACTCCATAGGGCAGGAAGCGAATGGCATATCCAAGCACCAGCAGCGGCAGAGTCTGATAGAGGGCGGGCAGCGCATTCGCGCCGAGAAAAACCAGCGCCAAGCCGATGACGATCCCTGGAAGTCCATTGCCAATGTAAGACAGGCTGACCAGCGCCCGGCGCGAGGTTGAGGTCTTGCGAAAGGTGTACAGGGCGAGGGGCAGCGCGGCGATGGTGACGGCAGCAGCAGCCAGTATGCTTGCTGAGATGCCATTCCAACTCAGTTGAAGGAGGTTCACATCCACCACGCTGGTGACATTCGGATTGATTGCCCATCCAAGCAGAACGGCTACAGGCAGAATGACGCCGAGTGAAACGAGACTGGCACAGAAGAGCAGCGCCCCCCACTTCCAGCGACCAAGCGGTATCAAGCGCAGTCCTCGTGCGCTGACGCGACGCCGGTTATGGGCTTTCGCGTGAGCGCGGCGCTCTAACCATACCAGCGTGAGGGTAAGAAGAACGAGCATCAACGCGAGCAGTGCGGCACGGTTACGATCAAATGAATTGTTGTAGGTCACATAAATCGCACGGCTGAATACGTTGTAACGCATGACGGCGACAGCGCCAAAGTCGCTTAACGTATAGAGAGCGGTGAGGAGTGCGCCAGCAGCGATTGCCGGGCGCAGCATTGGCAGCGTAATCGTGCGGAAGACACCCCAGCGGGAATAACCCAGAATACGCGCCGCTTCTTCCACGCCAGTGTCGCTGTTCAGGAGTGCGGCGCGAACGGGCAGCACAAAGTACGGATACGTAAAGAGGGTTATCGTCAACCATGCGCCGAAGAATCCGTAGATTTGCGGTATCTCATGCACGCCGATCATCGAAAGTATCTGCTGTAGAGAGCCGACAGGTCCAAATGCTGCCAGGAGCGTCAACGCGCCGATATATGAGGGGATTGCCATCGGCATCAAACACAAAATCAGCCACATTCGACGCAGAGGCAGCGCGGTTCGGGTTGTGAGCCATGCCACCGGGATACCGATCAGTGCTGCAGAAATGACGACACTGACGGTGAGCAGCAGGCTGTTCATGATGACATTCAGGGTTCGCGGCGAGAACAAATCATTCAGATTTTCAGCATGACCATCGAATGCGCGAATCGCCAGATAAATCAACGGAGACGCTGCAATGGCGACGATCATCATACACAGTATTCCTAACCATGGAATACGCCTCACGGAGAGCCAGGGTGGTATGCGCCAGACACTGCCTGTTATCGGAGAGGAATGGTTTAGTGACTCATTTCGGATGAAACGGGTTGTCATGGATGAATTGCCCAACGTCGTCGATTGATACGGACAAGGGCAGCATTAGCACTGCCCCTGAAATGAGAAATCATACTTCTTTCATTCGTCGAGTGCGCCGCTGGCTTCGATCATTTCCAGCGTGGTCTGTAAATCCGCCAGGTCGCTCAGGTTGATATCCGGCTGAGTGATACTCGCAAATGGGGTAAGTGCCGGGTTCACAATCACACCCTCAACCAACGGATATTCGTATGTACTGGTGGTGAAATACTGCTGTGCGATCGGGCTGAGCAGGTAGCTGATGAATTCCAGCGCTGGCTCAGGCTGGTCGCTCGTCGCCAGAATACCTGCACCAGCGACATTAATGAGCGAACCGGGATCGCCTGCCGGGAAGAAGTGCTGGGCGATGCTGGCTTCGGGGTCCTGCGCCAGAATTCGGAACATGTAGTAGTGATTGGTAATCCCCATCGGAATCTCCCCACTGGCAACAGCCTGGTTGAGATTTGTGTTGCTGCTGCCAAAGGAAACTGCGCCATTGGCGACCATGTCTGCAAGCCACTGGCTGGCGGCTTCTTCCCCTAGCAGCACACGCAGCGCCGTCATATTCGCCTGAAATGAGGCATTTGACGGTGCCCATCCGACCAAACCGGCATAGGCAGGGTCGGTTAGATCCGTAATCGAGTCTGGCAGTTCAAGCCCAAGTTCCTCGACAAATGCCGGATTGTAAACCAGCACGCGTGCGCGACCACTGATGCCGACCCACTGTTCAAGCGGCGAACGGAACACGTCCGGTACGGCAATGAGAATTGATTCTGGCAGGTCGGTCAGCATATTCAGGTTTTCGAGTGCGCCGAGCGCGCCGGCGTCCTGCGCCAGAAACACATCCGCCGGGCTGTTCTCTCCTTCTTCGAGAATCTGGTTTGCAAGAGCCGCTGTGTCGCCATACAGGACGTTGACGGGAATGCCGGTTGTCTCGGTAAACTGCTCAATGAGCGGGGCGATCAGCTCTTCATTGCGCCCGGAGTAAAGTGTTAACGGGTCATCCTGTGCCAAAACACCACTGGCAAGCGATGCACCCAGAATACTGCACAATAGAATACGAATTGACTGTTTACGCATGGTGCTGTTTCGTCTCCATTTTCAAAACCAGCTCCCATTATGCGTGGCGGCCATCAGGAATATCCACATCCGTGATTAATTTCACAAGATCATGGAAAGAAGAATGCCCTGTACAAACTGAAAAGTAAAAGGGTAACAGTGGTTTGATCTGAATTTGCGGTTGGTTAAGAGTGGTATTGCCCACAATAAAACAAGCCAGCGGGGTGACTGGCTTGTCGCGATGACCCCGGTAGGACTCGAACCTACGACACTCGGTTTAAAAGACCGGTGCTCTACCACTGAGCTACGGGGCCCCCAACACATTTCATTCTACTGGCAAAGCACGGTATTTCAAGCGGAGACTTCGCGCTTATGAAAGGTGATGGCTCATCATTATCTCCCCTTGGCGTTCCTGGCGACTTGGCGGTTCAATAATTTATCTCGGTTTATTGCGCGGGTAGCGCCAAACACGCTGCGCTGATGGTCATGAACTGCCCATCCACCCAACCCGTTTGCCCATCATAAATCGTTTGCCACCAGGTTGAATCGCTGTTCCGCGCATACAGATCAATCGTCGTCGCAAACGGGATGACGAGCAAGGTTTCCGCATCCGCGTTCGGTGCGGCACGCAGGCGCAGGTTGTAATTGACGACTCCAAGACACGGCGTCACAGGAGTAGGCGATGGCGTGTATGTTCGCGTGGCATAGCGAGTGCGCGTCGGTGGGGCAGGCGTTGGCGGCTGCGTTGGGCGCGGGGAAGGAGTCGCCGTATACGTTGCTGATGGAACAGGGGACGACGATTCCGTAGGAGCAAGCGTCGGGATCGCTGTATTCGTTGCTGCTCCCGGAGTGGCTGTCGGCGATTCAGTTAGCAGGGATAGAAAACTGCGCCGCGTTCCTGTTGGCGTAGGACCACCGTCGAAGCGCCCGCCAAACTCGGCAAGATTGGCGTTGAAGGCGATACGAACGAACGTTTCGATCTGGCTGATCAGGATCGCCCCCTGAAACGCATTCATTTCGCCACTATCCACTTCGGCTTGCAAGGCGACGCGCATCAGATCGCTGATGCGGTCAACGATCACGTCCTCATCGCCGTCATACTGCTCAATGATGTCCACCAGTGGAATCCCGCTGTCAAGCTGGGTGAAAACATCCACTTCATCAGCGTTGAGTTCTTCGCGCAGCACGTCCCGAATAGCGTAGATGAGCTGCAATATCTGGCTGACATCATCGCCCTCGCCCCCTGCCGCCGCCTCTGCCGTTGCTTCAGGCGCGCCCGCGATCTGCATATTCTCTCGCGCTTCAACGCGCAGTTCAAAGTACACTGCCAGAAACGGGATGGTGAAGGTGGAAATCGCCAGCAGCAGACCGCCAAACAATGCCAGTAATCCGCGCGAACCACGCAAGCGCTGTGGGCGGAAAATTTCAACGACAATGGTGATCAGACTCACGACAATCACGAATAGTGCCAGACCAAGCGCGAACGTCGTCAGGCTTGCATCAGGATTTTCCTGCGTGGCGTTGACGATCAGCGCCGTCACTGACACGAAGACAGCCAGAAACGCCAGCGCAATATCCCAGAATGAGACGGTTTCGCGGCGTGTAAAGGCTTTAATCAGGTTGTTGAGCAGCAGCAGGAGCGCAAACAGCGCCCCCACTGCCAGAAGCGTATAACCCATTCAGAAATGATTCCGTCTATCCGCCGCTGGCAGGGCGCGGCTGTAAATAACCTTCGAGCGTGAAGGTTACTTCAAATATGCTGGGCCACAACTTGCCCGTGATGAGAAACGTGCCGCTTTCAGGTTGATAGGCGATCCCGTTGAGGACGCCTCCAGGTGCCAGCGCAGCGCGTTCTTCATCAGTGAGCAGGTCCGTTGCATCAATCAAACCCGTAACCACGCCGCTGTCACTAGCAATCTCAACGATGTAATCCGTCTGCCAGATATTCGCGTAAACGTCATCGCCAACGCATTCCAGTTCATTGATATTGACAACGGGCGAGCCAAAATAGGTGACCGGGATTGTTTCCAGCAGTTCAAACGTTTCGGCATCGCGCATGAACAGGTTCGGACTGCCGTCGCTCATCCATAGCACGTCGCCGTCATAACACAGTCCCCAGCCTTCGCCTTCATAGCTGTACGTGCCGAGCGGTTCAAATGTTTCGGCATCGTAGATAAAGGCAGTATTTTCCTTCCATGTTAGTTGAATCAGGCGATCATCCACCAGCGCCAGACCTTCAGCGAAGAATTCATCTGGCACGGGGATACTCTGAATGACGGTACCATCTTCAAGATTGAGCTGCTGCAAGCGCGACTCTCCATAACGCCCCGCGCTTTGAAACAGTTCACCATTACTCCACACCAACCCCTGCGTAAAATCCGTAGGGTTGTGAGGATAGACCGCCAGGACGGACGGTGAGTATACCGAGATTGCACCTTCAGGGATGATGAATTCCGATGTGACTTCGGGCGTTACTTCCGCGGTGACTTCTTCAGTCGGTTCGGGGGTTGATTGGGCAAACGCTGCCGCGCTGATCACGAGTAGTACAAAACAGGCTAGAAAGCGTATGATGCGCTTGTTCATGTTAGACTGACATATCCTTGAATAGATTTGATTGCGCCAGCATTATACCTGTTCAGCGCATGAATCGTTGTCCTGAACAGGCTATAATTGCCCTACGATCATACTCCACTGATATTTTGAAGGAAGGTTTGTCTTGTCTACTGATGTGCAATCTCTGGCGGTCAACACCATTCGTATGCTTTCGATAGATGCCGTACAAAAGGCGAACAGCGGTCACCCGGGTTTGCCGCTCGGCGCAGCACCGATGGCTTTCACACTCTGGACACAATATTTGAAGCACAACCCGCGCAACCCGAAATGGGCGGATCGGGATCGGTTTGTCCTGAGCGCGGGTCATGGCTCAATGCTGCTGTATTCCCTGCTGTATCTGACGGGCTACGATGTCTCACTGGACGATTTGAAAAATTTCCGTCAGTGGGGCAGCAAGACACCCGGACATCCTGAATATGGCTTGACGGCGGGTGTGGAAACGACGACGGGACCGTTGGGGCAGGGGGCGGCAAACGCGGTGGGCATGGCGCTGGCAGAGGCTTATCTCGCGGCGTATTTCAATCGCTCCGATCACGAGATCGTCAATCACTACACGTATGCGCTGGTAAGCGACGGCGACCTGATGGAAGGCGTGAGCAGCGAGGCGGCTTCACTGGCGGGGACATGGGGGCTGGGTAAGCTGATCTATCTGTATGACAGTAACAGTATCACCCTTGATGGGGCAACCGACATGACATTCACGGAGGATGTCGAGGCGCGTTTTCGGGCTTATGGCTGGCATACGCTCGAAGTTAGTGACGGCAATGATATTGGTGCGGTCAGCCATGCGATTGCTAAGGCAAAGTCCGTGACGGATCAGCCATCCCTCATCAGCATACATACGATCATTGGTTACGGCAGCCCGAACAAGCAGAACAGTTCGGAGGCGCATGGTTCGCCGCTGGGCGCGGATGAAGTGAAGCTAACCAGACAGTTTTACGGCTGGCGCCAGGAAGATTTCTACGTGCCGGGCGAAGCGCTGGAATTTTTCCATCAGGCGATTGACGCAGGCGCACAGGCTGAAAGCGACTGGAACGAACGATTTGAACGGTATCGCGCCGAATTTCCCGATCTGGCTGCCGAATGGGATCGCGCTCAGCGCGGCGAACTGCCTGCGGGATGGGATGCTGATATTCCGCAGTTTGGTCCCGAAAAGAAAATGGCGACGCGCAACGCCAGCGGAACGGTGTTGAACGCGATTGCCCAACATATCCCGACGATGATCGGCGGGGATGCTGATCTGGCGGGCAGCACCAAAACGCTGCTCAAAGGAGCGAAAAATACCGGACGCGGTTCTGCCGCCGAACGGAATTTACGTTTCGGTGTGCGCGAACATGCGATGGGTTCGATTGTGAATGGCTTGGCGGTTCATGGCGGCATTATCAAG
>Ga0224722_1000491_pt1 | contig 22916 bp, 18 predicted proteins | sample Balambano_FR1_Me_FD_161646 | JGI IMG/M metagenome (GOLD analysis project Ga0224722, IMG submission 161646) | Freshwater sediment microbial communities from Lake Towuti, South Sulawesi, Indonesia - Balambano_FR1_MetaG | ecosystem: Environmental > Aquatic > Freshwater > Lake > Sediment | place... | reverse complement strand
GCGCTTATGGGCGCGGTTGTAAATATCTTCCGCTTCCCGTTTTGCCAGCGCTTCGGGTGACAGCGTGATCAGCGGCGTTTCAATGGGTGCTGCATCTTCTGTCACGACTGCGGCAGCCTGTTTGAGTTCGCCGGTCTTGCTGATTAGATTTTCAATCGGGCCGGTAATCAATTCGTCCAAAGTGCCGGTGACGGGCAGCGGTTTGGAAATCAGCGCATCGTTACGCGACGAATCCAGTTCGCTCAATGAACGGGTATCAATTTCGCCCGTTTTGCTGATCAGATTTTCAATCGGTCCTGTGATGAGTTCATCCAGCGATCCGGTGGTCGGCTCGGATGTGGGCGATTTGGCGATGGTTCTGGAGATAAAGCCATCAATCGGACCGGAGATGATCTGATCGAGAGGCAGCGTGGTAATCCCCTTTGTTTCCAGCGTTTCGCCATATTCAGACGGCGTGACGGCGGTATCCATGCTGATGATTCGCCGTCCACCCAGCACATAATCCAGCGCGTCAATCACATCATGAATCGAATGAACGCGCCGAGTCAGTTCAAGTTCGGATGCCTGACGCAGCACGTCATTAACGGTCGGCGGCAGCGACGGGCGCACTCCGCGTACATCAGGCATCTGCTCACCGCCCTGCAACTGCTTGATCGCCAGCGGCATCGCGCCGTCAAACGGAAGCTGCCCAGTAAGCATGTGATACAGCAGAATCGCAAAGCTGTAAATATCAGCGTGACTATCCAGCAGATCAGCGGTCATCTGTTCCGGTGCCATGTAGAGCAGGGTTCCATTGCCGGGATTTTTCGCCCGTCCTTCCGGATCAACCATCGTCGCCAGCCCAAAGTCCGCCAGATACGGCGACTGGTAGCTGTCCAGCAGGATATTTGACGGCTTCAGATCGAGATGAATCACCTTGTTGGTGTGGGCGTAATCGAGCGCCTGACCCACCGCACGGGCGACACGCAGAGTTTCATCAACCGAAAGTGGTCCCTTCTCCAGCACATCTTCCAGTGACCCCCCGGACACATAGCGCATGACGATATACAGCTGACCGTCATAGTCGCCAAACTCGTAGATTGGCAGAATGTGCGGGTGTTCGAGCGCGGCGATCGTCTGCGCCTCGCGCTCAAACAGCTTGACCGGGTTCATATCCTGAGACAAATCGCGGGCGACGGTCTTGATGGCGACCGTGCGGCTCAGGCGTTTATCCCGCGCCGACCACACATCTGCCATGCCGCCGCGCCCGATATGTTCGATCACCCGATAGTGGCTGAATTCAATACCGACATCCATCTACGGCACATCCTCAATTGAACCCGTTGACGCAACTGAGTATATTTGGGTTGTACGCCGTTGCCAAATTGAATTGAACAGGTTGTAATGACAAACGTAATAAATAGAGGTCTTATTGGGTTTATGCTTCTGGTTCTCGTTGGGCTGCCATTCATCTCGCTGGCACAGGACACGCCCTCGCCTGTCCGCGATCCACTTGACCTGGCGGCGCGTTACCTGAATTACACGCCTCTAACGGGCGAGGCGGCGATTGCACCGCTGCCCGATCCCGCTGTTCCCGACATGCAAACGAATTTCTGGATCAGCAAACAGGGGGAATCGCTTCCCACCCAAATCACAGCGACCTTAGCCGCCAGCGCCAGCGCCCCGTATTTCTCCGATGTCCGTATCTGGGTCGAAAATGGTCTGGAGTATGATGCTGAAGCCATGCAGCAGGTCGCCCAGAGTTTAGGGAGTCTAATGGCGCGTCTCTCCAATCGCTCCTTCATTGACGGAGACAGGCTGGACATGACGGGATTTGTTTTTTCGCCCGATGGCAGATCGCCCATCGATACCACCGATATTCTGCCTGTGACGGATATTGATAATGATGGCGCTGTGCATATTCTGTTCGCGTCTGACCTGAGCGACGAGCGAGATGCGTTTACCCTGCCGAATGATCGTCTGCCTGTGGACGCTGTGCCGGGGGCGTTTGGCAATGAGCGCGAACTGATTTATGTGAATACTTCGCTGTACCCGGGCTTTCCGCTGGATAACCCCGCATTTGCCAATGCCGCGCTGCTGGCATATCTTGATATGCTGCTCGACATCAATTACCCATCTCAATCCCTGTGGCTTCGCGAGACATTTCTTTCACAGACGAGCGATTTCCTGCTCAACTCGGATAATGCAAGTCGCCTGATTACAACATATCTGGACTCGCCGGAAACGCCTCTCTTCGATCTGCTGAGTGTTGAACAGGGACGAGCGATTCTTGGCGGACGCCGCCTGTTCGATACCTATCTGCGGCAGCGCTTTGGCGGTGAACTGGTCAATCGGTTGTATATTCAAGCCGGCGACGGAATAGAACCGGTCACTCATCAGCTTGAGCGCTTTAACATCATTGATCCCGTCAGCGGTGGCATCGTCACCGGGCAGGAAGCCTTTGCCGATTTTCTCATGACCAATATCACAAACACCTTGTTTGGTGATGGGCGCTTCGTCCATAACGATTACCCCTCACAAGAAGGCTACTTCGTTGAACCCGCTGAGATCGATCTCGCCGCGAACACCACGGCGAATGTCCAGCCGTATGGCGCGAATGACTTTTTCTACGCAGCAACGGAGGAGCAAATCGTCAACCTGTCGTTTGAAGGTGAAGCGGCAGCGCCCTTACTCGCCCTGCCACACCTTGAAGATGACGCGGATACGACAGATGAAAATCTGTTTTACTGGTCGGGTTCAGGGGCGAATCTCAATACGACGATGACCCGCGCCGTTGATCTGCGCGACGTGGACAGCGCGACACTCAGCTTTGATGCCTGGTATGATCTGACATCAAACTGGAATTACGGCTATGTTAGCGTTTCAAGCGACGGCGGCACAACATGGGAAGCCGTCCCAATTGACGGTGTAGCCTTCCAGAATCAGCGTGGCGTTGCCTATGGACAAGGCTTCACGGGATTCAGCAGCAGCGACGAATCGGATGTCGAACCGATCTGGTTGCCATACAGCGCTGAACTGTCCCCTTATGCCGGGCGTGAAATTCTGCTCCGATTTGAGTACATCAGCCAGCCGGGATGGCTGGATAGCGGTTTGGCGGTGGATAACCTGGCGATTGAAGCCATAGATTTTACGGACGATGGTACTGGCGATGGCTGGACATTTGACGGCTGGAATGCCATTCAGAACAGCGTTCCGTCGGAATGGCTGGTGCAAGTTCTCACTACCGGCACGGAGACGGAAGCGCCCCGCGTTCGGCGGTTGATTATGGCGGACGCCAACACGGGTGAATGGTTGTTCAGCTTGAACGAGAATCAAGCGCTAGTGATTAGTGTATCCCTGCTCAACGGGAACACGACTCAGCCTGCCACCTTCCAGATTGAAGTCAACGCGGCAGGCTGATAGCATGCAGTGGTCACAGGGCAATAAAATATGCCCCGTGACATGCGTGGCAAGCGGAATTACATGCCGCCGGTAATCCCGAAAATCGTGACCGTACCGCTGATCTCATTGGCGACCAGCAGCAGCGGCATACCCGTCGGGCTGTCCTCCGCGCTGACGAACGCCACGCCCTCCGGCCCGAGATCACCGGCAGTACCCGCTTCGGGATCGCCGCTGAAATCGCGGTTGTTGACATAAGTTACGAAAACGGGTGCTGCCGGATCGCTGACATCGAAGACGACCACACCGCCGATGCGTTCCAGAAGGATGAAGGCATATGGTACGCCGTCTACTACACCGACCGTCACGCCTTCGGGTTCAGGTCCTTTGGCAGTGCTGCGAGCGTCAAACGAGCCACTCTCAGTGTGAGTGCTGTTGAAGTCGTCGGGATAGGCAGCAGCGGTGATCTGCTCCAGCGCGTCGCCACTTTCAAAGACGAGCGTACCATCGGCGGCATAAATGCTGAACGAGCGCCCGCCCGGGATATAAATTGCTTCAAAGTCGCCGTCGCCGTCAATATCACCGGATGAAGTCACGGCACCAAGCCCGCCGAGCGCCTCATCCGCCTGTAATTCTTCGGCATTTGGGAATACGGTCGGGTCAAGCACCAGATCCTCAACGTCCGCTTCTTCGCTGTAGCCATCATAATCGCGTGTATCGCCCTCGTTGGCAGTGATATAGTAGACGTTGCCGCCAACTTCAAACGCAGCGATGGCGTCTGGCTGGTAAATGCCGAAGACGGGCCAGTTGGCGATGTTGATGCCGCCATCGTCTTCCGATGGGTCAAGACCGTTGCCTTCCAGCGAATGATCCTTGAAGCCGAGACCGCGAATTTCGGTGACAGTGCCGCTGGCAATATCAATCACGGCAATCGCATTGTTTTCCTGAAGCGTGACATAAGCAGTCGCACCGTCGGGTGATACCGCAATATATTCCGGTTCAAAATCCTGCGCGGCGGTGGCGTTGGGTCCAAAGACACGCACGCTGGGATCAAGCTCGGTGTCGTTGAAAGCCGTGAAGCTCACTGTGGTCACATTGGCATCGGTCAGATTTTCCACGCCGCCGCTCAGATCGATAATGCTGACCGAGCCTTCAGGATCAACGGTATAGTCATCATTCGGCTCGCCTTCATTGGCGGTCAGCACTTTCATCCCATCCGGCGTGAACGTCACCATATCCGGCAGAGCGCCTACCGTGACGCGGCTGAGGACTTCACCTTCGGGCGTGAAGAAGACGACGGTTCCATTCGCCTGTGTGTCATTCGCTGGCACCGCGGCCGCGATCACATTTGCCGACACCGCCACGCTGGTGACGCCACCGCCGAACTGTGACAGCGGCACGCGTCCGACGAACACCGGGGCAGCCGGATCGCTGATGTTGTAGATTTCAACCGTAACCCCATTTGAATTGGTGTAATAGACATTTCCTGACGGCGCATGGAAAGCGACAATTTCCGCCCCGCCGTCGTCAAAAATCTGAGTGTCCGTCAATCTGCTGAGGACGCTTAAGGTCAGGGCGTTGCTTGCGGTGGGGGCAGTTTGCGCGGCGACCACCGCCACTCCAAACGCGCCAGTGACAAGCATAGCAGCCAGTATTCCACGAAATCTCACAGCCAGTCTCCTTGTTGAAATGATGTAGTTGTGGAAACTGGAATTGTGAGCAATTGACGTTAAGAATTGGTAATGGATTTGTTAAGGACTAATGCCTGCCTGATACCACCCAAGGAACACATGCTGCCGATCGACCGGCAGAACGCGAAGGGAATCGCCGCCGCTGGAATTGATCAGATACAGCATTGGCGAGCCATCCTGCCGCGACGTATACGTGAGCCAGTTGCCATCCGGCGACCAGGCGGGCTGCCAGCCGCCGCCATCGGTGATACGGCGGGCATTACTGCCGTCGCGGTTCATCACGAAAATATCGCCCTGCCCATCACGGTTGGATACGAATGCCAGACGCGATCCATCCGGCGACCACGCAGGTTGAAAGTCTGTACCCTCGTGCTGCGTCACGTTCGTCAAGTCACCGCTGTTCAGCGTCAGGATATAGATTTCGCCGTTACGCTCCCGATCAGAACGAAACGCGAGCGAGCGCCCATCCGGTGACCAGACCAGATCGCCGCCCGCATCTACCAGAGCGCGAATACTCCGCACTGCATTGGTCTGCGTGTTGATGATAAACGTGCCGTTATCATCGCGGGAACACCAGAACTGCGCGGTGATCCATGCGCCATCCGGCGACCACGACGGATTATTATATGGCACGCAACCGAGTGAAAACGTGATCTGGCGCATCTGCTGGAGCGCGAAGTCCATGATGAAAAAATTCCAGTTTTGCCAGCGGTGCGTAACCAGATGCGGTGATTCGCGGTTCGACCAGAATGCCAGTTGATTTCCATCCGCCGACCAGCCCGGCAGGCGATCTTCCAGAGTGCTGTCGGTATAATACAGGGGATAGCCCTGATCGCGGGCGTAAATCTGCAATCTGCCTTCCGTCATCGTCTCAAAAACGACCCGATGCCCGTTGCCCGACAGCAGCGGCACATCCACGACGGGCATTGACGGGGGATGCGCCACCCGTTCAAGGATGTTACGCTCGAGGTCAAGCACATAGACACCATCCTGTTCGCCATCGTGCATCCAGAACAGCATCCAGTGAGCAGGCGTCCCGGCGCGGGCAGCACCAACCACGCCGCCGAACAGTATCAGGATAGCGACAAAAACTCCTGCCACGACAAGAGGCAGGCGGTAGAAAAGCGTGAAACGGGGTAATCGTGCGTCAGAGTCAGCCATGAACCGGAGGACTTGTGCTTTGCTGGCTATCGTACAGCACTTCCTGAATCTACCGCAACCGGTTCACACAATCTGACGACTCGTGTAGTTTGCCCGCCCGATTTTCGCTACATTCTGGCGGATGTTCAGGAGTTTACAAGAATGTTTCGTATATCGATCTTGTCAGTTATGATGCGGGCTATTTTTCTGGTCGTTACCGCGACGCCCCTGGCAGCTCAGCACATGCCGTGTACTTCAACCATGACGATTGCCGAGATTATCACAAGCAGAGCCCACCAGCCTCAGCCAGAATTTACAATTCTGCGGGCGGCGCTGGAGGCGGCAGACCCACCACTATCAGGGAGCCTCAGTGATCCTGAGGGCGAATTTACCCTATTTGCCCCCACTGACGCGGCATTCACAGCGGGTGCTGAGTCCATCGGCATGACGATAGATGAATTGGTTGCGCGAACTGACCTGCTCAACGCGATTCTGACCTATCACATCGTCACTGGTAGAGTCGGTACGACCCAACTCACCGATGCCGCCGCCGGATCGCTGAATGACGACTTACCGGATTGGCTGGCGAGCGGAGGCAGCGATTCTGGCGGCTATCTGAATACGCTGAACGGGCTGCCCCTGCGCTTCACGGTGCTGCCGGACGAAGGGTTCTTCATAGATGGCGCGTCGCTCATCCTCAATGACTTTGACGCCGCGAATGGCATCATTCACATTATTGATACCATGATTCTGCCGCCGATGGATTAGGGCTTCAGGCACTCCATATCTTGCAACACCATCCCCGCGGCGACTTTGCCGGATAGAGTCACCAGCGGCACACCGCCGCCAGGATGAGTCGTGCCGCCCGCGAAGTACAAGCCGCGCACATGCGCGGCGCGGTTATGCGGGCGGCGCAGCGCATTGAAGCGGCTATTTGACGACGTGCCGTAGAGCGCCCCGCGCCGCGCTCCCGTCAGTCGCTCCAGATCAACCGGCGTGAACCTCTTCTCGATGCGAATTTTTCCTGTCAGGTCAATGCCAAACTGCTCAAGTCGCGCCAGAACCACATCCCGATACGCGGCGGCTTGCGTTGTCCAGTCGAAAGACTCGCTTATCGGCGGCGCGTTCACCAGTACGAACCAGTTTTCGCATCCTTGCGGCGCATGGACGGGATCGGTCTTTGAGGTGATAGCAACGTAGATCGTCGGCTCATGCGGCGGAATACCACGCTGAAAAATGTCGTCAAATTCTCGCTGATAATCGCCGCTGAAAAAGATATTGTGATGGGTAAGCTGTTCATGTTCCCCTTCAACGCCGAGCAGCAGGATGAAACCGGAACACGACGGCTCAACCCGCGTAAGCTGCCGAAGTTGCCGTTGAAACTGTGGCGCGGATGGCAGTAAACGTTCATAAACCGTCGCAACATCCGCATTGGCGATCACGGCTCTGGCGGGCAAAAACGCGCCGCCCGCATGAACCCCTGTGACAGCGCCCTGCTCAACAGCGATAGCGTCTACATTGCAACCCGTATGGATTGTCACGCCGAGTTCTAGCGCCAGTTTTTCAAATGCCCGCGCAATCGCGTAAATACCTCCATGCGGATACCACACACCACCGGATAGTTCAACATCGGCAATCACGTTCAGCGTGGCGGGCGCGAGATACGGGCTTGCCCCAACATACGTCGCAAACCGCCCCAGAAACTGGCGCAAATGGGGTGAGCCAACAAACCCGCGGATCGCCTGATCCATCGTTCGCAGCGGGTCAACGGCGGGAATATCGTGCAGCGGCGTTCGGGCGATGCGCCACAGTGTCGGCGGATCATTGTAGATGAAGACTGATGCGGTAATGTCGTGAATGCGCCTGGCGTATGCCAGATAACGACGGTAGCCCTGAGCATCAGCCTCGCCTGCAATCGCGGCAATCCGCGCCGCCATCACGTCCGCATCACAGCTGGCATCCAGTACAATACCGTCTGGGTAAAAGTAGCGCGTCAGCGGGTCAACCGGTAATAGGGTCAAATAATCTTCTAGCGTGCGCCCGGCTGCCGCGAACAGGTCTTCAAACACATGGCGCATCGTGATCACCGAGGGACCGGTATCCCAGCGGAAGCCGCCCTCGCTGATCTCACTCATCTTGCCGCCGACCGCGCTGTTCCGCTCCAGCACGGTCACGCGTTGCCCTTGAGCAGCAAGCCGAATCGCCGCGCTCAAACCACCAATGCCTGCGCCAATGATGACGACTTCACTCATGGCGTGGCTTCAGTAGTCATTTCCTGTACGATTGGGGGTGTCGGGCTTGGCGAAGGCGGCGCGATAAACTGCACCGTGTCGAGAATCGCCTGCAATTCATCCTGCGCGGTATCCATCGCGTCAATCGGATCAGTAAACATGTAAAAGACGTAATTCAGCCCATACTGGCGCAGCCCGGCAAACCAACCGCGAATATCCGGTAGATTATCCGGACAATCCACCGCTGCAAACGTCGTACCTACCGCCGCCAGCCCGCCAATCGTCAGGCTTTCATCGCGTAAATCCGTACCGATATTGCAGCCAGCTTCAACCACTGCAAGTCGCAGCAGGCGCAAGCCATCCAGCCACAAATCCGTTTGGGCATTCGGGCTGTCCGTCGCCGCAATCACATTCGGAAACGCCCACAGCAGGATAATGGTGCCAGTGCCGCCCGTCACAGGTCCCGTATACACGGCAAATGGCACCGTGCGTATCGCGTCAAGGTCTTGCAGCAGCAGGGTTTCGTATCCAGTTGCCCACCCTTCCGGCAGCCCGATCAGCAGCGGCGGTTGAACCCGATCCCCCGTCAGCGGGTCTATTGGCACAATGATTTCTGTGACTTCTGGCGTGGCTTCAAGCAGTGTATCAAGATTTGCGTTGAACTCCGCCAACTGCCGATCAATTGTGAAATTCAGGCTTTCCGGATCAAATGGCGACGACACCTCGTTCACTGTGATAACAGGCGTCGCGTCGTTATACGTGAGGTTCTCCCACAGCCGCGCCGCCTCTTCCAATACCGCATCAGGTCGCCCGCTGATCATGCACTCATCCCATGCGCCGCGATTGAGCGCCAGGCTGTTGATCCCCTCAATCAGCCTAGACCCTGCCAAGCCTTCTATCCCGAATTGGGACAGCCATTCAAACACCTGCCCTGCATAAGCATAAAACTCGTTCTGCTCACCTGCACACAACGCCGCCCGTGCTGCGCCGCGTGCATCCGCCGCGCCCGCGTTATTGAGCAGTGGCACGGTTGTGATGAGAATTTCGCCGCCATGAGCGCGTTCGATCAAAGTTGGAAACGACTGCGCGAAAACGGCGGCTGAGTCCGGATCATCGAAAGCCAGAAACATTCCCACCGAAATCGGCGCGTTCTCGTAGCCGATTTGCGGAAAGCCGAACGGCGACACGGTTTGTGGCAGCCCGTCGAGTGCCAGCGACGACGCAGGCTGCGCCGTTGCCGTCGGCGGCTCAGCCGTCAGGCTCGGCAGCGCGGGCTGGGTTGGTGAGTCAGTTGGCGCAGGAGACGCGCAGGCGGCGAGAATACAGGTCAGGACTATTGCTAAAATGAGTTTCAAAAGCAGCCTCACATCGTTCAAAACAACAGGGGCATGATACACCATGCCCCTGTGAATTGCATAAAATTGAGCCGACAATCCCACCTGGCACTAGAACTTTTCTGGATACACTTCCCGCGCCAGCGCCTCTTCCTGAGTCACCAGCGCCTTGAGTGTTTCCAGACCTTCATTCCAGAAGGACGGGTCGGTCAAATCCACACCAACCTTCGCCAGAATCTTGTCCGGGTAATCGCTGTCGCCCGCGCCCAACACTTCAAGATACTCCGGCACAAATGCCGCGCCGCGCTTCTGATACAGGTTGAACAGCGCCAGTACCAGCAGTTCGCCAAATGAATAAGCATACACATAACCCGGCGCATTCAGGAAATGCGGAATGTAGCTCCACCAGATGCCGTACTCGTCGCGCAGCGTCACGCTGTCCCCAAACATTGCCCGCTGCGTCTCCATCCAGATTTGGCTCAGGCGTTCCGTCGAAAGTTCACCTTCCGTGCGGCGGGCAGTGTGATAGCTATGCTCAAAGCGGTTCATCGAAATCTGGCGGAACACCGTTGCAAAGCTGTCTTCAAGTTTGCTTGCCAGCATTGCCAGCCGCGTTGCAGCGTCGGTTTCCTTGCTCATCAGGTCACTAAAAACCAGCATTTCGCCGAATACCGACGCCATTTCCGCCGTCGTTAGCGGCGTATTATGATATGCCAGCGGCTGCTTTTCACCCGTCATGACCATGTGCAGACCGTGACCTAATTCATGCGCGAGCGTCGTCACGTCCCGTCCTTTACCCAGATAATTCAGGAAGACAAACGGATGCGCCGATGGCACAGTGGGCGAGGCGAATGCGCCGCCGCGCTTGTTCGGCATAACAGGCGCGTGAATCCAATTCTCATCAAAAAAGCGGTTGGTGGCATCCCCCATGCGCGGGCTGAACGCGGTGTACGCATTGACGACGATCTCACGCGCTTCCGCCCAGCTATAGGTGCGGTCTGCGGCTTTGATCGGCAGCGGCGCATAACGGTCATATTCGTACAGTTCATCCAGCCCAAGCAGCGTCCGCTTGAGGCGATAATGCCGCGCCACGATCTCGTAATTGCTGGTCGCGGCGGTGATCAGCGCTTCTACAACGGCGTCGGGCGCTTTGTTAGAAAGGTTACGCGAACTCACCCATGTTGGGTAGCCGCGCAGTTTATCCTCACTGGCTTTATCCGCTGCCAGCACGTTGAAAATAAACGTTGTCTGCATCGAATAATCGCGCAGGGTCTGGGTGACCGCGTTGGCGGCTTTCTCGCGTACACCGCGATCCTTGTCATACAGCAGTTTGAGGACTTGCGATTGTGTCAGTTTTTGCCCATCCAGATCGAAGCGCATGGCGCTGTTCAACTGAGTGAACAGCCGCGCCCACGCACTGGAGCCCGTCACCGACTTTTCCACGAGCAGTTGTTCCTGCTCCTCACTCAGGGTGTACGGCTTGTAACGCAGTTCAGCTTCGTAATAATGTTTGTACACGCCCAGCGCGGGATCATTCAAAATCGCGTGCGTGTGAGCATCATCCAGTTCTTTCCATTCCAGATCGAAGAACAGGACTTTCTGCGTTACCTCGGAATCAAACTCATGAATGCGCTGGTACAGCGCCCCGTAACGCGGTTCATTTGTATCAGTCGAATACAGTAGGGACGCATATGACGCGATTCGCCCCGCCAGATCGTAAATCGCCTCGCGTGCCAGCGACACTTCCTTCAACTGCGCGGCGGTCAGATTTTTAACCTGCCCGCGATACTGCGCGGCGAACGCATCCGCCATGCCATTGATACGATCCATATCTGCCTGAATTCTCGGATCGTCTGGGCTGTCGTAAAAAATGCTCAAATCCCACAGAACATTTTCCGCGCCTGTGACGATTTCCTGCGTCGGGGCTGTCATCATTCAAGACCTTTCAATCATTCAAGTTTGCTTGAATTACGATTATAGCGCGAGATCGGTTCAGTCCGAATTGGAGATGGATGAACATTTCGATACCGCGAGAAAAGCGCGGCGTTCAAACACGCTATAATCCCTATAACATTCGCTTATGGAGAACAGGCTCATGCCCAGAACGGCGCTTTCCGATGCAGAAGTGACCGAAAAACTCACCACCCTGAATGGCTGGACGTATGATGGCAGCGCGATCAGCAAGACGATTGAAGTGGAAACCTACCTGACAGGTGTTGCTCTCGCCAGCGCGGTAGGTGTCCTGTGCGAAGGCATGGATCATCACCCCGATCTGTATATCGGCTGGCGGCGTGTACGTATCAGTTTCAGCACGCATGACGCGGGCGATAAAGTCACCGAGCGCGATATTGCCGCCGCCCGTGCGGTGGATGGGCTAGGATACCCGCGCCAGTGACTACGCTGTTACGCCTGTATGCCCTTCCTCACGAAGGGCTGCACCTGCTGGCGCTGCTGCTCATCAGGCGGCGGGCGGTTTCCGCGACGCGGGCGCACGTAGATATTCCAGACGATCTCACCACAGGGCAGTATGTCTTCGTCGCTGCACTGCCCTCAATTGTCTTTTTGCTCATCGCGGCGGCTGGTATTGCGCTTGCATTTCTCGCGTCTGGCGTCGCTCAATTCCTGCTTGGCATTGCTATCGCGCTAATCGGCTTAGTCGGCGTGGCAGGCGGCGCGGGTGACTGGGCGCTCATCGCCGAACGGCTAGGGCAGGATAGTTAGTTCCCGCCCCGGGCTTCTACGCCTTCAACTGCTGAAAATACTTCTGGCGGAATTTCGATACTTTCGGCGCAATCACTACCTGACAGTAACCTGCATACGGATGCTTAACGAAATATTCCTGATGATAGTCCTCCGCCGCGTAGAATTTCTCAATCGGCGCAACTTCCGTCACAATCGGGTTGTTCCACAGCTTTTCAGCCGTGATTTCAGCGATCACCTTCTCGGCAGTCGCTTTCTGTTCTGGCGAGTGAAAGTAGATCGCCGAGCGATACTGCGTACCAGCATCCGCCCCCTGCCGATTGAGCGTCGTCGGGTCATGAATGGTGAAAAACACATGCAGCAAATCTTCATAGCTGACCACATTTGGATCGAACGTGAGCTGCACGACTTCGGCATGACCGGTTGATCCGCTGCAAACAGCTTCGTAGCTCGGATTTGGGACGCGCCCGCCTGTGTAGCCGCTAACCACGTCGGTCACGCCTTTCAGTTCATCATAGACCGCTTCCAGACACCAGAAACACCCACCCGCCAGCGTTGCAGTTTCCATTTTGAATATCCTCGTTTAAGGCTCTCATCATACGCATCTGACAGCACGTAATGATGGCTTGTTACCCTAGTCCAGCTTAATATCTGTTAAGTCGAGTGAGGGACCATCTTCACACAGCGCAATCACGCCGCCGTTCACCTTGAGCAAACAAGCCTGACACGCGCCAACACCGCACGGCATTGGCGGGCGAAATACACCATTCAGATAACCTGCGGGAATATCGTTTCGCAGTTCGCGGAAAAGTGCCCACACCCGCCGAAAATAAGTCATTTCGTCCGCCTGAGCGACGGTCACAAACACCTGATCCGCCCAGCCAATGGTCGTCACGCGATTCGCCCAGTTCAGGTCACCATCCCCCTTGAGGACTTCGACCTCCGCCGGCAAATGCTCCGTGCCATAGTCGGCTGCGCTGCCCAGCAGAAGCAGGGTCACGCTGACATGATTGATGAGCAGCGGCGCAATCGGCATGATGAGCGCGGTTGGCGGCGTATCTACCGCAATGAGCAGGACATTCCGTAACGTGCGCCGAAAGCGAAACGGCTTGCCAATAATGCCGATCAGGTTGATGACCTCGCCCGGCTCGTATCGTTCACGAATAGATATTTCAACGGCGAACGTGGTTTTTTCGATGGTGACAGGAAACCACAAATCGCGTAGGTACGGCATCCAGCCAGCGCCTTCACGCTGCGCCAAAACTGCCTGACCGGCTTTCAGTCCGTTCAGCGACGAATCGACGGCTAGGTAGATATGCTGGTGCGTATCATTGACGCGCTTCACGCGCTGGATCAGTGCCTGTGTCTCTTTCATAACCTTCAATCATTCAGAGCGCGGCAATCATCACATGCTCAGGTCAAAAAATGAGAATTCACACATAATTGTAAACTGTGTATGAAGTTCCATACAAAATTCAGGATAATGCCCTACGATACGGTATGCAAAACGGACGCAGGATCAGTTTGTATCACTGAGGAGAAGTTGCTATGTCTCGTGGAGTAAAAATTGGAATTGGAGTTATCGGCACCATAGTCGCTGTTATCGCCATCGCGGTTGTATACATCTACGCCGCAGGCGGAACCGGTGAAGCCAGCGCGGCGATTACTGCCCCCGAATTAGCGGCTGAATCGTCTGAAGATGAGTCAGGTACAGCAACCACTTTCGATATTGTGCCGGAAGAGTCACTGGTGAGCTTTGAACTGGATGAAGTTTTGCGCGGTGTGCCAACAACTGTCGTCGGCATTACTGATCAAATCGCCGGGCAGATTCGCGTTGACCCCGCCAATCCGCAGGCTGCCGAAGTCGGCACCATTCGCATCAATCTACGCACCCTTGCGACGGACAATGAGTTCCGCAATCGCGCCATTCGCGGACAGATTCTGCTCTCATCGCAGGATGAGTATGAATTTTCCGATTTTGTGCCAACGGCAATTACCGGCTTACCTGAAACCGTGTCTATCGGCGAGCCGTTCAGCTTCCAGGTTACGGGCGATTTTTCCCTGCGCGGTACAACGAACTCGATTACGTTTGACGTAACGGTGACACCTGTTTCCGAGACGCGCATTGAAGGTTCGGCGACGGCAACGGTCAACCGCGCTGATTTCGGTTTAGAGATTCCAGACGTTCCAAGTGTAGCAAATGTCGAAGAGGAAGTGCTGCTGACGATTGAATTTGTCGCCGTATCAGCATGAGAATCGTAGGGGAGGGGCTTGCCCCTCCCGCACAGATTGTATTTAGGTGCAGCTTGCCCCTCCCGTGTAATGTTCAGGGCTTGCCCCTCCTGCACGGATAATCCACACATTTCTTCGGGCGAGGCAAGCCTCGCCCCTACAGCAAATCTACCGCGATACGTTAATCCCCTGCCGCAGGTGCTGCAACACGAGCAGGCGCTGGCACGTAATCATCGCCTGGAATAGGCAGAATATCGGGCCACACCGTGGCGCCGTGTTCATAGTTGTCTATGAAATTGCCATCGGCTTCGGCTTTGGCGCTGACGCGCAGGCGTCCAACCAGCTTCAATGCGCCAAACATTAAGATGGAAGTGACCGCGCACCAGAGGATCGTCGCAACCGACCCAGTAATCTGAGTGATCAAAATGTCCGCATTGCCGCCGGGGATGAACAAGCCCGCGAAACCCGCTTTCACATTCGCGGCAAATGGCGTGAGAGTCGGCTCGGCGAAAAGCCCGACCGCGATAATCCCCCATACGCCGCAGGCAAGGTGAACAGCCGAAGCACCAACGGCATCGTCAATATGCAGGCGCTCGAGTAGATCGCCAGCCAGCGGCAGTATAATGCCGGCAATAATGCCGATGATCAGCGCCGCGCTCGGGGCGACAAACGCGCAGCCCGCCGTGATAGCCACCAGACCCGCCAGCGAGCCGTTAAGCGTCGCTGACAAATCCCATTTGCCGCTGCGGAAATAGACAAACAACATCGTTACAAGACACGCGATACCCGCGCCGAGCGTTGTATTCAGTACCACAATGCCGATCGTCCCGGTCACCCCAACAGCACCCAGTGTTGAGCCGGGATTGAAGCCGTACCACCCAAACCAGAGGATCATCGTACCGAGCAGTGCAAGACCGAGATTATGCGGTGTCATTGCCTTGCCCCAAACCTTGCCTTTGCGCGGACCAAGCATGATCGCGCCGGCTAAAGCGATGACGCCGCCCACCGTATGGACGACATTACTCCCCGCAAAGTCAAAGAACCCCTGCTGGAACAGCCAGCCACCACCCCAGACCCAGTGAACCACAATCGGATAAATAAATGCACACACAATCGCGGTATAGATGATATTCCCGATAAAGTCAGTGCGCTCTGCCATCGCGCCGGTTGTGATCGTGCTTGCCGTTGCCGCGAAAGCAAACTGGAAGAAGAACATCGTCAGGATGCTGATATTGCCGTAGTAAATCGTGTTCGCCGTCTCAATCCCGGGCGCGAACAGCGTCGTGCCGTAGAGCCCGCTGCCGTTATCTACCCCGAATGCCAGCCCAAACCCAATCACCCACCAGCAGAGCGCTCCGATACCGGCTTCGATAAAGTTTTCGAGCAGCGCATTGACCGCCGCCGTTTGCCGTATCATCCCGGTTTCCAGAACGGCAAATCCCAACTGCATGATGAACACGAGAAATCCGGTGAGCAGTACCCATGACGTATCAATGGCGATGCTCAAATTGGAAATATCATCCATCGTTGGGGCAGCAACCTCTGCATCCTGCGCGGATACAAAGCTCACACCCATAGCGGCAAAGATTATGGTGCAGACACCCATGATGAATATCTGCCGCCAAAAACGTCGTCCCCTGAGATACTTCATGCTCTCCTCCAATACCAGAATTACTGCACCTGTTTGTTAGCGTTTGCACACGCCACACTGCGTGATTTACGCTACGCGCAGCATTATTGCGTCAGTCTTGGGTACGACGGCACATCAAGACCTGATGAATTTTATGTGAATGATTTTGTGAGATTGTTACATTTGCACGAGGGTGTAACCAAAATGCACAAGCAAATAGTGTTGTGTTCGTTGAATCTGTGCGCCATTTAAGGGCTGATTTGTGCGAATTATCTATGCCTGTTGTGCGCGATATTGATAAAGCAGCAAATGGGCTTTGTTAATGGTCACCAAACAGGCGCACCAGTTTGATCGCTACCTGCAAATTTGCCCGTATCATTGGATCGCCCAGATCAACCGTGCAGACATTGCTGATGCGCTCAAGCCGATAGTTCAGTGTACTCCGATGGATCATCAGCAGATCAGCAGTTCTGACGCTGTTGCCGCCTGCATCCACATACGTTTCCAGCGTGTTGAACAGATCCGCCCCTTGCTCAGCCAGCAGCAGCCGTACAGGCGCCACATGCGGATTTGTCTCAAGGCTGCCCGCCCCTGCCCGATAAAGCGTGTGCAGAAAACCGAGATCGTCAAACAGAATCGTTGCGCGTGTATCCCCCATACGCCCCGCAATATACAGGGCATCATGACTTTGTTGATATGCCGCGCTCACCTGACTTGCCCCTCGCAGCGCCGCGCTAATGGCGATTCGCAGTTCAGCGAACGCGCCGTCGTGCGACGCGGAAGCATGTATCTGCTCGCCAATCGCAGGCGCGTTGGGTGTATTTGTCAAAATGACGATTCGCCCGACGTAATCACCAATCACAGCGTTCCAGTGGAACGACGTGGCGAGGCGGTTCAAGCGCCGTTTCAGGCTGATCAGTTTCCCTTCAGCGCCGTTTCCACTTGGCTCAATCAATAACACGGCGAATGGCATATCGAGATTGACCCCATAGCGCAGTGCCTGATCGATCAGTGCCGCTTCGCGCCCGCTCTCGTGCATGCCTTCACTCTGGATGAGCTGAGTCAGCAGCCCGCCTTTAAGTGTCGCTTCGGCATTTTGCGCCGCTTCCTGATACAGCATGATGACCGCCGCAATCGTCGCGCCGCTCTCAATTGCCATCCGATCCAGATCCTGCAACGGGCGATCATCGGCTATAATCCACATATAGCCGTAAATTTCACCCTGCACGACGATTGGCGCGAGAATGCGCTCCATCTCCAGACCGACTTCGGGCATTTGCGGCAGCGCGACGGGGCGCAGTGTGCGGCGAATTTCGCCTAACGCGCCGTGCGCTTCCAATGCCGCAACCAGATCAGGGTTGGTGCGCCCCTGATCAAGCGTATAGCGCCGCGCCTCGTCCACATCCGCGATGTTCTGGCTGGCGAGAATTTCAAATCGTTCATTCTCGATACTGATGGACTGACCGACCAACCCCGCCAGCGTCACGGCGAGGTCTTCCAGATTGCCGCCATCCAGCACCAATTGCGTCAGGCGGCGGTTGATGTCCAGTGCGCGGCGCGTAAGCGCCATATTTTCCTGCGAAATGCGCTCGTTGATGGCGCGGGCAATATCCACAAATCGCGCCTGAAACGGGATTTCAATCAGAGGGAAACCGTGCTTTGCAGCCGTCTGGCGCATGATTGGCGGCGTTTCTTCGAGATACCGCCCGACGGCGACGATCAGCGCGGCGACGCCTTTCTCCGCCATTGCCTTGATATAGGCTTGCTGTTCACTGGATTCCGTCGGCATGTTGAACGGCGTCGTCAGCACCAGTTCGCCGCCATTCAGCCAGTTCGGGGCATCCGGCACACCCGCGACATGCACCCACGACACGGCATGTTTGAGTCCGCTGCCGCCTGCGACGACCACCGCGCCGCGCAGCACATCCATTTCGAGCGTTTCAGAGACGGTGAGCATGGGAAGCAGCTAAAAGTTGAAAGTCGATAGTTGAAAGCGGATTATACAGACGTTTTTCACTTTTAACTTTTAACTTTCACCTTTCAACTTTTAACTTTTAACTTCAAGCAAGCCCCTTCACCCGTCGAATCAGTTCGCTGGTGCTGTGTCCGGGTAGGTACTCAATCAGCACGACTCGCCCGCCATAGGCTTCGACGGTGGCGCGTTCCGGCAGGGGCTTGGAAGGTTGGGTATCGCTGGCTGCATAATCTCCCCCTTTGACATAAATCTCCGGGCGCAACGCTTCAATCAGCGCGATAGCCGTATCTTCTTCAAATATCGTCACGGCGCTCACAGGTGCTAAAGCGGCGATCAATCGTCCGCGTTCCACAGCAGGCACAAGTGGACGCCCCTCACCTTTCAGGCGGCGTGTGCAGTCATCGCCATTGATGCCGACGAACAGTGCCGCGCCCAGCGCCCTCGCCTTCTCCAGATAATCCAGATGCCCGACATGCAGCAGGTCAAAATGACCGTTGGTGAAGACCAACGGCTGATTTGCGGCGCGGAGTTCGCCGCGTAAACGGATTGCTTGTTCAAGAGTGAGGACTTGGGACATGGAATTTATGAGTTTCTCAAAACCAATATGAGAAAGCCAGGGTCACTTTACCTCTTAGCCATCCAAATGTTGATAATTGAGGTCAATTAATGGCTCCTGTTCCAAACCAACGATTTGTCCGTTAAGCTGACCGGAAAAGTCAATCTGCTCACCGTTGATCAGAATCGTATCACCATCTACGAGAATGCCCAAACTATTTGTCACGGGTTCGTAATCAAAGGCTGTTCCATCGAACCATTCACCCATGTTCGCGTTAGCGTCAAGTGACCGAACTTTGCACCAGGGCTGGTCAAATCCCTGCAATTCAGCATCTGCAAACGGTTCGCCACAGGCGGCAAAGATATAGTGTGTCGAAGTAATCCATTCAAATTGTGTGATTTCCACTTGGAAATTATTCCATCCCCTAGCCGGACTCAACTGTGGCATCAACATATACAGAGTCGTTGGCGTTAGCGCTGACGCCGCCGTATCGTAAGCCGCCAGCAGTCGGTCATCGGGCGAAAATGATCCATCGGGATATTCGAGTCCCGAAATGTTATCCCTGTAATAACGGCGAGTTCCTGTCTCAAGCGCGAGATAATTTCCGAGCGGTGAGTAGTGTCTGACGCGAACTGGTTCATCAACAGCGGAGAGAAATAACACGGGTTGGGGGTTTGGGGATAACAAATCCCATAACCAGACACCTGACCGTGTGCTGAAGGCGAAGACGCGCCCGTTTGGATTCCAGGCACCCGCCCCTGTAAGAAGCGGATCATCAGGAAGTGCAGTGTAACTGGCAAGAAGTGTAGGGCTGTACGCGAATGTTGTGTTCAAACCATATTGGGAGTGGGTTGCAAACAGCCGCAGCATATTTCCCGTCCACACCGCCAGTAAGTCTGAGCGCTGCGAAAACACACCCGTTTCGCCTTCAAATGCAGTGAGATACAACATATCCACGCTTGTGTTTTCTTCCGCACCGCTGCCGAGCGGGTAGAAATAGGCTGTATCTATCCCGTTCGGTGCAGTGATACTGGACGTACATTCAGTCCCGACATAAGGATTACACACTATATCCGAAGCTAGCTCAATCTGAACCAGTGTCGTCTGATCAACTGGAAGCAGGTACTTTTCACCTGTTTGTGTTACTAACCGAACTTCAACCGCACGCGGATAGGTAAACTGCTCAGGTTCACTTGCTTCGACGCTTAATCTGTTTTCCAGATACAACCTGAGTTCCGCGTAACTAAATTCTCTCAGTTGTTCCGGCTGATCCCGTAGATAATAACGAAATATGCCATCTTCATCGCTGGTAACCAAATACCCGTAATAGGAACCATTTTCTGCACGAATGAAATTACCAATGAAATGACGCCCGCTTTCAATTGGACGGCTGAGATTAGCGCAGCGTGTGGGGTAAGGTCGTCCGCTTTCTACCAAGTCTATGACTTCGGGGCGCGCGCGGCTCAACAATAAGATACCTTCCTCTTGCGGTTCGCGTAAGTAATGATACACCGTGATGACTGCGTTGATTCCGCTTTCACTGACCGTGTTGACATCCCCCATGGCAAGAGTGCCTGATGGCAGATCAAGGAAAAAGTCTAATGGAAAATTACCCGGAGGAATAGCACCGCTGCAAGCCTCAACTGGATTGACTGCTGAAAATGATAAGGTGAGCAAGAGAGAAATACAGAGACTTAGCACAAAACGGCGCATGTCACCCCCTTTCACAAATGTCCTTATAATAAATGCAAAATAGTAAGCGACAGGGAATAGACGGATAATCGTAGGTCTAATCAGTTTGCACGATACGTCTTTTTTCCATCAATAAGATTGAACGAGCGCAAATAGTGACGTTACGGCAACATCGAAAAACAAAAAAAGACCAGCGATCAGGCTGGTCAAAGTTTGAATGCGATTTATCTGATGAGGCTGGTGGGACTCGAACCCACACGCTCGCAAGAGCAAAGGTTTTTAAGACCTTCGTGTCTGCCATTCCACCACAGCCCCCGTGCAGGTTAAGTGTAGCATTGAGCGCCGCGCGGCGTCAACGCTCACCCGCTAGGCAGGCTCGTCCTGCCCGCGTTTGCTGCCGGTCGGGTAAATACCGATCAGCAGGCGATACGGCTGCTCGCCTGCATACTCGCTCTTATCACGGGTGGACTCAAAATCGTTGATGAGCGCATCCAGTCGGGCGTAAAAGGTTTCCGCGTCAGCCTGGCTTAATTTGCTCAATGCCCGCCACAATTTGAGCTTGTGCGGAATTGGCGCGTCTTCACGTACATCAATCATCCCATTTTCGACGCCGCGCTGAATCTCCACGCGAATCGGATCGATCACGGCTTCAATCGCAGTATCCAGCCCACGCATATTGACGCCTTCACCAAACGTCAGCAGCGAGCGCTGAATCGCAAACGATCGCGCTACAGCGCGATACTGTTTTTCGATGATGCCAGACACGATCCGCGTATCCGTCACGCGGATTAAACCGTGTTCTTCAAGCAGATTGACATGGTAATACAGCTTGGTCGGCGCAAGCGATAGTTCCATGGCGATCTGCTTGACCGTCTTGGCGCTGTCCAGAATTGACTCAATAATTTGCTGGCGCAGCGGGTCGGCGAAGACTTTCAGGGTTTCAAGCGTGGTTAAGGTGGTCTGCTGGGCGGGTTCAAATGCGCCCGCCCCCTGTTCATCAGTCATGGATATTCCGTGTTAGTTCAGGTCAGGCTTATCGCCAGCACGTTTCTTCAGCTGCGTCCCAATCGCCAGCATTCGTTCACCCAGCCATCCTAGCGTCGGGTTATATGCCCGGTGATACTGGCGATATTCGCGGGCAAGGCGATCCTGTTCGGCGCGTTCAATCCGCTCTTTTGCAATCCGATTTGCGGTCTGGATGTCATCAAACATCATGAGACCCTCCTTTAATTCCTATCCGTCGTATATCAAGATACCCGCATGAAAACGGCTGGAGATAAAGGAATACAACGCTTAAAATTTATTGAACATTCAACAGTGAGTATACACTCTTACAGTGATCCAGTCAATACATTTTTACAACATTTTAGATTATTTTAACGGTCTTTTTCTCTGTTTAATCAGTCATTGCTCAGGCACAATAACAGCTATGTTCAGCCTGCTGCCCGCGCCCCTCCGAAGCAAATTTGTCCGTGACACCGTTACGCTGCAAATCGGCAAGATCACGCTCACACTGGTCAGTGCCTTTTCAACGATCATCGTCACACGAGTAATTGGACCGCAGCAATACGGCATTTATGGATTGGCGGATTCATTCTTCAGCCTGTTTCTGGCGCTGGACATCAGCGGGGCGACGACTATTACTAGCACGCGCCTTGCCCAAGCCATCGGCGCAAAGGATCAACAGGCAGCCGTGAATGTGCTGGCATACGCAATGCAGGCATCGCTCACCATCAGCTTTGTCATCGCTGCCCTGCTTATTCTGTTCGGTGCGCCGCTGGCAGCGCAGATACAGGGAAACGCCCAAATTGGCGCTTATGCCGCCGTGCTGGGTTTGACTACCCCCGCCGAAGTCATTTACATGCAGTTGCTCACCGCGCTGCAAAGCCGTCGCTCAATGACCGCTCTCGCCTTTCTGCAAAATACCAACCAGTTGATTCTGACGACGACGATGATCATTGGTGTGCTGATCGCTCCGCAAGCCTCCAGCCTGATCTATGCGCGGCTGATCTACTCCTATCTCGCGTTGACACTCGTTGTCCTCGCCTACTGGCAGCTGCGAACGCGGGGTGACTTCATACTGCCCACACTTCGTTCTATCTTTTCCCGCGCCCTGCGCCAGTCGCCACGCCCCTACTGGCGCTTTGGCGTGGCGAATGCCATTGACAAGAATCTCTCAAACTTGTTCGCGCCGCTGATCATGCAGTTAGTCGGCGTTTTTGGCGGAGCGCTGGCGGCGGGTTATCTGGCGCTCGGCTTGCGCGGGCTGGCACAGATGAGCATTCTCGCCTCGCCCGTGATGGAAAACATGCAAGCGGTCGTGCCGCAAGCTGTCGGGCGTGGCGATTATGCGTGGC
>Ga0224722_1000490_pt1 | contig 22917 bp, 21 predicted proteins | sample Balambano_FR1_Me_FD_161646 | JGI IMG/M metagenome (GOLD analysis project Ga0224722, IMG submission 161646) | Freshwater sediment microbial communities from Lake Towuti, South Sulawesi, Indonesia - Balambano_FR1_MetaG | ecosystem: Environmental > Aquatic > Freshwater > Lake > Sediment | place... | reverse complement strand
AGCGCAAGTCCAAGTTGAATCATTTCGCCTTGAAGGCGCGCTTGTATTTGCATGCCGTTCAGTCGGCCTTTGACGCCCTGCGCCTGTTGCAGCCTGTCTCTTTGGCTGCGTAACGTGAGTTAATAAGCTTGTACTTAACGGCGATTTCCTCATACCCTGCGTAACCCTTCATTACGATTGTGTGCGCGTCGTTAACATCCCATTCCGAATTGGAGAATGCTGCCAACAATTTTGTCGCATCAAATAGGGTGCCTGATATATAGCCATATACATCAATCGTTTGACTTCCTTGAGTCCTCAGCGTGGAAAGGTGTTTGTTGAGTTCGTCGCAATGTCGCGCTAAATAGGCGACCACATTATTCTGCTTTTCAATGAGATAGTCTCGTGGAGGGTATGCTTGGAGGTACTGCTCAGAATTTGGATCGAGAGACACTTGTTTAGTCATGATGCATCCTTTGGACTTGGCATTGCTTGATTGTAGTGTTTGTGATACCGATAGCCCCAAACTCGCCTGCCTTTGAGTGTTGGCGGTGACAACCATCAAAACTCACACAGCTCTTCTACCCACGCCGCCGAGCCATCGCGCAGCCAGCCATCTAATTGGGCTTGATCCTTGAGCTGCTGCCCGCGCAACCGCGGCACCACTGCGAAGTTAGTCTTCACGTCCGGCAGCGCGCTCATGTCGCCCCACAGTTTCTCCCACTGCGTCACCGGGAAGATGTCTTCCTGACCGTGCCCCCAGCGCTTCTTCACATCCTTGAGCGTGATGTATGTTGGCATGCGCGCGCCGACGGCTCGGATGGCTGCGTTCACCTTGGAGACCTCCGGGGTCTCCGAGACCCCGGAGGTCTTGAGGATGTCCTCCTGCGTCAACCCGAACACGCCCAACAACTGCCCCACGTCAATCCAGCAGGTGGCCGAGTTGTAATACGACAGGGCGAACTCGGCCTCCTCGCGCGGCATGGCCAGCCCTTCTACCAGACGCGGGTGCCCATCCACCCGCGCCAGCCCGCCGCCGCGATCCTCGATGCGCCGCGTGATGACCTCGAACGTCAGGCATGACCCGCGCGCGATGTGCAGGCCCAGCATGGCGGGGTCAACGTCCGCGCCGAGCGTGTCTATGTTGTGCAACATCAGGTAGCGCAGGTTTGGAAAGTCGCGCAGCAGGCGCGCCAGCGTGCCATTGCGCAACAGATTCGGGACTTCGAACCAGTGGCCGACAGGATGCAGGCACTGCATGGGCAGGTTGTCGGTGTAATCGCTGCCTTCGCCGGCACTTTGCGCCCAGCCGATCAACGCGGCGTGGCCGCTCTCGCGCATCTTTTGCTTTTGCTCATCGAGCAGTTGCTGCGGCATTTCCTCCCACTGGAAGCGCAGGTCGCGCGCCATCGGCACCATGCGTAGGCCGACGGAGCGACCCTCGGACAAATAAATCTGTGGTTGTAGAGATGCGCCACGGCGCGTCTCTACGAGTCGGCTTACATACTCTTCGACGGGTTGATGTGTCAAATAACTGGTGGTGATGATGTGCGGTAAGGGCGCGTCGTGCAGGCGAGCGATGCGGCGGCTTTTGGCCAGGTGCACATCCAGGAACGTGCGGTGCTTCCCGCCGAACTTGGCGAACGGGTGCAGCGCCTTGACGACGCCTGCGCCCTGCGTCCAGCGGCTGCCCGCGCCGGCTGCCAGCGACATCACCGCCACCTCGCCATTGCGCAATGCCTGTGCGCCGAGACGCTCGTATTCGTGCAACGCCTGGCGATCCGTTGCCTCAATCACGTCACTCGGTTGCACGTCTTCGATGGTCGTGTTGGCCGCCAGCCGGTTCTGCGCTAGGCCGATGCGCCCGCTCTTCAGGTCGGCGCGGATATGCTCGTGCTGGGCGCGGTCGAAGCCGAGGTCGTGGAGCAACGTATCAAGGTGTCGGACTCCTTCAAGGAGTCCGACACCTGTGGCAAGTTGTGGCAGCAGCCGGTCAAACAGCACTTTGGTCATCCCGCCGAATTCAGGCCGTGTGCGCGCCGCGATGGAAAATCGCTCCAGGTCGGCCCGACGCATGGGCGTCAGCGCCCGAGCCTCGCGCTTCACCAACTCGGGCGCGTGGACGGCGTAATAGCCGGCCGGCATCAGTGCGGCGTCGCCATGCAGCACATCCGCAGTGGTGCCGTTGGGGTTGATGGCGAAGTCGTATACCACCGGCTCCATCGCGAATGGCAGCGCGTGCTGCATCTCGCGCTTGGTCGCGCGCATGATCTCGTGCAGTTGATCTTTGGCCCGATTCAAAATCTCTGGCGCGACGATAAAGCCCATGCCGCCGCCGCTCATGCCGCCTAACATCCAGAAACCCCAGAAGTCATCGGTGAATGTTTCGCGGGCTGTGCGGATGAGCGCTTCCGTGTAGGCGTTGCTGGCCCACGGGATGATGGTTTGCAACGGACCAAAGAAATTATGAGTGGTCAAAGCGCCCAAGCGCTGAACGGCTGTGCTTGCGCCACCAGCGCCGCGTAACGCGATCAACACATCGTCCAGCACGCGCATGGCGTCTTTGCGCCCCTGCCACTCGGCTTCGCTGCGTAGCAAATACTTCTCCGTCACCATCTCCAGAATCGGCCCAACGTTTTGGGCCATGCCGCCATGCACCAGAATGAGCGAATCTTGCAGCGCCTGCCGCACCGCCTCGGGCGCGTCGGCTGCGTCCAGAATCTTGTGATTGGGCAGCAGCCGGCCGCGGCTGATGCCGAACTCGGGATCGCCCGCTTCGGCCATTACGCCGTAGATCAACTTCATGGCCGGCCACACACCGCCGCTGTCCTGCCAGCCACCGCCGCTGCCGGCCAGCCACTCGCCCAGGATGGCGCGCGCTGCTACCAGCCGCCGCTCGTTTTCGTTCAGTGGCCCGGTCAACGACCTGGCCTGACCGGTGGCGCGCATACATACCGCGATCAGCCCGGCCAACAAATTCGTGGATACGGCCAGGCGTGACCCCTTCGGGATGTCGTTGACGTTGCTGACCAGTTCGATGCCCATGCCGGGGCCGGCCAGGCGTGACAGCAAGTCCTGCAAGCTTTGGCCGCTGCCCTCGATGCCCGGCGGCACAATGCCCGAAGCGATCAGCGCGGCCTTGAGCAGGCCCAGGTAGTCGCGGCCAAAGTCGAATACGTCGCGCAGTTCGGTCAGGTCGGCCGTCGCGCTCAGGTCCACGCTGGTCAGGCGAATGACCGGCTCATCAATCACGCGCAGATAGGCCTCAACCGGTGGCTTCGGCGCGGTGTCGCGGCCACGCACGGCCAGGTCAATCGAGACGTTGAGCACGCGCGCGCCTTCGGGGAAGTCCATGCCCAGGAAGAAGATGTCGCTCCACGCGCTGTGCGACAAGTCCATCCGCACCGGCGTGCACTCCCGCAGAATCAATTCACCGCGGAGACGCGGAGATCGCAAAGGACTCTTTTCATTTTTCTCTGCGTCCTCGGCGTCTCTGCGGTGGAAAAGCTCCGGCCGGATGCGCAGAGGCTGATCGGCCGGATGGCCGACGCGGAACATCCACTGGTTGCCGCGCACGGTGCGCACGCTGCGCCGCACCTGGTCGGCCAGTGTCTGGAAAGCCAGGGCGTGATAGGCCTCGGCCAGCGCGCTGCTGATGGCCTCGTTTGGGCCGCGCTCGCGCTGGGCCTGCAAAAAGATGCCGATGGCTTCCTCGAACCGCCGGCTGAGCAGGTGCTCGTAACCGCTGAACGACACCAATCCACGCGCGGGCATGCCGTCTTTGCCCGGCAGGTGAAAGCGATGGATGGCGTAGAGAAAGAACAACGCGCGCACGCGCTCATATAAGTTGTCGCTGCTGCGACGAAAAGCATCGAGCGCCTCGCATTCGGCCAACAGGCCGGTCAATGAAGCGCTGCGGGCAAATGCGTCGAGCGACTGGTCGCGGATGTCCGGGTCGGCGGAGGTGATGATGGGGATGAGTGTGCTCATTGGGGAGAGTAATCAGTAATTGGTAACTGGTGATTGCGCAACTACCGATTACCAATTACTGCGGCATGCTGCGCCGCCAGCAACTCCACCAGCATCGCCAACACATCGGCGCGGTCTTTGCCGCTCAGTGCCAGCGCCAGTTGCGCTGCCAACAGGCCATACCGTTCACCGATGTTGGTGCGCGTGCCTGCGACTTCGTAGGCCAGCACACGCTCGCGCTGGGCAAGCACCTGCAAGGCCGGTGAAAGCTCGATCTTTGCATGCGGGGCTTGCGCGGCATGCTGCGCCAGAATGTCAATCACCGTTGGCGTCAACACATGCATGCCGAAGAAGCACAAATAATGTCCAGCGCGCAGACCTGGCACGATCAGCGACTGCTCGGCCTCAGTCGGCGTCGGCTTCTCCAGCACCTGCTCGATCACATACAGACGATCATGCGTCGGCAGGCGCTTGCCGCCGACCGCGCCATAGTTCGGCAGCAACGTCTCGCGGGTGGCCTGCACAGCGGAGACGGCGCAGTCTTCGGCCACGGCGATTTCAACCACCTGTTGCGCACACGTCTTGTCGTGGATCGTGCTGAGGTGCAGATGATCGCCAACCACGTGCAGAAAGGGCTGATCGCGGACGAAGGCCTCTGCCCTTAACAGCGCGTCGCCATAGCCGCGCTGTTCGGCCTGCTCCACAAAATGCAATCGCCGCGCATGTGGGCCTGCGGCGGTGGCGTAAGCGCCTTGATCGCCTGGCTGCACAACCACGCACACGTCGTTGATGCCCGCTGTGAGCAACTCCTCGACGATGATCTGCAAAGCCGACTTCGGCTCCCCATCCCGATCCATGAGTGTTTGCAGCGGCAACCCACGCTGATTGCGGCCCGCCGCCGTGATCACGGCCCTGTTGATGTTCATGTTGCTCCTTCGTCCTGTGTTCTTCGATGCTGGTGTGGCGCCCGCGCCCCCTCATACAGACAAAATTGAATTTGGAAGCGCTCAATGTCCAAGTGTGGCCGCTGTCTCGACTCCGGCGCAGCATTCCGAGCGGAGAAACGCCGTGACTACGGCGTTTCGCAGTCGCGGAAGCGCCTCCGCTCGACATGCTTATCGTTTGTGATTGAGCACTTTCCGAATTTAGCACAACACACCGGGCGTTATACTCGCGCGCCTTCATGGACACCACGCCCCCACAACGGCTCGTCATCGGCATGAGCGGCGCGAGCGGCGCCATCCTCGGCATCCGGTTGCTGGAGGTGTTGCGCTTGACGGAGATTGAGACGCATCTCATCCTATCCTCAGCCGCCAAGATCACGATCCAAGCAGAGACAGGATGGGCCGTGACTGCGGTCGAAAAGCTGGCCGACGTGGTTCACCCCATTGCCGACATCGGCGCGACCATCGCCAGCGGCTCGTTTAAGACGACGGGCATGGTCATCGCGCCGTGCTCCGTCAAGACCATGTCCTCAATTGCGTATGGCATTACCGACGACCTGATCGCCCGCGCGGCCGATGTGAATTTGAAGGAGGGCCGGCCGGTCGTGGCGATGTTTCGCGAGACGCCGCTGCACGTCGGCCACCTGCGCGCGCTCACGCAATTCGCCGAGATGGGCGGCGTGGTGTTCCCGCCCGTGCCTGCCTTCTACGCAGACCTGCAAAGCGTAGATGACATGGTCAACCAGATGGTCGGCCGTGTGCTCGACCGCATCGGCGTGGACAACACACTAGTCAAGCGCTGGCAGGGCTTGCGAACATAGGAGATGGTTGTTGGTTATTGGCTGATGACCGTTAACCAACAGCAAACAACCAACAAAGCGGTTCATGTGCGACGCTGATAAGCTTCGATCAGAGATTGCCGAATTTTTGGCGCGGCACACTGCTCTCACGCTGGCCTACGCCGATGGGGGTGAGGTAGCGGCGTGTGGATTGTGGTTTGCCTCGGATGAAGCGCTGAATTGCTACTTTCTCTCATCGGCTAACACGCGGCATGGCCGTGCGCTCGCCAAAGGTGGGCAGGTCTCATTCGCCATTCACAAAGATGAGCAGGATTGGCGGGTGATTCAGGGCGTGCAGGGTCGGGGCTGGTGTGCGCCATTGAGCGATGCGCAAGCGCAATCAGCATGGCAGGTATATGCGCGCCGCTTCCCATTCGTATTGCAACAATTCCCGGACATCGAATCTGCGCTCAAGGCTGCGCTGCTGTGGCGCATCACGCCGTCGTGGCTGCGCTTGATTGACAACGCCAAGGGCTTTGGCCACAAGCAAGAGATACACTTGGGCGACACGGAGTAATGCATGGCAAGTGCTGAACTCGCCTCTCGCGTAGAGGCGGCTGAAGACGAAGAGACTGAAGTTACGGGGCGCGGCGTGGCAGCGCGCATCGCGCTGTATGTCGCGTTGGCGGCGTCGTGGGTGGCCATGTGCGGCAGCCTGTTCATGAGCGAGGCGCTGGGCTGGGCCCCATGCCAGTGGTGCTGGTATCAGCGCATCTTCATGTATCCGCTGGCGCTGGTGTTGGCTACGGGCCTCATCAACCGCGACCGCAACGTGCCGAAATATGCGCTGGCCCTGGCCGTGCCCGGCATCCTCGCATCCACATATCACATCGGCCTGCAGAAGATTCCAGCGCTGGCCAAGCTCGAGACGTGTTCGCTGGGCGCGCCATGCTCGGCTGACTACCTGAACTGGTTTGGCTTCGTCACCATCCCTATGCTGGCGTGGGTGGCGTTTGCCATCATCATCCTCGGGTCGGTCATCGCTCTTCGCGCGCGCAGTGAGCCTGAAAATTACTTAAACGAAGGGCCACTGCTCGGCCTGCCACCCGTCTTTTCGACGCTGGCAATTGCTGGTGCCATCACCGCCATGTTCCTGCTCAGCGGCATCATGACGCGCAGCCAGCGACCCACTGCCACGCTGGCGAACACGGTGCAGGCCGCAGCCACACCAGGCCAGGCCGCCTCACGCGACGCAGCCGTGTTGCTCTACAACGAGTCGTGCGCGGGCTGTCATGGCCCCAGCACCGGCGCGTTGCAGAATATCCGCGCGGACTGGTTGAAGGCGCACAGCGACCTGGAAGTGATGGCCATGATCCGATCCGGCCGCGCGGCAAATGCGCTGGACAACTTCAGCGGTCAAGCTATGCCGGCCAACGGCGGTCGCATCAGCATCCCCGACGACCAGCTTCTGGCGCTGGTGCGTTACCTGCGCGAGGTCAAGGGCAGCTGATCGAGGCGTGAGCGCATCTCGGCCACGCGCTCGGCAGTCACTCGCCCATCTACGGCCTGCAGCTCGCGCACGGCCTGCCCAAGATGAAAGGCGCGAATGGATGTCGTTTCGCCGACGATGTCAATGACATCGTCCGTGACGCCGCCGCCAACCAGCACCTGTATCGCCGCACCAGATTGAACCTGCAATCGCTCCAAACGCTGTGCTCGCGTTGGCCAATCCCCGTCACCGCCGCTGGTCAGGACGCAATCCACCTGTGGCAGCTGCCTGAGCACGGCGAGGGCAGCAACGGGGTCGTGCACGGCTTCGAAAGCGCGGTGAAAGGTGGCCTTAAGCGAAGGCGCGCAAGCGAGGATGCGTTGCATCGCGGTCAGGTCTATCGCTTCGTCGTGCAGGAAGCCGACGACCAGCCCATCAACATTCAGACCAGCGCAGGTGCGTGCCATGTGGCACAGGCGATTCAACTCAGCCTCATCCTGCACTACGAAGTCATTGCGCTCGCGCAACATCACCCGAATGGGGATGTGCACTGCGCGGACGATGGCCTCGACCAGTGCGAGCGACGGCGTCAGGCCGTCTTGCTCGAAATGGCTGATGACCTCAAGTCGAGTTGCGCCGCCGCGCTCTGCGGCGACAGCATCCTCAACCGATGTGGCGATGACTTCAAGAATCACGGCTCACGCCGATGCGCCGCTGTAGCGCTTCACGCCCGCTTTCCACACCAGCGCCGCAAGCACGAACACCGCCAGACCGACGACGAGCGCTAGTCCCACCTGCCACCATGGCAGGTCGCCCCGCAGCGCCTGAAGCGGCACGGTGGTGGCCACGGCGACGGGCACGACGAAGGTGACGATCACCCGAAGCCAGACCGGATAGACCGTGGCGGGGAAGCGGCCCGTGTCCATCAGCGCCTGCATGATCGTGACGCTGTTGTCGAACTTGGTAAACCAGAACGTCAACGAGATCAAGATGATCCATAGGCTGTAAATGATCACGCCGCCGGAGAAGATGAGCACGAGAAACGTGACGACGTTCACCGGCGAGGGCGTGCTGCCGATGGCGAACAGGCCGATCACGATCAAGACCACGCCCAGCGCGATGTTCCACGCGTTCCAGATGACGATGCGGGAGAAGCTGACCAGGAACTGGCTGTTGGCCGGCTGCAGAAAGGTGTAGTCGAGCGAGCCTTCGCGGATGCCCCGGTTGAACTTCTCTGTATTCGGCCACACGACCATCTGCATGAATGTGTTGATCAGGCGGAACACGCCCAACAGTGCGATCACCTCGCCGATGTTCCAGCCGCCGATGGTCTGGGTGTTGGAAAAGATGATGCTCAGCCCGATTAACTCCCAACCCAACCAGAACAGGCTGATGAGGATGTTCACGAGCGTATCGGCCCGGTAGGCCAGCTCTTGCTGGACGTTGTTCTGAAAGAACGCCTTCAAGATGCGCAGCGTATGCATAGTCTTGCCTTCCCCTTCACGCGCCGACGGCGGAATATTGCTTGACCGCCCTGCGCCACACGAAGTTGAACACGGCGAACAGGACAATGCCCCACACGGCCTGTAGGGTGTAATTCAGCGCGATCTGCTCCACGGGCAATTTATTCAAGAGGAGCAACAGCGGGAAAGACAGGCCCAATTGATACGGCAGAAACTGGGCCAGGCCCTGTACCCACGCCGGCATGATCGCCAGCGGCACGAACGCCCCGTTGAGCAGTTGGCCGACGGCGTTGTTGAATTGTTCGATGGCCCACACGCGCGTGGTCCAGAACGCGATGAGCGTGATGGTGCTGTCCATCAGGAAGTTGATCAGGAAGCCCATCGCCAGCGCCGGCAATGCCCACAGCACGCTCTGCGGCGTGATGGTGAGCGTGGGCCGGAACAGGGCCAGGAGGACGAGCCACACCGGCACGAACACGATCAGTTGCAGCGCCTTGAACGCGACGTTGTTCACCAGCGTGTTGGTGAGCACGGGATGGACGGGTTGCATCAACTCGTTCGAGATGGTGCCTTCCTGAATTTTGTAGGCCAGGATGTGAATCGTGATGGATGAGGTGATGATGCTCACCGGCAACAGCGTCAGGTAATATGCCGCGAAGTCGTTGGCCGTCAGCCCATTCACACTGCCCTGCGCGTTGGCGATGCTCGTCCATACGGCCAGATACACCACCGGCGACACCAGCCAGAACGCCAGATACATGATCAGGTTGGCGCGGTATTGCCACTGCTCGGCCCAGTTCACCTGCCAGAAGCGTTTGTAGATTGCGAGCATGTTGACTCTCTCTTACTCGTGGAAGGCCCGCTCGATTACGTCCTCGATCGGCGGGTCTTCAATCGTCAGGTCTTGCACCGGTTGCTCGGCCAACAGCCGCGCCGTCACGCTGGGCGTGTCTTCGGCCTTGACTTGTAGCATGACCTTGCCGTCGGTCTCGCTCGGCACAGGCGTGCCATAGGCACCGAGGTCACACTCTGTGCAGTCCTTCAACACCACGCCCAAGAGTTTGTAGGGCGCGATGCGGCGCGACAGGTCGTTCAGCCCGCCGTCGTATTTGAGTTGGCCATGGTGGATGATGATGATCCGCTCGCACAGCGCCGTCACGTCGGCCATGTAGTGGCTGGTCAGAATGATCGTCGCGCCGTTGCGCTGGTTGTATTCCTTAAGGAACGCGCGGATGCGTGTCTGCGCGCCGATGTCCAGGCCGATAGTCGGCTCATCCAGGAAGAGCACCTTGGGCCGGTGCAGCAGCGCTGCCGCCAATTCGCACTTCATGCGCTCGCCCAGCGACAGATTGCGCACAGGCTTGCGCGTGATGTCCTTCAACTCAAGCAGCCCGTCCAACTCTTTGAGCGTCTTGTCGAAGTCGTCGTCGCTGATGCGGTAGATGGCCTTGTTGAGCAGAAAGGAGTCGGCAGCCGGGATGTCCCACGATAGCCGGTTGCGCTGGCCCATCACCAGGGTGATCGAGCGCAGGTAGTCGTTGCTGCGTTGCCAGGGCGTGAAGCCGAGCACGTTGGCTTTGCCGCCGGTGGGGTGGAGCAGGCCCGACAGCATCTTGAGCGTCGTGGTCTTGCCGGCGCCGTTCGGCCCCAGAAAACCGACGATCTCGCCGCGCCCGATGCTGAAGCTCACGTTCTGCACGGCCTTCACGTCCTTGAACTTGCGCTTGACGAAGCTGCGCAAAGATGCGCCAAGCCCAGCCTCGCGGTCAGAGACTTGATACGTCTTGCTCAGGTTTTCGACGACAATCGGGTCGTTACCGTTGGCAGGAACTGTCATAGTGGGTTGCTGATTGTATGGCTCGGCTAGTCGTAGTCGTAGCCGGGATGTGTCCGCACATCCAACGGTGACGTAACACATTGTAGAACAAATGTTCATCTGCGCAAAGGAGCCATGTCGCGCTGATGATTCATACTCTTCAGAGCCACTTTCATTGGAAAAAGATCATGCACGCAGCAGTTGACTTTGGATTGACCAACGTAGATGTCGTCGCCGATGACGACGGCGACATCCTGACCTTCGAACATAGCGCCATGGTGCCGAGTGAGCGCCGTGTGGACGAGGATCAGCTCCGCCGCGCTCTGACGGCCATCGGCATGCAGCCCGCCGATTTCTCGCGCATCAGCGTGACTGGCGGCCAGCATCGCCGTCTGCCCGACGCGGTGGACGGTGTGCCCATCGTGAAGGTGGGCGAGATAGACGCAATTGGCCTGGGTGGCTTGCGCCTGGCGCAACAGCACCGGCCCGAACTACGCGAAGCATTGGTCGTGAGTGCCGGTTCCGGCACGGCCATGATCGCCGTGCGCGACGGCCATGCGCATCACGTCACCGGCAGCGCCGTCGGCGGTGGGACGTTGCTTGGCCTGTGCCGCCTGCTCATCGGCACTAGTAACCCTTTTGAGATTGACGCGCTGGCCATGCAGGGTGATTCCAATCAGGTGGACTTGACGCTGATAGAAGCGACCGGCGGCGCGATTGGCAAGCTGCCTGCCGACGCGAACGCCGTCAACTTTGGCCGCATCCCGTCACTGTCATCCACCGATGGGCTGAGCCGCACAGACCTGGCGGCGGGTGCGGCTGTGCTGGTGGGGCAGGTGATCGCGGTGATCGCGATCAATGCAGCCAGGGCCGAACGACTGGATCAAATCGTCGTCGTCGGTCACGCCGTTGACCTGAGCTGCATGCGCCGCGTGCTGAACACCGTGGCAGGCTACTACGGCGCGGGCATCCTGGTTCCCGACAACCCAGGCTATGCCACGGCAGTGGGCGCGCTCATGGCGGGCCAGTGAGCGAATCAACCGCCATTCGGCATCAACGTAGAGCATGCCTTTGGCTGCATGGCCGGCTGCGCCAATGATGCCAGTGCGTGTCTATGCGGCGATACGCAGCGTCCACGAAACGGGATACGTACCAAGCAGCCAGATGATGTGCGTGCCCAGGTCGGTGCGTTGGGCAACCGCTCAGGTTGTCAGCACCCAATCTCCAGGGATGGATGCATCTAGTGCGCATGCTACACTCGCTCGGGCATGGTCACCACGTTCAAGCTCGCCGCAGCCGACTCGCCGCAATACATTGCCGAACACGACACGATGCGCGACGCATCGGCCCATCTGCCGCAGGGGGCCTACACTACCTTCCGCACCTACGACGGCAATCGCGTGCTGCGTTTAGGTCAGCATGTGCAACGGCTGCGGGAGACGCTGGTGCTGGAAGGCAAGCGCGCGCCAACGATTGACGATGACACCGTTCGCGTAGGCATCGCCCATGCGATACGTGATAGACACTACGCCGAGTCGCGTTTTCGCCTCACCTTCGCGCCCGAGGGCTTCTTCATCAGCATCGAGCCGTTTACGCCCTATCCGCCGGCGCTATACGAGACCGGTGTGGCATGCGCAACCGTGTCGCTGCATCGCGATAACCCGCACGCCAAGAGCACGACCTTTATCGCCTCGGCGGCCGATGCCTACAGCGCCTTGCCGGCTGGCGTGCATGAGGGGTTGATGGTCGCCGCCGACGGCGCGCTGCTTGAGGGGCTGAGCAGTAATTTTTTTGCGCTAACTCCCTCTCCCCAGCGGGGAGAGGGTTGGGGTGAGGGGGGAAATGCGATTTTGCGCACCGAAGAAGCCCGCGCCCTGATCGGCGTCACACGCTCGCTTGTGCTCGAAGTGGCGCGCGATGTCATCCCCATCTCGACCGACGCTGTGAAGTATGCCGAACTGCCCGGCGTGAGCGAGTGCTTCATCACCAGCGTCTCGCGCGAGATCATGCCGGTGGTGAAGATTGACCAGCTCGTCATCGGCGATGGCGCGCCCGGCCCGATCACGCGCGCGTTGATGGGCCGGTTTCGCGCGTTGGTGGCGCGTGAGGCGGCCGCAGTGAGCTAGAGAAAGCGCACTCATCAAAGAGGGTAAATATCGCCCTGATTTAGCGCTAAGCTGAACCGGCGATGTTTACGGAGACCAACATAGGCATGGCTGATTCAGCGATTCCTGCATCCCACACCTCGATGCCGGCCAGCAAGGACATACGCCTAGGGCCAGCTATCGGCAGCATCGTGCTGCTGCGCGGCGCAATGGATGCGGCTTATCGCGCGCCGCTGCCATATCTCGTCTTTATCGCCGCTGCGTTTGGCGTCGCGCCGGAGAGCGCAGGATGGCTGGCCGTAGCATTGAGCGTGGCCGGCTTGGTCGCGCCCGTCGTTGGCATCGTTGAAGGCCGGGTGGGGCGGCGCACGATGACCATCTTCGCCTCCGGCGCGTTCATCGCCGTATGTGCGCTGATGCCGTTTGCGCCGACCTTTTCGGCGGTGTTGTTGCTGTATCTGGCGATGGGCGTGGCCAAGTCGTTGTTCACGCCGCAGGTGCAGGCCTTCGTTGGCGATAACGTGCCGTATGAAAAGCGCGGCACGGCCATCGGCTTCGTCGAATTGTCGTGGGCGTTGGGCTGGATCGTCGGCGTGCCCATCTTCGGATTTCTGATCGAGCGCGCCACGTGGTGGTCGCCGTTTATCGCCTTCGGCTTGGTAGGCTTGGCCGGCTTGCTGCTGGTGCTGCGTTTCGCCATCGTGCGCGACGATGCGCCGCGCGACTTGGCCGCCGTCAACGCAAAGGCGTTCGACCTGGACAGCGTGCGACGGGTGTGGACAAACGGGACGGCGGTGCTGGTGCTGATCTTTGGCATCCTGATTTCGTTCTCGGCGCAACTGGCGACGCTGACCTACGCGCCGTGGCTGGTGGGGCAATTCGGGCTGACCCCGGCGCAGCTCGGCGTGGTGTCCATTGTGCTGGGCGTGGCCGATGTCGCAGCGGAGATCGGAACAATCGTGTTGGTGGATCGCATCGGCAAGCGCCGCTCGGTCATGGTCGCCACCGCGCTCTATGCCGCGTCGTTCGTGTTGGTGATTGCGCTCAGCAGCGCGCTCGCGCCGTTGATGGCCGCGCTGTTCCTAGTGTTTCTCACGTTCGAGTTCGGCCTGGTGGCATCGCTGGCGGTTGCGACCGAGGCCGCACCGGATGCCCGCGCCACGATGAGCGGCTTCGTTGTGGCGACGCACTCGTTTGGCCGCATCATTGCCTCGCTCATCGCCCTGCCGCTGTTTGGGTTGGGCGGGCTGAACAGCGTGATGGCCGTCGCGGGGATTTTCACCGCGCTGGCGGTGGTGGCGTTCTGGTTTGTGCGGGTGAAGGAGTAGCCTGACGACGGAAATACAAAACCGCCCAAGGTGTTGACACCCTTGGGCGGTTCTATGCTTACTCAGAGGCGACGGTGGGAATTGAACCCACGCATAAGGCTTTTGCAGAGCCTCGCCTTACCACTTGGCCACGTCGCCGTGAGCACAGATTCTAGCATGTTAGACTCATCGCGCAATGAGCGTTGCTCAGCCCCGCGTCAGCGCCATCATCCTCACCCTCAACGAGCAACGCCACATCGGTGAATGCCTCGCTTCGTTGGCTTGGGCCGATGATCGTCTGGTGTTCGACTCCTATTCGACTGATCGCACTGCCGAGACCGCGCGGCAAAATGGCGCGCGGGTCATCCAGAACGCGTTTCAAAACTATGCCCAGCAGCGCAACGACGCGCTGGCGGCTGTGCAGGGCGAGGCCGAGTGGGTGTTCTTCGTGGATGCCGACGAGCGGTGCACGCCCGAACTGGCGACCGAGATTCGCTTCACCATGGCCGGGCCGGCTGAATGCAACGTGTTCTCGGTGCCGCGCCACAACTATCTGTTTGGCAAGCTGACGAGAGGCGGCGGATGGTATCCTGACTATCAGGCCCGGCTGTTTCGCGTGGGCCTGGCCGGGTTTGACCCCAAGCGCGAAGTGCATGAAGTCGCGACGTTCACCGGTCAGATGGGCTACCTCACCCACGAGCTGATCCACTACAACTACGACACGGTCGAGCAATTCCACGCCAAGCAACGCAAATACGCCGAATACGACGCGAGCATCTTGTTCAAGCAGGGCGTGCGGCCCAAACCGCGCAACTTCGTGTTGCAGCCGCTGCGCGAATTCCGCCGGCGCTTCTTCTCACACAAGGGTTACACCGACGGGCTACACGGCCTGCGTCTGAGCACGCTCACGGCATATTACAACTTCGACATGTATCGCCGCCTGGCGCGGATGTGGCGAGAGAAGTAATTGGTAATTGGCAAGTACCAATCGCCAGTTACCAGTTACCCTTCAGACCAGCGCGCGTCCACCATCCACGAAATAGACCGCGCCGGTGGCGAAGTCCTCTTCGATCAGGTAGCGAATGGTGCGCGCCACGTCGTCGGGTGAGCCAATGCGCTTGAGCGCGCTGCGCTCGACGGCCCATTTCACCTTGGCTTCGTCGGCGTCGTCGGGCAAGAGCACCGTGCCGGGGGCGATGGCATTCACGCGGATGGCTGGGGCCCACTCCAGCGCCAATACCTTGGTCAGCGCCACCAACGCCGCCTTGCTGGCCGAATGGTGCGCGTAGCCGGCCCAGGTCTGGAATGCCGACAGGTCGGTGATGTTAACGATCAACCCGCGCCCGTGCTCTTGCATGTGCGGTGCCACGGCCTGGGCCATGAGGAAAGGCGCCTTGGCATTGAGTGCCAATTCCAAGTCCCATTCGGCCTCAGTGATGTCGAGCGCCGGCTTCTTCAACCACACCGAAGCGTTGTTGATGAGCACGTCAATGCGGCGCATGTGGTGCAGTGCCGCATTCACCAGCGCACGGATGTCGTCGCGCTTGCTCACGTCGGCCTGCGTGGCGAACGCCTGCACGCCTGTGTCTTTGATGGCGGCCAGGGTCTCGCGCCACGGCTCGTCGTCGGTGTAATAGCTGAAGGCAATGTGTGCGCCGTGCGCCGCAAGATTGAGCGCGACTGCGCGGCCCACGCGCTGCGCGGCTCCGGTGATGAGAACAACCGAGTCTTTGATGTTCATGTTTGGGTGATTGTATGGGTAGGTGCCATTTCTAAAGGGGGATGTGCAGCCGTGCAATTGGAAATCGCGGCTGTAGGGCTTTCAGCCGAGCGTCGGCCCCACGAGGACGCAAGCGCCTGCGCCGACGCAGGCGTTGTCCGCGCAGGTCATGACCCTCGAAGGGGGCGGACAATCAGCCGAAGGCTCTAAAGGCGCGGTTTTGAACCGCCTGCCCTTTGGGCGAATGCATTGTAGGGTCTCGGTTCCTGCGTTCGTTCGAGTAAAATCCTTAAAACTATGGAAGGCCAGCAAGACGCGAACAAAACCCTCCTCACCGCCGAAGGCGCGCAAAAGCTGCGTGACGAGCTGGCGATTCTGCGCGACGTGAAACGGCCGGAGCTGGCCGAGCGTCTGCGCGCAGCCATCCAACAGGGCGATCTGTCAGAGAATGCTGATTACACCGCCGCAAAAGAAGAGCAGGGCTTTCTGGAGGGCCGCATCCTGACGCTGGAGCGAATGTTGGCCGAGGTCGTGATCGTGGATGAAAGCGCGACGCTGGGCGAAGTGCGCATCGGCAGCCGGGTGACCGTGGTCGAAGAAGGCTTCGATGACAAGGAGACCTTCCAGATCGTCGGCGCGGCCGAGGCCAATCCGATGGAAGGCAAAATCTCGAACGTCTCGCCGCTGGGTCAGGGCTTGATCGGCAAGAAGGTTGGCGCAAAGGTGCGCGTGAATACACCCGGCGGCGCGACCGTGTTCAAGATAGTAAAGATCGAATAAGCCCCACCAGCAGCCCGGCGCCGATCAGCCAATGCGCGTCCACCTTGAAGCGCATCAGCAGCACAAGCGAGGCGATGGCCATCACGACTGTCAGCCCATCCACCAGCGCGCTGGGCGCGAGTTGCGCCGCTGCCACCGCAATCGTCGCCACCACGCACACATTCACACCGCGCAGAAAGATCTTCACCAGATCGTTCTGCTTGATCCCCGCCAGTAACTTGTTCTCCAGCACGACGAAGATAAACGCCGGCGCGAAGATGCCAACCGTCGCAGCAACCGCGCCGGGAAAGCCAGCCGCCAGATAACCGACAAACGTGGCTGTGGTGAACACCGGGCCTGGCGTGCTCTGGCCGATGGCAATGCCGTCGAGCAATTGCTGCTGCGTGATCCAGCCCAGGTTTCGCACCACCTCCTGTTGCAGGATGCCGACCAGCGCGAAGCCACCACCGTAGATCAGCGCGCCGATCTTGAGGAATTCCCACAACACTTGCAACACCGGCACTGGGTCGGTCGTCGCAACCTGAGCGACGAAGCGCGTGAGCGGTTCGGTCATCGCAAACCCGGCTGATGTACGCATCAATGCCGCCGCGCGCGTCATCACCAGCAGCGCCAGGCCGGCCAGGATGAACAGCAGCAGCACGTTGACCGGCAGCAGCAATACCGCCGCGATGGACAGCGCGAACAACAGCCATTCGCGCCAACCGGTGAGCACGGGCGCGCCGAGTTGCACCGTGCCCGCGATGATCAACGCCAATGCCACCGGCTTGATGCCATACAACAATCCTTCGATTGCAGGCACGTTGCCGAGGCTGACATAGGCGACAGACAGCGCCAGCACGATCACGAACGCAGGCAGGATGAAGCACACACCAGCTACGATCGCGCCGCTTACGCCGGCCAGCCGGTGGCCGATGTAGATTGCCATCTCGGTCGAAGTGGGGCCGGGCAACAGGTTGGCCGTGGCCAGGTCTTCGTTGAATTGGTCGGCCGTCACCCATTTGCGCTTGTCCACCAGGTCGCGCCGCATGAGGGCGATGTGCGCTGGCGGCCCACCGAAGCCGATGACGCCCAGATACAAAAAGTAACGCACCAGATTTAACAGCACCTTCACACACTCCCGGAAAAGCAAAGAAACCCGACCTCTGACTTTGAGATCGGGTTTCGTGTGCGCATCGTCAACTGACGCGGTCGAGCATTTGGTAATACAGGCCCGCAAATGGCAGAAACCATGGGTCGCCATTGTAGAGGCCAAGCGGCGCGGTGGGGAACGGCAGCGAGAACAGGGAGTTGTCTACCGCCTCACCTGTGATGCGCCGTGCCACGCACGCGCCGAGATAGGTCAGCAGCGCCACACCGTGCCCACCGCAACCCATGGCGTAATGCAACCCGTCGGCAGTGCGGCCGGCGTGCGGCAACAGGTCGAAGCTGAAGCCGAGCGTGCCGCCCCACGCATAATCCACTTTTGTGCCGGCCAACTGCGGATACACCTGAACCATGCCGTCGCGCAGAATGTGGGCGCTCTCGCGGATGGTCATCGGCGTCTCGGGCGAGAAAGCAGCTCGTCCGCCAAAGATCATTCTGTTATCGGCCGAGAGCCGGAAGTAATACAGAAAGTTTTTTGAGTCGAACAGCATGCGCTTGTGTGGGATCAACTCGCGCACCTGTGCGTCAGGCAGCCGCTCGGTGGCGATGATGAATGAGCCGATGGGGATGATGCGCTTGTTCAACCACGGCGTGACCTTGCTGGTGTAGCCGTTGGTGGCGATCACGACCTCGCGCGCCACAGTCTCACCTTTGGCCGTGATGACGCGATGGCCGGTGGCATGCTTCTGGATGGCAGTCACGCGCGCGCCTTCAAACAGCATCGCCCCGGCCCGTTCGGTCGCTTGGGTCAAGCCGGCTACATACTTGGCCGGGTTCAAGCCGGCGCTGGCCTCATCCAACAGCCCGCCGTGATACAGGCCGGAGCCAATTTCATCGCGCAGATTGACCTTCTCGATCAGCTTGACCGGGTGCTGGAAGTCGCGCTGCAACACCTCGGCCTCGTGGGCGTAGGCGGCAAAGTGCGCCGGCTTCCACGCCAGCTCCACGTGGCCGCAGCGCGAGAAATCGCAGTCAATTCTTTCCTCGCCGATCACGCGCTCGACGTAACTGATCGCGTCGAGCGAGGTGCAGAACAGGTCGCGCGCCGTTGGCAGGCCATAGTCCTTCACCAGCTTGCCCACGCCTTTCTTCAGCCCGGTCAGCACCATGCCGCCGTTGCGCGAACTGGCGCCCCAGCCGAACGAGTTGGCCTCGAACACGGCCACGCTCGCACCGCGCTTGGCCAACTCGCGGGCGGCGCTCAGCCCGGTGTAGCCGCCGCCGATCACGGCGACATCCGCCTGCGGCGGCAACGCCCGCTCGGCGATTTTGGGTAAGGCGACCGTGTCGGTCCAGTAAGTTCTTTCCTTGATTGCGTCGGTCATGGTTCGTCCACGCGGTATTTTAGGTGGCGCGGCTGATTCCCATACATTTCGGAAATCAACATTTGACAAAGCACCCTGAGCGAAGCAGCGGGCACATGTCGAGCTTCAGATCACAATGAGCCACCCGCTGCGAAGTCGAAGGGCGCGGTTCAGGCGTCCAAATCGCGCCCTTCGACTTCGCAATGCCAGTTTTGCGTGACTGAAATGCCTGGGGCAATTGGCATTGCTTCGCTCAGGGTGCTTAATCTCAAAAGTGTAAGGAAGAAGCCCTGGCTGGCTAACTGCGGAGGCGATGTAGCGCACGAAGCAAATCTTCGCTATACGCGCCGCGCTTCCATGGGCTTAGTCCGGGAATGCCGTTTAATTCTTCCGGCGCGCGTGGGTTGCGCTGGGCGATGGCTTGCAGCGTGGCGTTGTTGAGCACGATATCGAGCGCGACGCCGCGTTGCTCTGCCACCTGCGCCCGCCAGGCCCGCAGCGCGTCGAAGCGGTCGCGCACGGCTGGGTCGAGGATGATGTCGGGACGCTCCGAACGCGGCAGCGGCGGCAAGGGCCGGCTGCGCGCGTCTCGGATCGTTCTGAGCAGTTCGGATGAGTAACGCGCCAGTTCTCGTTCACCCAAGCTGCGGATGCGGCGCAACTCGGCGCCATTTGCCGGCTGGCGTTGCGCCAACTCGACCAGCGCCGCATCGCCGGTAATTCTGAACGGCGCAATGTCTCGGCGCTTCGCCTCTGATTCGCGCCACTCCCACAGCGCAGCCAGCACGCCGTGATCTTCGCGCGCCACATCGCGGGTAGCCTTCATGTCCCACAGCGTGCGCTCTTCCACCGGCCGGTCGCGATAGTCCTCTTGCGCCAACTGCTCGAATGCATCCTGGGCCTCGTCCCAGCGACCCTTGGCCTTGAGTTCTGTGATCAACACATCGCGCAGCGGCAAGAGATAGCGCGTGTCCATCGCGCCGTAGGCCATCTGCTCCGGCGTCAATGGCCGGCGGCTCCAGTCGGTGCGCTGCATACGCTTGTTGCTGACGACGCCGAAGCGCTCTTCGAGGATCGCGGCCAGCCCAGCCCGAGGCCAGCCCAGGATGCGCGCCGCGAGTTGTGTGTCAAACACACGCCGGATCACGAAGCCGAAGTCGCGCGCGAGCAACAACAAGTCATTCTCAGCAGCGTGCATCACCACCTCTGCGTTTGAGAGCAGTGTGCCGAGCGCCGCGATGTCGCTCAGTCGCAGCGGATCTACCAAGTAGTCGTGCACCAGGCGGCTGTCGGACTCATCCGCGTATGCCGACAGTTGAACCAGGCATACCTTGGGGTAGTAGTGATAAAAGCTGTCGCTCTCGGTGTCCACCGCCAACAAGGCTTGGCCACGCAGTCCGGCCGACATACGCTCGAAGGCTGGCGGGGCGTCTACGATCACGGGCGGGGCAGGGACGGCATGTGGCGCGGGCATGTGTATTTGCGTGGCGAATGCGATGTGAAGGCAATGTGTGTGTCAGACGACTGAATCCGCGCGATGCTAACGCGGGTGCAGACGCGTGTCAAACTTTTCTAAAAGCCTGATTGCGAAATAGCATACTTAGCACTCCAAGCGAAATTCGAGTCGCGTAGCGGCGAAGAATGGAGTCGAGGAGCGCGGCGCTTGCCTCTGGCCGGCGTTTCTCGACTCCGCTGCGCGCCTTGCGGCGCTGGCTTCGCTCGAAATGCCTGACTTATGGATTTCGCAAACAAGCGCTTACGGTCTCGGTCTGCGCTCGGGAGGTTCTGGGCGTTCCGGACGCTCGGGCCGCTCTGGCGGTTGCTGCGCAGGCGGGGGCGGTGGAGGTGGCGGCGGCTCAGGCGTCGGCAACGCATCTAGCGTAGCGCGGATGCCATCTTCAATCGCATCACGGGTTGCCTTGATGTCGGGTTGGGGCGGTGGTGCTTGTGTCGGCAGCGCATCGAGCGTCGCGCGCACATCTGGCATGGGTGGCGGCTCGGGGCGCGGCGATGCGTCGCGGGTGGCGCGCGCATCGGGCCGGGGTTCGGGCGGTGGTTGAGGCAGCGGCAGCGCCGTCAACGTGGCGCGGATGTCGTCGCGCCTGGCGCGTGTGGGCAAAGCCTCTGCTGTTGCAGACGCTTCGATAATCACTGGTGTATCACTCGGCGCAACGATGGGAGCGGGTGTGTCCGTGGGTGGTGGCGTAACTGTAGCTGTAGCACTCGGCATCGGTGTGGCAGATGGCGTCGGCGTCGGCGTCGGCTGTGGCAGTGCTGTTGGTGGGATGGGATTGATCTGGTCGCGCAACGATTCCAACTCGGCCCGATCGTCTTCTTGCAGGCTCGCATCTGCGCCGCCGAGCGATAGCGCCGCATCCACCTGATCCCCGAAGCGCTCGTAGAACAGAGGCGATGGCTGCATCTGCCGAGTCTGCAACGCATTCAGTTCGGCCTTGCGGCGATTGGCGAACTCGATCAACAGACTTAACCGGTCATTGGTGTTGTTGGCCAGCGACAGCCGCGCATCTTCGCTCCACACCTTGACCGGATACAACGGTTCATCGGGCAGGCTGCTCTGCGATGCAAATACGACCGATGCCCCACCCAGGGCAATCGTCGTGAACACGATGACCAGTGCGAACGCTGGACGCAACACAGCAGCGAATGCGCGCCGCGCACCCATCAACCAGCGAGTGCCAATGACGCCCACACCTGCTCGGCGCGTTTTGTGTTGCGCGGCAACGGCCAGGAACGCGGCGCGCCCACGCGACGCCGCCTGCGGATCGCGCGGCGGCACAGTGCGCAGCGTATCGAGCAGCGCAGAGAGCTGCGGCTCAATGGGTTGCTCAGGGTTGGCGTCAGTGTTCGCGTTCAATGGGCGATTCATATGCAATCAGCAACCGGCGCAACGCGGCCAGCGCGCGGTGTTGCAACGACTTGACCGCGCTGACCGGCTTGCCGACGGCAGCAGCTACCTCTTCGTTGGACATGTCTTCGTAAAACTTGAGCACGACTACCTGGCGCTGTTCCGGTGTGAGCGCGAGCAGCGCGGCGCGCACGCGCTCGCCTGTCAAAGCGGCCATCGCCTCGTCGAGTGGCCCCGGCGCAGGGTCGGCGATTGAGCAGTCAGTCTCATCCAGTTCAACCAGCGGCACAGTGACGATGCCGCCAGCGCCATTGGCGCGGTAGTGATCGGTGATCCAGTTGTGAGCCACTCGATACAGCCAGGCCTTCAAATAATCGCGTGGCCCGGTATCGCCATTCAATGCGCTCAACAAACGGCTAAACGTCTCCGTCACGCAGTCCTCCGCCAAGGGCGCATCGTCCAACAGACGCATGGCGTAGCGATAGAGCGCCGGGCTGAACAGATCGTAGATCTCAGCCAGCGCCTGCATGTCTAAATCGCGCGCGCGCCGTAACAGCGTTTGCTCAGAGGCCATGCGGTCGTACTTCCTTAGACGCTAGTCGCACGCGAAAGATACGGCCTGCAGCGTATGGATCGCGCCTAGCGCCATGCCCGTATCGAGTGGATAAGTTGTGCGTCTCACCATGAGAGGTGCACCATGAATAAAACGTTTCGCGCGCTCGTGACAGGTTCGTTGATCGCAACCGTTGCGGCTTCCAGCATGATGCTGAATGCCGCAGCACAAGGCGTGGATGGCGTGGGAGGCGAGGGCTTCCCGCCCTTTTCGCCCAAGGTCGTCTCGCTTAAAAAGACGACGACTGGAACATCTTCCACCGCCGTCGGCGGCGAGTTCGACTATGTGCTTGAGATTCATAACCGAACTGAAGCCACAGCGACCGTCGCGTTGACCGATCGCCTGCCAGTCGAAACGCAGATCGTCGGGCAACCGTCAATCGCGGTGATCACGCCCGAGGTCTCAACCGACGCTCCCGTCGTCATGAGTGACACGGTGAAATGGAACGGGTCGCTCAACGCAGGCGCAAAGGCAGCCATCACCATTCGCGTCAAGCTGATGGCCTGCCCCAGTGTTCATCACGACCGCAGTCGCGGCGTGACCAACACGGCCACGATGCTGACCGACAAAGGCGTCAGTGTGGCCAACGTGTCCTTTGCGCCAGCCGGTTGCGCTGGCCCGCCCAAACCCACACCCACAC
>Ga0224722_1000489_pt1 | contig 22951 bp, 20 predicted proteins | sample Balambano_FR1_Me_FD_161646 | JGI IMG/M metagenome (GOLD analysis project Ga0224722, IMG submission 161646) | Freshwater sediment microbial communities from Lake Towuti, South Sulawesi, Indonesia - Balambano_FR1_MetaG | ecosystem: Environmental > Aquatic > Freshwater > Lake > Sediment | place... | reverse complement strand
GGGCTGGACTCAAGGAAGCGATGCTGCGGCTGACCGAACCCGACTCTGCCGTCGTCGAGCGTGCCCGCTGGTTCGCCAACGAGTTCGTCGCCCGATCCGTTCTCGGGTTTGGGCTTCCTGCTGTGGACCGGCGTCTGTGGGACGAGATTCTCGCGTGGGCGGTCACGTCAACCGAGGCCGATGATTCGTGGCTCGAAGCCACCGTCCCGGTAATCGACGCCTATCTGCTCGGGGCCACGCTGTTTCGCTACCCGACGGTTCTCGGCGATCGATACCGCCGTAGCGCGCTGTCCGAGGCGCTCGCAGCCGGCGCAGCCAACACGACCTTCCCGCTCCGAGGGATCGTCAGTGTCGCTCGGGGCCACAACCCGGAACTTCGAGGCACCCGTCAAGCGGTGCGACGCCTGCAGGCGCGAACCGATCGACTGCAGGTCGCCGACGGCAACAAGCGCCTGTTGCTCAGCGTGGCCCAGAGGATCCCCTACGAGGCGGAGTCCATCGACTGGGACCACATCTACCCATCGGCCCAGGCTCATCGAATGTGGGCACTCTCTCAGTACGGGCGAAGGATCCACCATCCGCACCGACACCTGATCAACTCACTCGGCAACATGTGGGGTTTGGACAGCAACGCCAACCAGGCACTGCAGCACAAGCGACCCAAGGCCAAGTTCGAGCTGCTGCGCACTTGGCAGGCGACCGGGGACGCGTATCGCGTCTGGCCGGACGACCAATGGTCCTTCAACGACAGATTCGTCGACGAGCTGGTCACGATCGACGAGTTGCTGGGTGAGCACCCCGACGACATCGACCTTGGGATGCAACGCTTCGAGGCGCTCGTCACCGATCGGGCCGACTCGCTCTTGGCGCGAGCACTCGACCAGTTACCGGACGCGCGCCTCTTTGCTGCCGATGCAGACATCGACGCCACCGACGCCACGTCTGATCCAGAAGGCGGCTACGCCGAACACCTCGGACTGCAGGCGCTCATCACCCGGCTGGTTCCTGACGTGAGCGTCGCCCAGGTCGCGTTATTGCGAGATGGCGATCTCGACGGGTCCTGGCTCGAACGCGATGACGAGTTGCGCTGGGTAGTCAAGGAGGTGACCAAACGGCACACCCGCCTGACAACTCCCCAGGGCCGGTCACTGCCGTCGCGCGCCGGTGACGGCTATGACTTCCGGCGCTACTTCTACGTGGGACGGCCCGGCCCCGGCACGTACCTCGCGATCGGGGTCGTTCACCGGTTTGCGGAGGAAGGACGGACGCCGTTCTGGCTGCAGATCCACTCAACGACCGGATCGTTCGAAGAAGCAAGGCGGCGCATCCTCACTTCGTCGTTCAGCGCCGAGTTGCGCCATGACGACGGTCACGTCTGGCTACCACTGCCTGTCGCGCCTTCAGGCTCCTGGCAGCGCTTGGCCGATGCCGTGTTTGCGGAGTCGCTCCGCATCCGCAACGTCATCGAGCAGTGATGGGTGTGCGTCACTCGCCTCGCGCTGACGGCGAGGTGCCGTGGCGGCGCTACTCATCCGAGGAACTGCTGATCGGCACCTCGATCAGGTCGCGGGCGACCACGATGCCATCCTTCACGATGTAGCACTCGACGAGGTGATCGCCTCGGAACTGCGTGCGTTCGTGACGGCCGTCGTTGACGCGGTTGGAGTTGAGGATCTCGCCGCGGATCTTGTTGCGCCGCTCTGCCTCCTCGCCGCGATTGAGCACCTTCCATCGCACCAGGTACGGCGGAGCGACGCTGCACTGGGTGATGGCGAAGTCGAGTTCCTTGTTCGGCAGGAGGAGAGTTCTAGACCGGAGCATGTCCCGGAGCGACGCAGGACGCCAGCCGGTTTGGGTCACCTGGCAGTCAATCGTGACGGTCTGGCTGATATCGACGGGGTACCTCGCCTCGATGAACTGCTCGGTGTTCCTGAAGTTGAACCTGGGCTCAGCGGCCGCCAGTGGCACGGTCGTGCCGAACACCTCGCGCCACTTCTTGTTGGCGGCGGCCTTGCCGGCCTTCTCGATCGCCTCGACGCATCGGTCGTACGCCTTCCTCGCCTTGGGCTGGAACCGGGCCTTGACCTTGACTCGCTGGTTGCTGCCGAGCGCGAGGTAGAAGTCCTTGTCAGGTTCATCGCCGAGAAACTTGAAAAAGTCGCGGACCATGAGGTCGTAGGAGTCCGTGCTGGCGGTGTCGAAGTCGTCGGTGTTTGCGAAGAAGCGGTGCACGAGGGTGTCAATGAGCAGGCCTCCCATGGCCACGCCGTTCGTGTTCTTCCACGCGCGCGCCATCCTGGCAAGCCTGCGCATGTTGTTTGAAGTGCGCTGGTTGCAGGCATGCGTTTCCTCGATCTCGGCCCGCGGCTTCGTCACCTTCCAAACCCTAGAGATCGTGTCCGGGTAGTCGAAACCGCCGCCGTCGTTCTCAAGCGCCGGCTGGACCTCGAACTTGAAGTTGGCGAACTGGACGCGGACGACGCACTGATCGACTCGGATGTCGGTGTTGGGATACCGCGCCTTGAGAGCATCGCGGACTCTCTCCAGGATCCGCCGCGGACCGGTCCCGTCGTTATACTTGGCTCCCAGATCGGCGGGCAGAATGTATATCATGTCCAGGTCGGAGATGCCCTTGATCGCCGTGTGTCGTCCGTACGAACCGACCATCAGCTTGTGGTCGGTCGAGCCGTCCTTCGCTCTGAAGTCCTTGTTCAGCGCCTTGGTGATCTCATCGCGCCGCGCCGCGATTAGAGTGCTGGCGTCGCCGACCTTGAGGTTGTCGAGCAGGGCATCGAAGATCTCGGACGTCTTCATGAGCACGGCTGGTCCTTGTTGAGCCGAAGCGCCTCCGGCAGGAAGAGATCGATCTCATCGGAGGTGAACGTCATCTCCTCATTGCTCTTGAGGCCACCGCCCGCCTTCCCGAATGCCTTGGCCGAAGTCCGCGGCGCTTCGGCATAGGCAGCAAGAACGTCCTTCTGGAGCTCGTCACGACGAGCGCGAGCATCGGAGCCGGAGATGGTGCCAGCGCTCAGGTCGGTGATCAACGACAGGTAGGACTCGCGTGCATCCCACAGCGAAGCGGCGGTCGCTCGGTGCGCGTCAGCCTCCTTCGAGAACTCGAACGTCTTGGTGGCCAGGCTGATCGCAGCCACCAGCAGTGCGATGAACGACGTCGTGAGGCTCGCGACCTTGGGGCTGATGGCCGTGCCCACGAGCGCCGCTAGGAAGGTCCCGGAACCGGCCGCCGTAAGGACAACGAGCGCAGCCTGCTGGCGCCGGTGGTTCCGGAAGCAGAGGTCCGCTTGCTTCTCGTGCGTCTTGTGGCTGTAGACCACCCGTCCAAACGCTTCGCGCACCTGGGCGAGAAGGTGACTATGGTCCTCAGGCACGGATCCATGCTCGTTCGGCACTGCGCTCCATCTGTCGACGATCGGACGCGCCGTCAGGGGAGGCGCTCCTTCAAGTATGGCGCGGACCTCCGACACTTCCGCTGACGCCGCTTCAGCGCCGGCGCGCCTGAGACTTCAACAGGTCACCCGCCTCGCGCTGACGATGAGGGTGCCGTCGCTCACGCGCCAGCGGGTGGTCCGAACGTCACTATGAGATTGGTATCGAGGGCCGAGGCGACGCTCGCCAGGACGGCCATCGAGGAGGCTGCGTACCCAAGCTCCAGCCGAGACACCGTTGACTGCGACGTACCCGCCGCTACGGCCAGGTACGCCTGACTCCAGCCGCGTTCTTGGCCGAGGCTACGAACCTGGGCGCCGAGTTCGGCAGCCAGCCGTGTCGCCGAGTAGATGGAATCTCTTTCCAGCGCGAGCTGACGACTGGCGCGGACCGCCAGCCACAACTTGTGCTCGTTCGCTTCTTTGACAGTCTGGCGCAGTTCATGGCGTCGGTCTGGTCCGACGACGCACGCGGGAGAAGGCGTCCAGGGCCCGCTGGTCAGCGTCAGGCAGCGTGTGGACGTACTGCTGGGTGGTCGACAGCTGCCGGTGGCCGAGGCGTTCCATGGTGGCGGGGATGTCGGCGCCGCCGGCGAGGAGCCAGCTGGCGTGGGCGTGGCGCAGGTCGTGCATGCGGACGTTGAAATCGAGGCCGGCTGCCTTGACGGCCGGCTGCCAGACCCTGGTGCGGAAGGTGTTGCGGGAGACCGGGTACTCGCTGGGGCCTTCCAGCGAGGGGAACAGGAAGTCGTCTCGGCCGAGCCCGTACTCCTGGATGCGACGGGCGAGCACATCGAGCAGGTCGGCGCCGACGGTGATGGTGCGGGGCTCGTTGTCCTTCGGGTAGGGCTTGATCAACACCCGCTGACCGGTGGGGGAGTGCTTGCTTGCGGTCTCCACCACGGTCTCCTGGACGGTGATGCTGCGACGGAGCCAGTCGACGTGGCGGGGCCGCACGGCGACGAGCTCGCCCCAGCGCATCCCGGTCTCCACCGCGGTCAGGACGAGTGGTGCCCAGCGGCCCGGGATGTGCGCCAGCAGCGCGTCGAACTCCTCGGGGGTGAGGATCCGCCTGGTGGGCTTGACCACCTTGGGCAGCCGGGTGCTGTCTGTCGGGTTGAGTCCGATGACGCGGTCACGTACGGCCTGCTTGAAGATGCTGTGCAGCATTGTGTGGTACTTCACGACGGTCTTGGGTGCGAGCCCGGAGTCGACGGCGTCGGTGACCCAGTCCTGGACCATGGTTGGCTGGATCCGGTACATGGGCACGCGGCCGAAGCGGGGCATGAAGTGTTTGTCGAGGTAGGAGCGGTACGCCACGCGGGTGGTCACCTCGACGTGCAGGTGCGGCCACCAGTGACGCTCGACGTAGTCCTCGAAGGTCATGCGGCCGGCGCGCCGGTCGATCCAGTCGCCGGTCTCGACCTCCCGCTCGGCGTCGCGGGCGACCCGCAGCGCCTCGCGCCGGGTGTGGAAGGTGCCGGCCGAGCGGGTGTTGCCCGCGGGGTCGCGGTACATCGCCATGTAGGCGCGACCGCCACCGACGAGCGACTTGGGTCGGGCCCACCCCACCTGCGACCACCTCCTCGGCTTCGGTCCGCAAAAAGTCCGCAAAGGTCCGCAGACTTCCATGGATCGTCGTGGACGTCTCTGGACGGAGAATAGGCGTCTGACCTGCAACGATGCGGCCACTCCTCCTGAGCAGAGAGTACCTGATTGGGTCTCGCTAATCGCTCATAACCCAGAGGTCGCAGGTTCAAATCCTGCCCCCGCTACGAAGAAAGTCCAGGTCAGCCCATGGTTGACCTGGACTTTCGCTTGGGGGCGAGATGCGATCCCATCGTTTACCCATCACATTGACAGGTGCGCAGCGCCGCCCAGCCGGGCTCTGGCGCCGTTGGTTCCGGTCGCTCCGGGCTCGCTCGGCAGCGGCCGCACACCTACTCGGCATGAGTACGACGAAGTTGGGGCTCGAGCCCCTGATCGGGGTCGAGGAGCTCGCTGAGTACCTCGGTGTCCCCGTGCAGACGATCTACGACTGGCGGCTGTCCGGCCGGGCGCCGCGGGCCTACAAGTTCGGCAAGCACCTGCGGTTCGCGGCCAGCGACATCGCCGAGTGGCTGGAGGAGCGGCACGAGGGTGGCTCCCATGAGTAGGCCACGCATCCCCATCGGTGGGTACGGCGAGATCGCCTTCATCCAGCGAGCGAAGGGCAAGGTCGAGGCACGCACCCGCTTCCGCGACTGGGACGGACAGACCCGGCTGGTGCAGGCGACCGCCTCATCGAGGCCGGCTGCCGAGGTCGCGCTGAAGAAGAAGCTCACGCAGCGCAACGCCTTCCAGCCCGTCGACACGTCGCTGACGCCGGACAGCCCGTTCCCGGCGCTCGTCGAGTACTGGCTGGCCGACCTGGACCTGGAGAACCGGATCGCCCCCGCGACGCGGTTCAACTACGAGCGCGACATGCACCGGCTCGTGCTCCCGGCCTTCCGCGGCTACGCCCTGCGCGAGATCGGCGTGGCCCGCTGCGACGCTCTGCTCAAGGAGCTCGGCAAGCAGTCGTACGCCCGCTCCAAGCGGGCCAAGACCGTGCTCCGGTTGGCGTTTGGTCTCGCGGTGCGGCACGAGGTGATCCACCGCAACCCGATCGACGGTGTCGCGCGCCTGCACAAGCCGAAGCGGACCCCGACCGCACTGACCGCGACCGAGGTCAACGCGATCCGGGCCGTGATCAAGGCATGGGAGCTGTCGCGCGGCACGTCGGGCCCGAACCCCGACGGGCAGCTCGGCCAGATCGTCGAGGTCATGCTCGGCACCTCCGCCCGGATCGGCGAGGTGCTCGCCATCCGCCGCCGCGACCTGGATCTGACGACGACACCGGCGACGCTGAGGATCTGCGGCACGGTGATCTCCGAGCGCGGCAAGGGGACCTATCGCCAGGAGCATCCCAAGACCGACCGGTCGAACCGGGTCATCGCGCTGCCGAGCTTCACCGCCGAGGCCTTGCGTCGGCGGCTGGCGATCATGGCGGACCACTCGCTGGACGCGCTGGTGTTCCGCAGCCGTGAAGGCACGCCGCTCACCACCGCCAACGTGCGACGGCAGCTCCGCAAGGTCCTCGGCGACGCCGGCATCGAGGGCGTCAGCCCGCACATGTTCCGGCGCACCGTCGCGACGGTGATCAACGAGCAGGCCAGCCTCAACCTCGCCTCGGAGCTGCTCGGTCACACCGATCCGAAGGTGACGATCGAGCACTACATCCGCCGCAACGAGCAAGTGAATCCACTGACGGCTGAGCTCCTCGACCAGGCGTTCGCCCGCACGGACGACGAGTAATCAGGTGGCCGCTGTCGGACCTCGTCCGTAGCGTCGACGACGGGGTCGACCTGATGGGAAGGAGCAACGATGAACGACGAGAGAGATCAGAACCAGGAGACCCCCGCCGTCGAGACCCGCGCCTGGTTCGAGTGAGATGACGGCTAGGGCTCGCTGATCGCCGAACTGGAGGCGAAGCTCAAGCGCCTGTCGCCGGACTACACGATCAGCCAGGTGAAGGAGAAATTCGGTGGCCTTCGCTACTACGCCAACCCCGGCGACGTCGATGAGGAGACCTCGAAGCGGTTCTACGACCTGATCCATGACGCCGAGGCCAAGTCCTACGAGATCTGCGAGTGCTGCAGTCAGCCTGGACAACTCTCGCGCCGCGGAAAGCACGGTTGGTACAAGACGCTGTGCTCGACTTGCGCCGCGAAGCTCGGCTTCGAGCTCGTACGCGATGACGAGGGGAGCATGTCGTCATGACCGCTGTGGCAGTAGTGTCACGGTTCCGTTACACTTCTGCCATGACCGGGAAGGCGTTGGCGCGTAACGAACTGTGGGACATCGCCACCACGCAGCACGGCTTCGTGACCGCTCAGCAGGCCACCGAGATCGGGATCGACAAGCACGCGCTCCAGATGCTCGTCCACAGGGGCACGCTCGAACGGGCCGCCCACGGCGTCTACCGGTTCCCGCAATACCCTGTCGGAGAGCACGACAACCTCATGCTCGCGGTCCTGTGGACGAGGGTGCCCGAAGCCGCGTTGTCGCACGAGACGGCCCTGGACGTGTACGGCATCAGCGACGTGAACCCCAACCGCATCCACCTCACCGTCGGCAAGCAACGCCGCTTCCGCAGGACGGGCGGAGACGACTACGTCGTGCACTACGAGGACCTCGCCCCGAAGCAGATCGGCTGGTGGCAGGAGATCCCAACGGTCACACCGGCGACGGCCATCGCCCAGTGCCTGACGTACGGCACGCCGACGTACCTGCTGCGCCAGGCGATCGAGCGCGGCCACGCGCAGGGTCACCTCAAGGCAACCGAGCGCGACGAACTCGCCAATGCCCTGGAGACCCGACATGAGCAATGAACACCTCGGCTCCAGGCTGGCCGCATTGCTCCGCACCCTGAAGCCCAAGACCAAGGAGCCGATTTCGGCCAAGGTCCTCAACACCTGGATCGCTCAGGCCGAGGGCAAGCTCGGGGACGAGGCCCGGGGTGGCCGACTCGGCTGGCTCGTTGCGTCGTCGGTGGCGATCGCGGCCGTGCAGCGCGCTATCGACACCGCAGGACGCCACCTGTTCCTGCTCAAGGGCGGCACTCTGCTCCAACACAGGCTGAATGCGACGGCCCGCACCACCAAGGACATCGACGGCCTCATCCGCGGCGACCTCGATCAGTTCATCCTCGCCTTGGACGAGGCGCTCGACGAACCGTGGGGACCGCTCACCCTGCGCCGCGGCGAGGTCGAGGTGGTCAACGTGCCGACCAAGATCATCAAGCCGCGCCGCTTCGACATCATCTTGGAACTCCGAGGTGTGACCTGGCGGCGCATCCAGTTCGAGGTGTCACCCGACGAGGCCGGCGTGAGCGATGAGCAAGAGACCATCGAGCCGCCACCGCTGGGCGGCTTCGGCCTGCCCGATCCGGACGCCCTCGTGGGGATCGCGATGCGCTTCCAGATCGCGCAGAAGCTCCACGCCGTCTCCGACCCCCACGAGCCGCCGGACTCGATCAACGACCGCGCGCGTGACGTCGTTGATCTCCTCCTGCTCCGCGACCTCGCAGCATCGACCGGGAGCCCGGCGTTGGCCGAGATCCGGCAGGCCGCGATGGCAGTGTTCACCGCTCGGGCCGATGAGGCGGTCCAGCTCGGCCTCGCGACTCGTGCTTGGCCTCCGACCCTCGTGGCTCATCCACATTGGGCCGACGACTTCGCCCGAGCCGCCACCTCCGGCGGTGTAGGCCTCTCTCTCGACGAGGCTGTGGCCCACGTCAACGCCTGGATCAAGGAGATCGAGCTCGTTGGGCTCCTCGACGACGAGGCGAGGGCAGCGGAGGAGGCCGAAGCGACCAGCGACCCGAACGAGCCGCTGCCGCCCCATGTCAAGGTCACCCGCGGCAGGTCGCCTCGGACCGACGGAGACTGACGCTTCTCAGGGAAGTCCGGCGCGGTCGAACTCCTGCTGCAAGCGCGGACGACGCCGATGGACCTCGCGCAGCTCCGCGATGAGGTCGTTTACCTCGGCTGACTTCTCGGTCCCGGCACTCAGCGTCCGCATCTTGGCCAGCCCTCGGGCTGCCAGTCGGTAGTGCTGCGCGCCCGCTTCGACCAGCTCGTTCTCGACGAGCCGCTGGTGGATCGGCAGGGTGGCGATCGGGTCGACCTTCTCGTACGCCTTCACCAGCTCGCTCCAGGTGTGGTCGTCGTCGAGGGCGAGCGAGTGCGCGAGGTTCCAGGCGAACTCCGGTTCCTTCAAGGTGATGAGCGCGAACAGGACGGCGTCACGGGGACTTGTTGCGAGGGTCGCCACGACCTCGGCGCGGTAGTCGGGCCACGCCTTGCCGGCGGCCTTGTGCAGCCGGGCAGCTGATGTCGACGATGGCCACTTGCGGAATACCGCGAGTCGCGCGTCGAGCGCTTCTGCTGGCCGGTGTGCCTCCAGGAGCCCGCACCAGTAGTCCGCCGCCTTGAGCGACTGGTGCCCGCGGTCGAAGTCGGTCGCCTGCTTCGCCCAGTCGATGGCCAGGTCGATCTCGCCGATCTCCTCGAACGCCTCGGCGGTGTCCTCCAGCCAGGCTGCGACCTTCCGGTCCTTCGCGTGGGTGCGGATGATGGCGTCGATGTCGTGGTCGAGGACGGCCAGCCGCTGGGCGTTCCAGTCCAGGGTGAACCACTCGTGGGAGTGGCCCGAGTTCCACCGCTCGTCTTCCGATGGGCGAGGCCCGAGCTTCGCTTCGACGTCCGCCAAGCGCTTGCGGTACGCCTTCATCCCGGTCTCGCCGAGGGCCGGCGCGTAGGCAACGGGGTCGAGTTCGAAGTAGTCGACCTCGTCGTCATCGAACTGGAACTTCATCATCCAGTCGATCAGCTTCCCGACCGGCGTCCTGGCCGCGGCGGCTGCCCGTGGGTGGAGATCCAACAGGCGCCGACAGGCATCGCCGATGATGCCGCTGGAATCATCAGCCCGGGCGATCACCTTCAGCGACGACGCCAGCGCCTTGTGAGTGACCGCGTAGATCTCCGCCGGGTCGGTCGTCGGGATCGCGGCCTCCAGGATGTCGATCGCCTCGTGCATGTCCCGGCCGTGCGCGTTGGCGGCGCTGTACCGGTAGAGGTCGGACCGCGTGCGGATCAGCGGCAAGATTGCGTCAGCCAGGGTGCTCACGCGCGTCATTCTTCCCTTCCACCGTCCACGACCCGTCCGCCAGTCACCTTCCTGCTCTACCTCGTCGTCATCCTCTTCTTCGCCTTCTTCCTCCTCGACCACCTGCTCTCGCCCGCTCGCCTTCACCCGACCCACATTCCCTTCACGCCTCTTGCAATCGAGGTCTGAAGGCCTGGGCGGGCGGCGCCGCCCGCACACCTACCTCCCACAAGGAGGTGGTCGCGGTGACCGTCACGATCAACAAGATGAGCGCGGGCAAGGGCTACGAGTACTTGCTGCGCACGGTGGCTGCGGGCGACGGGGACAGGTCGCTTTCGACACCGCTGACGCGCTACTACACCGAGGCAGGTACGCCGCCCGGGCGGTGGATGGGCTCTGGAGTCGACAGCCTGGAGACCACAATCCAAGCCGGCGACGAAGTGACCGAGGAGCAGCTCAAGCTGCTCATCGGGCAGGGCGCCCACCCGACCACGGGCGAGCCGCTCGGGCGGCGATACCGCACCTACGACCAGCCGCAGTTAGGCAAGCGCCGCCACGCAGTCGCCGGGTACGACCTCACCTTCTCGATTCCCAAGTCGGCCAGCGTGCTCTGGGGAGTAGCCGACGGCGGCACCCAGGCGCTGATCGCAGAAGCGCACCACGCAGCGGTTGCTCACGTGCTCGACTTCCTGGAACGCGAGATCGTCGCCACCCGCGTCGGCGCCAAGGGACCGAAGGGCGCGGTTGCGCAGGTCGAGGTGAGCGGCGTCCTCGCCGTCGGGTTCGAGCACTACGACTCCCGGGCCAACGACCCGCACCTGCACACCCACGTCGTCATCTCCAACAAGGTCGAGACCGTCCGCGACGGCAAGTGGCGCGCCATCGACGGCGCCCCGCTGCACGCGTGGGTGGTCGCGCTCTCGGAACTGCATGAGGCGTCGTTCAGCGATCACCTGACGCGGACGCTCGGCGTCGGCTGGGAGCGCCGCCCGCGCGGCCGTGACCGCAACCCCGCCTGGGAGATCGTCGGCGTCCCGCGGTCGCTGGTGGAGAAGTTCTCCAGCCGTGCCCGCGACATCGACGCTGCGACCGACCGCCTCATCGACGAGTACGTCGAGCGACATGGCCGCCGCCCGCACCGAGCCACGATCATGAAGCTCCGCCAGCAGGCCAACCTGTCGAACCGCCCCGCCAAACACATTCATTCTCTCGCCGACCTCACGGACCTGTGGCGTAGCCGGACCGCCGACCACATCGGAGTCGATCCAGTGGCCTGGGCGAGGGAAACCACGTCGAATCCACCCGCGCGGCTGCTGCGCGCGGACGACGTACCGCTCGACTTCGTCGAGGAGGTCGGGCGCCATGTCGTCGCGACGGTCGGCGAGAAGCGCTCGACCTGGCGCCGGGCCAACCTGTATGCCGAGGCGGCACGCCAGACCCTCGGATGGAGGTTCGCCAGCACCGCTGACCGTGAGGCGATCACCGGCCTGGTCGTCGACGCCGCCGAGCGCGGCTCCCTGCGACTCACGCCGCCCGAGCTGGCCGCGACGCCAGATGACTTCCTGCGCGCTGACGGCACCAGCGCCTTCCGGCCCAAGCACTCGACAGTCTTCTCGGCGGAGCACCTGCTTGCCGCCGAGGACCGGCTGCTCGAACGCTCCGCCACCACGACGGCACCGACCATCAGCATCGAGATCGTCGACGCCCTCGCAGCCCGGCCGGTCAAGGGCAATCGGCTGAGCCCCGAGCAGGCCGAGGCGATCGCGAAGATCGCCGTTTCAGGTCGAGCGGTCGACCTGCTCATCGGCCCGGCTGGCGCCGGCAAGACCACCGCGATGCATGCACTCCAGGACGCCTGGACGCGCCAACATGGGAAGGGCAGCGTCGTCGGTCTCGCGCCCAGCGCAGTCGCGGCCGCCGTACTCGCCGACGACCTTGGCATCGCCTGCGAGAACACCGCGAAGTGGTGCTACGAGCACGACCAGGGCCGGACCGCGGCCAGGAAGAACCAGCTCGTGATCATCGACGAGGCGACGCTCGCCGGCACCATGATCCTCGACCGCATCACCGCCCATGCCCAGGCCGCAGGAGCAAAGGTCCTCCTGGTCGGCGATTGGGCCCAGCTCCAGTCCGTCGAGGCGGGCGGAGCGTTCAGCATGCTCGCAGAGGCCCGCAGCGACGCACCCGAGCTCGTCGACATCCACCGTTTCACGCATGCGTGGGAGAAGCGCGCCTCCCTCGACGTGCGACACGGCCGCCCGGAAGCGGTCGACGTCTACCTGGCTCATCAACGCGTCAGCGACGGGGACGCAGACGACATGGCGGACGCCGCCTACGGAGCATGGCGAGACGACATTGCTGCGGGACGCGCCAGCGTCCTGATCGCGGACACCTTCCAGGTCGTTCAAGAGCTCAACGCCAAGGCCCGCACCGGGCGGCTCCTCAGCGGGGCGACGCAAGAAGGCGCTGACGCAACACTGATCGGCGGCACTCGGGCTTCGATCGGCGACTGGATCATCACCCGCAAGAACGGCCGCCGCATCCGCACGCTTCGCTCGGGCTGGGTGCGCAACGGCGATCGCTGGCGCGTCACCGACGTCCGGAAGGACGGCGGGGTGGTCGTACGCCGCCTCGACCGAAAGCACAGTGGTGCCGTCGTGCTTCCCGCCGCGTACGTCGCTGAACATGTCGACCTCGGTTACGCCATCACCGCGCAACGCGCCCAGGGCGTCACCGTCGACACGGCGCACGTCGTCGTCTCCGACACCACGACGAGGGAGAACCTGTACGTCGCGATGACCCGAGGTCGCGACCACAACCACGCCTACGTAGTCACCGCGGCTGCCGATGAGAATCACGGTGCACCCGACGGAGAAGGGGCCACGGCGCGATCTGTGCTGATCGGCGTCCTCGCCAACCGGGGAGCCGGGCTCTCGGCACACCAGACGATCACCGAGGAGCAGAAGACCTGGGGCTCCATCGCCCAGCTCGCCGCCGAGTACGAAACGATCGCGGCCGCCGCGCAGCGCGACCGCTGGGCGACAGTGCTCCGGTCGTGCGAGCTGACCGCCGACCAGGTCGACGGCGTCCTCGCCTCCGACGCCTTCGGTCCGCTCGCTGCGGAATTACGCCGCGCCGAAGCCAACGGCCATGACGTCGACCGCCTCCTGCCCGCCGCAGTGAGCCGCCACGGGCTTGGTGACGCCGAAGACGTCGCCGCCGTCCTGCGCCACCGGGTTCAGCTCGTCACGAGTCGGCGGTCGAGCGGCCAGCGGGTGCGCTCGCGACTGATCGTGGGTTTGATTCCCGAGGCGGTCGGCCCGATGGCCCCCGACATGCGGCGCGCCCTCGACGAACGTCGAGACCTGATCGAGCAGCGCGCTCGCGCTCTCGCGGACGGAGCCTTTCGGGACAAGGAACCTTGGGTGAAGGCGCTCGGTCCGCGGCCCAGCGATCGAGTACTCCGCACCCAGTGGGACAACGTGGTGGCCACGGTAGCCGCCTACCGCGATCGCCACAGCATCAAGGACAGGCGACCTCTCGGCCCGACGCCCTCGACTGACAGCCAGCGACTCGACTTCGCGCGAGCCCTCGCCGCGATCCGCCGGGTCGAGCCGGCGAGTGTTCGTATCACGAGGGCGGATCCAACTGCGACCCTGAGGCTGTGAGCTGACTAATGGGACGGATGCGCATGGCTAGAGGCCGTTGAATCTGGATCGGTCTTCTGCGTGGTCCGTCTGTCGGAGGGACGGCTTAGCCCGGATCCACCGATCCGCCGCCGCTGCGCGACCCCATCCGGGCGACCTCGCTGTGTTGCGGACGCTCGACGGTGCAACCAGACCGCCCTCGCGCCCGCGCCTTGCGAGCCCACCCGTCTGGTGCCGCTCGCCACGCGGCCGACCGGTGGATCCGGGCTTAGACTTTGGCTTGATGGGAGGAATCCCATTGGTGTAACTCACGGCTGGCACTCTCGACCCGGGAGTGCCAGACTGGGCCCTACAACTAAAGAGGCCAGGGCAGGTGCTGTAACACCCGCCCTGGCCACAGAGGCGCTTGCGCACCGTCCTGCAGACCAGAGCGTAGGCCCTCTTTGGCGGTCGGACCCACCCGGGGTCCGGCCATCGATCACATGAGGAGGGCTCTATGCCTGACGACCACCGCCGCTGCCACGTCAGACTCGTTTGCCGACAGGGCTGCGAGCACGACCTTTGCTACACCATCCGCCGGGGTGTCCCGCCGGAGCTCCGCTGTGCACCGAGCGCTCCAGCCGGTTACTCCACCGGAGGTGGCGGCGGGTGTCGCCTCCCCGACCCGGACGACATGGTGGACCGCATCGAGCGGGAGCTCCGCGACAATCTCCTGGAGTCCAAGCGCCGCGGCTTCGTCCTGATCCAGGCTGCCTAACTTCCCCACCCGGTCATCACGTCTGGGGAAGGAGGTGATCACCGTGGCGAGGAACAGTCGCCAGACCGGCTCGAAGGCCGCCTCTGCTGCTTCGAGGGTTCTAAGCAACCCGAAGTCCAGCAAGGCGGCCAAGTCTGCGGCAGCCAGCGCGCTGTCCCAGACGCCCAAGAAGGGCAAGTAGCGCCGCCGGCGGAGCGGTCCGGGACGCTCCGCCGAGGTCAATCAAGCGACGGCCTGTTGGCGGAACTGGTCGTCCAGGTCGGGCGTCCCGTGCGCCTATCCGCCGCGATCACCGTCGTCGAACTGCCGCCGCAATGTCCCGTGCCGCAGCGACAGGGTCGTCGTGCTCCCAGATTCGGATAGGGAGCCACCCGGCGTCGACCAGGAGTCGGTCTGTCTCGTGGTCACGCGCCACGTTGCGCCCAATCTTCGACGACCAGTAGTCGGCGTTGGTCGTCGGTTGTGTCCCATGTTCGGGACAGCCGTGCCAATAGCAGCCGTCAACGAACACGGCGACCTTCGCCCGCGCGAACACGAGGTCTGCTCGCCGGTTCACGCTGGGAAGTGGTCGCGCATCGACGCGATAGCGGAGGCCGAGCGCGTGCACGGCGCGGCGGACAGCCAGCTCTGGGTCGGTGTCTCGCCGGCGGTTCGCTTGCATGACTCGCCGCGAAGCAGGCGAGGATGCCCAAGGCGTGTAGGCAGTGCCCATTGGGGAACCTTGTCATGATCTCGGCTCGGCGTGGGTCCGCTGAAGCGTCGGTAGCTGCCACTAGGGTCCTGCCTGTGGCCGCTCCCTTTCGTTTCGCTGACCTGTTCGCCGGGGTGGGAGGGTTCCACGCGGCGCTGTCTGGCTTCGGCGGCGAGTGTGCATATGCCGTCGAGATTGACCCGCGAGCGGCTCAGGTCTACATGCAGAACTGGGGCCACGACCCTCTGGGCGACATCACCCGTGACGCCAACGACGAGATCATGGCGGTCGCCGCACATGACATCCTCGCGGCAGGGTTCCCATGCCAACCGTTCTCGAAGTCCGGCGCGCAGCGAGGCATGGACGAGACCCGCGGCACCGTCTACTGGAACATTCTCAAGATCATCGAGGCGCACCACCCGAAGGTCATCGTTCTGGAGAACGTCAGAAATCTTGTCGGCCCACGGCACCGGCACGAGTGGGAAGTCATCATCGAGACGCTGAGGGCCGAGGGGTACCACGTGTCCGAGCGACCGGCGATCCTTTCACCACACTTGCTGCCGGAGCGCTTGGGAGGTCGACCGCAAGTCCGCGAGCGGGTGTTCATCACGGCGACCTGGATCCCGCCCGAACTGCGTGATGATCCCAGGCTGGAGTTCGAGCCGGAGCCGGTCGCCACCGCTGGTCGTTCAATCGATGGGTGGGATCCCACTGAGTGGAGCATCTCGGACTTCCTGGACGACTCCACAGTGATCGCGTCATGCACCCTCACCACTGATGAGGTCCGCTGGATCTCAGCGTGGGATGACTTTGTAAGGATTCTGCGTGGCCGCATGGCAGGTCGCCACCTACCCGGGCACCCAATCTGGGCAGAGGCGTGGGATGACTTCCGCTATCGAGGCCGGCCCATCAACTGGTCGGCCAACGCGAAGAGCCTGCCGGCCTTCACTGACTCGGACATGCCGTACATCGACCCGGCCCTTCCGGACTGGAAGCAGTCTCACCTCCGTCGGAACTACGACTTCTTCTTGCGCCACCACTCGGTGATAATTCCGTGGGCACGCCGGGTCGGCCTCTTCACGAACGCCTTCCCTGCCTCGCGGCGGAAGCTCGAATGGCAGGCGCAACATCAGCGGTCGCTGTGGGACACGGTCATGCAGTTGCGACCCTCTGGCATCCGTGCCAAGGCGCCAAACTATCTGCCGGCCCTGGTGGCGATCACCCAGACCTCGATTTATGGACCTCGACGCAGGCGACTCTCGCCGCGAGAGACGGCGACTCTCCAGGGGCTCCCGGCATCGTTCTCGTTCGAGGGCCAGACCGCCTCGGCCATCTACAAGCAGATGGGCAACGGCGTGAACGTCGCAGCTGTCTGGTACGTGCTGCGAGCTCACGTCCGCCGCGACGAGTGGCTGCTCAAGCACACCGACGAGGGGCAGAGAATCATCAAGGCGGTTCTCGATGCGCCTGAGTCACCGGACGATGTGCTCGGTAGCCATCGGCCCGCGTCTATGTCGCAGTGAAGAACTCGACGGCGGCGTGCACAGCCTTCAGGCCGTCGAGGGTGATCGTGCTTCCGCTCGATTCATAAGTTGGCAGCCAGACCGCGCCGGCCGCTTCGACGATGCCTCGGGCCAACTCGGGTTTCGTCCCACCGGGCGGGAGACCCAGGCCGAGTTGTTCGTTGACGGCAGCGAAGATTTCGCGTGGCTCGGTGGAGCCGGTCGACATGTGGGGCATCTCGATGTCGATGAGCGCCGAGATCGCCCACACGTAGTCGACCTTGTATCTCACCCGTGTCTCTCCTTGAACTGGCTCCGGTAGTCCCGGACCAAGGAGTCTAGGAGAGTCGCCCATCGGGGCTCGGCCAAAACCGGAAGACTTGGTGGCGTCAGACCTGCGATGCGAACTCGTTCGAGCAGGATCGCGCGGGTGGCAACCTCAGCCCACCGCTTGTCCTCTGGGATCGTCCGAGGAATCGCGAGCACGCCAGTCGGGTCGACGTCGAGGCCAAGTAGCAAGCTCCACAGGCGGGTGTTGATGTCCCCGGCCTTGTGGGAGAAGTTCTTCTCCAGCGTCACCTGGATGAGTTGGATGGGGAATCCAGGTCTCCCGTCTGGGAACGGTCGCCAGGCGACCACATCCACCCCGCCGTCCTTCCGTGCTGGGTCTCGGTAGGCGGTGCCTCCCTTGAGTTTCATCTTCTTCACGAGCCAGGGGACCGCCAGCGGGAACTCCGGCGGGCGCCCCGGCTCGCCGGGGTGGCCGAACCGGATCGCTTGGGATCCCGCCCCCAGCAGTGTTCGCGCGGCGTGGGTGACGATGTACTCGAAGAGCTCGGCTGACAGCGCGAGCTGGCTGGTGGGGAAGGGCGCGGACGGGTTGCCGGTGGTCATGAGCAGCAGTGCCTCGTACACCCCTGGCGCTGACGACGACCTCAACTTGAGCCCGGCGTTCGTCACCTCAATGGGATAGCGGTCACCAAGAAGCTGGGCGCGCCGGGAGATCGTTTGCACAGCGAGGTTGATGTCTGTCGGCCTGGCGTCGGCTGCTGCAACCGAGTCGTTGCGCACCCATCCGAGCGATCGCGCTCGGGCAGCGCCCGTGAGCAACTCGAGCTCGACGGTGTCCGCCACGATCTCGGTGTCCATTGGGTTACGACTCGCCGTTGTCGGTTTCGGACGAACTGCGAAGGGCATCGATGGATGTTTGGAGCTCTTCGAGTAGACCCTGCACGTCGACGTCTTCGCCATGGTCGGCGATGTCGATCTCCGCGGCCTGCAATGCGTTGCGAGCAGTTGTCAGACGCCGCTTCAGCCGAGCGAGGGTGTCTAGCCCGGCGTCGTCGATCTTCTGTAGGGCCTCCGCGAGGGTGTCGCCTGACCGCAGCGATGCCAGCCCGACGGGAGAGTCGACGGCGCCGCCAAGCTTGTTGATGTCGCGGGAGTCAGTAAGCACCTTGTCAGCGTCAGCGGTGCCGAACACCCAACCGAGGAGCTCCTTGAGTTCAGGCGTCTTAGCTGCTGGGACGGGGTCACTCCCTCGCGCGAGTTTGGAGGCGATCGGTGCGCCGACGAAGTCACGGAGCTTCGTGTTGCTCATCGCAACGGTGAGAAGCGAGAACGCCTCCTCGACTGGGCCGGTCGGTATGCCGAGACTCGCCGCCTGCTTGGCGATGGCCTGCTCTCGGTACAGGTTGCCCGCTCGGGTCTTGTCGATCCCGATCATCTTGGCCACCTCGGCAAACGACAGACCGTTCTCGTCGACAAGCTTCGCCACGTAGCGCGCCTGAGCGAAAGGTGTCCAGCCAAGGATGCCAGCAATATGCCGGAAGCCAATGATGGGAACGACCGTCGAGCGTGAGTCCACCACGACGACAGGAACCTCGGTGTCGAGTGTGAGACCAGCCTTCTTCGCAAGCTCGTCCCATTGATCCGCACCCGGGAACTGGCTTCGGATGTCGTGGTTCGCGAGCCCGAGGAGCGCAGTGAGTCGCCGGTTTCCCTCGACGATGATCCATGCACCGGACTCCGTCTCGCTCGGGATCGCGATCAGGGGCTCGGAGGTGAAGAAGCCATGACTGGCGATGGACTCGGCGACTGTGAACGCCTCGAAACCCAGGTCCAGGTCAACCGCCAGGTCCTCCTGCGACGCACCTTGAAGCTGGGCAGGGAGTCGAGGGTTCTCGGGGTCCAATCGCAGATCGCGGATGGCGATGAGCTGCTGGGCGCCGAGGTGTCGGTCGCTGGTCGTGGTCATGCCGATGCCTTTCGTGCGGTGTGCATGTCGGTCAGTCGGATCGCCAGCGTGTGAACCGCGTCCTGGCTCCCGCGGGGGACGGCGTAGTGCACCTGTAGGGCAACGGGGCTTGATTCGTTGGCCGGCACCGCACGGTCGCCGGGGTAACCATCAAGCTGTCCCGATCCGTCGCGGCCCTGGAAGAGGTTGACGAAACCCAGCTCGTCCCATTTACGCGAGCGTGGGCCGTCGTTCTGATCGTCCATCAGGAGCACCGGGACCCGCAGGTCGCCGCTCATGCGTGACAAATGGTCGATGATGTCCTCATGGCGCCAACCGGCGCTGTAGGAACGAAGTCGCCACGGACGAAGCAGGTTGTCGAGAAGTTCGTCGAGAGTGACGCCGATCGTCCTGAACCCCAGGCGTCCGTAGTCGCGACGTTCAGCGTCGAGTAACCCCAGCGCCTTCACGACTGCCGCGTTCGCTTCGCGATCGGCCGTTTCGAGACTCGGCTGTCGTAGCGAGTGCCAGCCGTCGCCCGACGTATTGAACCGGTTGAGTGCTCCGATAACCGCTGGACGGGTTGGCTGGGTGCCGGTCGGGAGAAGGAGACCTACATCCTTTGCCCATTCATCGACGGTGCCGCCCTGATCGAGCACATCGCGCAGGCGTGCTCGAAGGTCGTACTCGGTGAACACGGTCTCCCGTAGGACCTTGAGTGTGCGCGGAGTTGCGAAGAATTGGCAGTAGGGCAGGAGCTCGCCACGGTAACCGAAGGCGCGTGCTCGCTGCTCCATCGTGTCGACCTGCACGCTGGCAGGCCGGTTCATATAGGTGACGGTGAGGCCCTCGACGGTGAACCCCCTGTCAAGCTTGTTGCCGCCGACGAGGATGTGCACAGGGGAGGCGTTCCACTGGATCGCCTTTACGGCCGATTCGGAGTTGACCAGCCAGGTCGTCGTCTCGCGAAGAGCGCGGCGAAGATGAGGGAGCAGTTGCACGGCGTCGGGAAGCTGAGCTCCAGCGGCCCCAAGTCGGCCGTACTCCTCCCGGAGCAGGACCTCGAGGTCGTCGAACGTGGCTGCCGCATCTGTGCTCGCCTTCCACTTCTTGAGAACGCGCTGGATCAGAAAGTGGTAGCGATCCTGAACATCGTTCCTCTGCGTTGAGTGGACCAGCAGGCTCACCGGCTCGAGCTCGTCGTCCCGCCATAGAAGGGCCGCGGCACCGATCAGAAAGTTGGCGAGCGCGCTCTCCAGGCTCCCCGGCAGACGCTGCGGGAGGACCTTGGAGATCTGCTCGTCGCCGGTGGGGATCGGACGGATCACTGTGTCGGCGTGATCGACGAAGAATTCGCGCCCGCCTGTGTAGCCGGGCCCAGGGTGCAGCAGTGTGACGAACTCAGGCAGGAGATGGTCGTTCAGGTCAAGAAGCAGAGGAGCGTAGGGGGTCGCCGTGTACTGGACATACATGTGCGGGCCGAGCGCTGCACGCAACTCTGAGATGGCTGCGTAGGTGGAACTCTCGGCACCCTGCTTGATCGAGGTGTTGAGGGAGGCCTGATCGGCCTCATCGTCAATCACGAGCACTGGGGCGTCCGAGAGGTCGGCCTTGCCCAGCGCCGATGCCAGGTCTCGGATGCGACCCGCGTGCTTGATTGTCGGCACGAAGAGCACGCGGTCGCGCGCAAGTTCAGCCGTCACTTTCTGGGCGCCGGCTGTTCCTTTCAGCCCTGTGGTCTCCTGCCACTTGTAGTCGCGCCGGCCTTCTACGAGCGCGTCTCGGATCCTCTTTCCGTTCTGGTCGACAAGAAGGTTGGTGCTCCCGAGGAACGCCACGATGATCCGGTAGCCAGCATCAGCGGCGGCAGCGGCGAGGCCAATGATGTTTGTCGTCTTGCCGGACTGGACGTAGCCCAGCGCCAGCCCCGTCGACTTGTTCCGCTGCACTCCGAGTGGCCCGTGGGAGAGCACGTGGTCAACTGCCGTCCACAGGGCGCTGCGAGTGTCCTCCGACATGAAGGACGCGAGCATGGCGTCGTAGCGAGCTCGCTCGGGACCGATGGGGTCGACGGGGGCTGCTTCGCTCACGGACATGGAATTTATCGGTCGGCACCGACGGAAGTCGGGAAGTCCAGTGGGTCAGGAAGCGTCCCGTCCTCCGAGAAGCCGGGCGAGTTCTTCGACAGCTACGCCGCGCTGCGGTGAAAAGAGATGGAGTTCGGCCAGCGAACGCTCACGGTTGTGCACCCGGTGCACGACCGGCTCCTCCGGTCCCGTACCCGGTGCGGGACCGTGTGACCAGTCGATTCACGAACGGTGGTGCTGATTCAGCACCACCGGCGCGACCTGCGGAAACACGGTTCCGGCCCGGAGCCGGAACGGCACGGTGGTCACGAACGGTTCGACCGTGGCGACCTGCTCAGACATGGTTCCGGCGACTCGCCGGGACCGGTGCCGGGGAGTCCCCGGCACCACCGACGGTGCCGCCGCGGCAGCGGCACCGAGCAGCTCGTCACGGTGATGGGGAGTCACCACCACCGCTGGTGCCGGTGCGTCACCGGCGCCGTGGACTTCCGACGACGTTGCCATCGGTCCCGCTGATTCGGCGGGACCGTCCGCCCTGACTGGCGTCTGGGAGGCGATGACAGCCTGGGTGTCCACCCATCGAAGGTGCGCCTGCTAGTGGGGCGTGTCGTTAGTTCCGTGTCGGTTGGGTTGGGTTCAGAATTGGTCTATGGCGAACCGTCCTGCTGCCGCGCTGGCGTTGCGTGCGGGTGATCGTGAGCGGTTGGCGTCGATGACGCGGAGCACGACGATCCGGGCGGGTCTGGCGCAGCGGGCGCGGGTGCTGCTGTTGGCGGCCGACGGGGTGTCGAACACCGCGATCGCCGAGCAGGTGGGGCTGTCGCGGCCGAAGGTGATCGCGTGGCGGCAGCGCTACCAGCGCGGCGGGATCGCCGGTCTGGCCGACGCTGCACGGTCGGGTCGACCGCGCACGATCGATCACGCGAGGATTGTGACCGAGACGTTGAAGCCGCCACCGGCCAAGCTCGGGGTGACGCACTGGTCCTCGCGGTTGCTGGCCGCGCAGCTGGGCATCGGGAACGCGACGGTGGCCCGGGCCTGGCGCGACTACCGGGTGCAGCCATGGCGGTCGGAGACGTTCAAGTTCTCCACCGATCCCGAGCTGGTCGCCAAGGTCACCGACGTCGTCGGGTTGTACCTGGCGCCGCCGGAGAACGCGATCGTGCTCTCGATCGACGAGAAGAGCCAGATCCAGGCGTTGGACCGGACCCAGAAGATGCTGCCGATGCAGCCGGGCTTTCCCGAGCGGCGCACCCACGACTACGTCCGGCACGGCACCTCCACCCTGTTCGCCGCGTTGGAGGTCGCCACCGGCAAGGTGACCGCAGCGTGCAAGCCGCGGCACCGGCACCAGGAGTTCCTGGCCTTCCTCAAGCAGGTCGCCCGCGCCTACCCCGCCGACGTCGACGAGCACGGCCGGCCGATCGAGCTGCACCTGATCATGGACAACTACGCCGCCCACAAACGGGTCGAGGTCCGCGACTGGCTCGCCGCGAACCCGCGCATCAAGGTCCACTTCACCCCGACCTCCGGCTCGTGGCTCAACCTCGTCGAGGTCTGGTTCGGGATCATCGAACGCCAGGCCATCCACCGCGGCACGTTCCACTCGGTCAAGGACCTCAACGCCAAGATCCGCGCCTTCATCGACGGCTGGAACGACCGCTGCCATCCGTTCGTCTGGACCAAGACCGCCGACGAGATCCTCAAGAAAGCGAACCGTCACCCAACATCAGAAACGCCCCACTAGTGTCGCGTGAACAAGATATCCTTACCTCGCGGTAGGATGAGGGATGTCGTTGACTGTTGCCGTGCAGATGCCGGCCGAGGATCGTGCCGAGCTGACCCGGTGGACGCGGACGCCGTCGATGCGGGCCGGGTTGGCGCAGCGGGCC
>Ga0224722_1000488_pt1 | contig 22958 bp, 19 predicted proteins | sample Balambano_FR1_Me_FD_161646 | JGI IMG/M metagenome (GOLD analysis project Ga0224722, IMG submission 161646) | Freshwater sediment microbial communities from Lake Towuti, South Sulawesi, Indonesia - Balambano_FR1_MetaG | ecosystem: Environmental > Aquatic > Freshwater > Lake > Sediment | place... | reverse complement strand
TCTTGCGCTGTTGCAAGGCCAGGAGCACGCCCAGCCAGGCGGCCAGCGCCGGCCCGTCCGAGAGGCCGGAGAGCGCCAGCGTGGGGGTGAGCGGCAGGGCCAGCACCAGCAGCCAGACCGGCGCCAGCAGGCTTGGCCGTTGCCACAATCTGATCGCGAGGGAGGCGGCGAGTGGCGCCAGCAAACTGCTACCCAAGAGGCTGGCCCACTGCACCGCGCGGGCGGGATCGTCCACCAGCAGATTGATCAGTCGTGCCAGCCAGATAAAGGCGGGGTAGCCCGGAAAGTGGGGGGAGAACTCCAGCACGCTGAAGCGCACCACCCCGTGGGCGAAATTGAGGGCATCGTCGGAATCGAGCGCCACCGGAAAGGTCAGCAACCAGCCAAACCAAGCCAGTTGCAGCAGGATTAGCAAGTAGGGCCGATTGGCGAAGCCTAATCGGCCGTGGTGACGGCCCCCTTCTCCCGCAAGGGAAGAAGGGGGCAAACCGGCGTCCGGGTGCATCTATCGGCAGGCCGTGCGTAGGGTGGGTAGCGCGCAGCGAAACCCACCGTTTGTCACAGCGAGGTGGCGCAATGACTGGCTGGTGGCCATCAAAGCGGCGCCAGCACGGCCATCAGCGCTTTTTCGGCTGCGGCGAAGGCGGTGGCATCGGCGGGCTTGGCACCCACCCCGAATACCCCAGGGTTGCCGATGGCATCGAGCACCTTGGCCAGCGCCTGTTCGGCGGCCTTGCGATCTCCTTCATTCAGGGAGGGGAGGATCAAATCCAGGAAGCGCTTGCTCTTGACCACCAACACCTTGGCGGTCTGGTAGTCGCCAAGGTTCTGGCTGGCCCCCTCGAGGCGGCGCTCGATCTCCGCCTTGTAGGCCCGGTTGAGCAGGGCGGCGGTAGCTGCGGCGTCTTTGGCCTTGATGGCGGCTGCCAGCGGTGCTTGCAGCTCGACCTTGTGGTGCTGTTCCAGATAGGTCAGCTCCTCGGCAATCTCGCTCAAGGTGGCACTGGCATCCTTGCCGTCAGTGGCTGCGCCCAGCAGTGCCTCGCGAGCATCGATCAGCGGCTCCTTGCCGGCGGCGGCGTAGGAGTAAGCCTGCACCTGCCCGCTCAGGGTCAGCAGCAGGGTGAGGGCAAGTAAACCCGGGCGTATGGTCATCCTGTTCTCCTTACTTATGCCAAGAGGTTATGCCCATGGCGCGGCACTCAGACCGAGCTCTGGGTCTCAATCACGGTATTTTCGTTGCGATGATTGAAGATGGCGTGACGTCTGTCCACCCCGTCGATCACCACATTCAGGGGCCATCAGGCCACGCTCTGGGTCTCGATCACGGTATTTTCGTTGCGATGATTGAAGATGGCGTGGCGTCTGTCCACCCCGTCGATCACCATGTCGGCGGCCATCATTCCCATCTCCATGGCGGTGTCGGTGAAGATGTAGCGGAATGTCCCCTGACGGCCGGTCATGATGAGGTTGCCTATCGGCATCAGCGCCTTGATGGCTTCGTTGCGGCGGGCCTGATAGCCGAGATCCATCAGCGGATAGGCGTATTCGCTGCGCGCCTCGAAGGTCTCGTCGCCAAGCTTCTGGGTATCGACACCGAGGCTCGCCAGATCGGCGGTAACCCGACCGCGCAGATCAGCAAGCGGCGCTTGCCAGGTGGCATCTCCCGGGTTGCAGGGGATCTCCAGCATCACGGATGTTTGCCCCATTGGCGCCATAAAGGGGCTGCGCCGGCGCGGCTCCTGCAAGCGGGTGGCCAGGATATGGGGGTCGGAGAGGTACTGCCAGGTGTTGTCCGACAGGTTCTCCTGTTTGAGGGGCATATTGACGAAGCGAAGCGACCGGTAGTGCAGATCGCACGGCAAGCCCAGGTGCTGGCAGGTGAGCGGCAGCGGCAGGGTGGAGATCACCTGATCAAAGCGCTCGCTCTGCTCCACGTCATCTTGTGACCAATAGACCCGTTCGATGCGGCCATCGGTCTGCTCAAGGCGGGTGATGGTGGCGCCGGTTTTGAGCTCAACCCCCTCAGCCACCAGCCGCTCCCCCAGGGTGGTGAAGATCTGGCCGAAGCCATATTTGGGGTAGCGGTACTTGCGGGCATAGGTGCGCACCGAGATGCTGCCGTTGCGTCTTGGCAGCAGGCGGCGCGCCACGTCTTTGAGATCGATCAGGCTGATGCGTTGACCGGCCCAGTCGGCGGAGAGCTGGTCCGGGTTGATGCCCCAGAGCTTACCGGTATAGCCCTCGAAGAACTGGCGATAGAGGGTGCGGCCGAAGTGGCTCTGGATCCACTCGGCAAAGCTCGCCTTGGCAAAATCGGTGGGCTTCTTGGCAAAGGGCAACAGCAGCAAGTCTTTCACCGCACCGGCCATCAGGGCGAGCGGCGCCGTCTTGAGCAGGTTGGGCAGGTTCAAGGGGTAGTCATAGGTGCGCCCGCCAAAGCGGATCACGCTCTTGCGCTCCGCGTGGAGCAGATCGTCCCCCATCAGCTCGTCGATAAAGGCGAGCAGCTCGGGGTTCTTGGTGATGAAGCGGTGGCCGCCGTAGTCGAAGCGATATTCACCGTCGCGCCCCTTGAAAGTCTGGGTGGCGCACATGCCGCCCACTACCGGCTCTTGCTCGAACAGGGTGACTGCAAAACCGGCCTGACGCAGGCGCCAGGCGGCCATCAGACCGGCAGGGCCGGCGCCCAGTACCGCAATGTGTTGTGTGTTGTTGTCGCTCATGACTCTGTTATCCGAAAAGCTGACCAAAAGAGAAGACGTTGAAAAGGCGGCCCCGCTGAGCCGCCTTGTCATCCGCTGCCGCGCCGCGCTGGGCGATCAGCGCTGGGACTGGGGACGATAGTTGCGATGCCAGACGGTGACGAAGATCACCAGGTAGCTGGCCCAGGTCAGCAACTGCAGGCCGGCTGGTGAGGCATTGTAGCCAAACAGGGCGCGCAGAAAGGTACCAAATACCCCCTGATCGTCGAGAATGTGACTGATGTTGAAGACAGGTGTCGTCCAGAAGGTGATGAGCCCGGCCGCCTGCAGCATGTTGACGGCGGACGACAGCAGCCCGGCGGCGATGATGATGATGAGCAGGCCGGTCCAGCGGAAGAAGGGGGCCAGCGCCACCTTGCGGGTGGAGCGCAGCAGCCCCCACACCAGTACCACCGACAGCAGCAGGCCACCCAGCGCCCCCATCAGCCCCTCGTGCAGATCCACCCCTTGCCCGGAGTAGACCAGGGCCGAGAAGAACAGCACGGTTTCAAACCCTTCACGCATCACCGCCAGGAAGGCGAGCAGCACCAGACCAAACAGGTTGCCGCCGTCGATGGCGGCATCGATGCGCGCCGTCATGGCCCCCACCTGGGATTTGGCCTGCTTCTGCATCCAGACCGCCATGTAGGTGAGTACCAGGGTGGCGAAAATCAGGATCCCCGCCATCAGCAAATGGTTGTAGCGCTCGCTCTCGAACTGGCTCACCACCACCTGGAACAGGAAGGCGACGACGAGAGAGGCAAACAGACCCAGCCCCACCCCCAGATAGACGAACTTGTTGTAGCGGCTCGCCCCCAGCTTGGCGAGGTAGGAGAGGCAGATGCCGACCAGCAGGAAGGCTTCCAGCCCCTCGCGCAGGGTAATGAGAAAACTTGCAAACATCAGGATTGAGGCTCCGTAGCGGGCGTGACGGGGAGAGGCGGCAAGGTGAGTTGCAGCCGGTTGAGTAGCACTATGGGTGGCTCCGGCAAGCTCGGCTCGGCGGCGCGCACCGCATCATTGACCCACTTGGGGTAGGTGCGGAAATTGAGTTTGATATCGGCCTTGAAGGGCCCCTTGGCATCCGCCGGCAGCGGCCAGGCTTCATCGCGCCAGCCATCGGCCGGAATGCGGGTATCTTCCAAGAGCTTGGCGTAGCGCCAGAACTTGAGCCCCACCGGCTTGCCCTCGGCATCGCCGAACACTTTTCTGAACAGCCGCGCATCGTCGGGCACTGCGCCATCCACCGGCTGGCCGCTGGCAAGCACCCGCTTGCCGTTGGCGTCGGTGACGGTCAGCTCCAGCCAGAGTTCACGGAAATCGGCGACCCCGGTGGGCAGGGCGTGGCCTGCGCCGGTATTGGCGACCCGCACCACCAGTTGCTGGCTAGCGGCCCCCTGCTCGATCCGGGCCGAGAGGGTAGCGCTTGAGCGCAGCAGCGCCAGGCTCTCCTGCTCGAGCGTTGCACTTCTCAGCCCCACCAGCTGGTGCTGGGCGCCAGTAAAGTTGTGGCGATAGAGCCGCGCTTTCACGGTGCCGTTTTCGGTGGACTGGCCGGCCACCGGCGCGCCGCCGTTGCCCGGCTCCGGGTTCATGTGGCAGTCGATGCAGGTGCGCCGCTTGGCGGGATCGTTCGCCTTGGCGAAGCTGGAGTTCTCCCACTCGTCCCAGGTGTTGACGATGTTGGCGCCGGTGCCGGGGGCAAACTCGTTGTGGCACGACTTGCACAGGGCCGCGTCGCGGTAGAAATCCTTCTGGTAAGAGGCCTTGTGCATGGCGGGGCGGGCGTTGATCTGCCGCTCCGCCAGCCAGTGCTGGAGGCTGCCACCGGCGGCATCCTCGAACACATAGCTCTCGCGGTCTTTCAGATTCACGGTAAAGGCGCTGTTGCCGCCGGCATCCTCGAGCCGGGTGATGCGATGGCAGAGCACGCAGCCGGTGCCTTCTTCCACCACGGGCTCGCCTTTCTGGTGGGCCGCGATCAGCGAGGCGCCGCCCCGCTCGAACATGTGGGAGCCCTTGGGCAGATCCTGCTGGCCGTTCAGCACCTGCTGGGGCATGTGGCAGCCCTGACACCACTGGCCGAAGGCTTCCCCCTCGGTTTCACGGGCCAACGCCTGCACCACCTTGTAGTAGGGGTGGGAGTTGCCCATCAGCCGGTGGTTGCTCTCGCTCCAGTCCTGGAACGCCTGTTGGTGGCAGTTCTGGCAGGAGGCGGAGTTGAGCCACTCCTTGGGATGGGTGGTCGGTGCCTTGGCGGGATCCGTGCGTGGGGCATCGAGCCTGAGCCAGTTGGCAAGATAGGGGAGGTTGTCATCGGCGGTGACGAAGGCGTGCAGATCCTCCATCATCGCCTTCACCTCGGACTGGGGTTTGGCGGGGTCGACCGGCTCGGCGCCATCACGGGTGTCATGGCCCATGCCGCCCTGGGTCTGCTGGGTCATGCGCAGGTATTCGCCGATAAAGTCCCCCGCCACCATGTTGGCGAGGTTGGCGTGGCCGTTGATGGCGTTGTCGCCGCTCTGCTGGCGGTGGGCCGCCATCAGATAGCGGTTGGTGAAGTTGAACCCGTCCAGATGGCAGGAGTTGCAGCTCATCCAGTTGTCCCCCGCCATGGGGAAGCGACTGTTGGCGGCAGTGTTGCCCAGGTTGAACAACCGCTCGCCGCGCTGAAGCGCTGCGGGGCGCGGATCCGTCTCCACCAGCTTGGCGAAGTGGGGCAGATCCACGGTGACCCGGGCAAACGGGCCGCTGCCACCGGTGTTGAGGCGGGTGAGATCCTGCCCCATGACGTTGTGCACCAGGATGTGGTCGCCGTCTACAAACAAGTCCCGCGGATTCTGGCCCGGCAGGTGGCGAAGGAGCTGGGTCGCCTTGGCGCCGCCCTGGAACTTCTTGCGGCGGTGGCGGTTGCTGTTCTGCTTGCCGCTGCGCGACAGGTCGAACACCAGCAGATCCTCCGAGCCCGCCAGGGTCAGGTAAACCCGCTTGCCATCGGCGGCGAAGCGCGCCGCGAACGGGTTGGAGACGATCTGGCTGCGGTTGCCGACGTTTGGCAGGTTTATCTGCAAGAAGAGCTGCTTGCGCTCGTCTACTCGTTCAGTGATGCGCTCACTCTCCTCATCGAGATCGATGATGGAGACGGCGGGGAAGACGGTGCTCTGAAACTGGAAGGGGTGGTCGAAGCTCCACAGCACGTGGGGCAGCCAGGCTTCGCTGCCATCGGGGGAGAGGGTGATGCCGTCCAGCAGGCGCGGCAAGCCTTGCGAGTCGCTTGGGGTGTCGCTGTGGGTCTCGGCCAGGGTGATGAGTCTGGGTTTGGGCAAGGCAGCACTCTTCGCGTCCTTCTCAAGCTTGGCGAGATCATAGATGGCGAGCTGGCCGGTCATGGCGTGGGTGAGCAGCAGGCGGTCATTGTCGGTCAAGGCCAGCCCGCGCGGGGTCTCGGCAGTGGCCACATCCAGCTGCAGCCTGCCCGCCGTGTCATAAGCCTGCAGGCGAGCTGATTCGAACAGCGTGACCCAGAACCACTGCCGCTTGGAGTCGAAGATGACCCCGTAGGGGCGATGGCCGGTGGGGATCGCCTTGTCCAGGTTGAGATCATCATCCAGCAGCAGCAGGCGATCGCCGCGATAATCGCTCACCAGCAGGGTGCCGTCGTCTGCACGGGCCAGCTGGCGCAGATCGCCACCTAATTGTGCCTCTTTGAGTCGCTTGCCGCTATCGCGCTCAAGCAGGGTGACCGAGCCGGCGCTCTGGTTGGCGGTGACAAGGCGCGGGGCGTTCCCCTCGTCATAGGCAAGCATGGCGGCGCCCATCTCCTGGGCCGAGGCGGTCCCCAGCAGCAGGGCGGTCAACATCAGGGATAACAACAACTTCAACATAAGATCAGGTGCGCCATTTCAAGATGGTCCAGCGCCAGGCGTGGCGCAGCACCAGGGGAGTCAGCGCGAGCGCGCTCAGCCAGTGGGCCCAGCTGGCAAGGTTGCCCATGCCATCGCCCGGGGTGCCGTGCAGCACCAGCAGCAGCCCGCTGGCCAGACAGATCAGCAGCAAGGCTTCGATGATGCGGCCGGTGGTGCGCAAGAAAGGCTTGCGGCTTTTGCGCAGCAGGCTGCGATGGGAGAGCCAGAAGGCACCAAACAGCAGGGGAAACAGGGTGAGCGAGAGGGCGACGTGCAGAAACAGGTTCCAGCGTGCCAGCGACCAGAGCGGGGTCAGCGGTTCCCACAGCAGCAGGCCGGAGAAGCACATCAGATAGAGGGAGCCCTCGGCGGCCTGATGGTGATAGGCCAGCCACTGCCAGCAGTGTCGTGGTGAGAGGGAAAGGCTTGTCATAGGTGCTCCAACGCCCGGGCAGTGCAGCCCGGGGGAGCAAGTTTACAATGCAGGAAAGGTAATGAAAAGAGTTATCAATTCCGCTCTTGATGAATAAAGGCTGAATGAAAACCGGCGCTATTTGTGGTCCGCCAGCCGCTCGGTCACTGCGTAGATGAGCGCCGCGGTGGAGAAGGCGAGGAACACGATCACCGACCACTTCATCTCCACCTCGTTGCCGACCCCGTCATCCAGGAAGGCCTTGAGCACTTCAATCCCGGCAATGGTGACCAGGGAGTTGATGACGATGAGCTTGAGGGAGGCGAAGTTGATCTTGCTGAGCCAGTTGTTGCCGAGCGCTTCGCGCTGCTCCTGGGTCTGGATGAACTGCACATAACCGCAGATGGAGACCAGTATCAGCATCTGGGCCACCAGCACGAAGTCCACCAGGGTGAGCACACCGGTGATGAGATCCATGTAGTGAATGCCCACGATGTCGATGCACAGGGCATAAAGCAGCATGGCGAATTTCACCATCAGCAGGGCCACGCAGACCAGAATGCAGACATAGAAGGGGAACATCATCAACCGGCTGCCATTGAGCATGAAGTTGAAACGGCGCATGAAAACTCCTGAAGAGGGTGAGGTTGCGCTGATTATGGCGCGGATCCGCCATCGAGGGCATCCCTGTTTGCGCACAGAGGGCTGATGGCGGCAGAGAAAGGGGAAACGAAAAAAGCCCAGCCATAAGGCTGGGCTTTCGAATGTGGCTCCCTCGACAGGACTTGAACCTGTGACATACGGATTAACAGTCCGCCGTTCTACCGACTGAACTACGAGGGAATTGGCTCCTCCTACTGGACTTCATTCATTTGTCAACGGATTGGGATAACCGCCGAGCCGTCGCGTCCGTCGAGACTTTGTAGCCATCTGTCATCATACTTGACCGGATATAGTCCATAGCGTTGTTAGGTCAAGAGATAAATCGCTACTTGAACGTGCAATGAAGGCAACACGGTTCTTGTACTGGGGGAATGAGAAAGACATAATCAACACATGCTGTATATTTACAAAAAATCAATATCCGTGGAGCTGTGTTAGATATGTCTCAACGTTGTTCAGAAAACTGGATGCTCCTAAAATCAATTCTCTCAGGGTATGAAAATACCCGACGATTCGATTTTCAGTCATACGAAGAACACACGCGAGCACAGGCATTATCAATTTTTCTCGTTCATGCAGAACTGGCTACACCTAAATTAGACAGAGAAACAATAGAGGATATTCTCACCGGGCAAAAAATTTGGCCGAACACGGGGGGAGATTCTATTTTTGCAGGGGGTGAGATAACTTTATCCTGGCTTGAAGATAATGGGATTATTTCATTTTACGCGAACTGGTGCTCGCTTCACTGTTGGCCGGTTTTCGACTCTGAAAAAATCGATCCCAGTATGAAACAGTTAACTCAGGCCATTGAACATATAAATGACATCATATGTGGTAAAAATGGGTATATAAGACCACATTATGCCATCGCTGAAGAAAAACTTGTAAAACTACTAACCCCCATCTTTGGCAATAAGCCAATAATTGAGTTACTCCCCGCGCTTATTCTTGAAGGTGGGTATTTTAAACTGATTTCAGGGCATAATTATGTCAATTCTCTAGTCAGTACATACCTATGGTTTTCTTTGCTCCAAGAGTTAGAACCAAAAGAGGCATTTGAACGTTGGATGTTATGCAACCGAATTTACGCTAACTGGCCTTGTCCAGTGAACTTCGGTCACCAACAACACTCCGAGCTAACAGCATTTACCAATGAATTAATATCGTATATTTGTGCAGATAAAACGCTTGGTGTCGGCATGAGTGTTTATTGGAAGCAACTTATCAATGAAAGAGACTTTATTGGTGTGATTTCACCAACACGTATACATGTGAACACAACCATAGACTCTCTAGAAGATATAAAGTCAACTTGTGAAAGTGCTCCAGCAGAGTATATGCCAACAATTCACACACTTCATAATTGTTACAATGTATATGAAGTTGACTGTGTTAATGACATACGCTTTATGCATGAATTAAGACACTTAAAGCATTATGAGTTTTATAGAAATCCTATTTCATTCTACAAGATACTATTGTCCGATGTTATAGGTAGATGCATAAGAATTGAAGGCAGAGTATTGGAGTCATATCATAACGAACAGTTGGAAAAGTTAATCGAGCTAAGTAAATTACGCCCATTACTAAGATATATTCTGTTCGTAATATTACCGATGGATGATAACTCATCCTATTTGTTATGGCTATTATCGCGTTCAATAACTTGCGATATCGCACTGTTTCACTTGTCAGAACATTCGCCAACAAGACACCAACACAATCGTGAAAAAACCATTCTACTTCTGGATAAAGCATATCAACAGGTGGTCTGTCATGAATACCTGGAGTCAATACAAGGTATAGCCGATGTTGGTGAAAGACTATTTCAAGTAGTGAATTTTATGGGCATAAGATGCTACTTGGATCAAGATGATTTTCAAAGTGGTTTTCACTATGAATTCCTTATGCAGTTCATAAACTGTCTAAATGACAACCAAATTTTCATTCTGGGACAAAAGTTTGTTACGTCAGCAAACTCACCTGATAATCTATCAAATAACCTCCACCAAAGAAATCATATGTATTTAATTGGTTTTAAATTAATTGAGCGCATTGAGAGTGAGGGGGTTGATTTATTGGGTGAGTTAAAGCGCGCTATGGGTGAAACAATAATCAATTACTATTCCAGTGATCTCTATGATAATCTGGAAGGACGGCAGAGCAATCTGGAACCAACTCTCTTTTTTGCTTCTCTACCATGGTATAAAATAGTATCGAGTTCGGGCGCGAACCCAATAATAGCATTATCCATAAATATCGATGAGTGGCAAAAACAACTTCTTTATACAAACGAAAACAGTCATAAGGTGGCTAGTGCACTTCGCCATTATCTTCTAGTGTTAATGTGTATAGGCAAGCATATCGGTGTAGAAAAAGATAAAAATGCCATCTCAGACTTGATAGAGGAAATATCAAGGCGTTATGGTTTTAATGATCGTGAAACCGCAATATCTCTATTCGATGCGGCATTTTATTACAATGACTTCGATCTTTGGCTTTCTTTTTGCTCTTACTGCAATAATTTTACAGACAGTCTATATGATAAGTTTATTTATCGTTGTGGTAGTAAGATTCCACTAGACAGAGTTTTTGTGATGCTTGAGCAGTCTACTATAGTAGATAGAAATACTAAATTAGAAGATTTGATCGCGTCTAGAATATCTCCTGATGACGAATATATGGGGCTGTCTGGAATAGAGCAAGCATTCATATCTGCTTGTGGAGTAGGATATTTTGAGTTAGCTGCAAAACTTGTCACATCAGCCAAAGATATTTTATCCCAAGAACACATAGTCAATTCACAGAACCACCATTGGGTAAAAGTGCGCAAAGCATGGCTGAGCTATGAATATAAGCAGCAGCTGCTTGAGCTACTGCAAAGCAACACACTATCTCCCGAAAAGTTTGTTATAGAAATCAGCAAAAAAAACATTCCACATGAATTAACAGACTCGACATACCAATATATAAACGAATCCAATTGGAAAGAATGTGATTTTTTCAGGCAATATATTTCCGCTGCAGCTTATTGTGATAAGGAGCCTGAGAAATGTGTTCGTATTATGGAACATCTCTGCTCAGAAACGAATCACAATGACCATGCTTTCATGTTGTTCAAAGGATACATAGCACTTCATAAAAAAAATGGGGGACAAACAGACCTACAGTCAGCTTTGTCAAAATTCCTTTGCTCGATAAAAAGCGTAACCCCAGAGAATATGCGCAATGTTTGGATTGCTTCAATACTTGACGTGTATAGACAACTAAATGACTCTATTAATATTGATAAATTTTGGATGAAGCTCAGCGTTAATCAACAGAATCGACGTGATATCTTACATCCATACTGTCGAGCTTTAATTTCTAGAGGTGAGCCTCTGCGTGCACAATCTATTATTGATAGATACTTAGCATTTAATAATCAGACATTAGAAGGATTGGGGTTAAATGAGCTGACTGACGAACTTGGTAGAGCGTTGAAATTTGAACACCCAATGACAAAATTAGTGAATATAGTAAATGAGGGATCGCAGCGGACATCAATTCAACTAGCAAAGCACTATCACCAGATTGTGTCAAAAGATTTTCCCGACTATGTGGAAATTGTTAGCCCGGGAAAACAACCACACGAATATCTGAAGGATATTATCCATGAAATAGCTAGTGAGTTACTTTTACGTAAGGGCAATTTACAACAGCATAAAAAATCGAAAAGCATAGAACGGAAAGAAAGCATACGTATTACAAAAGAAGATCTTATCAATGATTGGTTTACATCATTATTTGATAAGCGTATGGCTGAGGCTAGAGTAGGTCTTAGAGACCAAAAACGTGGGGGTACATCTTCATCAGGCAATGGCCCTGGAGAAATAGATGGGTATATAATCGATTCAAGAAATAGAAGAATTGCCATTTTTGAGGCATTTCGTCTTTTTTCAGTTGACACAACGGTTATTTCAGAGCACTTAAATAAAATAGCTGGATATGACAACGAATGTCTCGACGCTATATTTATATTAGCATACTGTGATGTGAGTGACTTTTCAGGGCTAACAAGAGGTTATGAAAGTTTTATTGCTACTGAAAATTATACTGGATTCACCTGTGTTCATGGGTTGGAAAATAAATTAGCTACGCTAAACTCTCAAGATAATTTATGGTTCGGGATGGAGTCTCGTCAACGAGGTGACAAAAGAATCAATATTTACCATTTATTGTTAGACATGAAGTTGTAATAATCTTCCCCCCAAGAGATGGGCGTTGTTGTACCGATGAAATTAGGGGAGCATCGAGAACAACTAGTTTATCGGATAGGGGGACTGAGCTTTGATGTAGTAAATTTGATAAAGTAACTAGGCCCCCTACACTAGTGGCCTTGGCGCAAAATCGATTACATCAGATAGAAAAAACGCCAGCCCCGAAGGACTGGCGTTGATATTTTACTCATTTTATCCCAATAGAGATTCTGCTACGCCATCGTTTTCCTCACAAGATTGATCTTCTCGCGACGGTTGCGTCGGGGTGACGGAAGGATCCGCCACGTCGTCGCATTCGCCACGACTTTGGTTAGCTTTTGGCTCGAACCAGACGTCGTAGTACCGAACGGAGGCTTTGCCTCTGTAAACATACACGCCATTGCTGGCCAATGCATCTTGGAGCATTGGTAGCCGCCGAGACATAGCCGCCGCATTCTTTGGCATGTCGGACCCCAGACTGACAGCCGTTTGGGCTTCTAGGGCACTCAGCAACTCGTGGGGGGTACCATGCCACGAGCTAGTTTTGGGGTACCGCGTTGCAAAATTACACAGTGCTACAAACAAGCTATCATCAACCACACCTGCCACCTTGGCCTGTTCAACGTTTTTACGGTAGGCATCCTGCAGTTGGTCCTGAGGTAGTTTCAGCACAGTCTCCAACCCCGCGACCCATACAGAAAAGTCTGCCATCCTGCTTTTGAAGGTGATCTCAACCGAATCCTTAGCAGCCAGCACCTTGGCTGCCAAGACGTGAAGGGTATAGATCAGCGACGGCAACTGTTCATCGAACTTGGCTGACAATTCAGCTTCAGATAGCCGCTGTTCGCTCCCAATGGGGGCAAGGTTGATGTTTACACACCTGCTGACGAGATCGCTTTCGGTTAGGAAGGTGTGAATCCCGTTGAGCACGAGGGCACACCGCAGATCCATGCTGAACTCTTGCCCGTCAGTATATAGCTTCCGGCCCACGGTCGAACCGCCAGTGGCAACCTGGCACAACCCATCGCTCAATTCGTGCCGGATGAAGCGCAGGTTGTCATAGATCAGGGCATGGCTATTCTGAGCTGAGATAGCCACATCTTTAATTGCCCTCGGCATCGTTTGGCTGGCCACTCGGCAGGGATCGACCAGTTGACGGATCACTTTGCTGCACATGAATGTCTTACCAGAACCAGCTGGTGCTCTGACCACCAGTATCGGATATGGCAGTTGGGCCGCCTTTGGGGTTGCCACGGTGTAGGTCAGCCATGCCAGCAGTAGGAGCTTTTGATCCACCGTGCAGTTAAACCAGCCCAGAAGTGCCTTGAGATCAGTCTGCTGAGCGAGCTCAGGGGCTGCAAGCATGGTGCTGGTCTCGGTAAAATAGACCCCTGCAGGTAAAGTCTTGATGTGTTCTAATTCCCCCCTCGTAACCTGAAGAAATCGACCGCCCCCGAGGTTGTAAATGTAGCCAGCTAGATAAGGGGCTACACGATAGTGAGCTACAACAGGTAGCCCATCCTCGAATGCAAAAGCATCCAGCTCGTCGAGTACATCCTTGATCCTGTTCTCGTTGAGCCGTTCACCTCTCCCCCTGGCGAATGAGCGGAGGGATAGATGGAGTCGTTCTGATCGCAGTTGGTGGCAGATTCCAGGTTGGTCCGGAAACACCACGAATGGCCCTTGATAGAGTTGAACTGTGGCCTTGAACGCCTCACTAAACACTACGGCATCAAATTTCTGCTTGCTCATCATTTCACCCCCGCCTGACCATCAAACACACCATCAACCTGTACGTTCAGCTCGAAGCCACCCAGCACCGAAGCACTAGCCTGTTTGAGCACCGTTATCGCTTTCGCCACCTGTTGCTCTTGCTCAGCTATCGGTACGCGGATCAAGAAGGAGTCGTGAACGGTTAAACGGAGGTCTATCCCAGCTTCTGCCAAGCCGATGACAGATCTGCGCATGATGTCGGCACCAGCAGCCTGAACGGGCCAGTTACGCACAGCACGTGGGTTACTGAGGGGAGTCACATGGGCGCCCCAGTCGAGGCATCTGACGAAGCCATCACGGAAAGCCACCTGGCTGCGACTATTCAATGCGGCATCGACGCGGTTAAATACCTCCCGCAGTGCTTGCCAGTAGTGCTGGGCAGTTTCAAGAGGAATTCCATGGAGTTTGGCATAGGCTGCTGCTTGCTGGCCGTAGGAATAGGGCAGGATCAGCTTTTTCAGGGTGTCTCGGTCTAAACCTGTTAGCCAAGGATGCCTACCTATATGCAAATACAAGTCGCCTTGGTGGTACGCCGCCAGCAGTTCTCTGTCATTGGCAAACCAGGCCGCAATACAGGGCTCTTGCTGGCTGTAGTCCACTAACACGTACCGAAATCTCGGGTCAGGATCCAGAATGAAGGGCCAGAATTTCTTCTTAAGACTGGTGAGGCTCGGCCCGTATATAACGCTTCGACCCGTACTGGCTGCGAAAGCCTTGGACACATGCTTCAAGCTAGTTGAGTTTTTTGTCATGCTGTGAAATTCCATGATGCGCTCAAGGGCATCAAGTTCAGCAAGACCCCCCTGAGCGTTGCTTATAAGAGAGGGGTGAATATCAGGGCGTATTTCTACGCCCTTTTGATGACAGTGGTAATTTATTGTGGCGTAGATAAATGGGGTTTTAGAACTAATAGATGGAATTTGAGGCTCACCGGATGGTGAATAGCGGGGTATTATTGCGGGAGTAATATTGCGGCTGCGAATCGTATTCTCGAATAGCTTCTCTTTGAATTTTAAATTGAACTCTTCTTCAGAGGAGGTCATTAATATGTTCGAGGTCAATATCGATGGATAAAACATCACTTGCCGGAGGCAAACTCACGGTATTACTACCTTTGTTACTTTTGTCTTCATTTTCCTCATTCTCGTCATTGTTTGGGAGGACTGGCGTAGCTAGTTTCCTAAAAATCGGATGTTCTCGGCTGGCAATAATTGACTCTGAAAATACAAGCTCCAAGATAGAGTTATATTCTCGGTCGGCAATCGGTGCTATACCAAGGTTATCTTCGCTTTTGGAAAAAGCATAACTATCAGCAAGTCGCGTCACAGAATAGGTACTGGTAGCAGCCTCAAGAATTTGTCTTTTGGTTGTACTATAACTATCCTTTGACTGTAAATTCACCTGCATCATACCGACAGCTCCAATTTCTGAGCGGAACGGTATAAACGCATACAACTTGACCACATCGCCCAACTCTTGAGCAAGACGTTGATCTATTGCATATAAGCGGCGGCTGAATGCTGATTTGTCACTTACCACAAGCACATTTAGTGAACGATCCATGTCGAGCATAAATTTCACGCCATCGGGCGGGAGCTTTATAGCTTGGCTTTGGATCAGGGCGACAGAGTCGACCAAACAGGGCTTGAGCAGTTCCAACATAAGAGACATAAAAATCACCTCATAAATGATCTGATTTAGATGCTCTCTAACGCGTAGAGACCTAGCACAATGTCAAGTTGTTAAAGAGCATCGCTAAGATTTGTCACCTAATTAGCCGAAGCAAGCTGTTCGATGTACTGAACAGCAACCGTCAGCAGTGTGAACTACTGACATTACTTCAAGTTGGTAGGTGGCCTTATCCGCTTGTTGCTGGCAACACTGTCAGCAACTCTCGGTTATTACTTACCGATCCACCGGGCCAGCGGTGCTGACCAAGTGCGGTGAATAATAGCAGGCGAATTTTGTAGGTCAATAGGTGGCAAGGCGCATATAAATGGACTATTGTGCTTAAAAGGATGACTATATTCATATTTTGGGAATAGAAAATCACTCGTATGTTTTCAGGTTTTTATCGTTGACATTTTCTTGTTTTTCTGAGATGCCATTCAAACTGGTTTATAGCCGTTTAACGAGGCGATAGGTTTTTTGGGCTTATGATGACAAGCCTTGGCTGCGGGCGTTTTTAAATAGATTTATGCACTGAAATATTTTTGGAAAAAAATGAAATCTTGGATTGGTTGGCGTTTTTTTTAGTCGCTCATGCATGAAAGCGACCTGCTCTGCAGGGCTAAAATGGCAAAGTACTTGAGGTGGCTGTTTTTTATACAGCGATGTGAAAATGTCGTCGATGCCGACGACGCGACCGTCGCGATTTTTTTATTGTTGGCTAAAAAAAGCGGGATTGCTCCCGCTTTCATGTCACCAACCTCGCTCTACTCATACAGACTGACGCTGCAATCCTCTCTGGATGCCATACAGTCTCGGGCTGGGCTGCCATCGGGTTCAATCTGATAGATCCGATCCTTCTCTACTCGATACATAGCTGAGCTGGTCTTGAGCGGCGTGGCGAACGGGCCTTTCCAATCCACAGAGCAGCTTGGCTCCTGGAAGTTGCCATTGTCGTCGATCAGGGATGCCCCACAGCTTTCGATCACCGTCTGGCCGCTTTGCTTGATAGTGATGTAGCGCTCTGTGCCACTTCCACCTGCAAAGTTAAAGCTGCGCTTGCCGATGAAGGGGAGTGGCTGTTTCCCACGTAGAGCTGTTTGGGGTGCGGCTTCTTCTTTTGCTGCTTCACACATCTTGTCCAGCAGGGCATCAATCATGACATCCGGTTGTGGCTGGCCATTTACCTCCAAGGCTTCCACGCTGAATTCTTCACCTTGAACCCACATCTGAAGCATGCCCCGTACAGGCCGCTCCATGTATGTGAACGTGCCACTCACGTTGACCAGCTTGCGCCCATCAGTAGCCTTACCTGCCGTCCACTCGGGATCCTTAAAGAAGCTATCGGCCTGCTGCTCCAAGGTCACGCCTGGACAGCTTTCCAGCTCTCCTCCTTTTACGGTCAGCTCGTCCCATTTACTGAGTAATCCGGCTTGAGCCGCTGGTGCCATCAGCAGTGAAACACTGGCCGCCAGAACAAGCCTCTTTACCCTTACCATACCCATTGAAATGCCCTCACAGCCTGATAGTTGTAACGCTTGTCGAATTCTTCTTGGGACAGACAAAGCACCTTGATGAACTCGACCAGTGAGAGCAGAACCGGGATCCCAGTGGTGCAAGCGGCCAGATAGATCAGACCCCAGCCCCAGTTACCGGCATAGAACTTGTGTAGGCCAATTCCACCACCAAAGAAGACCAACAGGGCCATCAAGACCTTTCGCTTACCTCTGTGGTGAACGGTGCCCCCCGCTGGTGCTGGTTGAGTTGACGCAGGAACCGACGCCTGTTCACGAATAGGCCATGCGGCTGCATCGATAGGCAAGGGGAGCACCTCCGCGATCGCTTTGGCTTTCTTCTTGGCGGTGCCCCATGTGTCGATCGCATCAACGAAGGAGCCTGTCAGCGATAGCTCAACAATCCCTTCTTCTGGTGAAGTGAAATGGACTGTCACGCGCAACCCGAATGGGTTGATACCGTACTTCCAGGATGCTTCCAGCATACCCTTGGCTCGGTCAACAACCTTGATAGTGCCACCCTCTGCTTGTAGGTGAGCGGCTACGTGTTCGAAGACAGCTTCATAGTCGGCATGACTGCGTAGAACTAGGTCAGATAGCTTGGTTATCGTGGGAGATCCCATGGTTTTGCTCCTTGTTGGTTGAACTACAGATAGTGGTGATTTGCCCCGACAGGTGGTGTCGCGGGTTGAAAATTAGTGGCGTGAAAATTGGCTTACATCCGGCTAAGCAGGGCCTTGAGGTCACGCTTGACCAATGTTTGGATCCCAGCTGGGCTGATCACCTCAAGGTGCGGCAGGTACGTTTTGATCACTGGCAGCAGCTGGGCACCATCGAATACTCTGCTTGCCAGCAAGATGCTGCCGTCCTCCAGCTCTCTGATAAGAGCCTGCTCGGGAAGGATGTTTCTGAGCTTGAATTCGTGGGCGATAGGCGAAGCTGCCTTGATCACCACTTCGTGAGTGGGGATGGCCTCTTGCTCGATGAGGTGTTGAAGAAGTTGCTGCTGTGACTCGCTGATCGTTGCTGGCGTTTCTATCTGCTGGAGGTTGGCGATACTCGACAAGGGTTCGATAAATGGCGTACCCGCCGTTATCCCTGCCAAGTACCAGCGGCCCCGCTTATTGACCAAGCGGTATGGCTCAATCTCTTGCTCTGCTTGCTCACCGACCCATGTCAGCCTGACGTTGAGCTGTTGGCTGATTGCTTTGGCAAGCGGCTTTAACCATTGGTGATGACTGTCGTCTTCATCGAGTTGAAAACCGGAAAGGACGAATACAGGTGTCGATGCTGGGTTGAGCCAGAGCTTGATCAGGGTATCGTGATCATCCGGGAACAGTGCTTTGGCCCCGAGTTGCTCGCACAGTCTCAAAATGGCGGGAGTGGTGGTTCTCCCCAGATAGCTGGGGTCAAGCCAATAGGTCTGTCCGTCACGTTCCAGCGGTAGATAAGCCAATCTGACATTCAGGTCTCGCTGGATAGTACGGGCTGAGACGTTGAACTCGTGGGCCAGTTCGGAGATCACCAACCGCTGCCCGTTGTTGAGCTTGGTCAGGATCACGCCGAGGCGTTGGGCTAGGGTGTCGTGTTCTGCCATCCAGGGGAGCATCGTAGTCAAAGGTATCCAAGTGTCACGGAGGTGCCCGACAGGGCGTGTCGACTTAGATCTTCACGATAGGTGAGTGTTTGGGTAAGCAGAGTTGGCATTGGTAGCCGAGCTTTGGCATTTGGCCCAACCCGCTTGGATGAGGGTAACGACGCCAATAATGCGCACGGGATCCTGCTTTAGATTGATAAACGGGTGGCTCTGCGTGCGCAAGGTTCAGTGACGATGGCTAATAACGAAGGTTCTCCGGCCTCTCTTCCTGTCTGAGGGTTAACTGAGGAAGATCACCGTTCGAGGCCCTCGGACGCTCCGAAATGCGCAAAAGTGAGGTACTCGCGCAGACCCCGATTTTCGGAGCCCATGCCCTGCATAGGCTGTTGGGATGGTGTGATATCGGCGTTGGGATAGAGTAACTACTTCTCCCCCTGTGCGACGGCGTTTCATATATTTCTGATCTGCTCCATGGTGTTTTGGGCTCGATGGCGTTGCCCATGCTTGCGGCTCCTGCTTCTTTGCTTCAGAAACTGCCTTGGCCATCATCTCTTGCCTGCCTTCTAGACCTCGTGCAGCAGCCTTGTCAGGTTGGTACAGACTGGCTCCCTCCGGGCAGTCAGTGTTAGGTTTTTGTTAGGGAATGCTTATGCTTTGGCACCTCAACCACAATGCCAAGTCGGTCTCAATTTGGCGTAACGAGCTGCGCGCAACCATTGTATTGCTTCAAAAACGAGCAAAGCTGTAATAAAGTGCTATTCATTTGAATCAATGGAGCAGATATGTCTAAGCACGCTGCCAAGATTGGTGATATTGGCACTGACCATGATGGCTTTCCTCCTACGCCCATTATCGAAGGCTCACCAGATGTCTTTATTGATGGCATTCCAGCCGCTCGGGTAGGGGATGCGCTGGCCCCTCACGATAAACCAAACAATCCACCCCATCCGCGTAAAATCGCTGCAGGCTCATCCACGGTTCTTGTTAATGGTAAGCCCTTAGCAATTACTGGCGGCGCTGTTGATTGTGGTGGTGTGATCATTGGTTCGGGCACTGTGATAGTCGGTGATGAGTTCAAACAAGTTGAGTCCAGCGTTATTGCTCCAGTGATCAAGAAAGCGACACCCTTCATTTTCGCCAAGTCCAGCTCTGTGCCTTTGACAACTATTGAGGCCGCTGCTGGGCCTGAACCGCTAGCCATGTTTGGCAAAGCCGTAGTGCTCGCACCAATCCCCTCGAATGCCAAACAAGGAGGCGCTAAATGACCAGTGCTGTTGCCACAAGTACGGCGAGTGAAGTCGCACTTGGAAGGATATCTGGTAGCTTGCCCACCGAGTTGGGTGCCTGGGCCTTGCGTACCAGTGGAGCCGCAACAGGGGCATTTCTGATGGCATTCTGGCCATCTGATCTTGGTGATGGCACCCTCTACAGCGACGAGCAGTTGCAAGCGATGAGCCGTGCAGCTACTCGAGTCCGCTTCCGGTTTATCGAAGATGAACAGGGGCGAATGCAGGTCTATGGGATCCACACTAGCGCCGCATCTGGGATGGATTCAGTGCCAATCGTGCAGGCTCGGCAAGAAGGTAGTGCCATTGTCGCGGTGGTCCCTGGTGGGCCTACACTCACTTGGTACCCTGACAGCAGTGGTGAAGTGCCCGATGCCAGCAGCTACTACCCTGAGCGAGATGGTCTGGAGGTGTCGAATATTCTGGTGCGCCCCATCCCGGATGCGCCGGATGCGGAACTTGAGACATTCCCCGCTACTGGTGATGACCTTGAAGATTGCATCATTACCTTCCCTGCATCCTTGGGCATTCCTCCACTTTATTTGGTATTTAGTAAGCCGCCGGTTAAGTTGCTGGAGGTGGATCTTTTCCGCAATTTTGAGGGGAGACCCCGAAATGGTACTCATGCTGACCATATGCCTTCACAAGCAGCTATAGAGGCGTACTTAAAAAGCCTTGATTCAGACATGGACCAAGACTTAATTAAATCATACAAAAAGGACGTTGCATCTATTATTATTCCAGCTTCAGTTCATCAGAAGTATAGTGAGACATATGGCAGAAGAAACACTCGCAATGATAGAGCTCAGATCATAAAAGATTCCAGTGATTTACGAAAAGCCGTGGATAATAACTTCGACGCAATAAAGCCTTACCTTCGTGATGAGGGTTTTAGCGACACTGAGCTTGAGCAGGCTCGTGACAAAATGCATAAAATAAATAAGTCTCAGGGGTGGTATTAATGACTGTTGATGTGAAATTTTTAATTAATGGTTTTGGAAAAACATATCAAGAATTGTTTGACAGTGGCTTTATCCCATATAAAACCAAGCCAAAAGGCGATTCTGGCAGCCCTGTCATAACTCTTGATATGGCGAAGGAAGGAGTTCTCCTGACGTTTGACAAAGCAGATCAAAAGCTAATCGAAATGACGTTACGATTGATTGATGAGCGTAATGATAAATATACATTTCCAAATGAGATGCCAGCTCCTCTGTGGCTTGATATGTCTAAACCTTCTGTACGCGAGCGCTTTGGCGAACCTTTACATTCACATCCTCGGCATAAAATAATAAATAGAGTATTTGGTGGTGTCGATTACTACGAGTTATCTAAAGGTGCAAAATCTGTAATGATGCTCGTGCGGTATAACTCCGACCTGAAAGCTATGACTGTGACGTTCAAACCAGCGGCCTTAGTCAATTGGAAGCCATTGTCTCCCTCATTATTGATAGAATAAAGCCTAAACTAACAGCCAACGTGAACTGTTGGCTGTTATAAGACTATTTACTCTATACACCATAGCCGCTCGACAATTAATAGCTATGTAGAATGTAGCTATTGCTTTGAAGACTGTTCGTTACACCATAAGCAGAATGGGTCTGTAGTTGTTTCATTCCCGATTTCAGCAGGTGTTTTCACAAACTGCGATCCATTGCTTGGTCTTACAATGTTAAATCTAGCTTTTAGCCAACCAATGAAATTATTATTTACTTTTGGCTCATCACCTATTTCATCAGGTGACAATGTAAAGTCATAAACAAAGCCTAGTTCGTTGTACCCTACTGAAAGCAACGAAAGGAAATCGATTGCATTATTTGCAATAACACAGCAGAGCATCGAGCCAGAACCGGATCCTAGATGAACAAACTTCAACTCATCGTTGTCATCAAGCCACATGCCTAACATAGAACCGTCCATACCACTACGAGCAAAGATAACAAGCCTAGATAATATCTCACTGGTGACTTCAGGTATGCCAAACCAGTATTTTAAACCAGATTGATAAGAGGCAGTAAGGGTTACATCAGGAGTCTCTTCCCAGTCAGTACTAATTCTCCCATATACAAATCCATCATCATACTTCTCTATAAGACCATTCTTCTCCACCCACTGATAAAATGCCATAAGCTCACTCGGCGGTTTTATTTGGCTCGGCAATATTGCGTAAAGTTGGTTTAATAACTCAGCCATGTCTGTCTACTCCCTTGCTGATTCAATTCGCAAGTGTGCCATGAGAGTCTTAATGCTCCAAGTACCCTATTCAGACATCTATGAATACATGTGCTTCTGCCGTGTGTTGATGCCCCACGGGCACAGCCCGTATACCCCGACATACCACTCTCCTCAGCCCCGCAGAGAACCTCGGCCTCTCCAGAGACAGCCCCATCCATCACGCCCAAAAAACTCGCCAGCCCATGGGACAAAGGCTGGCGAGTTAGGCAACGATGCCACTGGGCTACTCCCTGCATTCGCTTGCTTATCCTGCCCGTTGCAAGGCGAGTGACTCGGTTTTGACTGCGTTGGGTGCAATCAACGCTTGCTCCACACAGTTGGCCACTTGAGTGCTGGTGTGTCTCAGCCTGCTGGCGTGCAGGTGGGCATATCGTTGGCTGGTCTGGCTGCTGGCATGGCCCAACTGAGCTTGCACGTCATACAAGGTTCCACCACTTGAGACGATCAAGGCTGCGACTGAGTGGCGGCAGGTATGGATACAGACTGGCCCTTCAATCCTCGCTCGTTTGAGCATCCGGTTAAATGGTCTGGTGACGTTGTTCAGCGGTTGGCCCTGTTTCTGTCCGGGAAACAGATAGGGGTTCCCTTCGATAGGGTGGGTCTCCTTGAGGATCTGCATGGCCATATGGTTGAGGTGGAGGATCCGGCTTTTCCCATTCTTGGTGTGGGGGATGAACAGTGTCAGCTGGGATTGATCGAGGTGTTCCCACTTGGCTAGCCTCAACTCGTCCTTACGCAGCCCTGTCAGCAACAGCAGTTTGACGTACTGACCGGCATAACGGTTTTCATCGATATGTAGTGGTCAACTAAATCCGGACACTTGGTTAGGCCGTTCTTCGGCTGTTGCTGGCGGTATCCCCTTATTGTGGTGATGCGGACGCCGCCAGTTGTAGTAATCCATCAGGTAATAACTGATATCC